>OOAE01000101.1_pt1 | contig 83911 bp, 76 predicted proteins | sample 1671271 | NCBI WGS metagenome assembly OOAE01 (sample SAMN06348139, study PRJEB24527) | human gut metagenome | biome: human gut; feature: ankylosing spondylitis patient; material: feces | host: Homo sapiens | place: China | collected 2015-10 | reverse complement strand
CTATCAGAGAGCTATTGATGGGGTGAGTGTGAGCAAGATAATATAAAATTGAGAAAACTAAATCAAACAAAAATATGCGTGATTTTAAAGACATCAAAGTCGCAGTAGCTGGTACAGGCTACGTGGGACTGAGCATAGCTACATTGCTATCTCAACATCATCATGTAACAGCAGTAGATGTAATCCCAGAGAAGGTGGAGAAACTAAACAATAAGATTTCACCAATCCAAGATTATTATATCGAGAAATATTTGGCTGAAAAGCCGTTGAACCTTGTAGCCACTCTTGATGGCAAATCTGCTTATGCGGATGCTGATTTTGTGGTTATTGCTGCCCCTACCAATTATGACCCAGTAAAGAATTACTTTGACACTACTCACGTAGAGGAAGTCATAGACTTGGTATTGGAGGTAAATCCCGATGCCATCATGGTCATCAAATCAACCATCCCTGTCGGCTACACTCGCAACCTCTATTTGAAGTATGCGCAGAAAGGAGTCAAGAAATTCAATCTCCTATTCTCACCAGAGTTCCTGCGTGAGAGTAAGGCACTTTATGATAATCTCTACCCCAGCCGTATCATCGTAGGTTATCCTAAGATTATCAACAAACCAGAGTTCGAGGAAGAAAACAAGGCAATAGAGTCTGTAACTGATGTGGAGAAGTTGAAAGATGCAGCCAAAACTTTTGCAGCACTCTTACAGGAAGGAGCTATCAAGGAGAATATAGACACTCTCTTCATGGGCATGAAAGAAGCCGAAGCAGTAAAACTCTTCGCCAATACCTACCTTGCCCTCCGCGTTTCTTACTTCAATGAGCTTGATACATACGCAGAGGTTAAGGGACTTGACTCAAAGGCTATCATCGAGGGGGTCGGTCTTGATCCACGCATTGGTACACATTACAATAATCCATCATTCGGCTATGGTGGTTATTGTTTGCCAAAGGACACCAAGCAGTTGCTTGCCAACTATCAAGATGTGCCACAGAATATGATGTCTGCCATTGTAGAGTCAAACCGTACTCGCAAGGACTACATTGCGGATGCTGTGCTTCGCAAAGCAGGTTATTATACCGAAAATGGACAATGGGATGCAAATAAGGAACAGGCTTGTGTCATCGGTGTATACCGCTTAACAATGAAGTCAAATTCCGACAATTTCCGTCAGTCAGCCATACAAGGTATTATGAAGCGCATCAAGGCAAAGGGTGCGGAAGTTATCATCTATGAGCCAACACTTGAAGATGGCACAACATTCTTCGGCAGCAAGGTAGTGAACAATCTTGCTGATTTCAAGGCACAGAGCAAGGCTATTATTGCCAATCGCTTTGATGATTGTCTGAAAGACGTAGAAGTGAAAGTTTATACACGTGATATTTTCAGAAGAGACTAAGCTATGGTAGAATATAATGTTAACCTTGAAGGTAAGACTGTCCTCGTGACAGGTGCCGCTGGCTTTATCGGCAGCAACCTTGTTAAACGACTTTTCCACGACGTTAAGAACATTAAAGTTATCGGCATTGATAGCATCACCGATTATTATGATGTAAATATCAAATATGAGCGTTTAAAAGAAATTGAGGCTCTTGTTTCAGAAAAATCGGAAAAATCCGTATTCAATAAAGAGTGGCAGTTCATCCATGCTTCCATTGCTGATAAGGAAGCTGTTGAAAAGATTTTCGATGAGAATAACATCTCTGTTGTCGTAAACCTCGCAGCACAGGCAGGTGTTCGCTACAGCATCACCAATCCCGATGCCTATATCCAAAGCAACCTCATTGGTTTCTATAACATTCTTGAAGCATGCCGTCACCATGAGGTAGAACATCTTGTTTATGCAAGTTCTTCATCCGTATATGGCTCCAACAAGAAAGTGCCATATTCAACAGACGACAAGGTAGATAATCCAGTATCTCTTTATGCAGCCACCAAGAAGAGCAATGAGCTTATGGCTCACGCTTATAGCAAACTCTATAACATACCAAGCACAGGTCTCCGTTTCTTTACCGTTTATGGCCCGGCAGGTCGTCCCGACATGGCATATTTCGGTTTTACCAACAAGTTAGTGAAAGGCGAAACCATTAAGATATTCAACTACGGCAACTGTAAGCGCGATTTCACTTACGTTGATGATATTGTTGAAGGAGTAGTGCGTATCATGCAGCATGCTCCAGAAAAGCAGAATGGAGAAGATGGTTTGCCTATACCACCATATAAGGTATACAACATCGGCAACAATCACCCAGAGAATCTCCTTGACTTTGTAACCATCCTTCAGGAAGAATTGGTACGTGCAGGAGTTCTGCCTATGGACTATAACTTCGATGCTCACAAGGAACTTGTAGCAATGCAGCCTGGTGATGTACCAGTGACCTACGCAGATACCACCCCATTGGAACAAGACTTTGGTTTTAAACCCAATACTAGTTTGAGAGATGGATTGAGACGGTTTGCGGAATGGTATGCAAAATATGAATGATCTATCCACAGAACACACATGTACAAAATTAGCATCGTTAATATTCAAAGGTGATAAAGCAGGATTGGTTCACTGAATAAAAAGAGAGTTTATGAATCATATTAAGATAAAATTCGAGAATTGCTTTGGAATAAAGAAATTCTCAAAAGACTTGGATTTTACACAAAATCGGAGTATCTTGATTTATGCACCGAATGGTACGATGAAAACGTCTTTTTCTGATACCATGCGATTGCTTAGCCAAGGTAAAGCTAAACAGATAAACGATAGAATCCACCCAAAAAGATCAGTTGTTTGTGATGTCAGGGATGAAAATGATGCTGTTATTGCACCTGAAAATATCTATGTAGCCAATGCTGATGAGGATGTGAGAAGTGAGGAACGCTTTAGCTCTTTCTTGGCAGACGCTGCATTGAAGGCAAGATACGATACTATCTATGCAGAGCTTACTAAGAGTGAAGGCGAGTTTATGACTCTCTTGAAGCAACAATCGAAAAGTGATAATTGTAAGGATGAATTTATAGAAGTGTTTTCTTCAAACAAAGATGTTCCAGACAGTTTTTTGTTGTGTCTCTATCGGTTGAAAGATGAGCTGGATGAAGACAATGAAGTCTTTGATTTCAAATACAATAATATTTTCGATACAGGAGGTAAAGTAAAGGCAGTAGTTGATAAATATAAGGAGGAATTGGTTGATTATTTCAATCGATATTCTGAGTTGCTTGCAGATTCTTCACTGTTCTCTTCCTCTGTGGATGGAAAGTCTTTTGGTACTTATCAGGCTAATGAGCTAATAAAGGCCACAAAAGATGATACTTTCTTTAAGGCGAATCATCATTTGATGTTGAGTGATGGCTCAGATATAGAAAATGCAGCCCAACTTAAATCGTTGGTTGACGAAGAATTAGACAAGATAGCAGAAGATGCTGAACTCAAAAAGCAATTAGCCAGAATAACAAAAGCTCTTGATGCCAATGAACAGACTCGTCTTTGCAAGATAGAGCTGGAACGCAATCCTGCATTGGTAGCTCATCTTGTGGATTATGAGAAATTTCAGAAAGATTTTTGGTTAGGCTGTCTGGTTGCAAAGAAAGATGAAGCCAAGGCTCTCATTGCTGTTTATGAGGCAAAACGTGAAGAGTTACAGCAGATATTGGCAGAGGCAAATGCAAAGTTGGAGGCATGGAATCGGATTGTGGAGATTTACAATGAGCGTTTTCATGTACCATTCACTGTTTCCATCGAAAATACCAAGGACATAATCTTGAAACAAGATACAGCAAAGTTGAAGTTTACCTATAAAGACAAGGATGGAACAGATGCTGACACCCAGAAGAAGGAGTTGATGAATATACTGAGTCGAGGTGAGCGTAGGGCATTTCATATCATGCAGATTATCTTTGAGGTGGAGGCAAGAAAACGTGAGGGAAATGACACTTTGGTGGTGTTTGATGACATAGCAGATTCGTTCGATTATCAAAACAAATTTGCTATCATCGAGTATATCAAGGATATGAATGATGCGAGGATATTCAAGACCATCGTACTGACACATAACTTTGATTTCTACCGTACATTGAGTAGTAGATTGGGATTAGGCAATTCTGTATTTATGACAAATGTTGCCAATGATGGAACGATAGAACTGAAACGTGGTCAGTATCGCCGAGACTTATTCTCTTACTTGATTGATGGGAAACATGATAACAAACAGTTGATAAGTATCATTCCATTTGTTCGCAATTTAATAGAATATATGGAAGGACAGTCGGCTGACTATATCAAGCTTACATCTTGCATGCATGTTAAGCAAGGACAAACAGATATGTTGACTATCAACGACATCATTAATTTAGTAAAAGGGAAATTTCCTCTTCGATGTCAAACATTGCGGCCTTTGACTCAAAATCAGAATATAAAGGATTTCATCTATAGTGTTGCTGATAGCATTGTTTCGGAGACCAACCTTGATCCGATTAAGATTGAAAACAAAATTTGTCTATCCATCGCTTGTCGTTTAAAGGCTGAAGATTATATGATAAGTAGTATGGCTCATGATGCCAACTTGATTCAACTAATTAATAATATAACAAGTAATCAAGCTCATGAGTTGTTTGAACTTTATAAGGGGCAAAGTACAGATAATGTTGATTTGATAGAAGAAGTGAACATGATGACTCCAGAAGGCATTCATCTGAACAGTTTCATGTATGAGCCATTAATAGATTTATCGGCGGAACATTTGATTAGATTATATAATAGGTGTAAAAATGAATTAGAATAACATAAAGTTCTGCTCACACAATAAAATGATTGCTGATTTTTCACTATCAGGATTTTATTTGTTTGTTTTCGTTTCTGAACAAAGATTCTCTAGTTCTTGGTGAATTGGCTCATAGTAGTCCGGTTAAACATTTGATAAAATAAAAGCATTGATAGGTGATAAAACAATTCAGTCGGATATTGAAATTTATAGTATTCAATAAATGAAAACAACAACAAAAGTATTCTTTAACACAGTCGTGCTATATGTCAAGATTATTTTGTCAATGGCAATAGCGTTGATTTCTGTACCTCTAGTTTTGAAAGCTTTGGGTGCTAGTGACTATGGTGTGTACAACTTAGTTGCAGGTATCGTTGCGATGCTTACGTTTCTTAATAATTCAATGACAGTATCTACCCAAAGATATATGTCTGTTGCAATGGGAGAAGGAGACAGTAAAAAAATTAATAATATATATAATGCTAGCTTTATTTTACATGCTGCATTAGCAATAGGGATTGTTATTACTCTAGAAGCAATAGGCATTCCTTCAATTGGCAAACTTAATATAGCCCCAGATAGAATTTGGTGCGCATATGTGATTTTTCAGTTTCTAATTATTAGTATGTTTGCCAAGATTATAGCAGTTCCTTTTGATGCAATAATGAATGCACATGAGGATATGCTCGCATTTTCTGTTATAGAGTTGACAGATTCGTTGATAATGTTGGTGATAGCCATTACACTGCAGTATACACCTTTTGATAAGTTAGCGTTTTACGGATTTGCTATTTCTTTTATAGCTATACTAACACTTGTAATGAAATATGGGTGGTGTTGGTATACATATAAATCATATCGTATATCTTGTAAGGCTGCAGTAGGAAAGGCACTACTAAAAGATATGTTAGGATTTACCGGTTGGAATTTATTTGGCGGACTTGCAATGATGGGACGTAATCAAGGAGTTGCTGTAATATTTAATCTTTTTCTAGGTACAATTGCTAATGCAGCTTATGGTGTCGCCAATCAAATAAATGGCGCATTGAACAACTTTTCTTCTACATTTCAGCGAGCTATCAATCCACAATTAATGAAGAGTGAGGGCATGGGAAATCGAGAGAGGTTACAAAAAATTTCCTTAATTTCTTCAAAGTTTTCTGTCATAGCCCTTTGTCTTATATCAATACCTTTGATTGTTGAGATGGACGATGTATTGGATATTTGGCTACACGATAGAATTCCAAACTCAACACTTGAATTAAGCAGGTGCATTCTAATTCTATCAATATTGTATCAGTTCTCAACAGGTTTAATGTCAGCGATACAGGCAACAGGGAAAATAAAAAAATATCAAATCACTATGGGTTTGTTAATTCTTACAAATATTCCCATTGCTTATGTAATTCTCAAAATGGGGTATCCGATATATTGGGTTACCATTGGTTTTATTGTTGTTGAGTTTATATCACTTGTTATTCGAATATTTATGGCAAAAGCTATTGCGGGGTTAGCCCCTATTAATTTTGTTCGTGGTGTGGTGTATCCTTGCATAATTATATCGGTGGTTCCGTCTGTTCTTTGTTTAATTCCTCATTACCTAGTTGAAGGGAGATGGACTCGAGTTATTGGTGTTTGTGGAACATATGGGATTGTATATTTCGCAATGGTATGGGCAATTGCTTTTGATAAAAATCAAAAAGAAGTACTTATTGAAAAAGTGACAAAGAGGTTTAAATAAATAATATTTTTGTTAGATACATTAAAAATAATATAAAATGAAAATTGGAATATTAACATATCATGCAGCTTGTAATTTTGGCGCGTTTTTACAACTATTATCTACAGTAGAGTATGTCAAGAAACGTGGTGCGGAACCTGTTGTTATAAACTGGGTTCCGAAAGATTTTGAGGCAGATTATCAAAAGCGTTCTTCTGTAGAAGTTCGAAATTTATATGCAGAATATAGAAAAAACTATTTAACGCTAACACGATTATGCCGCTCATCAAAAGATATTGCGGATGTGATACGAGAAGAAAGTATTGATGCTATTCTGATAGGTAGTGATGCTGTGATACAGCATCATCCATTACGCGAGAGATTTCATTTTCCATGCAAAAGAATATTTTACATATATCATCCGACAAGTGACAGAATGTATCCTAATGCTTTTTGGGGAGAGTTCGCAAAATATTTGAATTCGATACCTATGGCAATGATGTCTGGAGCATCTGTAGACTCTAAATATTTCTATATAAAAGGAAGAATGAAACAACGAATGAAAGAAAGCATAATGCGTTTTAGCTATTTTTCTGTTAGAGATGAATGGAGTCAGAATATGGTGCAGTATCTTACTGACAACGAGATAAATCCACCAGTTACACCAGACCCTGTTTTTGCATTCAATTACAATGCTTTACACCTTGTACCTAGCAAAGATTATATACAAAAAAAATACAACCTTCCGGATGATTACATAATTATAAGTTTTAAGGTTTGTCCTAAAGTTTCAGTAGACCAACAATGGATTGATGAATTCCAAGCGGGAGCGAAACAAAATGGATTTGCATGTGTAAAGATTCCATATGCAGATGCTGATTCATTTGGTTCGATAGAATATAATGTCGGAAAGGTCATTAGTCCTTTGGATTGGTATGCTTTGATAAAATATTCTCAAGGATACGTTGGAAATAATATGCATCCCATAGTAGTGTCTTTGCATAATGGAGTACCTTTCTATAGTTTTGATAACTATGGAATATCAGTCATCAATGGCAAAGCGACTAACGGAGAATCAAGTAAAATTTATCAGATATTAAAAGCTGCTAATTTAGAATATAATCGAGTGTTCGTAGGAAATCCCAATTATATAGTGCCAAAAGCCTTAGACGTACTTAACTCAATTTTAACATTTGATAAAATAAAAGAAAAAGAATTCTCACAGAAATTTTATAAAAAGTATGTTGACATGATGGATAATATATTTGAAAGATTCACTAGTATTTTGTCGATTCACAATCAGAATAGTAATTAACTTGTTGTAACAAGTTTAATTCCCCAAAAGTGATGTGCATCAATAGTTTTTTTTCTTATACTTGGGCAATGGAGAATCATTTAGGCCGGTTTATAATATTCTATACGTAAAAAGATTAAGAAATAGTTATACGGATGTTTGAATTAGAAAAAAATAAATCACCGTTTATATCTAAGTTATCAATGGTGATATTAGCTACATTACCATTGTTGGCATGGTATAAAATACCTTTTCCCGTTGGATTGGGATATGCTTTGGTTTTGTTATTAGGAACAATTGTAATTATAAAAAAACGTTTTAGAATAAATGTTGTTCCTTTGACATTCTGGGTTGTATTTGCATACGTTTGTTTGATGTGGATGTACAATTACGATTTCTCTTTTTGGACACTTTTCCCTCCTGGGGGATGGATATTCTTTATATTTACACTCGCTTTGATTTGGGGGGTAGTTGCCTTTAATCTAAATCTGCTCAAAAAGTATATGCGATGGATAGTGATAATTTCTGGTGTCCTTTTTTGGATTCAGCTTATTTTATTAGAAACAACTGGTTCTCCTCATTTTTGTTTTGTTCCTAACCTTACTGGTGCATTCAATTATGAAGATTTTACTTATGCAGATATTGTAAAAAGGCACTTGAGTGGACAGTTGCCTTCGTCAATATTTCTTGAAAAATCATATTTGGCATATTATTTCCTTACTTATCTGGCATTAATATGGTTTGAAACAAAAGAAAAAAGAAAAATGTTTTCCAAAGAGATAATCTTTGTGATTGCGACTTTGATTGCTTCCCGTTCCGGCACTGCATTGATAGGTTTTTCAATTCTTTTATCCATTAAAGTGTTCTCAATGTTTTGGACTGCTAATATTGGAAGACGTATATTACTGATTGCGCTATTAATACCAATGATAGCTGGCTCCATTTATCTATACGTTGATACAGAGATGGGACAAGAGATGCTTAATCGTACAGGAGAATTATCAAGTGAGGGAACAAGTGGCTATACACGTGTAGTAGGAGGATATATGATGTTTGATCAATTGTCTCCAGAAGAAAAGATTTTCGGCATACCTGATGCCCGTGAACGTTTTGGATTCCTTGCCTCTAAAGGTACCTACGTATTCTATGTTAATGGTATACAATCAATTCTTCTCAATTTAGGTTATATTGGGGCTTTAGTTTATCTCTTATTCTATGTGAACTTATTCCGAAAGGTTAGTATCACCTCAAAAATGTCCATTATAGTTTTACTCATAATGAGTTTGTTGGAAGCGAATTATCTTAATCCGTACATGATGTTATTGACCATAATACCTTGTGCAGAAATTTATTTAAAAAGAAGAAATATTTCATGCTAAAAATAAATATTATAATATGAAAACAGTTATGCTCGTCTTCGGTACTCGTCCCGAAGCAATTAAAATGTGTCCTCTTGTCAAGGAATTTCAGAAACATCCAGAAGAATTTAACACCATTGTGTGTGTAACCGGACAGCATCGTGAAATGCTTGATCAAGTCTTGCAGATTTTTGACGTTCATCCAAACTATGACCTTAATATTATGAAGCAAGGTCAAGACCTTACTGATGTAACAGTACGTGTTTTAACTGGCTTGCGAGATGTCTTTAAGGAATGTCGCCCTGACGTAGTTCTTGTACATGGTGACACAACCACTTCCACTGCAGGAGCGCTTGCAGCCTTTTATGCTCAAATTCCAGTCGGACATGTAGAGGCAGGTCTTCGCACACACAACATATATAGTCCATGGCCAGAAGAGATGAATCGCCAGATTACAGGTCGTATAGCTACTTTTAATTTCTCACCGACCCCTCTCTCTGAAAAAAACCTGTTGGAGGAAAAAGCCCATGGAAAGGTATATGTGACAGGCAATACGGTGATTGATGCGCTTCATATGGTGGTTAATAAACTCAACAGTGATGCGGCACTTGCCAAGGAACAAGATGATATTCTTCTTAAAGCTGGGTATGACGTTTCTCGTCTCAATAATGGCAAAAAAATGGTCTTGATAACAGGTCATAGAAGAGAAAATTTTGGTGATGGATTTATCCGGATGGTAACAGCGATGAAGAATCTTTCTGTAAAATATCCAGAGGTCGATTTTGTATATCCAATGCATCTCAATCCAAATGTGCGTAAACCTATACATCAAGTATTTGGTGAAAATCTCACTCGCCCTAACTTCTTCTTCATAGAACCTCTTCAATATCTTGAATTTGTTCATATTATGTCGAAAGCAACTATAGTTCTCACAGATTCTGGCGGTATTCAAGAAGAAGCTCCAGGTCTTGGTAAACCAGTTCTTGTAATGCGAGATACCACAGAACGTCCGGAAGCTCTTGCTTCAGGAACTGTACACCTTGTAGGTACAGATTATGATAAGATTATGCAAGAAGTCAGCACACTTCTTGATGACGAAAATGCATACCGTAAAATGTCACAGGCTGTCAATCCTTATGGAGATGGAAAAGCATGTGACAGAATTGTCCGTATCTTGAATGAGGAAGAAGTTGAACGTTACGGAATTTAAATGTATGGAAAAGAAAACAATATTGTTTGTATATAAGGGACATTTTAGTTATTTGCCCCCATTTCAGGCTCTTGTGGAAGCTTTACTCTCAACGAACAAGTATAAGTTGAAGGTTATATGCTCCGAAGAAGAACCTGATATGGATGATTTGTATAAGAATGAAAACCTTGAGTTTATCCATTATTATACACTTGAGCCACGAACAGGAATTGCTTCTCGAGTACGTAACCATTTAAAAACAGCAAATCTCTTCAAGAAAAGAGTCAAACATGATTTGGATTCTTTACAATACGATATTTTATGGATCATTCATGAACGAACTGCTGTTGGTCTAAACGAAATTCTTGAAGGGAGAAAATATATATTGACATGCTATGAGTTTAGAGATACCAATGAACCGGACCTTCATAAGCCTTTGATTTCACTATGCCAAAATGCCCAGGTAAACGTTGTGTGTGAATTTAATAGAGCTTGGATCTCCAGAATTAGTTTCGGGTTGAAACAAACACCGATGGTATTACCTAACAAGCCCTTTAAACACCCACTTCGGAGAGGATTGGCAAATGACTTGTTGAAACCCAGTGAGGAGAAAATAATACTGTATCAAGGCATAATTACTCGCGAAAGAAATCTTGATGGAATGTGTAAGGCTATTTCTTCTCTAAAAGGTTTCAAGCTTGTCTTTATGGGAAAGAAAACTGACTATTATGAGGAATTGAAAAAGAAATATCCTAATATTGAATACATTGGTTTTGCAAAATCGCCAAAGCATCTTAATGTAACAAGCAATGCGTATATTGGTCTTGTAACATACGAGCCTCAGGATATTAATTGTGTATATTGCGCCCCAAACAAGATTTGGGAATATGCAGGATTTGGAATACCTATGATTGCAAATAATATTCCAGGTTTAGTATATACAGTTGGGTCTAACAAATGTGGTATATGTACAGATACTGATTCTGAGGCCATGATTGTTAGCGCCGTAAAAGAGATTGATGCAAACTATGAAGAGTATTCAAGGAATGCAAAGGATTTTTATGACAGCTGTGATATTAATTTTATAGTAAATGATATTATTGATGCTTATTGTAAGTAATATATAATCAGTAACTCAATTTTTATGTCAATACGTTCTGTAATACATAACTTAAAGTTTAACAAGTGGAATCTCGCATTTGTTGAAGAAGGGCTTGATGAGATTGTACGGAGCAAGTCAGTGAAGGTTCATTATATGAAAGGAAACAATAGTAAGCAATGGTTTGCCGATCCTTTCATCTTGGATGTAACACCTGAGCATATTATATGTTTGGTAGAAGAATTGTCGTACAAGACAATGAAAGGAAGAATTGCAAAATTAGTAATAGATAGAAGGACTTACAAACTTCAAAAAGTTAAGATTTTGCTTGATTTATCTACCCACCTTTCATTTCCATTCATTTTTCGGAAAAATGGTAAAATTTTTATCTTGCCAGAGAATTCCGCATCTGGTTGTTCAACTATATATGAATACAATCCGTTAGATGATACCTTGGCCTCGCATAGTGTAATTTCAAATCGTCCATTTACGGATGCCACTTTGTTTAGCCATGAGGATAAAGTTTATTTATTTACAACTCAGCGTCCTTTGCAAAATGGTAATGTTTTAGATATTTATGATTTCAATATCGAAACGTTATCTGCAAGTAACAATCCAATTCAATCTATAACATTTAATAATAATATGGCACGAAATGCTGGAGAAATATTCATGTCAAATGGAAAATTTTATCGTCCGGCACAAGATTGTAATGGAGGTTATGGTAAGGGTGTTATACTACAGGAACTTAAAATAACCGCTAAAGGGATGGAAATTGAAGATTATTGTTCTTTCTATCCAGATAGTTGGGTTTACCATATGGGATACCATACATTCAATTCATATAAAGGTTTAACTGTATTGGATGCTCATGGATACCGATTCCTTTTGTTGGGAAGAATTTTGGAGGCATTGTCAAGCATAGCAAAAAGATTTGTTTAATATGAAAATAATAGAACTGAATTTCTATCTTGGCGGTGGAGGAGCTTCTCGCCTTATGGCAGATTTGAGTAACCAGTATGCCTCTAATAAAAATAATGAGGTAATAACAGTTTCTGTCATAGAATCAGAATCGGCAGGAAATGATTTCATCTCGTTCAAGAAAGATTTGATTCCCTCGGTCAAATACATAGCCCTGAATAAGAAATCAGGGCTTGGATGGGCATCTCTTTACAGCGTCTTTCGTTTGATAAAGAAAGAGCATCCAGATGTGGTTCATCTGCATGCTAATATCTTGTTACTTCTTTTACCGGTTCTTTTTTGTCAGAAAGTTAATTATGTCCATACCATACATACATTGGTGACACGTCAGTATCCCAACGGAATCATAAAAAGAATAGCTAACTGGTTGTATAGGAAAGGTAAGGTTATTCCCGTAACAATATCCCAGGAATGCCACGAGTCTTATAAGGAATGTTTTGGACGGCAAGAAGACATTTTAATTACAAATGGAAGGGAAGCATTAAAAACAACAGAAAAGTTATTATCGGTAAAAAAGGAACTTTCTGATATTGGAGTAAGACAAGGAACTCCAGTATTTCTTCATGTGGCCCGCCATCACCCAGTCAAGAACCACGACCGTATGTTCAAGACCTTTCAGCGACTTTCAAATGAAGGAATAGATTATCAACTGATAGTGATTGGAGACCACTACGATGTATATGAAAAGCAATTTAATGGTCATAAGCAAATACACCTTATAGGAGCTCGCACTAATATAGGTGATTATATGTCTTTTGCCGATTTCTTCGTATTAACAAGTGATAAGGAAGGTTTGCCTCTTTCTCTTTTGGAAGCTATGTCTATGGGAGTTATTCCCGTATGTACTCCAGCTGGTGGAATAAAAGATGTACTGAGAAATGGAGAAAATGGCTTTATGGCAAAAGAGGTTTCAGATGAGTCTTTCTATCAAGTCGTAAAGCAAGCTTTGTACGAGGGTTCCAAGATTTCACGTAATTCTATAATTAAAGAATATAAAGAAAAGTATTCTATGGAAGTATGTGCTAAACATTATATGGACATATATAAAAAGTACAAATGAAAGATAGTTTGAATATAAAGAAGACAATTAAAGCCGACCTTTGTACAGGTTGTGGTATTTGCGAAGGCGCATGCCCTACAGGCGCAATATCTACCATTGTAAAGAAAGGAAACTTTCGTCCGAAAATAAATGCAAAAAAATGTATTAATTGTGGACGTTGTGTAAAAGCATGTCCTGGTCTTGGTGTTGATCTTGTTGGTTTGGCTAATAAATACCAATCAGACACAGCCAATTACAACAAGATGGTTGGCAGATACGAGAAATGCTTCACTGGCTACTCTAATGATTATGAAGTTAGATATCATTCCGCATCTGGTGGCATGGTGAGCCAGTTTCTCATCTGGCTATTGGAAAACGGCAAGATAGATGGTGCAATAGTGACAAAGTTTGACCACGACAATCCTCTGTTGGTTAAAACGTTCATAGCGACGACTCGCGAAGAGATTATATCAGCAAGAAGCAGTAAATATGCTCCAGTAACTTTAAACAGAGTTGCACAAGATATAAAAGCAGCTTCTGGTTCACGGTATGTGGTTGTCGGTCTCCCTTGTCATATACAAGGGATGCGCAAACTTATGGAGATTGACAAAAATTTGCGTGACAAAGTTATTGGTTTGTTTGGGATATATTGTAGTTGTGGCCGTACTTTCTATTTGACAGAGTATGTCTTCAAGGAAAGAGGCATACAAAAAAATAAGATAACATATTTCCAATATCGTGATGAGGGGTGTCTTGGCAAAATGGTTGTAAAAGTTCCTCAAAAGGAAGCGAACACTATCAGGGTTATTAATAATAACTCTGAAAGTGTTCTTTATAAAAAAGACGTAGTCTATAAAGAACACTATCAGAGTTATTATCATCCATTAAGAAGTTTTTTTATTCCGCGTAGGTGTCTGTTTTGTATAGACCATTATGCTGAATTGGCAGATGTTTGTTTTGGGGATATACACATAAAACCTTATTCTGATGATAAGGTAGGTGTAAATAGCATTATCGTAAAGAACAAAAGATGGCTTAATCTTCTTGAAGAGTGTCAGAAAGCATGGGAAATACATATAGATGAAGTTTCATTTCAAACAGTATCTGATTCACAAAAAATGTCGTTTAAAAAGAAAGGACGAAATGGTGCTTTTGTAAATCTCTGCAAGAAATTAGGGATGACCGTACCAATGTATGATGTTGACTATTTGCGTCAACCAACCAAAAGAGATTGTCTAGATTATATTCAAAATCGATTTCAACAGTATCTTGGTTGTCATAAATCTTTGTGGTGGCTTGTGACAAGATTAAAATCAAAGGTTAATATTCATTAACGTGGACAAGAAATTACTGATATCTATTTCTTTACTATTCTTCCTGTCAGCATTCATCGTAAATGATTTATTGGCCATTTCCGATTCATATTCTAACAGAATACAATGGAATAGTTGGACAGATGCAAAATCAGCAAAAAGTCTTTTACTACGCGCACAAAATTTAGGGAAAAGTTATTTCAGTCAATTTCACGTATACGATATAAGAAGCAAAAATATTTACTCCTCTCATTATCGCAAACAGACAGGAGAAACGCCTTACATATATGCCGTGGATTTTTACTATGCTACAGGTTCTTATTTTACGGAAGAATATAAAAAAAAGAACAAAGAAGCTCTAATAGAAACTGTGAAAAGACAATGGCAAGAAAATAAAGCTATACCTTCATTTTCTTGGCATTTAGAGAATCCATACGTAGATAGTGATTTTGGAGAATACATGGGGTGCCGGTATCGATTTGGATATAAAGACAAGTATTATCCAGAGAATCATAGATATGTAATTAAGGAGATTTTGACGGGCAAAGGTGGCTCTTATTGTGGCTTTGGGCCTTATAAGGCAAAAGGTAATAAGAAGGTGCGATATCGTGATCCAAGAGAATGGTTTGATGCACAATGCATGGAAGTAGCAGATATCATTAATAAGTTTGTTGACAATAACGGTAAACCTATTCCTTTTATTTTTCGTCTATGGCATGAATGTGAAGATTCTTGGATGTGGTGGGGCAATTCATCCGTGTCAATAAACGATTATAAGAAATTTTTTATTTTCACAGAAAAGCGAATAAAAAAATATGCCCCGAAAGCTCAAATCATATGGGCTTATTGTACAGATAGAAATTGGAAAACAAAAGAAGAATTTATGGCCAGATACCCAGGTGACAAATATGTAGACATTATTGGATATGACGACTATCAAATTGGCTGTTTAAGTAAGAGTGATGAAGCTTTAGAAAAGGCTCGTACTGTAACTCAGGCAGCTATGGAACATGGAAAAGTAGCAGGGTTGTTTGAAACTGCAAATATGCAAAATGAATCTAAAGATAATTTCATGTCTGATTTCTTGTATCCTTTACTTGAATCTCAAGGAGTAAATCTCGGATTTGTACAAATGTGGATTGGAGGTGCTTTTGAGACGCATCAGCAATACAACGATAGAAAGAAATTCCTAAAGTTTCCGAATATATTAATGTTAAATAGTTATGAGTAAAAAGATAGGATGTGCTATCGCATACCGTAAAGGGCAGAATAATTATGGTACTTCTTTGCAGGGGTATGCAATGATTAAGAAGATTCAACAGTTAGGTTATGATGTAGAGATTATTAACTACATAAAACAATTCACTCTTCTTGATAAAATCAAATGGGTGATAAATTCCTATAGATGTGGGTTAGGAAGAAAGATTAAGGTAACCAATCAGTCCCTGCCGGTAGATTATGTGCGAAATATAGCAATAAGAACGGCTGCTGTAGATGCATATAAGGAAAAGAAACTCTTGCCGCTATTTCATGATTATCGTGGTTATGAAGCTCTAAGTAAAGGTTCAATGAATTATGATGTGGTAGTGGTTGGTAGCGATCAAGTCTGGATCCCTACAGGTCTTCCAACAAAATTCTATAACTTGCTCTTTGTTGATGATAATGTTCGTAAAGTCTCATACGCAAGTAGTTTTGGTGTACAAGAAATTCCAGATTTTCAAAAAAAAGCGACAGGAGCATATCTTGATAGATTTTATAAAATAGGAGTACGAGAGAATAGAGGCAAAGAAATAGTTGACGCCATTTCTCATCAAACGGCTCAGGTTGTAGCAGATCCAACTTTGTTGCTTTCACGAGAAGAATGGGAAGAAGAAATTGCATTATCTGTAATAAATGACAAAGAACCATATATGTTTTGCTATTTGATTTCAGAGAATGAAGATGCAAGAGCAAAGGCTACAGAGTTGGCGAAACAAAAAGGTCTCAAAATCATTTGCATTCGCCATCTTGAAAAATATCGTGCCATTGATGATACATATGGAGATGAAGCACCATACAATGTCGGACCAAATGAGTTTGTAAAATATATCAGAAATGCAGAGTATGTCGTAACGGATTCTTTTCATTGTACCGTATTTTCACATATATTTCATAAGAATTTTTTAACATTCTATCGTTCTTCTGCAGGTAAGAACGCACGTAATTCAAGAATTGACTCATTGATTTCAGTATTGGGTTCTTCTAAAAATAAACTATATGCAGTAGGTGGCATGAAAGGTATTGATGCAGAAGTGGATTGGAATGCAGTTGATAGAAATCTTTCTGCATTGAGAGAATCAAGTATGAACTTCCTTAAAGATGCTCTAAAATAATTTGATTATGAAGAAAGAAATATTATTCTATGCCCCAATAGGTAAAGGCACACCACCAGAAAGAATAGGTGGTGCAGAAGCTGGATGTTTAAAAACTATGGCTATCTATCGTGAAGCGGGTATCACCCCAATTCATATTAACCGCCCCGTTTCAAGAGGAGGATTTATGAAGTATATATTAGGAATGCTTTTTGCCCCAGTAAAGCTTGCATTTCTATGCCTTAGTCATCCAAAATCTGCAGTTCACATCGTAGGATTTTATCATAGGACAATAGGACAAGAGAAAATGATGGTTGCGATTGCTAAAATCCTTGGGCATAAAGTTATATATGAACCGAGAAATGGATCAATGGTCGTTTCATATTATGAAGGTAATAGTAACTATAAGAACAAGATGGAATACTTGCTTTCAAAACCGGATATCGTATTATGCCAAGGCTTGGAGTATGTAAAATTCATCAAAGAAAAATATAATATTGAAAGGAGCTACTATCCCAATTATATTATGGATGAATTCGTAAAACCAAATAACCTAGATAGAGGAGAAACCATTCGATTAATTTATTTCGGACGTGTAGTACCTGAGAAGAATGTAGATGTTGTAATAAAATCAACGGCATTGCTCAAAAATGCAGGTCTAAATGTTTTGCTGGATATTATTGGTGGATATAATGATGAGTATAAGTCTATTTTAGATGCTACAATTAAAGAAGAAGGATTGGAAGAAAACGTTAAATTCTATGGGCGCAAGCCTTTTGCCTTTATTGCAGATATACTTCGCAAATCGCACTATTACCTATTCCCCTCAGCAGAAGCTAACGAAGGACATTCTAATTCGCTTACAGAAGCAATGGGGTGTGGTGTGGTTCCAATTGTGAGTACAGCAGGCTTTAATGCCTCCATTTGTGGTAATGCAGATCTTGTAGCTAAAGATCTAATGCCTGAAACCTATGCAGGAATAATTGAAAAAATAGAAAATGAAAGGCAGTGGAAAAAATATTCTGAATTCTGTTATAATCGAGTATTAGATAATTATACCCAGTCGATTGTTAAGACGAAATTAATTTCGTATGTTATGCCTTTATTTAAAAACGATAATATATGATACGAACAAAAGAAGATCTCAAAAAATACATCTGCCAAGATCGATTAATGAATGGAGTGCCAGAGCGAACTTCTCTCACTTATAAAATCATGAGATTTTTCGTTCCTGATTTGACAATCCAATATCTATATTATCTTAGGAAAGAAGAATTTTACACCAATGGGGGGGGGATTCTACGCTATTTATATGCATATAAAAAACGTAAACTTGGTATAAAACTTGGATATTCAATTCCTGCTAACGTTTTTGGACCAGGTTTGTCTCTTCCTCATTATGGAACTATTGTAGTGAGTAAAAATGCAAAAGTTGGTGAAAATTGCAGATTACATGTAAGTACAAACATTGGCGCTAGTGCTGGAAAACCTGAAGCTCCAATAATTGGAGATAATGTTTATATCGGTCCAGGAGCCATTTTATTTGGAGATATCACAATCGCAGATAATGTTACTATTGCAGCTAACGCAACAGTAAACAAAAGCTGTGAAGTTTCAAATGTAGTACTTGCAGGAACACCCGCTAAGATTGTGAAGGAGAAATATGACAGTTGGATTATTTTTAATAAATTAGTAAAATCAACAAAATGATTCATGAGTAAAAACAACACAGTAATGTTTGCAGCGAGTGTCGGTGGACATTACAAAGAGATGATGGGGTTGAGAGATTTATTTCCTCAGTTTGATAGTATCTTGGTAACTGACAATAAGGCTGTAACTAATCAACCTGAAACAAAGAAAAAATTTCGTGCTGTAGAATTTGCCAATGCAATGTCTGACCGCAGAGAGCGAATGGCAGGGAACAAAGAAGAAAGAACTCGTTGGAAGGCTATCAATGGTTACCTGAAAATGTTCGTTCAATGCATTCGGATTGTACATAAGTATAAACCTGCTGTTATTATATCTACAGGTAGCTATATTGCTGTACCGCTGTTTTGGTGGGGAAAGCTCTATGGAGCCAAACTGATATTTATAGAATCCAATGCTATGGTATACAGTAAAACTGTTACAGGGAAGTTGGTAGGATGGATGTCGGATAAAGTAATTGTACAATGGCCAGAGATGCTTAAAGTCTATCCTAAAGCAGAATATTGGGGAGTTTTAAATTAATAAGGATAATATGATTTACGTTACATTAGGTACACAAGCTAATGATTTCTCTCGTTGCATGAAGATGGTGGAAGAACTTGTGGAAGAAGCTAATATAAAAGAAAAAATAGTTGCTCAAACAGGCTATACAACTTACCATCCAACTTGTGTAGAGTGCTTTGACTTCGTTTCAGAAGATAAATATCAAGAATTGATGGGAAATGCTGATATTATTATTTCTCATGCAGGTACAGGTGCTCTTTTTAGTAGTATAAAAAAAGGTAAAAAAGTAATAGCAGTTGCTCGTCTTGCTAAATATGGAGAGATGGTAAATAATCACCAGACTGAAATCGTGCGTAAACTTTCAGGAGAGGGCTATATACTTGATGGAACATACGACATGAAAGCTGCTTGGGAGAAAGTGTCTAATTTTGAACCAAGGAAAGATGACTTTCATTGTGAGATTAGTAATAGAATTGAACAGCTGCTTACTAATTGGGGAATATCAAAAAGAGACAATGAATAAGAAGAATATTTTGTTAATCAATGCAGAGGGTGTACAAACCATCTGTATGGCTCGTTCATTGCGCAAGCAAGGACATCGTGTCATTGGATTCTGCAATCATAAGATGACGAGCGGATATGCAACGAAATGGCTGAGTGAAAAACATGTATCACCAGATGTTACGTTGCAAAGGAATGAGTTTGAGAAGTTTCTGTTTGCTTATATCAAAGCAAACAAAGTGGATGCAATTATTCCATTGGCTGATGATGGAGCGGAGTTCTTAAGCAAGAACAAGGAGCGTATCGAAGCTATTGGGGTGATTTGCGCCATACCGTCGTTTGATGTGTTCAACATTGCAAATGACAAGCAAAAACTCATGGAGTTGTGTGAGAAGTATAACTTATCACATCCGAAGACACGTGAGCTGAATCCTAAGGACTTAAAGCCTACTGCCGATTATGTTGGTTTCCCGGCAATGATAAAGCCCAATCTCTCGCAAGGAGCTAAAGGTATTGTGAGAGTGGACAATATGAAGGAGTTGGAAGAAAAATTCCCAGACATATACAAACAGTTTGGCGCTTGTACTTTGCAACAATACGTTGACCAGCCAGACTATTACTATAATGTGATGATGTATCGCGATAAGCGAGGTCGGATTGTGGGACAAACCATCATAAAGATTCGGAGATTCTTCCCTTTGAAGGGTGGTACCAGTTGTTATAGTGAAACAGTGGAGCATCCTTTCCTTTTGAAAGAATGCGAGGAGGTACTTAATAAGCTTGGTTGGGTTGGCTTTGCCGACTTTGATGTATTGGAGGATAAGCATAGCGGTGAGCTGAAGATAATAGAAATAAATCCTCGTGTGCCTTCGAGTTTCCAGGCTGCTTTTGCTGCAGAAATGGACTTTGGACGTATATTCATGGCTGATTTGTTTGATGAGCCAATGCCTAAATTTGAATACAAGAAAGGAAAACAAGTAAGATGGATGGGCTTGGATGTAATGTGGTTTTTGTTCTCCCCTGACAGATTTAAGTTTAAACCTTCTTGGTTTAAGTTCTTTGGAAAGGATGTCAGCTATCATGACGGTGCCTGGAATGACCCATTGCCAATGTTGGCAGGAATGTTTGCTGGTGTAGTGAAGTATTTAAACCCTGAGTTTAGAAAAGCAAAATTAAAAGGATAGGGAATGGCGTATTAAAAAATAACAAAATAAAAAGATGAATACAACAAAAATTACCCCCCCCGAAAACAAATTTAAGAGATTAGACTATATAGACTTTGCCAAAGCGTTTGGCATGCTTCTGATAGTATGGGGACACATTCGGCTTGGTGATTGGAGCAACGCTTTTGTTTATGCTTTCCATATACCATTATTTTTCTTTTTGAGTGGAATGGTTTTCTCAAAAAAGAGATACCCTGACTTCAAGTCTTTCCTGTTGAAAAGAGTCAATTCATTGATAAAGCCATATATAGTATTCTCTGTTCTTACATGGATTGTATGGGCTGCTTTTTCTTATGTTACCCATGCTAATGTAGACAGTTATTGGATGCCTTTGGCAGAGACCTTCATAGCACAAGGTTCAGGAGGTTTCCTTCTTCACAATGTGCCGTTGTGGTTTGTAACCTGTCTGTTTGTAGTTGAAATCATATACTATTTTCTTGCCGATTTGAAAAGGCTATGGATAATGGTCATAACTATAGTCATGGCAGCCGTCAGCTATTGGGCTATAAACAATCTTGAAAGTTTTGATGTAACACTGCTGCCCTGGAACATAGAAGTGGCTATGCTTGCCATTCCTTTTTATGCTGCTGGACATTGGATCGTGAAAGCTAAGACGCATCAAGGCATAATGAATATGGTTAACAGCCACAAGATAACAATGATAGTGTTGGCTGCTGTATTTGCATACATTGTGTTTGTTGGTAGCCAATATAATGGAAGCATTTCATTTGGTCATGCAGACCTTGGAAAGAATGTGTTTGTGACATACGGGTGTGGACTAACAGGAACATTGATGTGGCTGATAGGATGCATTCTTTTGGCTGATACAAAGATAAACAAGGCTGGAGTAAAACTCTTGGAATGGACAAAATGGTTCGGCAGAAACAGTTTTAATGCTATGGCTATCCATAATCCTATTAAAGGTTTTGTTTGTGTGGTTGTTGGAGTTGCATTGCATTGTGGTAGTGCGGCAGTAAGCGCAAACAGCTATTATTCTTTTATAGCTTTCTTGCTGACACTTGTGGTTACGGTAATTGGAATGGTGTTCATCAATTGGTTTAAAAGTAAAATATCAAGAAAAGAAAAATGAAAAAGATATTGATAACAGGTGCTAACAGTTTTGTTGGTACATCGATAGAACGATGGTTGATGCGTGATCCGAGTAATTATAAAGTGGACACGGTTGACACGATGAATGGTGTATGGAAACAGGCTGATTTCTCAAAGTATGACGCAGTGTTTCATGTGGCAGGCATTGCGCATGTTGACCCGAAGCCTGAAATGGCTCCATTGTATTATAAGGTGAACCGTGACTTGACCATTGAGATTGCCAAGCACGCTAAGGAATGCGGAGTGAAGCAATTTGTGTTTATGTCGTCGCGAATTGTATATCATGCAAGTAAGTCGTTGAAGGGTGATGTGACTAAGCGTGACACAAAACCCAATCCGAATGACTTTTATGGCGACAGTAAGCTGCAAGCTGAGAATGGCTTGAATGAATTGGCTTGTGACACATTTAAAGTGGCTAACCTACGTCCTTGCATGATATATGGTCCTAATTCCAAAGGAAACTTCTTGCGTTTGGGATGGCTTGCTACCAAAACTCCTATATTCCCTGCATGGCACAACAAGCGTTCTATGTTGTTTATAGACAATTTGGCGGAATTTGTAAAGCAGGTAATAGATCGTGAACTTGGTGGCACGTTCTATCCGCAAAACGCTGAATTGGCTGATACGGTAGAGATAGTGAGATACTTTGCAAAAAAGTATAACCATAAGATTTGGATTAGCAGTTTGTTTAATCCTTTCGTTTGGCTCGGCTCTTTCTTTCTGCCACAGATGCCTAAGATGTTTGCAAGCAGCTACTACGAACCAGAGATGAGTAAGTATGACTTCGATTACCAAATCGTAAGTTTTGAGGATTCTCTTAAAGGTTTGGAGATTTCGGATGCAAACAAGAAGATGAAGTGATGTTCCTATTTCAAGAACTCATACTAATATCATTAGGGAAACGAGATGGTTTCTCGCGCAGATTGACTGATAAAGATTGGACTTCCATTTATGTGGAAGCCCAACGGCAGTCGCTTGCAGGAGTATTGTTGACAGGTGTTGAAAGGGTTATTGCTTCAGGTGAAAATAAACCGAAATTCTTGATACAATGGATTGCTCAGACCTTGACATTGGAAAACAGAAATAGACAGTTAGATGCTAGGTGCAAAGACATTACGGACATCTTCAATGGTATAGGATTGCGAAGCTGTGTGCTGAAGGGACAAGGTGTTGCTATGCTTTATCCTAATCCCTTGCGACGTCAGAGTGGAGACATTGACTTGTGGGTGGAAGGAAACAGAGGCGATATCTACAAAACTCTTAAAGCAAGGTGGAAGGTTGGAGAAACTGTAATTCACCATGCTGACGTGGAGATATTCAAGGACACGCCTACAGAGATTCATTTTATACCGAGTTTTACATATAGTCCTTTCCTTTACCGCAAATACAAAAAGTTTTTCAAAAGGTGTGCAGACAGACAATTTGCCAACTATGACAAGACTGTAGGTTTTGCCTACCCTACGCCAGAATTCAATGCTGTGTATTCATTGATGCACATATTCCATCATGTGTTGCATGAAGGAATAGGATTACGACAGTTACTTGACTATTATTACATACTAAGGAGTCTGGATAAGGAGCAACGTGGGCAAGTGTTTGAGGGAATGAGGCACTTGGGCTTGGTTAAGTTTGCTGAGGCTGTGATGTATGTGGAACAACAGATGTTTGGACTGGAACCGGAGTTCTTGTTGTGTAAACCAGATGGAAAGACAGGAAGACATCTGTTGGAGGAGATAGAATTGGCAGGAAACTTCGGGAAGTATGACAAACGCTACCAACATGTAGACAGAAAGAGCAGAATGGATGTGTATCTGCATAATGTAAAGAGAAACTTTGTGTTCTTTAAGTTTGCTCCAGGCGAAGTGTTGTGGGCTCCGATATGGAAGCCATGTCATTTTGTGTGGAGAAAGATAAAAGGATATTCATAATAGAAAACTATAATCATGATTTATAAATTCTTTAAACGTATTTTTGACTTCGTATGTGCCTTTCTTGGCATTGTTGGCACTTCACCAATATGGATTGTTTCCATTATACTGACGGAACTGAGTGACCCAGGACCTTTGTTTTACTTTGCCAACCGTGTTGGCAAGGACAACAAGAAGTTTAAGATGTGGAAGTTCCGCTCCATGCGTGTGGCAAGAGGGGCTAATGAGGCTTCGCTGCGTCCTGACCAAGACCGTATATTCTGGTGGGGTAAGATTATGCGAAGACTGAAGATTGACGAGCTACCACAGTTGATGAACATATTGAACGGCACTATGTCGATCGTTGGTCCGCGTCCTGCTGCTGTTGACCAAGTTGACATTACTCGTGGAGGAGCGAATGCTATTGCCGCCACTGTACCTTGCGGTTTGACATCACAATCAAGCCTGTGGGATTATATCTATGGTGACCAGTTCCCTGACGAGCAGGAATATAACGAGAAAGTATTGCCCATCCGCCTTAAGCTTGACGTGTATTACGTAAAACACGCCTCGTTCTTCGGTGACATCAAACTGATTATCTGGACTGTCATTGCTATTCTATATACTGCTTGTGGTAAGTATCCGCAGTGGATGCATGACAAGTTAGTTGGCTACTCAAAGGAGGTCTAAGAGCCGACTTGTTATCAGATGAAAATTAAATAGCTTAACTAGGGTTTATATTAAGGTGCCATTATCACCATTATTTTATGAGACTAAACCAAGAACAATATACAAAACTCCAATCTGTGTTTATTAGCGCAGGACTATCTTTGGAAGCATTTGATGAGCGTTGGACAGATGATGAATATTATTTCAGTTATATAATGGAACCGTCAATACGCTTCACAATACATAGGTCAATTCAGGGCAAATCATTTGGTGATGTCTTCTGTAATCCATATACATATCAAGAAACAATGTATATGGGGTGCGAAACATTTGATGACTGCCTCAAATTAGCAAGAGATTGGGCTGTTGTTTTAAAATATAAACTTTTGAAGAAGCCCTATTATCATAAAGTTTTTATCAGCCACTGTTCAAAGGACAAACCCATTATAGACGAATTTGTTGACAAGGTTCTGCGATTATCTTGCGGTTTCAAGACATCGGAAATAGTCTATACTTCTCGCGAAGATACCGGCGTTGGATTGGGCGATGGCATTCCACAATTCATAAAAGAGAATCTCCTCAGTTCAAGCTTAGTGTTGTTCATGATTTCAGATAACTACAAGCAAAGTGAAGTTTGTCTGAACGAAATGGGAGCTGCATGGGCGCTTGAAAAGAAAATTGTTTCAGTTGTTCTTCCTCATTGTAGCTTTGATTCTTTGGGCTGGCTCACTTCATTGGAAAAGGCAGTTAAAATGAATAGTAGTGAGGGGTTGGATATATTGTATTCTATGCTGGTACGAACTGGACAGAATGTGGCTGACTGGAATAGACAAAAAGAAGCATTCTTGAAGGTTTGTGGAGAGTGTGAAAAACAAATAGAAAAAGTTAACCGTGAAGAGAAAGCGCCTGTGTCTTCAAGTACTGAAGGGAGCATTAGAGTATTCGATGAGCATTTATATTTTCGTTGTAAGACAGAAGGTGAGTTTCAATACCAAGTGGATTTGCGTATAAGGGCCTTTGAGAATGCAACCCTAAGAAAGGTGTATTTAAAGAATCACAATGAGTTTATTGGAGATGTATCGAATGTAAGAAAAGATCTCAGCTTGGTGAAGTTTATACCAATGGGGACTCTAAAGTTATCTGATATTCAAGTGGATAGAGCCGAAGAATTAATAAATAAAACCTTTGGTGAATTATCTAAAAATGTGCAAGATTTTCTTATTACAAAGGACTCTCAACAATCTATCTCATTTATTGGTGGTTTCGAGACGATTAGAGAATGTGATGGATATATGGATTTACCAATGAACCATTGGTCACTCTGTATTGAATATAATGTCAATGATTTGATTTGTATTCCGCTAAATGCAAACATTATTGCTAACGGAGTATATAACGATTTCTGGCATAATTAATTAAAGTAGAGTGTCTATAATATTACAATTTGAGTATAATATGTGATATGGATTTAAAGCTATTCTTCTCTTGGCAAGTAGAAACTAACGATCAAGGTTTCAATAATAAGTATTTTTTGACCGAATGCATAAATAGTGCAATTAACCAGATTCAAGGGAAAGGAGATTTAAAGGGTGTAAAAATTGTATATGATGACGGATTGAGAAAGTCTCCAGGTACACCCGATGTAGCTCTTGAAATGTTCGAGAAAATAGACGAGTGCGATATCTTCATTGGGGATATGACTGTCGTTCAACATCTTGAAGAATGGTTGGATGAGTTTCGCAATAAAGAAGGAATCTATTTTCGTTATGGTCCTAATTCAAATGTGTTTGGCGAGTACAACAGAGCCTTGGGCAAAAGCTGTCTTTTCTATAAACAGGTTATCCTTCTAATGAATGAAGCAAATCGGTCTGTTTATGAAGATATAGCTGTTATACCATTCGATACAAGAGGAAGGCGATGGCCAATAACGTTCAATCTGCCCGACAACTCAGAAGAGAGCAAGAAAAAGGCAAAGGATGAACTTCTGAAGGTCCTTCCTGATGCAATAAGATTATCTGCATTAGCTGCCAGAGAGAATATATCCAATAAGTTTGATCCTTTTGTTGGTTGGTTCTTTCAACATAAGGATAACAATCTAAATTTGTCGCATATTAATGACGCACTTGTTGATAAATATCGTGCATCCCTACTCGGAGAGGCCAAAGTTGTGCGTGTCATAGGTCCGGACGATAAGACGGGAATTGTGCACAAAGCATGTGACGAAAACGAAGTTGCTAATAACTATCTCTATGTAGATGGGGAGGTCTACAATTTTGACGATTATAGAGATAAGCTGAAAAATATTTTCAAGGATTATCCTTCTGCTATTGTTGTAATAGACAAGTGCTCAATAGAGGATATGAAGAAAGTTTTGAAAATCAAAAATACGTATAGGGCCAACAATCGAATAATAGCTTTATCAGAGAATGAAGAGGAGGAATATATTTCAGATTCTTCGATGGTTTTGCTTGATGTTAGGGAGGATATAGATTCGGCTTTAAATCAAGCTCTATATGATTCTGGCGTAAAGAATTTAGTTGTCCAAAATCATATTAAGGATTTCTTTCAGAATGACTCTAAATTGGTTACTTCAATAACAGATTCACTTAGAGGTAACGAAGAATTAGAAGATTTTGAACAGACAAAGTTGATTGCTCGTTTAGTAGATGCAAATCCAGGCTCTAATGAGCGAATTATTTTACAATCATTATCTCTATTTGACTGTATCGGATGGAAAGATGAACGCGCTGGCGAGCTCGACGTGATAATTGGTAACAAATCAATAACTTCTATTGACGCTGATTTTGAAATTCTTAAGAATGAGACGATTGCTATTATTAAGAAAAATATCAAACGTGGAATCATTTTAGAGAAAGGTAGAACAATATCTGTCCATCCAAAGGAATTAGCAATTCAGTTGCAACAAGAATGGTTGGAGACTGTTAATGGAGACCGGCTATTGTCCGCTTTATCTTCTGTGATTGAGTCAGGTAGTGGAGCCTCTTTGATAAGAGAGTTTAGGGACCGATTTAGATATTTAGGTCAAAGTGAGGAAGCTAAGGAAATAGTAAAGTCATTACTGAAAGTAGGAAGTAAGTTTGAAAGTCTTGAAGTATTAGATTCCAAAGAAGGGAGTATGCTAATAGAGAGTTTTGCAGAAGTAAACCCAGAGGTTGTTGCAGACTTTCTGACTCGAACGATTAACACCCAAACAACCGAGGAGCTATATGGGATATCAAAAGGTAGAAGGTACATAATCTGGACATTAGAGAAATTGTGTTTCAAACAAGATACTTTTTTTAGGGGAGCATCTTTAATGCTCAAATTTGCATTGGCAGAAAATGAAAGTATTTCTAATAATGCAACAGGTCAGTTTAAGAGACTATTCCCTGTAATGCTCCCTGCAACTGAAATATCATTGGAGGAGCGACTAAAGTTCCTCCAAGATGCTATTAAGGTTGAATCTTACAAAGCCATTATAATGGATACGATAAAAGTTGCATTACATACTCGTGATTTCATTTATATGGGTGGAGCAGAAACATTTGGTGACAACAAACTTAAGAACTATATGCCATCGAGAAGTGAATGCTTTGATTATATCAAGGGATGTCTTGACTTGGTAAAAGAAGAGGTCGAGGGGAACTCTGTGGCTGCAGAAAAAGGTTTGGACGCTATTGAAAGCAATTTTGCAGTATTGTGTGATTTTGGAGCTGGAGGAATTATACTACCAGTTGTAGACAGCATTGCAAGATCCAAATCTGATAATTGGGACAAATTACAGGAAAGTATGGCAAGATTTAAAGATCGAGTATGGCCGAATATTGATCCGGAAAATAAGCGTTTATATGAGGACATTCTTTCCCGATTAACTAAAATAGACCCGATTTCCAAATTTAAGCGTGTAGAAAAAGAAGCATTCAATAATAGTAATTTTGAATATGGGTTAAAACAACGACGAGAAACATATAAGGAGTTGGCAAAGGAGTTCATAGAAAAAGATCTAGTAACGAAGGATAATCTACGCGAACTAATTTATGCAGACAATATTAGTTCTGATCCTTTCGGTGCAACTCTTGCTGAGGGTATGTCTGAGGAGGAACAAGTAAATTTCGTTAATACATATCTGGAAATACTCGCAGAGGTTGAAAATCTTCGCATTGATATACTATGCAATTTTGTATCGGTATTGAAGGACGAGACATTTGAAGCATTATTGCCAAAGCTAATGAAGTCTCCTGTGTCTTCTACTACGTATGCGTGTATGGGTTTGCGAAATATCAAACCAAATAATCAGTTATTTGAAAACCTTAAACTTCTGATTAAAGAGGGTAATGCTTCTGTCAGTGATTTTATCCAGTACTGGACAAGGATTTCTATCAATGACTTTACAATGGAAGATTTGGATTTGTTATTTAATTCTGTACGGAACTTTGATAACAGTCTGCCGGTAATATTAAGAATGTCTTCATTCTTATTTTACAATAAAAAGCCAGAATCATTACAATCAATTTGTAGCATTGTAGAGAAGGCTCTTCTTGAATATGATGATGAGATAAAACCTTTGATCAACGTTGAAAGTGCGCTTCACGTTTCGTATACGTTACTTGCAGATGGTTCCCGTAATTTATTGGCGAAAAGAATCAATAAGGAAATTTTGGCATATGCAAGGCAAACAGAAATTTATTTCACGGTTTCCTATGAGATTGAGGAAATTTATCATTTACTAATGGTCAAGTATTTTGATGTAATTTGGCCATCACTTTCTGAAGCCCTGCTTGCTTCGGACGAGCAGTTTATGACATATTACCATTTGAAAGAACTCTTGGGGACAGATATGGTTTCTGAATCTACACCAATACTTATGGCAGGTGGTCATTTCCAAGTTTTCTTAGACTGGTGTAACGAATATCCAGATATCGCACCGGCTAGGTTGGCGAGTATGATACAAGTAGCTGATGGCGATACGTTTACACATGAAGCAATGGCCCTAATCGACAACTATGCAGATAAACAATATGTTCTGAACGAGATTGGTTGCAGTCTTGATTCTTTTGCATCAGTTGGTTCTGTTGTACCATATTACGAAAGGCGGAAGAATATTTATTCGACACTCTTGGGGCATCAAAATCCTGATGTGAGACAATGGGCTCAATCTCAAGTTAATGCTTGTCAATATATGATTGAACGGGAGAGCAGTTTTGAAGAAGAAAAAATATAGTAGATAATTAAAACAATTGAACGATATGAAATACCTTTTAGTAGTAGCCCACCCCGATGACGAGGTTCTCGGAGCTGGTGCATCAATGTGGAAATGGTCGCATGAAGGCGACGAAGTAGACGTAGCAATCATGTGTACAGAGGCCAAGGCAAGAGCTTTCCGTCCTTCGGATGCAGAGTTGGAAGGTGATACAGATGCTGCAACGAACTATGTTGGTGTGAGCAAGAAGTATGAGGCGACTTTCCCAAACATCGAGATGAATACTGTGCCGCATTTGAAATTGGTACAGTTTATTGAGAGTGCTATTCGTGAGAGCGAGCCTGATATTGTGATTACCCATCATCCTGCTGACACTAATAATGACCACTTGCAAACCTCAATGGCCTGTCAGGAGGCTATACGTTTGTTTCAGCGTCAGCCGACAGTGAAGCCTGTGAAAGAGTTCTGGTATATGGAAGTACCATCATGCTCTGAGTGGGCTATCAACGATGCCATGAACCTGTTCCGTCCTAACTGTTATGTAGAGGTTGGACAGAATGGAATACAGGCTAAATGTAAGGCTCTCTCTATGTACCGTGGCGTAATGCGTCCATATCCACATCCTCGAAGTGTAGAGTATATCACAGGCTTGGCTGCTATGCGCGGAAGCCAGTGGGGATGTAACTATGCAGAAGCATTCCAAGTCGTGTTGCGTAGATATTAAAGCAATATGAAATTATTAAAGGCTATTTGGGCATTCTGCTTCTACCTCTTTGTTCCAAGAAGGGCGAAGCGGATGCCCAATAATTGAATATAACGGTATGGAAATAAATAAAGATTTGCTCGACAATTTGTTTGAACAAGCAAAAGGGAATCCTCGTTTGCGTCAGAACTTCGATTTGCGCACATCATCGACTGATACCAGCCAGCGCATGCTGAATGCCCTGCTGCCAGGAACCGTTGTCCCTATCCACAGGCATCCACAAAGTACGGAGAATGTTTTTCTCCTGTTCGGTAAGATTGTGGAGGTTATCTGTGATGAAAACGGAAACGAGATAGAGCGTATTCACCTTGACCCAACCATTGGTAATTATGGCTGTGTTGTTCCACAAGGTGCATGGCATACTGTAGAAGTACTGGAACCTTCGGTTATATACGAGGCAAAGGACGGAAAATATGGTGAGGATGGCAGTGAGACGTTTGATGCTTTCAAGGCAAAGAAAGCGGAAAACAAGGAACAGGCTTCAGCTACATTCTCAAATAGTCTTGGAGATTTAAAAAAGAATATTGAGTATCTAATTGGCATGGAACGTCAGTCGGGAAGCATGGATGTCATTACTCCGCTCTATGTGTCGCGGATGTTGAATGTGCCATTGGAAGAGGTCGAGAAGGTTATGAAAGACATGACACTTTAATTGAAAAGGGAGTATATGGAAGTTATACGATTATTACAAATGTCTGATATACATTGGACAAAGCAGCCCAATGCTGCCGACGATTATACAGATATACGCAATAGTATGATAGAAGATTTAGAAAACTACTGCCAAGAGACTGGCAATAAGTTCGATAAGATTCTACTTTGTGGAGACATTGCCTTTAGTGGCTCAAAAGATGAATATGAACGTGCCAATATTTTCATAAATGAGTTATGCACTAAAATAGATTGTAAACCAGATGAAGTGTATACAGTCCCTGGAAACCATGATAAAAATGTAAATGAGCATCCTAAATGTATCAGAGAATTTATACATACATCTTTATGCAACCACGGCACACACATAGACAAGTTATGGCTAAACATGATAACAGAGGACTTTACCTTTATCAAGAAACTATATACTCCATTCAAAGAATACAATGAGTTTTGCAATAACGAACGAGATTGCGCAGAACCATTCATGTTGTCTGCGTTGGATGAAGATAAAGAACAATACGACAATTCACAGATGTATTGGTGTTATGAATTTGATGAAGAACTTAACGGTTATAAAATCAATCTATATGGAGTCAATTCTGCATTAACAAGCGACCTTCAAGATTATGATACAGACCCCAAAAGGCAAAAGGGGCATCTTTTGTATTTGCCTATGTTAGCTTATCATGAAGCTCAAATTCATGATGGAGTTATAAATATATTAATGTGTCATCACCCTTTAGACTTTCTATTGAACAGAGAATCCATAGAGAAAGATTTGGACAGAAGATATGCCTTGCAATTATACGGACATGTCCATTTAGCTGAAAGCAATATGGTAAATAATGCCGTTCATGTGTATTCTGGAGCTTTGAATCCTGGAGACATTAATGATGACACTTATCAGCCAGTTTACAATATCATAGAACTCAGTATAGACAAGCATGAAGACGGAGAAGACATATTAAACATAAATTTGCAAGTTCGTATCTATAATGGGGAATTTTTTGACGAAGATAAGAAACAATCCAAGAGATTCTGTGTTGTATTGAAGAACCGCAATACATGGCAAAGAAAGGCTAACGTCCAAAGTGTAAACCAAGAGGATTTGCCTGATGGTGTAACAAAACGTGATATCCGTCATAAATTTATAAAACATCCACAGTGTAAAATAATCATTAAACAACTATATCCCGATATGGATTGTAATGGTTCGGCTTATATCAGGAACCAAGCCTTCTTGAATAAAATAAGAACAGACAACAAATGGTTAGAACTATATAATATCATGTTGAATGAATAAAATTCTAAATAATATATTGATGCAAAGTGGTCTAATAATACCACTTGATACAGACGAAATAGAGCAATTAGCAAGGGCTTGCTCAAACTTCGTCAAAAGTGAGTCTTTTTCCTTCTCGACCTTCGAATCACTTCTCATTTACTATATCAAAGGCAAAGAATGGCCAAAGCTAAATAATTTCATTGAAAATTATGTTTCAGAAAACAGAGAGAGAGAATCAACATACCCAACACGTGTAAATCATGCTTTAGTTTTCTTCTGTATTTACTTGGCGATTGCAGAATGTCAAGACAGAAAAGAACAAACTATCCGTTCTCTTGCGTTACAAAATATGATGTTGGTAGTTCATGGGAAATGGAAAACTCTAAAGTATAGCAATATATTATGTACTCTATATTTTAAAAGTACAGTATATTTGGGTGACTTGTCAATAGGAGAAAAAGAATACCCTTGTGAATTTGCACGTTCAATGTTCAAAGATGACTTTCGCGTAAATGAAGATATTGATGATAAAATGTCCGAGAGTATTCAATCACTTGTCCTAATGGCTTTTGATGCAGAAATGGAACAATTTATTTCAAAACTTGATGAGAAAGACCCTTTTATGCGTGTTGTTAGCATATTGGAACACTATTTCTTGAATATGCCCCAACTGCCGACATTAAATGACTTCAAACGACTCATGTCTATTACTTTTATCGACAAAGAAGGGAAAGGACAGAAAATAAGCAATATCTTGGGAAAGATTGCTGACAGTGGCGTAGTTCTGTCTGAAGAAATAAATTCTGAATCATCATTGATTCTTATGGGAGTTAATAGGCTTATGAATAGTGAAAATATTGATTACTTAAATAAAATAAGATTAAAGCCCAAGGAATTTTTTGTGTACCTCTATCATGAATTATTGTTGGAAAAATTATTGAAATAGCAAATGGAAAACAAAGAAGATTTATTAGAGTCAATTTCCAGTGTCACAAAGAACTTGGAAGCTGGCTTAGAATTGAATAATAAAAGCTCTGTTTCTCAATATTATTGCGATGCTTTAAATGATAAAAACATAAACGACGTTCTTGGAGACGCAGATACTCATTTGATAACATTGGTAGGTTTTTCAGAAGTAGGAAAATCCACGTTTGTCGCTTCTCTATATCATACTTTTATGCTTAAAGGAGAAATCAATGGATACAAGATAATAGACTCTGACACTTTTGTTGGGTTTGAGAGAAGAGCACATGTCAGAAATGAAGTCTTTAAAACATCCAAACGAAATGTTCGGACAGTAACTACAGAAGGACAATTCCTGACTCTAACTTTGTACAAGGATGGAATAAAGAAAAAACTTATAATATCCGACAAAGCAGGAGAAATATATAAGAATAACTATGTAGACAATTTATCAGATGTCAAAAAAGACAAAGGGCTTATCAATAGCAAGCACATGCTGTTCTTTATTGACTGTAGCGTTTTGAATAATGATGATGAATACATAGACTTTGACGACAAGTTTCAGATGCTACTTAGTCGAATGTCCTCTGCAAAAGTTTTTGATATTCCAAAGCAATTTGACATTCTCTACAACAAAATAGATACCAATGACGCAGAAGAAAAGGACAAATTGTACCAAAACAATCGTAAAGATTTTGAAGAAAAGTTGGCTTCCGATTTTTCAATAAAAGTTGCGCATACATTTGAAACGAAATCGAATGACATGAATGATAAAGGAATGTTGGAAGCCTTTAATTATATCGTAAGCCTATTGGATAAGGAAGATTACAAAGAATGCAAAGAAGTGAATTGGGTACAAACATTATTGAAAGAAAAATGATGAGGTTATGACAAAATGTATGATAGCGGGACTACCGAGTTCAGGAAAGTCTACATATATAGGAGCATTGTGGTATTGTTTGAGGCATCCTGCAAAGAATGCAGATTTGAAATTGGTAGCAGACAATAATAACCTACCAGAGGATATTAGCGTATTGAACAAGCTCAGTGATGCCTACAAAGATCTGAGGGCTATTAATCGCACAAATTCAAACGAAAATGAGCGAGTACAGCTAAATCTAAGAGTGGTCAGTACAGGAGAAACGATTCAAGTAGAAGTTCCAGATTTTCTTGGCGAAACATTTCGAGATTTGATAGAGCTGAATCAATCCGACTTATTGACGGAATGGTTGGATAATACAGACAGTTTGGTATACTTTATCAGTGATGTGTCTGTTGGCGAATTTGAGGATGACTTTGGAACAGAAGATGATGATAAAGAAAGTCCTGCGACAGATATTCCGCCGTTCAAAACAACAGACATATCACCTGCTGCCATGAATATCATGGTGCTGAAATTCTTGATGAGTAAAAAGAAATTCAATAGGGTCGTAATAGTTCTGTCCCAATGGGACAAGCAAACGAAAAATGGCCGAACACCAAAAAATCCGCAAGAATACCTTGAAGAGGAATCTCCAGCGTTATATAACTATATAGAACACAATATAAATAACGCACAAATCATAGGGCTTAGCGCACAAGGACGAGAATATCCTCAAAATGAAAATCCAGAAAATTACAATGGAATAAAAAAAGAAGTAAGGAAGCAAATGCAGAATGGCAATAGATCATTTGTAGAAGACGGAACATCTATCCTCTACGATTTGTCTATACCATTATATCTACTATTGAAATAATGATAATAGAACAAACATTACACGGGTACTACAAAGGACATGGTTTGTTGGCAAGTTCCTTTATAATGAAACCATCTAATGATTCCTCTTTGATGTCCACGCTCAGTGATTGGACAGGGTATCATGATGAATCTGATGAAGATGCCTATATGACATTTTACCCACTGGATAGTGGAAAGAAATATGCTATAGCCAAATCATGGTACGCATCAGAAATGGAACGTCCAGGATGTGTATGGACGCATACATTGATTGTAGATTTGAATGATATTGATAGGAATTTTGATTTTCGGATATTGACGAATTATTTCAAAAGACCAAAGAAGAATGAATATGAATACTATCAAAAGAAAATAGAGATAGATACATTCGATAAAAGAAACTCGAACTGCATTTTTCATGTGTTTGATAGCGTTTCTTTATTGGTTATGTATCTTTTTTTGATATGTGGCAATAAAAATCTTGTGATACACATAGATAAGAGTCAGAATATTTACGCAGAGCTATGCTTGTATTTTCTTCAATATATTCCACTCGGTATCTTAAAAACCACCTCTTTTAGTACAGGGTCTTCTTCTTACCGAAAATGTGGAGAAGCAGATTTCTCAATACAGTTTACAGATAATGAGGTTAGCGTGGACTTGGCTACAGCACCTTGGAATGAGAAGTTGACCATTGAGAACTTTGATGAAGGAATCAGGTATATATATGAAGAATCACAAAAGGAAAATGACCAACTGCCCAGCTTAATCAGACTGTTTAGTGATGATATTTTAGATGACAAAAACAAACTAATTGGTTTTGCCATTTTAATGAAAAGATTGGATATGGCAATCAAGGGGAATGCCCAAATTGAGCAATATGCTGATATCTTGCATTTGTTTGAAGAATATTTTCCTGGTATAGAAGATGGCATGGTCCTAAAATACAACTTTTTATCTCAAAAAATATCTCATTATTTTGGTACTGAAAAAGATATATTGTATCAAATAGCAGTCTTTAACAATGTCGCAGGATTGGCTTCTGGTATAATTAACTATAAAAGTAGAGTGCAACTTTTGCATAAGGAGAACAAGTCCGATTTTCTTTCACTGATAAATGAGATCGTTAAGTTAGAGAAACCTAATAAATATGCTTGTCAAGCACTCTCTTATTCTATTGACATATTAGAAGAACAGGAATTGTTGAGTTTAGTAATACCCAATTGGAATGTAATGTTTCCTTTACTTGTAATAAATAAAAGATTCTTTATTTCTGGTATATGGTTATATTTGCCAGTTGAACAATTCCAAACGTTATTGTTAAAATATAGCAGTAATGACTTTAATGAGTTTGCTCATTGGAATACGCTTCTAAATCGAATCATAGAAACAGAAACACTTGTAGAGGATTCTTTGTCTCTGAGAATTGTGGATAATGCAAAAAATTCCATAGACATTATCTTTGATGCAGCAAATTCAGACAGATACCGATTGGTATCTCCGTCCCTACTACAAAGTGGTCTTAATAAGATGGAAGAACTCTTGGCATGGTTAAGAGCCCAATCGAATATAAATAGGCGTATTGAACTGTTTTTTATCCATCAAGTGAAACCAGATAGCGCATTACTTAAATGTACTTCATCTGCAAATTGGAATGTGCTGATAAAAATGGATAACAACTCGATGGATATTGATTATTATGTCTATCTGTATGTTCTTGCACACAATTGGACAGATGAGATGTCCATATCTTTGTTGCAGCATAGTTTTCAGCACATCTATAAGCAATTAAGCAAGAATCTGATGAGTGATGAAATCTGGAATAAGCTGAAAAGCTATACATCATCTTCTTATAAGATTGAGAAATGGGATAAATGTAAGATTCTAAGTCAAGGACTTGTTGACTATCTAAAGCAATGTAATATGTCGGTAAAAGCAATTGAAACATTTACGCCATATAAAAAGGTTAATGAACGATTACTGAAAATATGGAATAAATAGCTATTGTTCTCTTAATATCCCTTTGGTGATAATATTTTTATTTAAAGCAATAACAGAATAAAGAACATGCACAAAGACTCATTCGATTTCGTCTACAACACCGAAGGCGATTATTACGATTTGGTTGTAGACAAGAAAATACAGAAAGTCGTAGAAGAGCTGAAGGCATTGCCTCATGACGTACTAATCCGCTACCTGACCTATTGGTCAGAGGCCATAGACAGCCGTAAATATGTAGTGGAGAGTGACCTTCCGCATGAAGAATGGTACACAGACTGTTGCGACTATGCAGCCAGTGAGACAGATGAAGAACGATATATGCAAGCCAAGTGTATGGCAGAGACACTTGGACATATGCTGCAAGACATCAAGAATAATTATCCAAACAAGTATCCTGCTGCCATGCGCACGGTGAAGTCATGGAAGAACTACAGTTTTATAGGGTTCACACCTACCATGCGTGAGGTAATCGACAAGGTTTGGATAGAACCGAGCACATGGAATGATGGCAAAAAGGCTGCTATGGCATATGTTCCATTGCTTGAAGTCTTTATGAAGCAATACGAAGAAGGCAAGAATGAGGAGGCGGCAGGAAACGCTTTCTATCTTCTTGAACGACTTGCAAGACTACACTGTAAAGATATGGATTACTTTGAGCCAGACAGAGAGAGTCATTGCTCGTATTATGAGTTCTTGTTGGAGGCTGTATGCCATATCCTGACACTTGTTATGAAAGACAAGCGTACAGAGCAACGATATAGTAATGCTATGGTTTGGCATATTAACACGATCAATATTCTGTATGGGCAGATGTTTCAATCTTCATTCACCAGTTTCGAGGATTTTCTGTATGGGGATGCTAAGAGAGACACGTTTGTGGTTGGGTTTGAATACTTGTTGGAGATGGATAAAAACAAAAACCGATGAAAACCTAATGCTGAATGGGGTTAAACAAAAACCTGCTACTGAGTGGGCTTAGACAAAAACGGAGTAAAAACACCAGTCTGTTTTTCTGAGCCTTCGGCTTACTGCTGTGGTTCGCACTTCCCTTACGAGAGTAAACTCTCGACGGAAAGTCCGCCCCACATCAGTAGTGGCGCATACGCCACTCAGAAAAACAAACTGGCGATAAACCGAGATAAACCGTTGGAGCATAAAACTGTACCATCCACAAGGAATATAGATATAGCAATAAACGGAAAACGTTGGTGATTACAAAACTGTGCATCGGAAAAACAGATACGGTGATAAACAGAATAAAAACAGTTGGAGCTTGCAAACTGCGCATAGAGAATACATACGGTCGTAAACAGAATAAAGCCCTTTCAGATATTCTATCACCCCATATTCCTTATAAAAATTTAGGATATGAACAAAAAGAAAAGATATAGCATGATTTTCTACCTGTCTGAGAATACATGGAGCATGAGTGGTATACCCTGCCCCGATTGCGTGGATGAAAGCAATTATCAGGCATGGAGCAGATACCTGTCAAAGCAGATAGACAAGCTGCTGTGTGCGGAGACCATGCAGACAGCAGAGTTTCAAGAAGAATTGGAGACGGTTCGTAGATACGAAGAAGAACGCCTTGCCCATCAGAAAAGACAGGAGGAAGCAGCCGAGGTGCGCAGAAGGCGAAGCTGTATGGAACGTCCGAAGATAGACTATGTGCCCAAGGGATTGTATATAGACCTGGAGGAAGCATACGCCAAGTACTTCCAACAAGTGGTGACCTTCTTCCCTGATGACAAAGACGACTTCATGTATATGCTACGACTATTGGAGCGTTGGGAGAAGAAATCGATACCGGCAGTGTTGGCAAAAGGACGACCAGACGCAGCGTATGCCATTGCTATGGGACTGTGCGAACATCTGCCGTTGCTGATATATAGGGATGACATCAGAGACTATCTGAATGAGTACAAGCTACGTATCGGCAAACTGATATATGCGAGCTTTGCAGCATTGGTGGATAGTGTGGCTACATGGAACAACGAGGAGAAGCGAGAAGAGGTCTTCACCTATATCTTTACGCATCTGTCACGGTTTGATGATTTCAAACGAGTGCAGAACAATATACAGATGTTGGCACCAAGCAAGAAATTCACGGGAGAGCCCGTGAAGATCGAGCGAGAGATGAATGACGAAGAAGAACGCGCTGCAAAAGAGGCAGAGCGTAGGCGACGGGAGAAAGAGCGACAGATACTGGAGGCAGAGAAAGAAGCCAAGTCGTTGATACCACTGAACAAGGACTATGAACAGAAGATCTTCAACAGAAGAAATGTGGATTGGGACTGTTATAGCATCTGGCAGCTGATGTTGGAAGAGAACAAGAATATCGAAAAGTCGCTTGTCGTTGGAGAATACCAAGCGGCAGCATTGATGTTCCTGCAACTGACGAAATCCATGTGCAGACACTTCGTGATAGACAGGCACTGGGAGTATTTTGATGATATGTATAGTCCTGAATATGCCATAAGAGACTTGACAGAGGAGTTTGAGAAGTTGGCGAAAGAAGGGAAACTGCCTGAGGATGTGAATGTTTATTTGCATGAGGCGTGGAAAGAGATAGAAGGGATGGAGAGTTGTACGGATTATGGGGTGCCGAGAGGGGCTTTGCCATTTTAGTGGGCAGTGGGTGTTGGTTGAAACCTACTATTGGGTGGTCTTTAGACAAAAGCTGCTACAAGGTGGAATTTAGACAAAAACCGAGATAAACCCCGTATCTGTTTTCCGAGTCTTCGACTTGCTTTTCATTCAGATAAAGCCTTACGAGAGTGAACTCTCGACTGCTTTATCTGAATGCAAAGCTGTGGCACGATGTGCCACTCGGAAAACAAATACGGCGATAAACAGAATAAAAACCGTTGGGCATGCAAAACCGTGGACATCATTGGGGAAACAGATGCTGTGACGAACAGAATAAAAACCGTTGGGACTCTTAAACTGTGCATTGAGAATACATACAATCGCAAACAGAATATAAACCGTTGGAGCTTACAAATCACTCTATAAGATCCAAATTATATAACTCTGAATATTGGATTAATCAAATATATCTATGATAAAAGTTATGAATAGTGTTGAAATAGAAAAGAAGATAAGGGAATTGGTGGGACACTATCTGATAAAGGACTATCATGTAACCGTGAAGCGTGGAGACGTAATACTATGGTTGCCGGATATATGCAAGGATAGCCCATTCAATAAATTGGTGGACGAGGTGTATGGAGCGTTGGATGACAGCATCCGAATAACCGTGATATACCCCAACAACGGCAAGAAAGTCAGTGAATTTATCAAGGAAAACATTGATGAGATAAAGCGCATGAATTTGATTTAATGCGTAGATAATTATTTGTGGAACTGCCATTTAAGATTATTTCGATTATCTAATTACATTATGCGAAAAACAAAGTTTGGTTATATAAAGAATGGGAATTATATCCGTATTGGTGACAATATGCATGGGATATATAAGACCTACGATGATATGCGTTTCAACTGGCAGTTAGTCAGTCAGACAGAAGGTGACATAACGAAGTACTACCTGCTGAACAATAAAAATGAAGCCATTGAATACGTAGGACGAAAAGACCCATGGTCACCATTGACAATAGGCACCAAGGAGCAATATCTCTATATGGATAATGCGCAAGGCTCGATGCTGGAAGTGACAACCTATGGAAGAGAATATATTACTGGGGAAAAACGCAAACAGCAGAGCAACAGCATCTATAAAACCATCAATGGAGAAGAATGCCTTGTAACATACGCCTATTATGCTATCAACAAGAACAGAGGAAAGGAATACAACAGTAAGGACGCATACGTCTGTGAACATTTCATGCGCAACGAGTATGCCATCAGCAACAATGACCACCATATCATTCTGGAAGGATTAAAGAGCGTAAAACTCTCAGATGACAATATAGCAGAAGTAGTGTTTGCAGGAGAAGACAAAACCACGTGGGTAAATCTGTACACCATGCAGGAGTTTGATGAGCGTCCGATTGTAGAGCATATGGGATTCATGGACGTGCTGAGAGTTGGCTATAACTATTATTTCTATAAAAACAGAGACATGGCAGGCATACCGATGCATCATCGGGAATGTGTAGCAAATGACAGAATATTCCAGTTCTTGGACCTGTATATGATACTTAGAGACCAACCCAATAAAGTCTACTATATATCTGGAGAGCACCGAAGAAAGGAACAGTGGTATCTGATACTGATTGACATCACCAATGCCAATTCGAAGACTCATAAAGAAATACCCTCGATGTGGTTACCGAGACGAAGTTGATATGAAGGATATTCAGCTATACGACTATCAAAGAGAAATGAGTGAACGGATTGAGGCGGCTTTTCGGTCGTGTCAATCCGTGATGGTGCAGATGCCGACAGGTACGGGAAAAACTGTGCTCCTAACGGAGCAAGTGAAGAGTGAAGAACGAAGAGTTAAGAATCCGTGTGTGTGGATTGTGGTACATCGGCGTGAATTGGTAGAACAGATAAGAGAAACGCTTGAAACCATGCTAAGCAGTCCTTGCTCTACTTCTGGCACTGCTCTTTCCCTTTTATCGGATACTTCCCGTATAAAAGTAATGTCGATACAATGGCTGTCGAGACACTATAAAGAACTGAAGGAAAAACCATCATTGATAGTAATCGATGAAGCGCATCATGCCGTGGCGAAAACCTACAAGGAGGTGATGGATGCTTATCCTGAGGCAAAGAAACTGGGACTGACAGCCACACCCTGCCGACTGACCAGACGAGGCTTCACCGATTTGTTTGATGTGCTGCTGCAGTCATGGTCTGCAAAGAAGTTTATAGCCGATGGGTGGTTATCGCTGTATGACTATATGTCCATCAGAGAGGACAGCGAGGACTGGCGCATGGTGAACTCGCTGAAGAAAAGAGGTGCCGACGGAGACTTCTCGCTGAGAGAGATGAGTGAGAAAATGAATGTGCAGCCAAGTATCGAGAGGCTTTGCGATACGGTGATAAGATATGCTGCAAACAAGAAAGGCATCACTTACGCCATAGACATAGCTCATGCGGAACATATAGCAGAAGCATACAGACAGCATGGCATAAATGCAGTGGCGATAAGCAGCAAGACACCGCTTGAAGAAAGAAAGGCAATCATTGAAAGGTTTAAGGAAACAAGTGTAGGAGATTATTATGGTAAGCCTTGTTGTGCCTCTCTGGGCCTTACTAAGCCATTAGGTGAAACATTGAGTGCAGACTCTAAGGCAGACGTGAGGGATAAGACTGTGGAACAGAAAGCCAACATACAAGTGTTGGTGAACGTTGATTTGTTTGGTGAAGGTTTTGACTGTCCCGATGTAGAGTTTATCCAGTTGGCAAGACCCACACTGTCGTTGGCAAAGTACCTGCAGCAAGTAGGACGTGGCATGCGTGTGTTTGAGGGCAAGAAGTATTGCTTGATATTAGACAATGTCGGGCTGTACCGTTTGTTTGGACTCCCGTCAGATGACAGAGATTGGCAAGCCATGTTTGAGGGACGTGTAGCTGGTAAAGGGATTCTGACAGAGGAAGTGGAAGGGCTGTATAACATAGCCTATTCTATTTGTAACGAACAAGAGAGAATCACTTCGGACGCACGAACAGAGCTAATTACCGTGATGACACATGAGGGGCAACGTATGGACTTGGAGGAAGCATACGGCTACGAGATAGTCAGCAACAAGGAAGGTCTGTCGGGTGTTGTGGATAAGGACGGCAAGGAAGTGCTACCCTGTGAGTATAATAAGGTAGAACTGAAAGCATACGGAATAACCAAACTGTATTCTCGACGGAAGATAGACAGAGAACGCCCCTGGATGGACTTGCGTAATGGTGTGCGATACTTCAAGCGTCCGAGAATCGAGAAACATGGCTTTATGGAGTTTTCCACTACAGACGGGTTGCGCCTCTATCCGAGAGTAAAGACACGTCAGATGGACGAGAACAGTTTTGTATTGCGGAATGCGTTGAATAATGGGACAGACGAAGGGCTGCGGTTCCGCAATTTCTTTGTGCAACCCTCAGAGCCAGACAGACTATACATGTTCAAGGAGAAAATAGAAGACCTGTCGATTTGGGAAGACGAGCAAGGAGGTTGGGCTTGGCGCAAGGCTTGGGATACCATGTTACATCCTATGACAGCTGAAGAATTAGCGAAAAAGAGAAACACATGGGAAGAAGAAGTCAAGCAGTTTGAAGAGGAAAAGAAACAGTACATAATTTTTTTCAGACCAGAAATAAAAATAGATTACATCGGATGCAGAACACAGTTAGCTGACTATAAAGAACCTGCCAATCTGAGAGTCACCTGCGTTACGAAGAACAATTACCAAGTATATTATCGAAGGAATTGGTTGGATAAATGGGAGTCATTAGGCAGTTATGCTAAGATATACCCGCAAGCATACGGTATAAGAATAGTGCAGAATAGAGAAGGCAAATACCTTGTACGCACAGAACTGTACAAACCAATGGAAAAGCCAGAACAGACGTATGAGTTTGCAGAGCTGCAGGACAACGCCCTGCTTCATTTTACGGAGCAAGGCAAGGAATACTGGGTATATTTGGAGAATATGACCTGCTTAACCCGTAAGCCAGAATTTGTCACCATTGGTTTCATGGATTTCCTGAAGATTGGTGGAGTGTATATGAGACGTGGAAGAAACAATGGTGAAACTTACAGAAGAGCAGAGATAAGGATGTACGATGACATTTGCTTCCTGGGATCAAGAGAAGTATTCGTCAAGACGGCATATAGAAAATACCATTATTACATACAGCAACGGTCATTGGACGGCAAACATTTTGTACTGAGTGATAGTATGAAACCAAAAGAATCGTCAACATGGTTTGATATGTACTATGACGGGAAGAATCCTCCGATAGTAGAAAGACGAAAGAAGGACTATGAGATATACGGAGTGAAGAAGTAGCTTCTTAGAATGAGTATAGGCAAAGGCGGATGTGCAAGATGGAGAGTCTTGAGCATCCGCTTTTTTAGTTGTAGTCGGGATTGAAAAAAACGATAATGACCTGCTACACTACAGGGTTAGTTTAAGACAAAAACCTGAAAAACCGTTGGCGCTTACAAGACTGTGGACACCACTTGTAAAACAAACACATCGATAATAGAGAAAACCGTTGGGGATTGCAAAATTCCCAAGATTTTCAATAGAAAATTCCCATAATTTTCAATTTACAGCATAATAATGATGAAAATGTCACCTCGATAATAACGCATAATAGAGTTGAAATCAATCTGAGGTACATAAGAAATCCATAAAACCAAAGTCTTTTTTGCGTATTTACGCCCTAATACCAAAATCTTTTCTACTGATTTACACCCTGACACCAAAATTTTGAGTCTTTGGAATGAACGATGTAATCCAATAACACCTTGGCATCTATAGACTTACGTTTGTATTTTATTGACAGATGAAGATGTGGGGCTGTGGAGCAGCCAGTGGAACCAGTGATAGCGATTGGAATACCTGCTTGGACTGGTCTACCCTGTGGAACGAGAATGTGCGAGAGATGGCAGTAGCTGATGGTATAGTTACCATGACGAAGAGTAATGAACTTGCCAGAATGTTTATCATTGCCGATGCGTTCTACAATACCATCAAGTATGGCATAACAAGGTTCATAGTTGGCACGCAGGTCAATACCGTTATGAAACTTTCTCTTGGCAGTGAATGGATCATTGCGATAGCCATATGGTGACGTAATATAGATATTTTGAAGAGGAAACGAGATTTGTGAGCTTGCAGTAGCAGGCTTATTTGTTGTAAAATCATTGGTAGCCGTCGAGTCAATGACTGATGGCTGCTTAATAGAAGAGGTATCACGAGAAAGTGGTGCCTCTTTTTTTGTCTGTGGTGTTACGACCTTAACCTTGTAACGACGATTATGATTATCTACAGAGTAGAACTGAGCGTAAACTGTTGTAGATACAGAGAGTCCGACAGCAGTTATGAAGACCAATAAAAACTTTTTCATGTAGACAAAAGTAGTATCAGGAAAAGGAAAGGCAAAACTGCGAAGATTGAAGGAACGAAAATATAACATCAAATAAGAATCAAGTATGATTATTCATTGATTATCATACTTGAATTATAAATTAGCATAAATGTAAGCTCCAAGAATGAGCGATATTCTTGCAATGACCGCATTCCAATATAATTTTGCTGATGTGTGGCGTGTATTTGCGTTGAAGGCAAAAGGCTGCACAGTTGGAAATCAATAAATACAATCAAATATGAAAGCAAGAATAGAAGAACATGAAGTGCCGTATGAGACACTTGCCAAGTACGGATTGACACGAGAAATGATTGAAGACCTGCCCATGCATGTATTGGAAGACATTGGTCAGGGAAGACGTTCGCCAGTACTGCCCATACAGGTGGAGGATGAAAATGAGAATGTTATCAAGAGTCGAACACGCTTCGCTTTTGTACGCATGGAAGATGGTAAAGTAGACGTAATGTTCTATCCAGTACTGAGCCAAGCACCTTTGGCGCAATATGATCAGGAACAACAGAAGCAGTTGCTATCAGGAAAAGCCATCCTTGCAGACATGATGATGGACGGAAAACAGAGCAAAGCATTCGTGCAGTTGGATGCAGAGACCAACCAAGTGATGTATGCCCCCACACCAGTCATTGGTCGCAACCTACAAGTTCTGTCAGGAGAAATGCATCTGAGTTCAGCAGAAGTAAAAGTCATCCAGCATGGTGAACCGCTTACATTCGTAATGGACGAAGACCCTGTTACAGTTGGCATTGACCTGAATGAAAGCACAGGTATCAGACTATGCCAAGGTGATGATCGGAAATGGCAAGAGCAGACCAAAAGAGAATGGGATAAATACACATTCGGATGTTATGGCTGTTGGGTGATGGACGATGACGGTAATCTGGACTATGTCAGCGAGGATGATTATACGGAAGAGTTGTGGAATGAGTTGTCACGTAAGCGAGAGGGACATCTTGCGAGAATCGGACATCATTAAAAAAAGAATAGTAGAATCATACAAGAAGAATGGCAAAGAACAAATATTATCCAGAGGAAGTACTGGTAGAAAAAGTTCAGAAAGGAGAATATGGTTGGTTGGATTATGTCAACCATTACTCGGAGGAATGGCAGGAAGAATACACACAGTACTGCTTAAACAAGGGATTGTGCATCTGCGAGGACAGTGCGAGACAGTTTGTAGCATATAAAGACAAATTGTTGGAAGAAGCACTGGAGCGAGGGGATGCGTAGAAGTATCACTAAAAACACGAGAAAAGGATGGCGATAAGAAAACAATTGAATCCAAGGCAGATGGACATATCCACAGAGTTGCGTGATCTGCTTATGCGCAATGGTATGCAAGCGCACATCATTGCCGATGGCAATGGGTATCAGTTGGCAGTGCAGGGACATGACAGTCCGTTGCTCACCTACAGACTCACCGAGAAGCAAATGCTTGCATTGACAGACTGGGGAACCAGCTATGCCAACAAGACAGCCTATAATACCTTCACGAGTGTTGTAGGCAAGGACTTTTATCTGCCTAAAAACTTCGTGCATGCCCGTAATGCCAACGGACGTGTAGCAATGGGACTACATGGGTATCGTGTAGGAATTGGTGAGTATGGACGAACAGGAGGGTATTGTATGCACCCTCCTCACTTTTTGGGATGGACACCGAGAATGCAAGATGGCTGGCATCTCCGAAGAGTTGGCGGTCAACTTTTCTATCCGCAAGTCCCAATGGTGTCAGAGCGTTGGGACAGAAGAATGAATCCAGGAGAACTGCAATCAGCGGTTATGGGTTCTATTATAAGGGACAGGCGCAACAGCCAGTTGTAAGTCAAGATGTACTGCAAAATCTGCAAGCAGTGGTAACGCCAGTGGTAAGCAGACCAAGAAGTAATGAACCAGCCAAACCCTACAAAGAGTTGATAACATCCCCAGTATATTTCTCCAACGAGAAATGGCAGGAATGTCTTTCATCGCATGGTATCATCATTGATGAGCAGAGCAAAACGCTTACCATCCAGTCAAAAGCCACGAATGTAGATATGGTGTATGACTTGAAAGAAGACGAGTTGAAGGCGTTGACCAACAACTCCATCAAGCAAATGCCAATAGACAAACGACTGGACATACTGAACAATGTTATCAAAGATGACTTTGCGGATAAGGTTACCATGGATATGCTGAACAGCAAAGAGCGCATCAACATAGTATTGCGTCCAGAAGTGCAGCAAGAAATGGAGCAACGACAGCAACCAGTCGTTGAAGCCGGACAAGACGAAGAACTGACTGTGGAGCGAGAGCCACAGATCCATGGTGACGCATCGGTAAACGGACAAGACCTGAACCTATTGGACGAAAGTAAAGGTTGGTACCGAGAAGTAAAGAACGGCCGTGAGGTACAAGTGGACGAAATATATGTCGAAAAGATACAGAATACAGAAGTACCAGTTGCTGCAAACGAGCAAGCAAAAGAGCAGGGACAATCAGCAAAGCAACAAGAAAAAGGCGATGTGAAATACCGCATGACAGCCATTATCAACGGAGAATCCATCAGTCATGAAATAAGCCAGAAACAATATGACAAGTTTATGGCAGTGGATGACTATCACCGTATGAAGCTCTTTTCCAACATATTTAAGGAAGTGGACATGAAGTCACGTCCTGAAGCAAGCAGTGGATTGGGAACCAAAATCTTTGCAGCTTTGGCAGCAGGAGCCGTAGTGACATCAGAAGTAGCGCATGGAATGAGCCATCATCCCCATCCTGAAATCTATGTAGATTGCACGGAAGGAAGACATCCCCCACGCCCCTACTTCAAGCCCGGAGTAGACATGCCCAATGAGGTGGCAGCGAGAAATTTCGAAGCACAGATGAATCAGGAAATAACAGAAATACGACGAGGATATTAATGAACGGAGATTTGACATACAATGACTTCTTGCAGCGATTGCGCATACAAGACGTGCTCGTGGATGCAGGTTATCACCTGAACAAACGAGATGGATTGCGCTATCCGTCGTATGTGCGGACAGACAGTGACGGAAGGCGTGTGCATGGGGATAAATTTCTGGTGACACCCAACGGTCAATGCTGTTTTCAGCCACCACGTCAGAAGCTGTATAATGTAATTTCCTTCATCAAGGAACATCCAGAAAAATTTGACGAATATCGAGCAGGAATGTCCACGGACAGATTGGTAAACTTAGTATGCAACCGCTTATTGAACAATCCTGTGCAAGAGCACTACAACCCGATATTGGCACCAAAAGCTGCAAGTAAGCCATTCTCATTAAAAGACTATGATTTGTTGAAGTTTGACACTGGAGATAGAAACACCCAAAAGCCATTCTATTTCTACTTCAAGCCAAGAGGTATAGACCTGTATACACAGTATGCCTTTAACAAGCACTTTGTTCTTGCGACCAAACACAGGAACGACGGACTGAAATATACCAATTTGGCTTTTCCGTTGACCAAGCCGGGAGACAACACCATTGTCGGACTGGAAGAACGCGGTCGTCCAAGAATGGATGGAAGCAGCACATATAAAGGCAAGGCCGAGGGCAGCAATGGAAGTGAAGGTCTGTGGATAGCCAACTTGAAGAACGAACCTTTGGATCGTGTAGGTGGTGTCGGATGGTTTGAGAGTGCCTATGATGCAATGTCATTTTATCAGATACACCGTGAGGCAATAAAGCAAAATCCCGAGCTTTCACGTAAGGGCATATACGTATCTACGGGCGGTTCACCAACCAAAGGACAGATAAAAGGAATGTTGGAAGCCACACCACAAGCTCAACATTATCTATGCTTTGATAACGATAAGGCAGGACGTGAATTTGTGGAGCTATTCAAACAAATTGCGAAAGAGCAAGGTATAAATCCAGACAACGTTAGAGTCATGCCAATTCCCATGTGGGCCAAAGATTGGAATGATGTTTTGTTGGACAAACCAAGTGAGAAGCATATCAAATCATTGGAAGGGGAATTCGAACCATTGGGAGTACCAGACGAAAGAAAACCAGGAGGAATGAGGAGGTAAAAATGAGAAGAATGATATTGGTGATGGGAATAGCTTTGGGAACAGCCATGAATGGAAAGGCACAGATAACTGCATCAAATCCATTGGAATGGATGGCACTGGCAGAGGGTAATGAACTGTTGGAAAAGCAGATAGACAGTCAGATCAATGGTCAGAAGAAAACAGCCATATTACAGAATACCATTGCAGCCGAGTTCAATCAAATGCACAAATGGCAGAAACAATACAACAGCTATTTGAAAGACGTCAGCGGTTACGCCTCTTCGTTGAAAGCCTGTACCCATCTATATGATGACGGAGTGAGAATCTTCATCACTTTGGGCAAGTTGCGCAAAGCTATCAACAATAATCCGCAAGGCATTGTTGCGAGTATGTCAATGAATAACCTGTATATTGAGACAACTACAGAATTGGTATCAGTCTTTACCTTGATGAACGATGCCGTATCGAAAGGAGGTAACGAGAACATGATAACAGGAGCTGACCGAAGCAAGACCCTTTGGGCTTTGAACGACAAACTCAGCAGTTTCAGTAAGAAACTCCATCGGTTGTATCTGAGCATACGCTACTATACATTCAATGACGTATGGAATAATGCTACGGCAGGAATGATAGACAGAAACAATGCAGATGTTGCAAGGCAAGCAATGGGACGATGGCGAAGAGCAGCACAAGTGACAGGAGAATAAGAACACTTTGTTGGAATAAGCCTTATAGAGCCTTTTTAGGCAGACTGATTCATAGCGTGTAATTGGCTGTCTGTAGGTGAATGAGCCTTTCTAAGCCTCTTTATGCCGACTAAGCCATTGATGAAAAAATTATGCAATGAACAGGATTGAACGGATAAGTAAGATAGGACAAATACAATGTTGTACGAAAGAGCAATGGAATAAATGGGAGTTGTAAAATATATAGGAGCAGTGGTGATAGTGATGCTAATGAGCATTGACAAAACCTATGCCCAGTCAGACCCGACGTTGACGGGAATGATACTGATGTACACCAACAAGGCAGAGAAACAGTTGAAGAACCAAGAACAAGTGATGTTGATGATGACCACAGGGCATATCTGGACAAAGGAAGAAGTGAAGGCAACCACAGACTTGCATCGAGAGTTCAACAACTACCTTGACTCGTTTCGTTCGATTGTATGTTATGCAGCGCAGGTATACGGATTCTATCACGAGGTGACACAGCTCACAAATAACATGGGGGGACTAATCAAGCAACTGGATGCCCATCCGAGTAATGGATTGGCCGTAGCGTTATCCACCAAGCGCAATAAAATCTATCGTGAGTTGATACTGAACAGCGTAGAAATCGTAAATGACATACGAACTGTATGTCTGTCGAAGAATAAGATGACAGAGAAAGAACGTATGGAAGTAGTGTTTGGAATTCGTCCGAAACTGAAAGTGATGAACAAAAAACTGCAACGACTGACAAAAGCTGTGAAGTACACAAGTATGGGTGATATATGGTTGGAGATAGACGAAGGATCAAAGCCACAAAAAGCCAACAAACAAGAAATTGTGAATGCGGCCAAAAGAAGATGGAAACAAGCAGGACGAAATGTGATGCCGTAGCAATAAGCCGGGCTAAGCCTCTTTTAGCCTTTCTAAGTTGAGGATGAAGGTAGGCATAGTAAGTTTCGTAGGGATTTGTAAAGCTATTAATGGCAGGTCGGACAAGGCAGATATGAGGCCAAATAATTAACAAAACAACAAAAAAACGATAGAATATGTCATTTTGGAGTAAACTATTAACAGTAGGTGGCAAGGCATTGGGAGCCGCTAAGACTGGAACGAAAGCCACGGCAAAGTCTATAGGCAATTCTGTGATTCATCCGTCACAAACCCTGAACCACGCTGGCAAAGCGGTAAAGACAGCTACAGTAGGAGGAGCTGTAGGATATGTCGGTTGGGAAAAACTCACCACAGACAAGAGTGTGACACGCATTGTAAGTGATGCCGTTATCGGAGAAGAAGCGACCAACGCCATTGCAGGGACAGCCAGCGATGTAAAGGAATTGAAAGACAAGGCAGGAGAAGCGGTAGACAGCATGAACAATGCCATGGGCGACATCAACAGCAAGTGGAGCGGCATGAGCAAGTTCTTCCGCAATATCTTCAATGGAAACGGGCTGGATATGTTCGGCAGTTTCTTCAGTAACCTCGGCAAAGGCAAAGTGTCGGGATTGAGTCTGGCGGGACTGGTGGCAGCAGCTTATCTCATCTTTGGACGTTTCGGATGGTTGGGCAAAATAGCAGGAACCATGCTCGGCATGATGTTGGTGGGCAATAATGCCAACCTCAATCAGATGATGGGAAGTGGTAGCGCAGGAGAAAGGCGTAGTGCAGCAGTGGCTACTGCCGAAGACACACAAGTAAGAGGAATGAGAAGATAACAGAAAAAGTATGCAATATACAGAAGAAATGATATTACAGTCCAAGAGCGGATATTGTATGCCGTTTGAGGAGCAGCCTGGTAAAGAAGTGGCAATGACTTTGGGATATGGAGAACAGACACATCCATCTACAGGAGAAAAGTTCTTTCATCACGGACTGGACTTTATGGTCAACCATTATCCTATGTCCGCAGTGGCAAGTGGCACCATATCGGGAGTAGGCAGTGACAGCATACACGGCATCTACCAAACGATACGATATGGTAAATACGAGGTGACCTACGGACACCTTGCCAATGTGTATGCCAACTTCGGAGACCCAGTAGTAGCAGGACAAGCAGTAAGCCTGAGCAGCGACCGATTGCATATCAGTGTAAAATTCGACGGAGAAGAGCTGAATCCGTTGGAATTCCTGACCATGCTCTATGGCAATATCAAGGCTTTGAAACATCAAGGAAGGATCGGGGCGATAGACATTGACGATTTTGACATGAACATCGCCACACAATATGACAACGACAGAGAAAAAATCGAGTCATTGATGCTGCGTTATCTGCCTTTATATATGGATGACCTACGGCATGGACAATACGCATTGTCGCCCCATCGGGAACAATCGCTACGTAATATTTTCTCGTTGGGAGCCATGAAACGCTACTTCTTTGAGGTTATGCCAAGCATGAGCAATCCGTTGGGTATCAGTCAGAGAAGCGTACCATTGGCATGTAAGGTACAGAATCTCCTAATTGGGGATTTTCTTGACTATTTGGCGTTGCACCACAATGTTTTCCTATCCACATTGAATGAAGCATTAAAAAAAAAGTCCACAGCGACCTCCTGAGCAGTAGTGGAGTCGTCGATCCATTAATGAATTTGGAAGTGGACATTCAGAGCTTCGACATACCGAGAATAGTCAGCGTATACCCCGACCGCGCAGGAGTAAGATGGTGGACCAAAGCCTGGTTCAACAATCATGAGAACGGAGAGAGTTCAGTGGAGATAGAACGTCAGCAAGCCATTCTGTTTATTCTTGACCGCATAGAAAAAGACGAGTGGCTAACTGAATATTTCCCAAAGCAGATGGAAGTATACCATCATGCGATAGAGCAGACCAAAGAGCAACTGTTGAACCAAGCCCTGTAAGTAACAAAGCAATGAGCATAAAGAACAGCAAACGATTTGCGGAGATAGAATATAGTCTGCAACACTACTTTGAAGGCAGTGTCTTGTCTGTAATGAAACAGGTCAGAAAGACATTGAATGACAAGCAAGTCAAGGAACTGGCAGACTACCAGCGTAGTCCGGCAGGTATCATGGCATCATCCAATCCTATGTTGATAGACATGGGTTGGCAAGCAGTGCGCACAGCTGGCGAGTGGAACAGCAAGACCACCGAGGACTATCTCAAGATGTGCAATGAGAAAATGCAAAACGACAAAGCGATGCAGCGTGATTTTGCATTGTTGTCAGCAGAATGGCGTAAAGCCGTGGTGGAACAAATCGGACGAACAAAATACGATGCACTATCCAAACAAATAGGATGCGATTTGGCATATGCCTATATCGGTCAGCGGATGGAATACCTGATGATCAACAAATTGGTTGTGGATGACATACCCAAATCATCGATGGAATACATCATGCGAAAGGCAGCCAAGCAAAGTATCTGGGGATTTACTGAGGAATTGATGAAGTCCCCATTAACCAAAGAGATTGAGGCAAGAAGCGAGAAAGCCTATAAGCCAAGTACCACAGAGAAAGTTACGGGACGAGTGGCAGGTTCTGCAGTAGATGCCGTATCGATGGGAGCTTTTAATGGTTGGACAACCTTCGCCAAGTTCGTTGGCTGCGATGTAGCATTAGGATATGCCTTAGACAAAACCGTTGGCAGTACAGAGCACCGCAAGGAGCAAGTAATGGAGCTAAGCATCAGCAAAGGAATCTTTGGCAGTAACAGCAATGTCTTCAACGGCTTTCGTAAACAGGCCAATGAACTTGAAGAATCTGGAGGTTTCCTGCAAACGCTTAACGGACAGTTATCACATAAAATCAAGTTACCAACAAAAAAATACAAGCCTGTGACATGGACAACAAACAGCAATAACAAATCCCCTTTTCCTGTGTTTACACCCAATACTGACTTTCTGAAGCCCAAAGACATACGTAAGGATCCAAAATACAAGGACGTTCCGTTGATTGTAGCACCAGGAAAGGAAGATGACTATCTGAAGGAAAAAGCTCAGCAAGAAGCGGCAAAACAAAAAGAGGCAGAGCGCAAAAGTACGGAAAGAGAACAAGGAACTGACAGTTCAGGAGAAGCACAATCTGTTGACGCATCATCAGATGAGGATCAAGCCAATCAGTTGCAGCAAGCCAATGAAAACGGATGGGAAGGACTGTTGGCAAATTTCGGGTTAGACGGTTTCGGCGACATCACCCATAACCTTGGCTATGTGCTCGCCATGTTGCCAGATATGTTAGTAGGATTGCTTACTGGCAAGACAAAGTCCTTGAACATGGATAACAGCATGATACCATTGGCAAGTATTGTGGCAGGAATGTTCGTGAAGAATCCGATACTTAAAATGATATTGATAGGTATGGGAGGAGCCAATCTGATAAATAAAGCCGGGCATGAAGCATTGGAGAGGAAAGCCAATGAAGGGTTAGTGCCAGATAGATATGCAGCAAGCAATCGACAAGTCGCATACAGACAATATGCAGACGAACCATTGAATCCACGTTTAAGCAATCCTGTGCTAAAAGGCAGTTGTATGATAGTACATATAGACCGGGTGCCCTGTACCATTCAATTGCCACAAACCGTAGTGGATGCATATCAGGCAGGGGCGTTGCCGTTGAATACCCTTGCCAATGCAGTACTTGCAAAAAATAAGCAGATGCAATCTGTGGCCATGCAGCAGTATGAGAATGGTCGTGAGGAGCGTGAGACAGTCAGCAGATCAAGAGGAATACAATAAGAATATAATAAAAGCACAATATGAAAGACAAGAGTCTGGCAGAAAAAACGGCAGCAGAGAGACAAGTGGAATTACTCTATACTGCGTTGGGCAGTGCGCCTTCAGCAAACGGATATTGGTTGAACGCATCGGGTAAGACCTATCCAAGTTTCTATCCCAAGGGATTGACAGTAAGTCCGTTCAATGCATTGATTATGTCATTGCATTCGGACAAGTCCGGTAGCAAGACCAACCTTTTTATGCCTTTCAGTGAGGCAAAAAGACAAGGAGTGGCGGTAAGGGAGCATGAACGAGGAGTACCGTTCCTTTTCTATAATTGGAACCAATACGTCAATCGTAACAATCCAAAGGATATTATCAGTCGAAACGACTATCAGGCATTGGATGCAGAACAGCAAAAGCAATATAAAGGTGTACACAATCGAGAGATACGCACACTGTTTTGCATTGACCAGACCACAATGCCATTTGCCAATGAGAAAGAATACAAAAAGCTGTTGGCAGATTATGGCACAGCAGAGGAGCGAGGTCAGGGAGAAGGAGATGAGAGAGCCATGCATGTTCGCTTCAATGACTTCCTATTGAAAATGCGTGACAATCTGGTACCCATACGTACGGACGGCAGCGGTGTCGCACATTATGACACGGAAAAGGATGCAGTGTATATACCACGCCAAAAGGACTTTGAGCATTACAATGACTATGTGCAAGAAACATTGCGCCAGGTTGTCTCTGCCACAGGACATCAGCAGCGGTTGGCACGTGAAGGCATGGTGATGAAAAATGGTACAGCCCCATCGGAGGATGCCATAAAAAGAGAACGATTAGTGGCAGAATTGGCTTCTGGAGTGAAAATGCTGGAGTTGGGACTGCCAGCGCGATTGTCAGAAGAAGGCTTGCATCTGACAGATTATTGGGTTCGTGAGTTGAAGGAAAATCCCTGCCTGATAGATGCTGTAGAGAGTGATGTAAACAATGCCCTTTTAGTGATGCGCAAGGCAGAGCAAGGAGAAAAGATAGAATACTCCACCATGCGCAATCAGCGAGAGACCAAGGAACTGATGGACCAGTTGCCTAAACACTATCTCATAGCGGATGAAATCAAACAGCATCCCGACAAAGACAACAAGACCATCGTATTGGTCATCGACAAGGAGAAAAAGACAGCCGACGTGGTTATGCCGTCAGGAGCCTCATTAGAAGTGAACAATGAGATACAGGGCATGAGCAAGCAACGCATCCAGAAAGCATTGGAACGTGAAGGCATAGAAAACGTACGCTTCTACAATCCTGACGGAGCATTGGGGTATCGCCCCGATGACAGTTACTTTGCGGACAAGCAAGTGGACATCGCCCGACTGAAAAATTGGTCGTTAGAACATCTATCCACATTAGATGCCAGTCCTGCTGTAGAGCGAGCCAAGGATGTTGGGTTCAGTCAAGTACAGATGATACAAGACGACAAAAACCGTTGGGCATTGTATATCAAACCCGAGGGACAGAACGGATATAGCATATATCCAGACAAGGCAGACATCAACCAGTTCTTTAGTACACTGAAGCAGTCGATGGACAATTTTGAAGCAGTAAAGATGGAGTTGGCAAACAAGTATCACCATCGTGCAGCCGTACAACCTGACTTGAAAGTGGACCTGTTCGGGAGCAATGACCAGGACATTGATATGAACCGCATAGAACGTGTGTGCGTGTTCAAGACCAAAGAAAATGGCATTCTTTGTTCAGCAACCATCGACGGAGAGAAGATGAAACCCAGATGCATTACCCCACAGCAATGGCAGCGGTTATGGGTAGCAGAAGACAGAAACAGCTATAAAACGCATTTGGCAGCAACCCTATTTGCTGACGTGCTGAAAGCAGGAGAAAAACAAGAACAGACATCATCGGAGAAACAGGAAGTGGAGACCGAGGTGAAGCAGGAACAGCAAGGAACCACAGAGAAGCACGAAGAGGAACACCAGGAATATCACGAGGAAGAAGATAAACAAGACAAATCCGAGGAGAAAGCCAAGGAGGAAAAAGCAACTGAGAAAAAGAAAGCACAAGAAGCCCAAGGCAAGAAAGAGCAGAATGCATCTGGCATAAAAAAGCAATGGGATGACTTGAAAGCCAAGCACCCAGATGCATTATTGTTGTTCCGTATTGGTGATTTCTATGAGATGTACAATCAAGATGCACGCAAAGGGTCTGAGATATTAGGAATCACGCTGACCAAACGAGCAAGCGGCAATATCAAAGAAATGGCAGGATTTCCATACCATGCCCTTGACACCTACCTGCCTAAACTGATACGGGAAGGACAACGAGTAGCCATCTGCGATATGTTGGAAGAGCCCAGACGGCACAAGCAGGAGGACGTGAAAGAGTTGGTAGAACCATCGAGAGGAATGAAGCGGTAGGTATACCAATGAGATTAAGAACAGTAAAAGGATAACAAAAAGTAGCAAGAACAATGAGCAAGAACCAATCATACGCCGACAAATATGCAGAGGCGGCTATGGAGCAGATGAAGCGTTATGGCATTCCTGCCTCCGTTACCTTAGCGCAAGGCATGCTGGAAAGCAGTAATGGAGAGAGTGAACTGTCACGATTAGGGAATAATCACTTTGGCATCAAAGCAACAGCTTCGTGGTTGAAGAACGGAGGTGAATATCTGGTATATACGGATGATAAGCCCAATGAAAAGTTTTGCAAATACAGTTCTGTGGCAGACAGCTACGAGCATCATTCCAAGTTCCTCGCTAATAATCAGCGTTATGCCAAGTGCTTTCAGCTGTCACCAGATGACTATAAGGGTTGGACTAAAGGGATAGCCAAAGCCGGGTACGCATCAGGTATGGGATATGCGGCACATTTGCAGGACATCATCGAGCGGAATGGGCTACAGAAGTATGACCAGCAAGTGATGAGCGAGATGAAGGCGCAAGGGAAGTCATTCGGAGTGGAGAATAATCCAAGACAAGCAACAAGCGAAGAACGAGTACAAGACAAACGACCAAATGGCAAGTATTCATTCCCTTTGCTCCGTGAAACCTATCTATTCATCACTTCTCCGTTCGGTATGCGTCAAGATCCGATGGACAAGAGCAAGCAGCAAATGCATAAAGGCATAGACATCCGTTGTAAGCATGATGCCGTATTAGCAACCGAGAATGACGGTAAGGTGGTAGCCGTCAACCAGAATGTGAATACAGCAGGAGGAAAAAGTATCACGGTGGAATACAATCGTGAGGACGGCAGCAAGGTGCAAACTACCTATATGCATTTGTCGGAGGTAAATGTAAAAGTGGGCGATGCCGTGTCAGCTGGACAAAAGATAGGTGTAACAGGCAATACTGGAACAAGAACCACTGGAGAGCATCTGCATTTTGGAGTAAAAACAATTGCAGCAGACGGGACAAGTCGAGACGTGGATCCATCCGGTTATCTGGCAGAAATCGCACAAAAAGGCAACATCAAACAGCAAGCCTTGTATAATGGCAATGACCTGTTGGCAAAATACAAAACCGATGTGCCAAGCAATACAGAAAGCATGTCACCTGATGCATGGATGAAGAAGTTGCTGTCGTCTGAAGATAGCGGTGTAGGATTACCTGTTGGCAGTGACCCTATCTTGGAAATGGCAATGACAGCTTTCTCATCGTTGATGATATTGGCTGTGAAAATAGATAACAAAGAAGCCGAGGAACAGAAGGCAGCTATCAGTCAATCAGTCAGTGAACGGTCTGTAGATTTGACATCACTGGTATCAGGCATGAAAACGTGCAGTCTGAGTATTGGTGACAATGGTCGTGCGATACTGACGGCAGACAATGGCAATGTCAAAGTAAGCCGTGAACTGACATCAGCAGAATTGAGCAGACTGTCCGCCACCTTGAACGACCAAGGATTGAGCGAAGAGACCAAACGGTTGCGAGTAGCAGGAATGGTAAACAGCATTGTCATCAGTCAGCAGGCTTCGCAAAATTTTGAGCAAGGAATGCAGGAACAGCAGGGACGCAACGAAAGCATGCACAGATAAATGAAGTGTGGTGATTGTGATAACTTTTTAAAAAGTATAAGACTATGATGAAATGTAATGTAACTATTTGCGGTGTGGTGAGCAAAGCTGCCACATGTCGCACGAATAAAGAAGGGAAGCCGTTCGTAACATTTAGTGTTGCAGTGGTCATCCCTGCCAAGAACGGAATCAATAAAACAATTGAAGTTAGCGTGTTGAAGGATGGAACACTGACGGAAGTAGGCAATATTGTGACGGGACAGCGCATAGAAGCAGTCGGTGTGCTTATCCCCAGAAAACATGGTGATAACATGTATTACAACATGAATGCAACAGCTGTCAATACCGATACAACAGTAAAGGAAGACAGCATTGTAGGACAGTTGGAGTTCCGTGGAAAAATAGGTAAAACCATCGACGAGAAAAAGAGCAAGAAGGGTGAGCCGTACCAAATATTTTCAGCTTATTCAGCGACTAAAGTAGAAAACGGTTTTGAATATATCTGGGTACGACTTGTCCGTTTCAATAAGGAGCGTGAGTCTTGGTTCGTACCAGGATGCCGAATAACAGCTAAGGGCGAACTGGAGTTGTCACTCTATAACGACCGACTAACATTCTCATGTAAAGTGGACGAATTGGCGGAATACGTACCACAGCCGTATAACCCTAATGCTTGACGCTTATGGCAAGATACAACAAACCAACCAGTGATGGTCCGAGCAGTGAGGAAAAAGCTTTGGACCTATTTGCTGAGATGATGATAGAAAAAATCCAAAGCATTGACAAAGACTGGAAAAAGCCTTGGTTTACAGATGGTGCACTGCAATGGCCGAAGAACCTTAATGGCAGAGATTATAACGGTATGAACGCGCTAATGTTGCTCATCCAATGCGAGAAAAAAGGTTGGAAGATACCCCGTTTCTGTACATTCGACTGTGTGCAGCGGTTGAACAATACGGAGAAAAAGGATGCAAACGGAGAGGCATTGCCACGTGTGTCTGTGCTGAAGAGTGAGAAATCGTTTCCTGTTTTTATAACCACTTTTACCTGCGTGGATAAAGACACAAAGGAACGCCTCAAATATGATGACTACCGTCAACTGTCCGAAGAAATGAGGAAGCAGTACAATGTATATCCGAAACTACAAGTTTATAGAGTTTTCAATGTACAGCAAACCAACTTGCAGGAAGCTCGTCCCGAGATGTGGGCAAAGTTGGAAGCCGGGTATGTAAGACCGTCGCAGGAACAAGGCGAACAATTCTCATTCGCTCCTATCGATGCAATGATAAAGGACAACCGCTGGATCTGTCCCATCAAACCACAATATGGAGACAATGCATATTTCTCAATCAGTATGAATATGATTGTAGTGCCAGAGAAGCAACAGTTTGTGGATGGAGAATCGTTCTATGGAACCTTGTTTCATGAGATGGCACACTCGACTGGACATGAGACAGTACTCGACCGTTTCAAACCTACAACATTCGGTTCATCTGAGTATGCACGCGAGGAATTGGTGGCTGAATTAGGCAGTGCACTTGTCGCCCAAAGATATGGAATGGCAAAACATATCAAAGAAGACAGTGCGGCTTATTTGAAATCATGGTTGCAGAGTCTGAAGGAGTCACCACAATTCATCAAGACCACGCTGCTTGATGTGAAGAAAGCGACATCAATCATCAATCAACATATTGATAAGATGTCGCTCGAACTGGAAGAAGTACAAACGGAGGATGTTGTAAAAGAAGCAAACCAGAAAGTTGCAGATAATAAGACTGTTGCACCATATTACGCTTCCGTTGCCTATCTGCAGAGTACCGATGACACAAGTGTATTGGATAGTTTGAAAGATATAGGTGACTATGACCGTCTGCTGCAAGAGGCAAAGGAATATGACCAAGGCGATGCCATTGATTTGGAACACACGTATAAGAGTGCCGTGCAGAACCGTGGTGACGAAGTATTGGCAGACGATGCCCATTACGCTGTGGTATATAATGGTAGTGTTGGCGGCACCTATGAGGTGATGCGCAAGGTAACAGAGGAAGAAGTTCGTGACAGTATTACTCGATACGGATTGTCTTCTGAGGCATCAAAGGATGTAGAAGAGGTGGCAAAGTCGATGATTGCAGAAGACTTTTCTGATTTGTCAAAGCGCAAAGCTCCAGTCTTTGAAATGCCAAATGGCGATGTACTGCATCTGCAATACGATCGTGAGCACGACAGTTTTGAGCTCGGAACTGTTACCAATGCCGGGTTGGCAGTGCAGCATATTCTCAGCTATGACCACAGCTTGTCACTTGCAGACAATATCGAGGACGTGTATAACACGCTTTGTGAGTTGCCAGACTATCAGTTACAAGAGGAAAACGCGGAAGAAGAAAATGTAGCAAAGGCTACGTTCCGCAGATAAGAGAAGTCAGCCGTAGGGAGAAGTTATTGTCCTCTCCTTACGGCTGGCTTTTGTTTGGTCTAAGCGTTGAAAGCGTTACTGAGTGCCGTGTGCAACTGATAGACCATATCCTCAGCAGCGTTCATGTCCGCTACGATGTCGGCTATGTGGTATGGCGCACCGTTATGTCCGTGTCCGTCTTCGCCAATCCACAGGTAGGCTTCGTAATCCGGGTCGTAGTCTTGGTAATAGTCAAAGATATTCTCCAAAAGCACATCGGGGTCGTTGTCAAAAGTGTTGGCTGAGAAAGAGAAATCCTGTCCTTGGGGCGTGAACTTTGCAAAATTGAAAGTGATGCGTAATTCATTCTGCTCCTCGATAGTGACAGCCCAACCTTCTTTTTCGGCTACACTGATAACCATGTCTTGTATCTTTTCCATATTGTGATAGTTTTTGGGCCGTAGACTGTTTGGGCAGCCTACGGCAGATGTAACAAATTAGCTCTTTTGGGGCTTTGAGTAAAGGCGATGAAGAAAGCTACGCAATTCATTGTCTTGTATGTTCTTCAGTTTGGTTGGTGTAAAACCTTTTACCTGACATACATGGAACTTGTCATTAATCCCATACTTGGTGCCATCAATCTCTATTTTCTCCAATTCGTTTGCTGATACATAGCCGTATTCCGTTTCGCACAATCCGCATACAATAGTGAATAACATAAAGTCGTTTCCTTCAGTCTGTCCTTCAAGAACAAACCATCTGATGTTTCCTATAGTAAATACAGCCACACAAATAGCGTCTTTGCCTTTTTCCTCTTGAGAGTAAAGAGGAAAGTTTTTTATTGCCTCCATAAACTGAGGCGTAATCAGTTTGTTCGTCATATCAATACTATTTTGCTTGTTCATAAATATTCGGTTCGCTTGTCACGTTGTAGATATAATCACCACAACGTACCAACAATGCGTCCTTGCCATAATAAAGGCTTTTCATGCATTTCACACTGCCTGTCTTGTGGAAATTAGGGAAACGGCAGATGTCAAACCGCTTGCCTTGTTCTTTTGTCAGTCTTTTTACTTTCATATCCGTTTGAATTGAATTTTATTTTCTTCCCTTTGATTGAAGCCTTATCAGCTTCGCTTGTCGGGAACTTGATTTTTCGTGCATTTCTAAACTGCATGACAAGAGTGATAAGGCAAGCAAATGACAAGAAATTGAACGGAATACCCAATATCTTTGATTTGGGAAGGCTGCCGTTCCATTCCGAAGTGCTTAGTCCCAAGGCGATGCTTGACGTTCACTCAATGCAGTAACTTTGCATAGAAAAATGATGGGCTGACAAGTGTAAGTAAACAAAGGAGACAACCACTCCAATAATGTTGCGTGCAATCATTAGGCTATATATAGACAAACAGTTTAATGATTATAAAATGGAAAGAAAAGCAACATTTGTAGCCATCGAGAATGATGGACAGAAGCGAACAATTGAGAATTGGAAGAAGGCAGACATACTGCTATTACTGGAAGCACTGAGAGTAAGAAATCAAGATCTGTATGTATTCATGCAGGATTGTGTCACAAAAGGCTATCGGCAAATGAACCTTGTCGGTATACAGTGTGAGGAACCGCCACCATTGGGGCATTATTGTACAAGTGAGATGAAAACACCAACATTCAAGTCATCATTCAACGATGGACAATTAGATATATTGGTAAAAATGCTCGATGATATGATGGTATTTGCACATCCAATTACACTGACCAAAGAAGTGTTGGGGGCATTCTTCAGATGTGAGCAGACGGAATTGAAAGTGCGTAACCTGCGGTTGTTGTGTGTAGCAATGCAAGCCTTGTCCAATTACGGACACATTGGAAAGTATTGGCAAGCTCCCATATACAAGCACAAACTGCTTTGGGCATATAAAAAAGAGGGATATGTCAACAGAAGTGATTTGACCACAGCAAACCATGCCATAAACAATGTTTTGATGGATGAGCGTGTGAAGACAATAATAAAAACGGTCAAAAGTCTATGAGTAGCAAAATGCGAAAAGTACTGACATGTCAGTGTGAGCATGAAGCCACTTCAACTCACAGCCGTACCTTTGCAGTGGTTTCAAGAAAGCCGCTAAACAATCGCAATTTATCACATATCAAAACTTTCGAAATGAATAAAACAAGTACATTTCTCGTTGCAGGAGCTATGTTTGCTGCAATGACATCGTGTTCTGAGAGTGACGTGTATCTATGTGGATGCAACGCAGACAAGGAGCAGTGCCAGTTGAGTATCAGTGAAGTGAACAAAGAGGGGTATCGTCTTACTCGGACAGCTACGGAAAAAGAATCCTTCGTAGACGGTGATGCTTTAGGCGTGTGGGTAGACGACATCGTTAATGAAACCTACAATGGTAGTGTCTACTCCAATATCAAAGTGACAAAAGGCACCAACGGATGGACATTCCTGAACAATGTAGCCTTGACAAGCAGCAAGGCACGTGTGTATGCAATTTATCCGTATAACGAGAAAATGCAAGACAAGAAGGTGACTCTGTCTGTAGATGACGATACCGACTATCTTTATGATGTAGTCTCCAATGCCTCAAACACCAATCCTACCGTGCAGTTGACAATGAAGCACATCCGTTCCAAACTCATTGTAAAAGTGAAGAGGGGCGACTACACAGGCGATGGCGTCATTACAGCAGGAACAGTCTCTGGTTCCTCGATGATGCTGAATGGTAGTTTCGATGTGAAAACAGAAAAGTTTCAGTCAACAGAAGGGTCAGGAACTCTAAATTTTACTGGAACAGTCTCAGGAGAAGGAACGCTGGAAGATCAGTGGTTCGTATTCAGCAAGTTCGGCGGTTCAGCCTCTAAATTGTCATTCAATCTCACCATTGACGGTATAAAATACCCGACAGCACAATCAACAGAAGGCGTGATATTTGAGAAAGGTAAGAAATACATCTACACCCTGACCATCAGCAACCACAAGGTAGAAGTGTCCAAAGTGGATATTGAACCATGGGCAGACGGTAAGGACGAGGATGTGACCATAACAGATTAACGCTTGATGGATGAAGAGTATATTATCGCGATTGTCGTCATTGTCAGCTATCTGTCTGTAAGGATAGCTTACTGGTGGGGCAAGCGTTGGAAAACAAAAGCCACACATGCCTATATGATAATCGGACAACGTGGTGCCAGTATTGAGGAATGCGAGTGGGGCTATCGTAATGCCTTGCTCGCAGGAGAACAAAAAGCAATGATGTTCTATGCTTGTGCCGCCATGCGTAAGTTCATGGACGAGCAACCACTGACACCCAATGCGTTTGAAAATGGTCTTGGTGAAACAATTCCATTCGTATTCTATGACTATTATCTACCTATGAGAATTAGGAATTTTGGGACAGAAGACCAAAGGGATTTGTCTTGGCTTGTCAATGAGTTCAAGGAAGGTAAAAGAGACGCTTCGGAATATTATCTGACAGCCATAGCCAAGCTCGGATTGAGTGGGAACCTGACAATCCTGTTTATGCCATGCAGTAATGAGCGGAACTATTATTTGCGTTTCTGCTCTCTGGCGAAGCAACTCGGTCGCTACCGTGAGCTGACACCAGAAATGTACAGTATGACATATATAGCGCATAGAAAGAGTAAGCATAAAAGTATGGATAGGTCGAAAATATCAGTAACCTCCAACATAGTGGTGGATGCCAATGTGGTGGGCAAACGCAATTGTGTACTGATAGACGATGTCTGTACTACAGGAGACTCAATACGGACGCATATAGCAGAACTGCAAGCTTATGGTGTTCGTGTTGTAGGAGTAGTATGTTTAGGTAGAACAGCTCGCATCCCTAATCGCGATAAGATAATGGAACAAGCAAAAAAGGACAGCAATCAAAATTTTGAGACATGAACAACTTGACGATTATCGGACGGCTTGGTGCAGAGTCAGTCGTTCGAACAACAAAAGAAACAATAGTCGCCCGTATATCACTCGGAGTCAACCATAAAAAAGACAATGTAGAAGAAACAGAATGGCTTGAAGTCATACTGTGGAACAATCTCGCATCAGTAGCCCATCAGTATTATCATACAGGTGACAAGGTATACGTGAAAGGACATTTGTCATCAAGCTCCTATGAGGACAAGGAAGGCGTAATGCACAATGTCACCCAGATTGTGGCTGACGACATTGAAAAACTAAGTACAGCCAAAAGAAACATTCAAGAACAAAGCAAGTAAAACAGGCATGGGAGTTAATAAGGTAAATCTTGTGGGAAGACTGGGCAAAGACCCAGATTTTCACTATGTAGACAAAGCCACCACAGTGTCACGTCTACGTGTAGCGGTAAAGGATTGCGACTATGATGCAAATGGCGACAAAGGTAAATACACTACATGGGGCAATGTCGTGGTATGGAACAGATTGGCATATGTTGCAAAGAATCGACTCTACAAAGGAGCAGCTGTTGCTGTTGAAGGCAGAGTGGTCAACCACAGCTATGTGGACAAGAATGGCAACAAGCAGTATATGTTGGAAGTGGAAGCCAGTTGCCTTGAATGTTTAAGTGCCAAGAAGTCAGCTGATACAAAATCGGGTGAGTCTGATTCAAATATTACAAAGGTGGAGTTGGAAAATGTCTTAGGTTCCATTGAAGAGAAAGGCACTTATGAGACATTCGGCAATATAGCCATAGAACGTTCGCCTATTGAACTCGATGAACCTGATGCACAAGGAGAATTGTCCATCAATGATGTTGAAATACCCAAGAAACGTGGTCGCAAGAAGAAAACAGACACATTTCCAGAATAAAGTATAAAATAAAATCCAAGATGCAGACTTGTTCGTACCGCATCTTGGATTTTGCGGTTATTCGGGTTGTGAAAGCCACTCTTTCCAATCCATTTCGTCAATGGTTAAATCGTCCAATTCCCAATCGTATTCCAATTCGGGCATCGGTTCTTGTGAATATGGAAAATGTATCGTGTAGCCGATTTGCCCATAGGAGGCGTGTAAAGGTGTTACACACAATTCCTTACCAAAATAGTCCTGCGGAGTAAGATATTTATCCCAAGCAAAGCGTTCTGCCTTGATATTACGGCATAAACGGTTTATGTACTGTTCTGTTGTCATAGCTATTGGTTTTAATTTGGTATTGAAAGCCAACCATAATGAGGTCAGCTTCCAACACGAATTTATTATGCAGTCATTCTCTCCATTACCAGTCCGACATTCTTTTGTACAAGATTGATAATGGCATCGTGATAAGGAGAATTGCCATTGCAAATACCACGAGACTGTAACACTTTGAATGTTTCAAGACTCAATTCCACTGTCTCGATGCGTTCTCCGTCAATTCTGGCGGACAAGACAAGCGAGTTGGGCTTCTTGTAGTATTTGCATTGTCCTACGCAATGATGCAAGGCATTCCCCTCTTGGTAATAGGCATCCACACTATCCAATACACTCACGACAATAATACCGTCTGTAAAGGACAAGCCAAAAAACCTGCGCTTCATTTCTTCAAATGCTTTCTCGTCAGCCATTGCTACTATTCGTTGCCGTTCTCTTTCTTCTCTCTCTTTAATGCCATTGAGCCTTGCACGTACCTTGTCATGCTCCTTTTTAAGATTTGTAGGACATACATAATGTGCGTTATGAATGTCGTTTCCGTTTCTCGCCAACATACGGATATAGTCCACCCACATTTGAATATCTGTTATATGGTAGCCATTGCGTAATACGATTTTGTATGATGCCCAACAGAAATTCAAATCATCCTTATGCATAACGAAATGACGCAATGCTGTTATATCATTCACTTTCAACAAGGTCTCAATTCTACTATCCGTCAGCAAGGCAGACATCAATCTTTGAGGGGCAATGTCAAAAAATGTATTTTTCAGTCCGTTACGGCTTAACTTTGGAATTACCTTGCACTTGGGATAGGTATAGCAATCAGCGATATAAAGATACGCTTCCTTGTATTGCCGTAATTCAAGTTCGCTGTTCCAAGCGAAACTGTCCACATAGCATCCCATTGTGCGCCTTAGACCTGTCACTTCTGTATTGCCGTTTTCATCAATCCATACCCTTGCCACTTCCATGAGTGATTGCATAGGCTTCTTTTTCTTGTGGAATGTCACATCAAACCGAAAGACACGCTGCAACTGCAAGTCATCTTGAATGTCAATCACGGAGAAATATATCTTTTCCTTGTAATTTCTTCTGAGTGTGTTCTTGATTTCCAATGTTGTATGACAATGAGGACAACGGCAATGTTTATTATTACTATCGTTCTGCCATTGGTGACCGCAGTCCATACAAGTAGTCGTTCCGCTTGGAGTACGGAAAGCCATGTGTTCTACGCAATGTTTGAAAGCCCAATCCACAGGTTCCTGTCCGATAGACTGCAACTGCCCATTGGCAGCCACGACCTTGTATTCTAATTTTGTTTTCGGTTTCATACGCTTAAAAGTCAAAGAGTGAGGGGGTTGTTATTTCGGGTTGCGCTTTGGGTGTCTTCGGCTTGTTGGCACGCTTCTGCATCTTTCGCAGTTGCTCGGCTTGATATTCTTTCAACGCCTCTTGCCTTGCTTTTGCCTTTTCTTCTTCTGTGAGTTCAACGGTAAGGTTTACAATCACATTGCAGGCAATAGAGTTGCCGATTTCGATGTCATCTTCATCAAAGAAATGTACGGCAAGAGAATACACCTCCTCGTCGGTAAGTCCCATGCATTTGCTTCTTTTTACCTGGTTTAGGATAAATGTCACACAGTCATCCATGTTCTTGTTCTCTTTGGCATACGACACGGCAAAAAGTTCATCGTTTTTGGCTCTCTCGTCCAAATACGCCTTGATTGCCTGTCTGAAATGTTCAGTCGCTTTCATTTTATCAATCTTTTTATTGCATTAAACATCAGTTTCTTTTTCTTCCCTTATTTTAAAGCCTTTATCTGCTTTGCTTGTCGGGATAGATTTTTCGTGCAATACGGAACGGCGTGAACAAAGGAAAAAAGGCAAGTAAATGGCGAAAGATTTAATGGAATACCCAATATCTTCGATTTGGGAAGGTTGTCGTTAAATCAACCGCCCATTAGCACAGCGGTACTTGACGCTTGACTGGACGCAGTAAATTTGCAAAGAAAAACAGAGCGACATGCAAGGCCGATATGGATTAAAGTTCATAGAACAGGCATAAAAAGGTGAATTTTTACGGTTTGACGTGAACTTTTCATGTCAAACATAGCATATTCTCATAAAAACATAGTAATTTTGTACAAAATAAAAATGGAAAGTTATGTTATACAGGGTTATAATAGACAATTACAAGTCGTTTGCAGAAGAAACGGCTTTTGATTTGTTTCCCAATCCTAAAAGGGAAACATTCCCTAATCATGTATATGGTGAGGGTGCTACACCTGTGTTGAAAAGTACGGCTATATACGGTGCCAATGGCGCAGGAAAGTCCAATCTTATAAAAGGTATTCAGTTCATCAAAGAATTTACGACTACGATGAGTACAGGTAAGGACGCACAGAAAATGCGCAATTGGTATCTTAACAACAGATTCAAATTGCCTGTGGAAGATGAGAGCAAGCCTATCACGATGGTCGTTGAATTTGAAAACAATTCGCAAGCCTACATCTATTGCATAGAGATAGATATCGATGGCGTAAAGTCAGAGAGTCTGTTGCTTTCCGGATTAGGCAAGAGCAACCATGTCGTTTTTCAGAGAGACAGAGAAAGCGTTGTCTTCAAGAAAGCCAAAGTTGTAGAAAGCATCAAGAAAATCCTTGAAAGACAAATTGCCGAGAATCCGTTTGGATCTGTACTTGCAATAAACGGTGTGCTGCATCTGGTAGAGGACGAGCATATGCGGAATGCTTTCCTGTGGTTTTTGGAAAAACTTGAAGTGATAGAGATTAGCAGGGACATACCTTGGTTGATAGAACATTTCAAGGAGAATGCCGACATGATGAATTTTGTCGGAGAAATATTCACGAAAGTGGGATTAGGCATACAGAGCCTTTATATAAAGGATGAAAGCTTTGACCAGTGGCTGAAGAATGTCAGTCAGGAAGAAGGAAAGGTCGCTGATATAATGACCAACAAAGGCTTGTCTCTGTCAAAAATGATAGATGACGTACCTATGCTTACAGTAACGGAAGAAGATGGTAAACGCCTTGTTCGGGAATTTGTATTCCAACAGATAGGCAGAAACGGATCCCTTTGTGATATGGATGTAATGTCACAATCAACTGGAACCTTGCGACTGCTGACGCTGATTCCTGCCATTTATTTTGCAATCAATAAGGGAAAAACGGTATTGATTGACGAGATAGACAATGGTATTCACCCGATGCTTATAAAGAATCTGGTAAAATTCTTCGGAGAGTCGAAGTCTAATGGGCAGTTGATTTATACAACCCATGAAACTGCATTGCTCAATCAGCAAGAGCTTCTGAGGCCCGATGAAGTGTGGTTCGTAGAAAAAGTTGAAGGATGCACCAAAATGTATTCACTTAATGATTTCAAGATACATAAGACAATATCTATAGAGAACGGCTATCTTGACGGAAGGTTTGGAGCCATACCATTTATTGGAACATTATAATCGCATGAGATATGGATTTGAACAAATTGCGATATTCCAAGACTGTAGCTGTCAAGGATATGGAGGCGCATTCCGATAAAACGGAAAAAGCAGCTGTTTCAGAAAAAGACAAATCATTGTCCGTCGGCAAGATGTCTTCTGACTACTTGAAAGGTGAGGCGACCATAGAGACTAAAATCGTTTTCATCATTTCGGGTGGTGACAAACGGGAGAAGGATTATTTCAAAATGCTGATGAAAGACCGCCATATCAGAAGATTGAAAATCGCCTTTGTTTCCAAGAAAGGACAAGGTCTTGTGCCAAGCCAAATGTTCGAGCTTGCAAAGGAATATCTTTTCAACAAAAGGTTTGTAACAGAGACAGACAGTTTCAGTATCGATGCTGACGATACATTGTACCTTGTTCAAGACATGGACGAGTTTGAGGCTGATATACGAGCTATGTTTGATAAGGGTGATGAGATACGACAGGCAACATGGATAGTAAGCAATCCTTCAATAGAAATATGGCTGTTTTACCATAATTTCGATACACCGGAAGGATATTTGGATGAAGGCTTGAAGAAGCCTCTGAGTGAAAGAAGTCAATGGCTAAAGAAAAAGTTGGATGCCTTGGTGCCAGGAGGCATCAATCCAATTAACGCATTTGCAGATATTCGTATTGCCATTGCGAACAGTAAAGCCAATTATAAGGAGTGTAATGGACTTCCTGATGTCTATTCTACTCAAATGCACATTCTTGCGGAAGACATTTTGAATACACTTGGCAATGAATTTGACGAAATGCTGCAAAGAAGAAAAGAGATGGCAGAACGGTTTATGCGAAGTAAAATATAAAATGGAACGACCCTATATAGTAACAGCCGACTCATCACGAGCCGGCTGTTCTTGCAATTGATTGTTTTGTCGTATGAATTTATAAAAGCCTATCTATGATAGAGCATCACTTTCGTCTGCCTATTTGCCTCGTTGGGAGTATAATCGGATATTCCACCTTCGTTTATAAGAGTGATACAATCAGATGCCACCCCTCTCTTATTCAATTCCTTGGCAATGAATTTTGCCCTGGAAGTTCCAAGATTCTTGTTTATTTCTGCCGAACCAGTAGCACTATCCGCTGCCCCGACGACCTTTACTCTTAAGCAATGTTCGTTAGCGACGTGTGCAATCTCGTCCAAGTTCAGTAACTGCAACGGAGTGACAAGCTGCGTTGTGCCAAGCTCAAAAAAGAAGTAAACGGGTGTTCCAATACAAACATTGCCATTTTGCATTTCAGAAAAATAGCCAGAGGTTCCGTGTTCATTCCGATCGAACAAGGAAGTGCTATCATTTTGGACAGGCGTGTTGCCGTCCCAACGCTTGTTGTTCAATCTTGCACGAAGAGAATTCAAACCGCTGTAGTCATTGCGAGTGTAGTGGTCACCAACATTACTATTGGCAGTTGGGCAATGATTAGAATAGGTATATTCGACATCCGTGTGAGCAGATTTGCCGATACGCTTCCATCCAACTTTACCAATATTGAAGGACAATCCTGCTGTCAAAGACATCAGATGATCACCAAATCTGCCGACTTTTCCATAGCCGTCAAACTCCTGAAAGGTGGTCGTATTGCCAATCTCTAAAGTAGCTGATAGTCGTTTCGTTAGACGATACTGACCTTGAATGCCGTAAGAGAGTGCAAAAGGCTTTTGTCCATTACTCTTATTGTGGAGCAAACCGACACCAACAAACGGAACGATACCCAAACGGACATCATCCTGTTTGCCGTATCTGTTTCCAAGCACATTCCACATAAAATCAGCGTGAAGATGCTGATAGTCTTGAACGGCAAGATTACAGTCTTTGAACTGCACACCTTGGTAATATAAGCGACCACCGACAGCTGGCGTAATCCATTTGCCGAATGTCAATCCGAATGTCGGCTTGATACGTCCGAACAAATCCTCACAACCTAATGGTTTGCCGATGAAAGCATTCGTTCCTCCAGAAAAACCAACAAACCAATTGTCTGACCATAAAGAACCAATGGCAACGGCATCTTCATTTGACGGACTTCCAAAAGGCAAGCTCTTCGTACAATACTTCGTTTCTATTTTGGTAGAATCCATGCAAGTGGATAGCACACCTGCTTTCATCTGCAGTGTACACACCACTGCAAACATAAGTATAAATTTCTTTCTCATGTTCTTATTTGAATTTGTCATTAGAAAAGGAGTGAAATGGAAACCATGCCGATTAGCGTTTAGGCTTCTTGCCGATTGATGGACGCATCATTTTGCATGCCATCATCATGCAACGCCTTGCCCAAGCCCGGTTATCCTCGTCATCATCACGTCCCCATTTCATATCATTACCACTACCGCCACCACCATTTCCTTCGGCAAAAGTTGTGGCATTATCCACCATACCGAGGAACAAAAGTGTAGCGCAATGCATGATTTCCGTTCCTCGCTCTGCAAGGTCTTGAAGAAGAGAACCATCAAACATTTTCAGATCGACCTCGTTGAGCATTGCCAATCTGTGCTGTTGTTCGTTTACCAGATTTTCAAGCAATGCATCTTTCAACAGACTGTCCACTTTGGAATGAACATCACGGGCATATTCCTGCGCCTCCGATTTCAAATCATCTGTACGTTGCTGAATGTCGGTCATATCACTTTTCAGTTCCTCAAGCTGTTGGTGAGCCATCAGCAGTTTCTCTTGCTTGTCTGCCAATTTGTTTTGTACAATGGTCAATTCGTCTTCAAGTTTAGCAACAGCTTCCTTCAATGCTTCAGGATTTGCTTTTCCTTCAAGAATCTGTTGCTGCAAGTTAGCAAGCTGTGCCTCCTTTTCAGCCTTCTCCCTAAGTAGATTTTCCACCATAGAAGAGAGTCCTTTAACTCTTCTTCGTGCAATGTCAATCTCCTTATTGAGGTCTGAAAGAGCTTTCTTGTGTTGCACTATCTGCTGCTCTATAGTTGTACATTGCTCAGACAGATGCCGACGGTATTCCTCCGTGCTTCTATGGCGAGCACCAGTTTCTGCAACAGAAGTTCCTCTGGACATTCCCCACTTTGCGTTAACCTCTGCAAAGTCGCTATGCAGTTGCTTCATCTTGGCACTGTATTCATATTTGTCCTTTCCTGCAAAGAGCTTCTTGAACGCAAAACGTCCATCCTTAATCGGCAAAAGAGTGCAATGTATATGAGGGTTCAGTTCATCGCAGTGTACAATAAATGCAGCGATATTCTCTTCTCCATATTTTTCGCAGACAAAGGAATAAACATCCTTTGCCCATTTCTCTATGTCCTCACATCGTTGAATGTGACTATTGTCTGCTCCATGCTCGAAGTTTACCTTTTGCGTACCATACGCAAGTTCGTGCATACGTTCTCTTGAACCACCGAAAATGCAATTCACGACAGTTCGGTATTTGGGCTCCAAAAGTCCATCATTCGGATCTTTGATGCCTCTTTCACGTAAGTTCTCAGCCATACGTTCTGGAATGCTCTTCGCCTTGTTGATTGGAGCTACCAATCCCCCCTTGACAATTTCAAAATTAAGATGTTCACGAGTCGGGTCGTAATTGCCCATCTGTGTAGCATGGTTCCACCCGTTCTCCGTCCAGTTGCGCAGATGCTCATTGCTCTGTGCTACTGTTATGCCCTTGGAAACACGGATGTCCATTACCTGTTTCGCATTATTCGCCATACCTTTTATATTTTTTGTTTGTACATGTATTTTGTCCCGGCTTGCCGTTAAGAGGACACCCCTCCCATCATCGACAGATGCATGGGGTATTAGGCTACCTCTACTTCCCTCTATTTGGACACTGGGCAAGCCCGGTGTGGTATAAGAGTGTTGGAATGGTATAATAGCAAGACGGTAACGTACTATAACGAGTTATGCAAACTATAGATGGTCTGCATGTCCAACGGATTGGGCTAAAAGAGAACGATATGCGTCAAGCAGGTTGCGGAACTGCGCCTTGGTTTGCGATGTTTCATTCGTCAACGACGAGGACATACCGTATATAAGCAGTTCAGCAAGTACTTGCGATGCCTCTAAAAGAGCAGAAGAGTCACCGTCAAGGTCATTGTCGTAGAACTGAACCATTGCATCTGTTGAACTGTTTGCTGAACGACGGATGACTTTGCGGTATGCCGCCATAGCCATACTTTCCAGATACTGCTGCTTTGCAATCTTAAAATGGGCTTCTTTAGCTTGCTGAAGATTGCCGATAGCATCTGTCTGTTGCGTCTGATAAACTTCGGTGAAATGCTTAATGTCCTCTTTAAGAAGATTCATGCATTTCTCTCCAGCCTCCAAAGTTGACATGTTGTCCGATTCCCAATTCGACAGAACTGTTTGTAGCTTATTGGCAAGTCCAAAGTCTTCAGTGTCGGTTGTATCGGCATTGCCGTTGATACCGACAGGCATTGTTATGAGAAAACTTTTGGGAAGCCTGATGATTTCAATCTGACCATATTCCTCTAATGTCTCCAGAAACGAGCGTACAGTGGAGCGATGCCAATGCCATTCCACCGATAGGTCTGTTATGGTCACATGACATTGGTTTATGTTGAGCTCTTGATTGCGGTTCTTCAAGATGGGAGATACGAAATTCTCAGATGCCTTTTTCAACAAATTGCAATAGGCTTCCGTCTTTGTTTTACGTTCACATACCTTTTCCTGAAGATATATAAATAAGCCGATGTCTACCGATACGGTCGTAGGTTTTTCTTTGTTATGCTTCATGTTGTTTTGTCTGTATTATTGAATTAATGCTGTGGATTGATTAGTAGTGCCATTATCCACATCTTCTGGCACAATAGAGTGATGAGTTAAAAGTAATGTTCGGCAAGTGCACGAGAGTCGGCTCTCCATTTCTCCTGTTTTTCCTTGTCGTTCCATTCGTACAAGATGGAAGCAGACGGATAAAATGTAGCAGCCAAAAGAAGAAACGCAACAGTTACAGCCATCGTGTACAGATGCGGTATGGCTACCATAGCCATTGATAGCACCGCCATTCTGAAATAGAGTTGCCGATGTGCTTTCATCAAGTGCAGCCAACGCTCCGCACGTTTATGTGAGAAGAGTATGCCACAGAGAATGGTGGAGAACAATACTCCAAATTCACCGAAATGTCCACTGACATAAATATAGTGGAACAACAGCAGTACAATGAGCAATGTCTGCAAGTACAGTCTTCGTGCAGCTTTATTGCGGAGCATGGCTATATAAAACCTTGTCATATAGCTGTTACTGCTTTTGTACAACACGAGTGGTGCAATGAGAAGCAGTAATGGGAAAACCAATTGAAGTAAAATCCATGTCATAATTGATTGTTTGAATGATTGCAATGTCAATAATCGGAGAGTTCAAGATTGATGATGCCGTAAGTAGCTGATTGTACAAGAGTGTTGACATCACTATAACTGATATGTTCAGCTCCTTGCTTTAGCCGTTTGGCAAAACCTTTATTGTCCTTTCTAAGTTTGTTCAATGCCAGGTCAAGTTCCCTCTCAGGTATTTGCCAGATGGAACCTTTGGGGTATTGACCATAACGGAAAAGCGAACGTAATGCTAATGTGCGACATACGTATGGCACCTGACGTTCTGCAAGTTTGACGGAGCACACATCATATTGATTGGCATTGTCCACCTTTATCCAAGTATGGTGCTCGTCTATCAGAAAGACTATACGGCAGTAAATATCACTTCTCATAAAAAGTCCATCAGTACCTCACTGTCATTTCTTTTGTAACGAAAGAGTCCGCTTTTGGAATGTAAACGCATATCAAGATTGACATCCGCACACATCTTTTCAAGTGAGTCATAGATAGTAACCTTGACGGCATTCACCTTTTCATTACCGTCAGTCATCACATTTACTTTGAACATCTGTCCGAAAGAAGGATTGGAATAAGCACAAGAGGCATGTCCAAACTTGGTGTGTTGTGATGGAATATGATGATACAACATGATCAGCTCCATGTCATCCTCCAGTATATCCATAACCTCCTCCAAATCGATCGGCGTTGACAATGGGAATGTAAGTAACACGTAGTCATTGTAGAACTGCGGTTGTTCCATTGTCGCCACATTGAGTAACTGAGGAAGTTGCAACGGGACAAATGCCATGAATTCATTGTAGAAGTGTCTAAGCATATTATCAATATTAGAAAGTTGTGACGATTATTTTCATGAAGAGTGCAGGAAGTTCCTTCGTGCGTTCTTTGTTCATTCGTAGAATCTTGCCCAGTTTGTCGATAGTAGCAGGTGTTTCATCTGCTACTTTGTAAATGAGTTTCTTGTCCTTATCCGACAATATAGCAAAACTCAAACCGTCAATGGAAGTGTAAGGCTGCACCAACATCCAAAGATAAGCCTGGGCAATTCTCTCGTTCTTTACCTTTCCAGCTTTGGTATCGCCAACACACTGGGCTGCGTTCAATATAAGACGGCGGTTTGTACGCATAGCCATGTATACAAGAGCATCACGGTGCGACAACTCCTTTTGGTTGGCTGAGCGGAAGACTTGCAGACAACATCTGTCAGTTTCTTGAATGATGTCCTGCATATTATGTTTGCCACTTTCACTGAGATGCGATAGTACAGAACGGAAAAGCCGATCCTCCTCTTTGATAAAGTCCAAAAGGTCATTCTTGCTGTGAATACCTTTTGATTGCACATGAACCAAGAAGTTGCGGTAACGATTCATCAGATTTACCATAGTGATGCCGTAAACTGGGGTTGCGTCCAATGAATCGAAGAATGGCTGCGCCTCAATTCTTGCTTGTTTCAAGTCCTCGTCCTGCATATAAGATGAAGCAACCTCTTTCAGCTGTAGCACATCATTGTATGTGCGTGGTTTGGTTAATACGACGCGGCAGAACTCCTTCCGTAACGAATCGTGAATCACCTGATAGGTCTGATGCCAGTCCTGGTGTAAGGTTGACGTGGTGTCTTTGCGTAGACATGCAACAACAGAGTCGCGTATTACTCGCCATTTTTCTACTTCCACAAATAGTTTGTCGGAAGTCAACTCCTTTTTGTTTTTAACTTCTGACAGATAGGAACTATAGGCGTTGACAGCCTCTTGGCTTGTCTTGTACGATTGTGATTTGTTGCTGCTGCCACATGATGTACACACAAGTATGATTGCAAAAACGGCAGATGCTGCTGTGATGCGTTTAGTAAAGTTGAAACGAACAGATTTCATACTTGGCTTATGAGCTGTACTATTTGTTCCTTTTCGTTCTTGAAGGTGGTGTATGTTCATTTGCATGATGCTTTATTTTTCTCGTAAATTGGAATTAAACGCTGCAAAGATAAGCATACATGGTTGTATTTCAAGTCATTTCTACTAAACTTTAAGCATATTTCTATATCATACTTGTAAGTATCATTTACGTTGAAAACAAGTGAAGGAAAAACGGGAGATACAAGTGCGATTTTGATAATTTAATTGCAAGTATGATTGAAGTACGGAGAAAACAAGTACCTTTGCGTTTGTTTTCCAAAACTAATAGAAAAGAATGGCAAAAGTAGGTTATATATATTGTACATCGCATGATGATAGCTTAGCCGAAGTCAAGGCTTGGATGTCTGATTATGGATGTGTACAGATTGTCGAGGAAGAAACGGCACAAGAGAAGCTACGCCCGCAATGGAAGCAGCTGTTGGCAAATCTGGATAGAGGTGACGAGTTGGTTGTCTCTAAGTTCAGCAATGCAGTACAAGGGCTACGTGAACTATCCACTTTGTTCGAGTATTGCCGTGTCAAGGTTATTCGTTTAATTTCGATAAAAGACCAGATTGATACAGCGGATAAACTCTTTCCACAAACAAGTACGATGCAAATATTACAGATGTTTGGAGCATTACCTGAAGAAGTTATGGTTTTGCGTCGTGCCGAAGCCCATGTACAGTATTTGCAGCAACATATGAAACCCTCAAAGTTCAAAACGCTTACCGCCAAGGAGAAAGCTGAACGTGAGAATATGATTGTAAGCATGTACAACAATGGACATACGCTTGATGACATATATTCGGTATGCGGCTTTAAGAGTAGAAGCTCAATATTCCGCATACTCAACAAGTATGGGGTGAAGCTCAATCGTGGTAACTTCAGCGGTCCTCTTGGAAAAAGGAAGCCCAAGGACGATAATACAAAAGAATAAAAACAACAATGAGCATTCAAGAGATACAAGATTACTGTCAGTCATTACCAAACACAGAGAAAGCAATGCCATGTGGAGAAAATTTGCTGGTTTTCCATATGGAAGGAAACATATACCTGTATGTATGGTTAAACGCTCCTATCCCTTCCATTACTGTTAAGTTGTTGCCTGAGCGTGGTAAAGAGCTGCGTGAACGATACAATGCAATTTCTCCAGCATACCACATATGCGAGAAACATTGGAATGACATTTTTATTGAGGGGACTTTTCCTAACGACATGATTGAAGAATGGATAAAAGAGTCATACGATTTGGTAAAGACCGAATTGCCTGATTTGGCTTATGGTAGGTTTTGACGACTGCATAAATCAAGCTTAACTTATTGAATATTAACGTATAAAATTCATCTTTCTCAATAAATATTCGTACCTTTGTATAACATATAACGTTTTAAATAACTAATAAAATTCATCTTATGAAAGATTTACTTATCTTTTTTGTTGTCTTTTACGTCCTCAAAATCATCCTTCGAGCATTGTGGGGAGGCTTCAAGGCATCAGATTACAGAAGAGACCGCTGAATAAGGCAGGACCACAACCAATGCCCTGGTTGTTGTGTTAGAAGTGTGGATGTCCGCGTATGCGTGGACTATGTAAGCGTTATCATGAGGATGAAAAGAAAAAAGGCTCCGCATCTCACGACGAAGAACCTTTCATTGATGAATTTATGAACTAAAACAGATTGATTATCTCTAATCCTATGGATTTGGCTTTACGACAGGTATAGAAAGTGCCACCCTGTGGCTTGCCATCAAAGAACGCTATCAAACCACATGAATGGGTAAGCATATAGTCATTGCGTCTTAACAAGCAGCCGTTATAGTAGGTTTTGCTCAACATAATAGTATCATCACATTGAGAAAGTAATCTCTTATACCTTGCTTGCTCCTGATAATTCCATCTCGCTGACTGCTCCTTGAACGGAACAACAGCGATAAGCTTCAGATATGGCAATTCCGACCTTAGCGATAAAACCACCTCAGCTGCAAGCATATCGAAACCGATAGCCATACCACAATAGTAGTTTCGTATACCCATTGCATAAAGCAATCTAATCTTTCCCCTCAGTTTCTTTTCCAAATTATCTTTCTTGGATTCGGGAACTGAGCGATGTCCCGTAAAAGCTACTGAATTGGCTTTTATGTAAAAAGTCTGTTCCATGTTATTTGTTGTATTTATAGTGTGTACGTCCTAAGAACAACCCTCCCAATACGTTTCCGCCAAATGTTTCCAGCTGATTGGCGAAAAGTGCATAGCTTGCGCCGGTCGTTACCACATCATCAAAGACATAAATGTCCTTGCCCTTGAAAAAATCTTCGTCAAACTCAATCACTTGTGTTTTGACGAGCGTTTTTTCTTTATCCTTTCTGTGTTCATGCACTGCGAGGCGTTCACCCGAAACGGAAACATGAGCATAGCCATTAAGGATGCCGCACAACTCGCTTACCCGATTGCAGAAAGCCTTGTAACGGCTCTCGTTCTTATCTTGCGTGCTTGCAGGGACGCACACAAACACAATGTCTTTAATCTTCTCACCGCATATCTTGATAAGGTGTGTAGCCGTCATTTGTGCCACTTTCTCAAAAGCGTTGTCACGTGCATCCTTGAAAGCCCATATCAGTTGGCGTGCTTCCACTGCATCCTCACCAACGTTGCGAACCCTTACGGGAAAATACTTCAAGAAGAAATACATACTCTTGCTAAGTTGTTTTTTGATACTCTCGTCTATTACCTTTGCCATAGTCTTAGAATTTTTATTTCCCTCTTTTCGGAGCCTTTCGGCTTGTCCGAGGGATATTTTTCCGCCACGCAAAGGAGTTGGAAAGCATTAAGACAAATCGGAAGAGAAAAATACACTCTATATGGCACATACAGAGGAAGATTTTTCGGAAGCATCCATAGATGCCCGATTTGACGTATGCCTGACAACTTGTACCTTTGCGGTAAATATCCGAAGTGGCAAAGCTGACAGGAAACCAATATGGCTATAACAGGGGTATATTACAGTAAAAAGAAAAAGGATGATGAAGAAAATAAAAGAGGAAAGGGTGGGTGTGAAACTGCGCTACTGCCAGCAAGCCCCTCGATGCACTGTTTGTGGTTTGTTGGCGACATGAAAACGGCATATGCCGCTTCACGTTGTCAACAAACCACAATCTGTGCATGCTTGCCTTTGGAAGAATGGCTGATAAGCCTTTCTTCCAAACAGTATGTGCGGTTTCGCTTATGGTGTGGGACGTAGTTGTATGAATATCGGCTTACGGTTTATCCGCATATAAAAGATAGGACAGTTAGAAATATGTGGTATATGCGTTAAGGAAACTCTCTTGACGTTTACGGCAAGTGTGTTTCCGCATATACCTTTGGCGCAATGGTCTTGCCTTTAGTAGAATCCGTTGTGGATGCCACGGAAGCCAAGACTGTTGGGACAAAATATTTCTGATTGATTATAAAGGAGGTACGTAGTATGTACAAGAGGAGAAGAATTTGATAAAAGTGGAATATGCAAACATGAGAAAAGACAAAGCGGTCGAAACCGCCTTGTCTGTAGGTCAGGAAGAAGACTATTTCTTCTTTGTTTTAGTGGTAGGCTGCTCAGTGCTTTCTGCACCAGGTTCCTCTTTTTCCAAAGCTGGATAGAACTTGTTGGCGATGAAGACGATGCGATTGTGCTTGGTGCCTTGCTGATCAATCCATTCATCTGGCTTGAAGTAACCCTCAACTGTCAGGAGTGTTCCCTTTGTCAGCTGGTCAAAAGACTCGGTGTGCTCGTTCTTGCGCCATGCCTCCATGCTGATGAAAGCCGATACACGGTTGGTTTCCTCTCCGTTTTTCTCCTGACGGCTTACTGCCAATGAGAAGCGAGCTACGCTTGCTGTGGTGAACTGGCGGATTTCCGCATTGTTGCCTACGAAACCTGTTAATGTGAAGTTGTTCTCGATCTTTTTCATTTTGAATTTGCTTTTGAAGTTAAACTTAATTTTTACATGCAACCCAAAGCAGAGATGTGGCACATGAGGAAAGCACCATGAAAATCGGCTATAATACTCGTTTTCTGTTGGCGGTTAGGAGAAAAAGGAAGATTATCGACTATTTTATTGGTCACAGCGAAGCGACCTCACAAGATAATGGCAGTTATCGTAGCATCACGCTAAATTTGCACTGAAAAAATGAGTGGCTTCGGAAGAACAAATTCAGAAAAGGCGCATGAACAACAAGTAACGGAATGTAGGCTTGTGGAAAACGTACACCACGGAGTATAAGGTAGTTATCAAAGCAGCCGTATCTGGAGAATGAAGAGAACCATTGCAGATATTTATCATCAACATGAGTCATGACGTAGAGCACATTGGTGCTGACATGAAAAAGGGGAACTCCAGTTGAGACGTACAAGTACAATAATGAATAGACGTAAGCATTGGCATTGCACATCAAGCAAGTATGATTCACAAAACAAGTAGCGTCGTGGAAAAGTGGAGTTGCAACAAGCTGCAGCCGCATTAAAAAGAGAAGAATGTCATCCAGAAGTATAAGGCGGTTTTGTACGCTTTTGCGTTTGGCTAAAGGATTGACAGATATGAGTATAAAAGGAAGAGGCGACGCTGACAAACGTTGCCCAAATTTCTTAGGATAAAAAAGGCTATTGCTTTGGATAATAAGACCTGCCCACAGAATGTGAGCAGGCTATTCATTTAGATTTTATTCGTATATCAATACGTCACTCCGATACTCGGTCAGCTCCTTGCCGTTATTCAGCCGGACAATTACCTCATGTCCGTAATCAGCTACAACCGTACCCTCTGAATGTCCTCGATACGGATAAACTAAGGTGCAATAGCAACCTACGATACCATCCAAATCATCATAATCAATCATATTTTGTTCCTCCTATAATATTATTCAAACTCAAACTTATTGATAAAGAAGAATGTTTCATCGTCTTCATACTCGTACTGGGCAATGTATTCCAACATTTCTTCATCAGAGCGTTCGCCACGCTTGATGCCAGTTTTCTCGCACCATACCTCTATTGCGTCAGCCACGGTGTCAAAAGGTTCTTCATTCATTGCTTCAAACGGTTCTCCGTACGCACTCACGCAACATTCTTCGGGGAAATGCTCTCCCTCGTCGTGAACACAGAAAATGCCCCAACCGCACTCGATTTCACGATAACTGATAGAAAATGCTCCCTCAAACTTCTCGTTCAGTGCATCGAAGAAGTCGTTGCAAGCAGCCCAAGCCGTTTCCGTGTCAAACGACAGCAAGGCATAGTCACTATATTCTTCATATTCTGCCCAATAGATTTCACCACGAACGGAAAAGCCTTTTGCCTTGTAGTCGAGGCCGTAATGGTTCGCCAAATCACCGAGCCAGATATTCTTTTCGTTTACGTTCATTTCTTGAAGCGTGTTCCACAGGTCGGCAACGGCTTTCTTCTCACCTGTGATTTTGTACTGTGTGTCACATAAGTTTGCCATAATCATTTGTTTTTAAGTTTTGTTACTTCCCTCTTATAGCTACAGCTACTTGGGGATTTGATAAAATTTTGTTGCCTCAAAAGGTCTCATGTACCTGCATGCAAGGTTTCATGGTAAAATACGACCTCAGTGTCAACCGAGGTGGAGATTTTTCCTATGAACCGCAAGGCGCAGACCTTGCAAGGCAGAAGACATGAGAAGTACCTTTGCAACACAATTATTATCTACAAGTCCTCAAGTATGCAGCGAAAAGAAAGGTGGTCAGTGTAAAGATGGAATATCAACTGTACACCAGAACGATTGCAGCCAAAAGAGAAAGTTACGCACAAGCATTATGCGCAGCTTTTTCTTTTGGCTGCAACCCTACAAATGGCAATATGGTTTATATGGAATAGTTCACTTTACGTGGTTAGTCTTATATATAGGCTAAACCGAAGTAAAGTATATATGTGAAGTGATTTTTGTAAATGTGGGGATGAGGGTGTAAAATGGGATGATTGCAGCGAAAAGAGAAAGGTACACACAAGCATTATGCGCATATTCTCTTTTGGCTGCAACTCTACAAATGGCAGTATGGTTTATGTGGAATAGTTCACTTTATGGGTTAGCCTTTATATATAGGCTAAACCAAAGTAAAGTATATATATATATGGAGAATTTTATGTACCTTTGCAACAGTATGGCAACTGATGCATAGGTACGAAATGGCATTGTTATTGTCGTAAACCAAGAGTATTCTTGGAATCTATCTATCTCTCTTTTTGCCAGCATGAAAATATCAATGATTCCGTCAATTGTAAATCATTTGGGATTGTTTGAAGGTAGTATACGGTTGAAATAGACTGATGAATTTTTCAGCTAAGCCTTAAAATGCAACCAACAGAAGCCAAAGAAACAATAGGAAACAAGAAAAATGCGAAAATGTTGTTTCTTTGATATTTTGTTTCTGTATTGTTTCTTTGAAAAGATACACGTTTGTATATAGACTGAGTTTCAGAGAGTTACAAAACCATAGAATAGACTTGCGGAGTAAGGCGTAATATATTATGCCCTGTCTTTTTGCCGTTTTTGCTTTTTATGCGTATGGAAATCCTTATGCGGTGAGGAGAAAACCGTTGCAGACAATCCGTTCCCTATCTTAGATAGCGAACGCCGTCCCACGTTCGACCGCGTCTCGTCCCAGGTTCGCTCGCGTCTCGTCCAGCGTTCGGTCGTGCCTCGTCCCGCGTTCGCTAAAAAGTAGTAAGATGGAGGCTCGACGTATTACTTTAGGGGCTTCAAGATAGAATGTTAAATATTGGCACACGCCCTTGCAGTGGAGTTTTGCGTTGCATAATCGTCTGTTGCGGCGCCAGCATTGTAGCTCACTTTGCTCGCAAAGTGAG
>OOAE01000098.1_pt1 | contig 84419 bp, 87 predicted proteins | sample 1671271 | NCBI WGS metagenome assembly OOAE01 (sample SAMN06348139, study PRJEB24527) | human gut metagenome | biome: human gut; feature: ankylosing spondylitis patient; material: feces | host: Homo sapiens | place: China | collected 2015-10 | reverse complement strand
AACGTGATTAGGTCGCGCAGCGTATGGATCCCGAGCCGCGCCAGCGCCGCCGCGCGCGTCTCACCGACGCCCTTGATATAACGCACATCCGTCTGCAGATCCGCCACGGCAGACCACCTCCCGTTTTCTTCGATTCCCATAGTGTACCAGATTTTTCCGCCGGAGACAACGCGAAGACTGTCCTTTTGCAAAAAAATGAAAAGAGAGAGGAAGAAGTGAAGAAACAACACGAAAAAGAATGATTACTCTCATTTCCTTTTCGGTTGCCCTTAGTATAGCTCCGGAATCTTAAAAAATCCTGAAAAGAATGTAACGATTTTGTGAATCCGTCAAAAAAGCTGGCTTTTTCGACAAGATAAGCCGCCCCGCCGCACAGCGGCGGGGCGGCCTTATGTGAGCGCGGCGCTTACACAGAGCCGCCGCGTGTGACATGACGGAGGATACCGCCGATGCACAAAAGTCCTGTGACGCAGGCCAGAGAAACGGTGATATAGGCCAGCGCGGAGACCTGGGGGATCAGGAAGCCGACAACGGTGCAGATCAGGCACAGCACCACGCCCGCGGCGATGGGGAACAGGTTCTTCATGGCGATACTCCTTTCAAAGTGTGAACGATTTTTCTTTCTTACCCTTTGCCTATAGTATATGCGAAATAAACGAAAACATCATTACGATTCCGTCTCGTATTGGTTACAACTTCGGCAACAAAATGGTTACAGAAATGCGGGATTTTTTTCCTTGTTTTCATGCCGGATATTTGCTATAATTAGACTGTTATTGGTAATTTGGCATATTAGGCCTTTTTCGATAGGAGTGACCCCATTTGAACTATCTGCAAAACCTTTGGAACGCGCTGGATCTCGGCTCTCTGCGGGACACGCTGCTGCGTGTGGCGGCGGTGCTGCTCTGCCTGATTTTGCACGAGACCTGCCACGGCATTGCTGCCTTTTTTCTGGGCGACCCCACAGCCAAGCGGAACCACCGCCTGTCCCTGAACCCCCTGCGGCACATTGATTGGATCGGTCTTGCCGCCATGGTGCTGACCGGCGTGGGCTGGGCAAAGCCTGTGCCGGTAAATCCCAGCTACTTCAAGCATCCCAAGCGGGGCATGGCCATCACGGCGCTGGCCGGGCCTGTGTCCAATCTGCTGCTGGCCCTGTGGCTGCTGCTGGGCGCACGGCTGATGTATACCCGTGCGCTGACCACCGGCGATATCAACGAGACGCTGTTTGAATTCATGGTGAGCACGGCGCTGCTGTCCATCGGTCTCGGTGTGTTCAACCTGATCCCCATCCCTCCGCTGGACGGCTCCAAGGTGCTGGCGGCGCTGCTGCCGGACAGGCAGTATGCGTGGCTGATGCGCTACGAGCGGTTCGGCATGCTCATTATCATGGCGCTGGTCTGCTTCGGCGCCCTGTCCAATGTGCTGGACGGCGCCATCGGCTGGGTGTTCCAGCTATTCTGCCGCATTGTCGGCTTTTATTGAGGTAACGACCATTGGATAATCCCATTTTCAAACTGGAAAAGGTGGTGCAGGCCAAGGGCAGTGAGCCGCTGGAGGATTTTGAGGGCCCGCTGGATCTGATCCTGTTCCTGCTGAGTAAGAATAAAATCGAAATACAGGATATCCCCATTGCGCTGATCCTGGATCAGTATCAGGAATATCTGGAGCAGCGCAAGCAGATGGATTTGGAGGTAGCCAGCGAGTTCGTTGCCATGGCCGCCCATTTGATGTACATCAAGACCCGCATGCTGCTGAATCTGGAGGACGAGGAAGCCCAGAGCGAGATGGACGCCCTGATCAAATCGCTGGAGGAGCGCCAGCGGGGCGACATATACGCCCGCGTTAAGGTGCTGACCGCGCGGCTGGCTCCTATGAGCGAATTTGGCCGTGATATCCTGACCCGCCCGCCGGAGGTAATGGAGCGGGGCAAGATCTACGAATATGACCAGCAGCCTGGTGATCTTATCATCGCCATGCAGGAGGTGTCGGATCGTCGGGGTCAGCTGGACGCCCAGCCGGATCTGAAGCCCTTTGACGAGATCGTGCGGCGTGAGCCGTACTCCGTGGAGACCAAGGCGCGGGAGATCTTCCGCCGGCTCAAGACCGGCGGCATCACCCGCTTTTTGCTGCTGTTCCGGGGCAGCCGCAGCCGCAGCGAGATCGTGGCGACCTTTATGGCGGTGCTGGAATTGTGCCGCAGCCGCATCATCCGTCTGGCCTCCGGCGTCAACGACTGCACCGTGGAGTGCAGCGGCGATATGCCGGATGACTGGCAGGGCGATGTTTGAGGGAGGTAAGATATGGATACGCTTGAAATGAAGGAAGTTGAGGCGGCCATCGAGGGCATCCTTTTTGCCTCCGGCGAGCCGGTGGCGGTGGATCGCATCTGCATGGCCATGGACATGGATCGCCCCACGGTGGAGCTGGTGCTGCAGAAGCTGACGGACTACTATGCTTACGAGCGCCGGGGCATGCGGCTTTTGAAGATGGAGGACAGCTATCAGCTTTGCTCCGCGCCGGAATACGGCGACATCATCCGCCGGGCCTTTGAGGTGCGCAAGCCCGCCAAGCTGAGTCAGCCTGCGTTGGAGGTGCTGACCATCATTGCCTACTACCAGCCCACCACACGGGCTTATGTGGATCAGATCCGTGGTGTGGACAGCTCCTACACGGTGGGTCTGCTGCTGGATCGGCATCTGATCGAGGAATGCGGACGGCTTCAGGTGCCGGGACGGCCCCGGCTGTACCGCACCACCCAGGCTTTCCTGCGGGCCTTCCATCTGCGGTCGCTGGATGATCTGCCGGAGATGCCCGGCATGGAGGGCGACGGCCAGCTGCGGCTGGACGAGCGGGGAAACCTGCTGGAGCTGCCGGAGGAGTTGTCCGCGGAGGACTGATATTTCCCGTGAAAGGAGGCGCGTCACATGGTAGGATGGATCATATTGGGCGTTATCGCGGCACTGATCGTGGTGATCCTGTGCCTGCGAGTCAGCGTGACCGCCAGCTTCGGCGACGAGCTGCATGTGACGGCTCAGATCGGGCCGGTGAAGTTACAGGTGGTTCCGCCGCCGGAGAAGAAGCCCAAAAAGGAAAAGCCAAAAAAAGAGAAAGCGGCGGAGACAGGCAAGCAGCCGGTCAAGGAGAAGAAAAAGCTGAATCTCCACCTGACTGCCGCCGATATCCGCGCCGCGCTGAGCGCCGTATGGCGCGCCATACAAGGGGCGCTGCGCCGCGCCGGACGCCGTATCCGGATCGATCCCATGCGTGTGAGCATCGTGCTGGGGGACGAAAATCCCGCCAACACGGCGGAATGGTACGGCTGGGTCAACGCCGCCGTGTGGACGGTGATGCCGTGGCTGGAGAAAACGGTGCATATGCCGGATCCCCAGGTTCATATGGAGATGGATTTCAACGCCTTTGAGACGAAGGTCTCCGGCACAGTGGGGATCAGCTATCGGATCGGCGATCTGCTGGCCATCGGCTTCGCGGCGGCCGGGCCGCTGCTGCGGTTCCTGCTCCCGTTCCTGAAGCGGCAGAAGGCCATGAAGAAGGAAGCGGCCAAAAAGGCGGCGGAGCAGGCGGCCGCTGAAAAGAAAGCGGAGACTGCGCCTGACAAAGCGGCTTGAACAATAAACGATTTACGATACAGAAAGGAATACGACCATGGAAATGAACGAGAAGAAGAACTCCATTACGGCAGTCATGGAAGCGTCCATGGCAAAGATCCGCGAAATGGTGGATTCCAACACCATCGTGGGCGAGCCCATCACCACGCCGGACGGCGTGACGCTGATCCCGGTGTCCCGGCTGAGCTTCGGCTTCGGCTGCGGCGGCGGAGATTACGGCAAGCAGACCAACCAGATGGGCGCCGGAGCGGGAGCAGGCGTCCGGGTGGAGCCCATGGCGTTTCTGGTGGTCAAGGACGGCGTGACTCGTATGCTGCCGGTGGCCGCACCCGCCATCAGCACGGTGGATCGTGCCATCGAGCTGGTGCCCCAGGTGCTGGATCGGGTAGAGAGCTTTATCGACCGCAAGAAGGCGGAGAAGGAGTTCTCTGAATAAGGGAAAATTGGAAAGCTAGGGACAAACCGCCCCTGCATAGGATGGTATCCGGGGTGATACCATGTGGAAAAAACTGTGCGGGGCGCTGCTGACCCTGACGATGCTGCTGGCGCTGCTGCCCTGCCGGGCAGAGGCGGTGCAGTTGTCCGCCGCGGCGGCGATCCTGATGGACGCCGACAGCGGAGAGATATTGTTTGAAAAGGACGCAGGACGGTGCATGCGCATTGCCAGCACCACCAAGATCATGACGGCGCTGGTGGCGCTGGAGCGCGCCAAATTGACGGACACCATCACCGTAACGGCAAGCCACATGGTGGAGGGCTCCTCCATGTATCTCAAGCCGGGAGAAACGGTGACGGTGGAGGAGCTGCTGTACGGCCTGATGCTGTGCAGCGGCAACGACGCTGCGCTGGCGCTGGCGGACTGCTGCGGCGGTCTGGACGCGTTCGTGCAGGCCATGAACGAAAAGGCTGCGGCGCTGGGGATGAAGGACACCTCCTTTGCCAATCCCAACGGGCTGGACGACGAAAACCATTATTCCACGGCGCGGGATATGGCAGTGCTGGCGGCCTACGCGGCGGAGGATCCCACGTTCCGCCGTATCTGCTCCACCAAAACCGCCACGGTAGGCGGCAGGAGCATGACCAATCACAATAAGCTGCTGCGGCAGATCGAGGGCTGCATCGGCATGAAAACCGGCTATACCAAGGCGGCGGGACGCACGCTGGTGTCCTGCGCAGAGCGGCAGGGCCGCCGTCTTGTGGCGGTGACGCTGTGCGACGGCAACGACTGGGCGGATCACAAGACCCTGTATGAAATGGGCTTTGCCGCCTATGAAACGAACAACACGGAGGAAGCATCATGACGGAACGGCTGCAAAAACTGATCGCCCGCTCCGGCCTTTGCTCCCGTCGGGCGGCGGAAGCGCTGCTGACGGAGGGACGGGTGACGGTCAACGGCGCTGCGGCCCGGCTGGGCGACAAGGCCGATCCGGAGACGGACGCTATCGCCGTGGACGGAAAGCCGCTGACGTTTGCCGAACCGATGGTGTACCTGATGCTCAATAAACCCCGTGGTTATGTGACCACCCTCAGCGATGAGCTGGGCCGCGCCACTGCCGCCCAGCTGGTGGCGGACTGCGGCGTCCGGGTCTTTCCGGTGGGACGGCTGGACAAGGACAGTGAGGGATTGCTGCTGTTCACCAACGATGGGGCGCTGATGCAGGCCATGACACATCCCCGCCATCAGGTGGACAAGACCTATGAGGTAACGGTCAGCGGTACGCTGGACGGCGCGGCGGAGCGGCTGTCCGCTGTGGACGAGCTGGACGGCGAGCCTATCGTTCCCGCGCAGGTGACGCAAGTGTGGCGGCGGGGCGGACAGGCTTTGCTGCTTGTGACCATCCATCAGGGAAAGAACCGCCAGATACGGCGTATGTGCGCCAAGGTGGACTTGCAGGTGATGCGGCTGCGCCGCATTGCGGAGGACACGCTGACGCTGGGCAGCCTGCCGCCGGGACAGTGGCGGTATTTGACAGAGGCGGAGGTCTCCGCCCTAAAAGGAAGCGAGAGAGAATGAAACAGAACGTATTACATACGATACGTGCCAGCCGAGACAGCTTCTCCAAGGGACAGAAGCGGATCGCTGACTATATCCTGAACAACTATGACAAGGCCGCGTTCATGACCGCCGCCCGTCTGGGACAGACGGCGCAGGTCAGCGAGTCCACGGTGGTACGCTTTGCCGCCGAGCTGGGCTACAGCGGCTATCCCGCCATGCAAAAGGCCTTGCAGGAGATCATCCGGGGCAAGCTGACCTCGGTGCAGCGGATCCAGGCGTCTCAGGATCAGATGACCGGCAACGACATTCTGGCCACAGTGATGCAGCGGGATATGGACAGCATCCACAACGCCATCGAGCAGGTGGATCGCGGCGAGTTCCAGCATGTGGTGGAACTGTTGCTGCATGCCCAGCACATCTATATTCTGGGGGTACGCTCCAGCTCATTTCTGGCGGGCTATCTGAATTTCTATTTCCACCTGCTGTTCAAAAACGTGATCTATGTGCAGAACACGGCGGCGGGCGAGATCTATGAGCAGATGATCCACATCGGCCCCGGCGACGTGATGGTGGGCATCAGCTTCCCACGGTACTCCAATATGGGCATTCACGCCATTCAGCTGGCTCATGACCGTGGCGCGGATGTGGTGGCCATTACCGACAGTCAGCTGTCGCCCCTGTATCCGTTGGCGACGGCGGCGCTGCTGGTGCGGTGCGAGGCGCTGTCCTATGTGGATTCGCTGGCGGCGCCGCTGAGCCTGATCAACGCGCTGATCCTGGCGGTAGGCCAGCGGAAGCGGGACGAGGTGGCGCAGGTGTTCGCCGACATGGAGCAGGTGTGGTCAAAATACAGTATTTTTGGAAAAGCGGAAGATGAATAAGATAACGGTGCGCAAGTGAGCCTGATAGAGCCTAACGAGCGGTTGGGTAAGAAGATCAATATCACGGGAAAGGGCCGCTGCAACGTCACCAACGACACGGATCTGGAGGGCCTGATGGCCCACATTCCCCGTAATGGCCGATTCCTTTACAGCGCACTGTCCCACTTTACCAGCCGGGATACCATGGCGTTTTTCGAGGGCTGCGGCGTGCCGCTGAAGGTGGAGCGGGGCGACCGGGTGTTTCCGGTGTCCGACAGCGCCTTTGACATTACGGACGCACTGAAGCGGCAGGTCAAAACGCTGGGCATCCGCTGGATCCACGACCGTGCCGCGTCGGTGGAGACGGCGGACGGACGCGTGACGGCGGTGACAGGGGAGAAGGGAACCTACCCCGCCGCCGCGGTGATCGTCGCCACCGGCGGCATGTCCTATCCCGGCACCGGATCCACCGGCGACGGCTATCGGATTGCCGCCGCGCTGGGCCATACCATCGAGGGGCTCGCTGGTGCCGCTGGTCAGCGATGACGACTGCTGCCGCCATATGCAGGGACTGAGCCTGAAAAACGTGGAGCTGACGGTGTATAACGGCAAAAATAAGCCGGTATTCCGGGAATTCGGCGAGATGCTGTTTACCCACTTCGGCGTGTCCGGCCCGCTGGTACTGTCGGCCAGCGCCCATCTGCGGGACTGGGGAAAAGAGCAGTACCGGCTCAGCATCGACCTGAAGCCGGCGCTGGATCAGCAGAAGCTGGAGGCTCGCATCCTGCGGGATATCAGCGAAAGTCCCAACCGGGATGTGGAAAAGCTGCTGTGCGGTCTGGTGCCTCACAGCATGGCGCCGGTGATGACCCGGCGGCTGGGCTTTCCGCCGACGCTGAAGGCCAATTCTCTGACGAAGGAGCAGCGACGGGGACTGATCGAGATGCTGAAGCATTTCGCGATTTCGGTGACCGGGGTACGCCCGGTGGCGGAAGCCATCGTCACCGCCGGCGGCGTAAAGGTCAGCGAGGTAAAGCCCAACACCATGGAGTCCAAGCTGGTGGAGGGACTGTATTTTGCCGGAGAGATATTGGACGTAGACGCCTATACCGGCGGATTCAATTTACAGATCGCGTGGGCGACCGGCCATCTGGCAGGCGTCTCTGCGGCGGAGCGGGAGTGAGCGGAAAATGGGAGACATAGCGGAAAAAATTTATTCCATCGCGGTGGACGGCCCTAGCGGCGCGGGAAAAAGCTCGCTGGCCAAGGCCATCGCGGCAGAGCTGCATATTTTATATGTGGATACCGGTGCCATCTACCGTACCATCGGCTGCTACGCCCGGCGTAAGGGGGTGGAGACAGCCGACACGGAGGCGGTCATCGCGCTGCTGCCGGAGGTGGAGATCGGAATGTGCTATGACGCGCAGGGCTTACAGCATATGCTGCTGCACGGCGAGGATGTGACAGAGGAGATCCGTCTGCCGGAGATGTCTCTGTATGCGTCGGCAGTATCCGCCATTCCGGAGGTACGGGCCTTTCTGCTGGAGATGCAGCGGGACTTTGCCCGGAAAAGCAGCGTTATCATGGATGGCCGGGATATCGGCACGGTGGTGCTGCCCCACGCGGATGTGAAGATCTTCCTGAAGGCGGATGTGGAGGTACGTGCCAGACGCCGGGAAATCGAGCTGCAGGAGCGGGGGACGCCCCGTCCCTACAAGCAGGTGCTGGAGGAAATGCGGCAGCGGGACTATAACGACACGCACCGTTCCGCCGCGCCGCTGCGTGCGGCGGAGGATGCCGTGATCGTGGATACCAGCGATCTGGACTTCCGGCAGAGCAAGGAAAAGCTGCTGGAGATCATCCGAGAGAAGGTGGGCCTGTGAAGAACAAATTCTATACCCTTATGTGGAAGCTGCTGCGGCCTTTCGTCCTGCTGCTGCATCCGTTGGACGTTCAGGGCCGGGAGAATCTTCCGGACGAGCCGGTGCTGATCTGCGCCAACCATTCCAGCGGGTGGGATCCCGTGCTGCTGGTGTGCGCGCTGGCCAGCGATTTCCCGCTGCGGATCATGGCGAAGGAGCAGCTGTTCAAGATACCCATTATCGGCGGCTTTATCCGCCGCATGGGCGCCTTTCCCGTAGACCGGGGCAACAGCGATATCGGCGCGGTCAAAACCTCTATCAAAAGCCTGAAGGACGGCTTCAGCCTGCTGATCTTCCCGGAGGGCACCCGCGTGAAAGAGGGCCAGCATATTGCGCCTAAGGGTGGTGCGGCCATGATCGCCATCCGTGCCGGTGTGAAGATGCTGCCGGTGTTTATCGGCACCACCAAGCGGCTGTTCCAGAAGATCCCCTTTGTGATCGGCAAGCCCTATACCCCGGTGTATACTGAGCGTAAGGGCACAGCGGAGGAGTACCAGAAGAACGCCGAGGAGGTCATGCGTCAGGTCTACGAGCTGGGCGGTGTGCAATGAGAGTCATTCAAGCAAAGAGCGCCGGATTCTGCTACGGTGTGGAACGTGCCGTGCGTCTGGCGGAGCAGACCGCAAGGGAAAAGGGCGGCTGCGTGATGCTGGGCAGCATCATCCACAATGCCCACGTGGTGCGGGAATTGGAGCAGTTGGGTGGCCGCTGTGTGAACAGCGTGGAGGAGATCCGCCCCGGCGATACGGTCATCATCCGCTCCCATGGCGAGCGCAAGGAGGTCTTTGACCGTCTGGCGGAAGTGGGCATCCAGTGTGTGGACGCCACCTGTCCCAACGTGCAGCGCATTCAGCAGCTGGTGGCGCAGGCGGACGGGGAGGGCCGTACTCCCATCATCATCGGCGAGGAGCACCATCCGGAGGTCATCGGTGTGGCCAGCTGGTCCAGGCGGTCAATGATATTTGAAACGCCGGAAAAACTGCAAAAATGGCTGGATTCCGCCCCGGAAAATCGCCATTTTCCGCTGACTGCGGTGGCTCAGACCACCTGCATCCGGTCGCTTTGGGAAACTTCTTCAAAAATTTTGAAAAAAGAGTGTACAAACGCGAAATTATTTGATACAATATGTAATGCTACGCAAAGACGGCAATCGGAAGCGGCGGAACTGGCCGCCATGGTTGACGTTATGGTCGTGGTCGGAGATCGTAAGAGTGCCAACACCCAACACTTGACAGAGATTTGCAGCGAGAGATGTCCCCGGGTCTATCAGATCGAAGGGGCCAGTGAACTTGAGCCAAACTTTCTTAAGGGATGTTCCGTGGCGGGGCTTACAGCCGGCGCGTCCACACCGGCGAGCATCATTAAGGAGGTAAACGAAACGATGAGCGAAGAAATCAAGAACACTGAAGCCATGGAAGAAAGCTTTGAGGAGCTGCTGGAAAAATCTTTTAAGACTTTAAATACAGGAGAGAAGGTAACCGGTATCGTGACGGCTGTTGGTCCCACCGAGGTTCAGGTGGACCTGGGCTGCAAGCAGGCCGGCTACATTGCCGTGGACGAGCTGTCCGCTGATCCCAACGTCAAGCCCGAGGACGTGGTGAAGGTCGGCGACGAGATCGAGACTTACATCATCCGCGTCAACGATGTGGAAGGCTATGCCATGCTGTCCAAGAAGCGTCTGGACGCCGTGAAGGTGTGGGACGACATCGCAGAGGCCTGCGAGAACAAGACCACGCTGGAAGGCAAGGTCACCGAGGAAAACAAGGGCGGCATCGTCGTCAACGTTAAGGGCGTGCGCGTGTTCGTTCCCGCTTCCCAGTCCGGCCAGCCCCGCGGCGCCGAGCTGAGCGAGATGATCGGCCAGACCGTCTCCCTGCGGATTACCGAGGTCAACCGTGCCCGCCGCCGCGTGGTGGGTTCCATCCGTGCTGTGCAGTACGAGGCCCGTCAGGCCGCCCAGGCTGCCATCTGGGAGAGCATCGAGGTCGGCAAGCACTACACCGGCACCGTGAAGTCCATGACCAGCTACGGCGTGTTTGTGGACATCGGCGGCGTGGACGGTATGGTACATATCTCCGAGCTGTCCTGGTCCCGCATCAAGAACCCCGCTGAGGTGGTTTCTGTGGGCGACACGCTGGATGTGTACGTCATCTCCTTCGATCCCGAGAAGCACAAGATCTCCCTGGGCGTCAAGGATCACTCCTGCAACCCCTGGGACACCTTCATGAACACCTATAAGGTGGGCGACGTGGCCAACGTCCGCATCGTGAAGCTGATGACCTTCGGCGCCTTTGCCGAGGTCGTGCCCGGCGTGGATGGTCTGATCCACATCTCCCAGATCGCGGACCGCCGCATCGAGAAGCCCGGTGACGTTCTGTCCGAGGGCCAGATGGTGGACGCCAAGATCACCGCCGTGGACGAGGAGAAGCAGAAGATCTCCCTGTCCATCCGCGCTCTGCTGACTCCCGCTGCTGACGAGGAAGCTGAGGACAAGGAGTAATTTCCACAAAGCTTGAAAGGCCGCCCATTGGGCGGCCTTTTTTATATGAATTTGGTGATGCATAGCAGCGGCTTTTTGCTTTTCCTTTACCAAAGCAGCCATTTCGCGCATATTGCGTGTCCTGCGGCGCATATAGTGAAGCAGAATGGAGGTGCGCCATATGGCAGCAGGAAAACGAATCAGCGGCAGAAAGCTGCCGCCACCGCCCCGGCCCAGAACGACGGGCGGCAAAACACAGGGAAAGCGGCAGCAGCCCTCGCACGGCAGCACGCGCCGCATGCTGCAATTGCTGGTCAGTGCCGCCGTGCTGGTGATCGTGGTAACGGTGAAGTTCACTATGCCGGATGTGGCGCAGCAGTACGGCGGAGAGCTTCTTCGGCTGATGGGGGAGGACACCGACTTTGTGGCGGCCTTTTCCGCAGCAGGCCGCGCCATCGGCGGCGACGATCTGGCCGAGGCGGTCAATGACGCCTGTGCGGCGGTTTTCGGAACGGAAAAGGTGACGGTCAGCCACCAGACAGACCGCAACGCGGTCGTCTACGGCGACGGCACCACGCCGGAGATCGTGGACATGCTGCAGCAGGTGCTGAATTTCTCCTATCAGAAGCCGGTGGAGGCCACCATAACCTCCGCGTTTGGCTTCCGGGATCATCCGGTGGGGGGCTCGGAGCGCTTTCACTACGGCATTGATCTGGGCTGCGAGAAGGGGACGGTCATCCACGCCTTTGCCGACGGCACGGTGACGGCGGTGGCGGAGAGCACAGAGCTGGGCAAATACGTGGAGCTGACCCATCCGGACGGCTATACCACGCTGTACGCGCATTGCAGCCGCGTCAACGCTTCCACCGGACAGACGGTGCGGATGGGCGACCCCATCGCGGAGGTGGGGGACACCGGGGATGCCACCGGCTTTCACCTGCACTTTGAACTGCACCACAACAACATCTACCTGAACCCCGTCTACTATGTCTCGTAGAAGCCGAACTGCCATTTCCGTATCCCCCACAGCGCCGCTTTTGCTGGCGCTGTTTGTGATGCTGTCGTCTCCGCTGCTGCTTTCGGCGCTGCTGCTGGCGGCGATCCTACACGAATTGGGGCATTATTGGGTGCTGCGCAGGCTCCATGCACAGGTGACGGCTATCCGCATTACGGCGCTGGGCGCGGAAATGCAAGTGGCGGGCCGCCTGTCCTACGGCGGCGAGCTGTTGGCGGCTGCGGCGGGGCCTGCCGTCAATCTGGCGTTGGCGCTGCTGCTGGGGTATGGCGGGCGGCTGTGGAGCCCGCTGTATCTTTTTGCCGGGGCACAGCTGGTGCTGGGGGTGTTCAACCTGCTTCCGGTGCTACCGCTGGATGGCGGGAGTCTGCTGTGGAACCTTGCAGCATGGCTGACGGAGCCATACACCGCCGACCGTGTTGCGGGAGTGGTGGGCTTCGGCGTGGCGGCACTGCTGACATTGGCGGCAGGCGCGGCGCTGATGCTGGGCGGCAGTCCCTTTCTGCTGTTGGCGGCGGCAGGACTGCTGTGGCATAGCATTGCGGCAATTGGGGGTTGCCAAACCACCGCAAAACAGGTAAAATAAGATGATATTTTGATATACAACAGGAGAACGACTGTGGATAAAAAGCTGGAACGGATCCTGCCCCGCGTGCAGAAGCCTGCCCGCTATGTGGGCGGCGAGTATAACGCGGTGATCAAAGATAAGGGGACGGTGGACACCCGGATCGCCTTCTGCTTTCCGGATACCTACGAGATCGGCATGTCCAATCTGGGCATGCGGATCCTCTATGGCGTCATGAATCAGATGGACGGCGTGTGGTGCGAGCGTGTCTTTGCCCCGTGGGGCGACATGGAGGAGGAGATGCGCAAGGCGGACATGCCGCTTTTCGCACTGGAATCCGGCGACCCCATCACCAATTTCGATATTGTGGCCTTTTCCGTGGGCTATGAGATGGCCTTTACCGCCATCCTTAACATGCTGGATCTGGCGAAGATCCCCCTGCGCAGCGCCCAGCGTGACGGCCTGACCCCGCTGGTGATCGCCGGCGGCACCGCCATGTACAACGCCGAGCCTATCGCCGATTTCATTGATCTGGTAAGCTTGGGCGAGGGGGAGGACATCACCGTGGAGCTGGTGGAGCTGCACCGCAAGGCGCGCCGCGAGGGCTGGAGCAAGGCGGAATTTCTCCGTGCCGCCGCACAGCTGGACGGCATTTACGTTCCCAGCCTGTACAATATTTCCTACCACGACGATGGCACGGTAAGCGCCATCACGCCCCGTGACGGCGCGCCTGCTGTGGTGACAAAGCGCATCGTTCACGACATGAACAAGGCGTATTTCCCGGTAAATACCATTGTTCCCAGCACCGAGATCGTGCAGGATCGGGTGATGCTGGAGCTGTTCCGGGGCTGCATCCGGGGCTGCCGGTTCTGTCAGGCGGGCTATGTGTACCGCCCCGTCCGCAACCGCAGCCGCGACCTGTGCGCCCAGTACTGCCTGGATTCCTGCAACGATTCCGGCTATCAGGAGGTCACGCTGTCCTCGCTCAGCACCAGCGACTATCCGCCGCTGACGGAGCTGTGCGACCAACTGGAGCCCTTCTGCGAGAGCCGCCATGTAAACCTGTCCTTGCCCAGTCTGCGGGCGGACAACTTCTCCATGGCGCTGATGCAGCGGCTGGCGAAGGGCCGCAAGACCGGCCTGACCTTCGCGCCGGAGGCGGGTACCCAGCGACTGCGGGACGTCATCAACAAGAACGTAACGCTGGAAGCGCTGCTGAATTCCTGCCACACCGCCTTTGCCGGCGGCTACAACGCGGTGAAGCTGTACTTTATGCTGGGTCTGCCCACGGAGACGGACGAGGACGTGCTGGGCATTGCCGACGTGGCGGCCCGTGTGATGCACGCATGGCGGGAGAGCGCCCCCAACAAGCAGCGGGGCGTCCGCATCACCGTGTCCACCTCCTATTTTGTTCCCAAGCCCCACACGGCTTTCCAGTGGGAGCCTCAGATCACCCGCGAGGAATACGAGCGCCGTGTGCAGCTGCTGCGGGAGAATATGACCACCAAGACCGTTACCTACAACTGGCACGACGGACAGACCTCATTCATCGAGGCGGTGCTGGCTCGTGGCGACCGGAGATTGGGTAATGTATTGGAAACCGTATGGCGTAAAGGCGGACACCTTGACGCATGGGAGGAGTATTTTTCACTGGAGCGCTGGCAGGAGGCCTTTGCCGAGTGCGGCGTTGACCCGGCGTTTTATGCCTATCGCCGCCGGGAAAAGGATGAGATCATGCCTTGGGATATGATCTCCAGCGGCGTGACAAGGGAGTACCTGTGGCGTGAGCATGAAAACGCTGTGGCGGGCGTTACCACGCCGGATTGCCGCACCCGGTGCAACGGCTGCGGCGCAAACAAGCTGGTAGGGGGGAAGTGCGATGTCTAAGCTGAGACTGCTGTTTGTTAAGGAGGCGCAGGCGTCCTATATTTCCCATCTTGATTTGATGCGCACCTTCCAGCGGTGCTTTCCCCGCACGGAGCTGGAGATCAAGCACACCCAGGGGTATCATCCCCATCCCATTATCTCCATCGTCCTGCCGCTGCCGGTGGGGCAGAGCAGCGAGTGTGAGCTGCTGGATTTCGAGGTGACGCAGGACAGCGACGGCAGCGGCATTGCCGAGAAGCTGAACACCGGCATGCCCACTGGTATTCGGGTGCAGGACTGCTACGAGGCGAAGCGCCCCATCCGTGAGCTGGACAGCCTGCAAGCAGACGTGACGCTGGAATATGACGCCGGAGTGCCGGAGGGCGCGGCGGAGCAGCTGCGTGAGCTGCTGGCTCGGGACACGCTGGTGATCCAGAAGCGCACCAAGCGCAAGGAGCTGGCGGATGTGGACATCGCGCCCATGATCCGGAAAGCAGATGTGACAGCGGATGAACATAACGTGTTCATTGACCTGACCGTTCAGGCTCAGAACCCCGGTCTGAACCCCCAATTGATCGAAAAGGCCATCGTCGCCTATCTTCCTGCACTGACACCGGACTTCGTTCGGGTGCGCCGCCGCCGGATTCTGGACGCGAACGGGCAGGATTTTCGATGATTTTTCCGCAAAAGGGAAAATAATGCTTGCATTTACCGGATTTGTATGGTATCCTATCATGGCGTGAAAAGGGCGGTCCTCTGTCGCCGGTGCGGAACGCACCCATGTGATGGCGTTATGAACACCTATAAATACAGGAGGAAAAATCCATGGATCTCATCAAAGCATTGAACGAAAAGCAGCTGAAGGAAGTGCCTCAGGTGCAGGTGGGCGATACCGTCCGCGTGCATGTGAAGGTCAAGGAAGGCTCCCGCGAGCGTATTCAGGTTTTCGAGGGTACTGTTATTGCCAAGAAGCATGGCGGCATCGAGGAGACCATCACCGTCCGCCGTATCTCCTACGGTGTGGGCGTGGAGAAGGTGTTCCCCGTACATTCTCCCTCTATCCAGACCATCGAGACCGTGCGTCACGGTTTCGTGCGCCGCGCCAAGCTGTACTATCTGCGTGACCGCGTCGGCAAGGCCGCCAAGATCCGCGAGAAGCTGTAAGCGAATTCGATCCAAGAAAAGCCGCCTGCTTATGCGGGCGGTTTTTTCCTTTTCTTTTCACGAAAACTGTGGTATAATCGGATAAATTATCAGCTTGATATGGAATATTTTAGAGATTGCGAGGTGACACACCATGCAAATAGAAGGACTGAGCTGGTTCCCCGGCCATATGACGAAAACCAAGCGCATGATCGTGGCCGAGATCAAGAATGTGGACGCGGTGTGCGAGATATTGGATGCCCGTATCCCGTTGTCCAGCCGCAATCCCGACGTGGACGAAATGACGACGGGCAAGCCCCGGCTGGTGGTGCTGAACCGCGTGGATCAGGCTGACCCCAGAGAGACGAAGCGCTGGGCCGCCTATTTCCGGGGAAAAGGCTACGCGGTGCTGGAGGCCAACGCCAAGGGCGGCGTGGGCACGGCGCAGTTTGCCGCCGCCGTCCGCGAGCTTTTGAAGGAGAAGCTGGCCGCCTACGCTGAAAAAGGACAGGTGGGCCGCACTGTCCGGGTGATGGTGCTGGGCATTCCCAACGTGGGAAAATCCACCTTTATCAATAAGGTGGCCCACCGCAAGACCGCCAAGGCGGAGGATCGCCCCGGCGTGACCCGCTCCAAGCAGTGGGTGCCGGTGGATCGGACGCTGGAACTGCTGGACACGCCCGGCATTCTGTGGCCTAAGTTCGATGATGTAGAGGTCGGCAAGTGTTTAGCCTTTACAGGAGCTATCAAGGATGACGTGATGGATATTGAGGAATTGGCCTGCTATCTCATGGAGTATCTGGGGCGGCACTATGCCGATATCCTCACTGAGCGGTATAAGATCGACGTGGAGGAGGGCGACACCGGTTACGACCTGCTGACCAAGGCGGGCCGGAAGCGGGGGTTCCTGATGCGGGGCGCGGAGGTGGACACCGAGCGCATGGCCCGTATCCTGCTGGACGAGTTCCGGGGCGGCAAGCTGGGCCGCTTCACGCTGGAAACGGTGGAGGAGGCGATATGAGCAGCCTTTGGACATATGAACAGGAATCGTGGGCGCAGGGCTGCGAGACGGTCTGCGGCGTGGACGAGGCCGGCGCCGGGCCGCTGATGGGCCCTGTGTACGCGGCAGCGGTGATTTTGCCCCGTGAGTGCGTCATCGACGGCCTGAACGACTCGAAAAAGCTGACGGAGAAGAAGCGGGAAGCCCTGTACAGCGTCATCACGGAAACGGCTCTGGCCTGGTCGGTAGCCAGTGTCAGCGCTGCGGAGATCGACGCCACGGATATCCTTTCTGCCCGAATGAAGGCCATGCAGATGGCTATCGACGGCCTGTCCCTGAAGCCGGACGTGGCGCTGATCGACGGCAACCGGGATCACGGGAAGCATGCCGCCATCACCACGCCCCACCGCTGTATCGTAGGCGGCGACGGCCACTCCGCTTCTATCGCGGCGGCGTCCATTCTGGCCAAGGTCAGCCGTGACCGCTACGTGGCCGACGCACTGGACAGGGAATACCCCCAGTACCAGTTTGCCAAGCATAAAGGCTATGGCACAAAGCTGCACTACGCTATGCTGGATGAATACGGCCCCTGTCCGGAGCACCGCATGACCTTCCTGAAAAAGTGGGAGGCCAGACGATGAGCCGGGCCGAGGGTATGCAGGGTGAGGCGCTGGTGGCCCGCTATCTGCGAGAGCGCGGTTATCAGCTGGCAGCCCACGGCTACCGCAGCCGCTACGGCGAGATCGACCTGATCGCGTGGGACGGCGACGTGCTGTGCTTTGTGGAGGTCAAGACCCGCACCAATCTGGACATGGCCCTGCCGAGGGAGTACGTAACGCCCCAGAAGCAGAACAAGCTGCGCAAGACCGCCAGAATGTATCTGGCGGAGAAGCGGCTGGACTGTCCCGCCCGGTTCGATGTGGCAGAGGTCTACGCCGAGCACAGCTTTGACGAAGCCCGCATAGAATATCTGGAAAACGCTTTTCAATAAGGAGAACGCTATGATACCGTATTTTGACGCTCACTGCGATACCATTTACCGCTGTCTGGAGACCGGCGAGACTTCCGCACTGGAGTATGGCGAGGATCGGGAGGAGCAGCGCCGCTATTACGCCGCGTCCACCCATCTGCGAAAAAACGGCGGCCATATCGATCTGGAACGGGGACTGAAGTTCCGGCGCTGTGCCCAGTTTTTCGCCCTGTTCCACGACGCGGCGGAGGCTCCGGCTGACGGCATGTGGGCACAATGTCAACGGATGCACGATTTCTTCCTGCGGGAGATGGCGGACAACGCCGATATCGTCCGCCATTGCCGCACCGGCGGGGAAGTGGACGTCACGGTGGTGGAGGGTAAGGTGGCCGCGTTGCTGAGCATCGAGGGCGCCGACCTGATCGACTGCGACGTACATAAGATCGAAACGGTGTCCGGTTGGGGCGTGCGGCTGCTGAACCCGGTATGGAACCGTGCCAATGTGCTGTCCGGCACCAATGCCGAGGAACCGGAGCGGGGACTGTCCGCCGAAGGCCGGGACTTTATTCACGTGCTGGAGGAGGACGAGATCTATCCCGACGTGTCCCACCTGTCCGACGCTGGCTTCTGGGATCTTGTCCGCATGGCGAAGCGGCCCATCGTGGCGTCCCACTCTAACGCACGGGCCGTCTGTCCCCACCGCCGCAACCTGACGGACGACCAGTTCCGGGCCATCCGCGATCTGGGCGGCGTGGTGGGCCTGAACCTGTATCTTGATTTTGTGGGCCAGCCCACGATGGACGCGCTGGCGGCCCATGTGGAGCACTTCCTGAACCTGAACGGCGAAAAAACGGTGTGTCTGGGCGGCGATCTGGACGGCTGCGAGGCGCTGGCCGCCGGTATGACCGGCATGCAGGATGCGCCAAAGCTGTACGACGCGCTGAAAGCCCGCGGCTACAGCGAGGCGCTGCTGGAGGATATCTTCTGGAACAACCTCCGCCGCCTGATCTGACGCAAAGGAGCGATTTATGGCACTATACGCAATGGGCGACCTGCATCTGTCGCTGAACTCGGACAAGTCCATGGATATTTTCGGCGACGACTGGCACGACTATGTGAACCGTATCCGGGAGGGCTTTGCCCCGCTCTGTGACGACGATGTGACGGTGCTGTGCGGCGACCTCAGCTGGGGTATGAGTCTGGAGGAATCCCTGCTGGATTTCCAATTCATCAACGCCCTGCCGGGGAAGAAGATTCTTTTGAAGGGCAACCACGACTACTGGTGGAACACCGCCTCGAAAATGAAGCGGTTCTTTGCCGAAAACGGGCTGGATACCATGGAAATACTCCATAATAACTGCCTTTTTTACGGGGATATCGCCCTGTGCGGCACCCGTGGCTGGTTCTACGAGCTGGACAATCAGGGTACCCACGACGAAAAGGTGCTACTGCGGGAGGTCGGCCGTCTGGAGACGTCGCTGAAAGCGGCAGGGGAGCGGGAGAAGCTGTGCTTCCTCCACTACCCGCCCATCTATCAGGGCTACGAGTGTCCGGAGATCCTGCGGCTGCTGAAGGAATACGGTGCAAAGGCCTGCTATTACGGCCATCTGCACGGCGCTTCCCACCGCCGCGCCATCGAGGGAACGCGCAATGGCACCCTGTTTTCACTGGTGGCCGGTGATTTTCTGGGGTTTGTTCCCAAAAAAATTTGCGAATAATGCAAAAAGGTATGGAAATTCCATTTGTTTTCTGATATCATATACACTTGGCTTAATTAAATTGTAGTCTAATGCCACAAACATAGATGTAAACTGGAGGAAAAGCAACAATGACTGTCAAAAGCTGCGAAAAACTGGAAAAGAGCAGAGTCGCTCTGACCATCGAGGTGGGCGCCGAGGAGTTCGAGGCCGCCGTCAACAAGGCGTATCTGAAGATGCGCGGCAAGATGAATATTCCCGGCTTCCGTCCCGGCAAGGCTCCCCGCAAGATGATCGAGAGCATGTACGGCGCCGAGGTCTTTTATGAGGAAGCCGTCAATGCCATTCTGCCCGATGCTTACGAGAGCGCCGTGGACGAGCAGAAGCTGGAGGTCGTGGGCTATCCCCAGGTGGAGATCGAGAACGTGGGCAAGGAAGGCGCCACCTTCAAGTGCACCGTCGCCGTGTATCCCGAGGTGGAACTGGGCCAGTACAAGGGGCTTGAGGCCGTGAAGGCCGAGGTCAAGGTCATGGCCGCCGACGTGAATGCCCGTCTCAAGGAGATGGCCGACCGCAACAGCCGTCTGGTGGTGGTGGAGCGCGCCGTCAAGAAGGGCGACACCGCCAACATCGACTTTGAGGGCTTCGACCAGGGCGTGGCCTTCGAGGGCGGCAAAGGCGAGGCTTTTGATCTGGAGATCGGCTCCGGCAGCTTCATCCCCGGCTTCGAGGATCAGCTGATCGGCATGAAGGCCGGCGAGGAGAAGGATATCGACATTACCTTCCCTGAGAACTATACCCCCGAGTTGGCCGGCAAGCCTGTGGTGTTCCACGTGAAGGTCAACGAGGTCAAGGTCAAGGAGCTGCCCGCTATCGATGACGAGTTCGCCAAGGACGTGTCCGAGTTTGATACCCTGAAGGAGCTGAAGGCCGATATCAAGAAGAAGATGACCGACGAGCGCACCGCCGCTGCCCAGCGCGCCTTTGAGGACGTGCTGATGACCAAGGTGGCCGAGGGCATCAAGGCCGATATCCCCGACGAGATGATCGAGATGCAGGCCCATCAGATGCTGGAGGGCTTCAAGCAGCAGCTGGCCTCTCAGGGCATCCCCTTTGACCAGTACACCAAGATGACCGGCATGAACGAGGAGCAGATCATCATGGATGCCAAGGAGCCCGCCACCAATCAGGTGAGAATGGATCTGGCTATCCGTGCCATCATCAAGGCCGAGAATCTGGAGGTTTCCGACGAGGAAGTGGAGAACGAGATGAAGACCGTGGCCGAGAAGTATGGCATGGATCTGGATACTGTGAAGAAGTACCTGCGCGCCGAGGACGTGAAGGAGCAGGTCATGCGCGAGAAGGTCATCAAGGTTGTCGCGGATTCCGCCACGGCGGTTGCCCCCGAGGTCAAGGAAGAGGAGACCAAGACCGAGGAAGAAGAGGAGAAGAAAGACTAAATCACAGATCAGGGCGGGTATACTTTGACTATCTTTCGTAATGGAGGTATTACACAATGAGTTTAGTTCCCTATGTTGTTGAGCAGACCAACCGCGGCGAGCGATCCTATGATATCTTTTCCCGTCTGCTGAATGACCGCATTATCTTCCTGGGCGAAGAAGTGAATGATACCACCGCCAGTCTGGTCGTGGCCCAGCTGCTGTATCTGGAGGCGCAGGATCCTGACAAGGATATCCAGATGTATATCAACAGCCCCGGCGGCAGCGTAACGGCCGGTATGGCGATCTATGACACCATGCAGTACATCAAGTGTGATGTATCCACCATCTGCATCGGCATGGCTGCCAGCATGGGTGCGTTCCTGCTGTCCTGCGGCGCCAAGGGCAAGCGTATCGCCCTGCCCAATGCCGAGGTGATGATCCACCAGCCCTCCGCCGGAACCAAGGGTAAGGTCACGGATATGGAGATCGACGTGGAGCATTTTCTGAAGATCAAGCAGCGCATCAACAAAATCCTTGCCGAAAACACCGGCAAAACGCCGGAGCAGATCAAAGCCGACTCCGAGCGGGATAACTGGATGATCGCCGAGGAGGCCCGCGAATACGGCCTGGTGGACAAGGTGATCTATAAGCGCTGAGTGAGGTAGTATATGGCTGATAATTCTAAGGCGCTGCGGTGCTCTTTCTGCGGTAAGACCGAAAATCAGGTACACCGCATGATCCAGGGGCCCGGCGTCCGTATCTGCGACGAGTGTGTGCACCTGTGCCTGACCCTGCTGGACGATGGGTATGATATTGAGCCGGAGCTGGTGGACAGCCTCGACCAGCTTCCTACGCCGCGGGAGATTAAGGCGGTGCTGGACGAGTACGTGGTGGGACAGGAGGCGGCCAAGGTCGCCCTGTCCGTGTCGGTGTACAACCACTATAAGCGAATCTTCTTCGGCGGCGGTGAGGATGTGGAGCTGCAAAAGAGCAACATCCTGATGGTCGGCCCCACCGGCAGCGGCAAGACGCTGTTTGCCCAGACGCTGGCCCGTGTGCTGAAGGTGCCCTTTGCCATCGCCGACGCTACCACGCTGACCGAGGCCGGCTACGTGGGCGACGACGTGGAGAATATCCTGCTGCGGCTTTTGCAGGCGGCGGATTTTGATGTGGAGCTGGCCGAGCGGGGCATCATCTATGTGGACGAGATCGACAAGATCGCCCGCAAGAGCGAAAACACCTCCATCACCCGCGACGTATCCGGCGAGGGTGTGCAGCAGGCACTGCTGAAAATTCTGGAGGGGACCGTGGCCAACGTGCCGCCCCAGGGCGGCCGCAAGCACCCCCATCAGGAGTTCATTCAAATCGACACCCACAATATTCTGTTCATTTGCGGCGGCGCGTTTGACGGCTTGGAAAAGATCATCGAGCGCCGCACCGACCGCAAGGGTATCGGCTTCGACGCCGTGGTGGAGAGCAAGGCCGAGCGCCGTCAGGGTCAGCTGCTGAAAGAGGTGCAGCCCCACGACCTGCTGAAGTTTGGTATCATTCCCGAGCTGGTAGGCCGCCTGCCGGTGATTGCTGCGCTGGACGGACTGACCCGTGACGATCTGGTGACGATCCTGACCCAGCCCAAAAACGCGCTGGTGAAGCAGTATCAGAAGCTGTTGGAGTACGACGATGTGGATCTGGAATTCACGCCGGAAGCTCTGGAGGCTGTTGCCGACAAGGCGATCGAGCGCAACATCGGCGCCCGTGGTCTGCGTGCCGTCATGGAGGGCGTGCTGACCCAGCTGATGTATGACATCCCGTCTGACCACACGATTGAGAAGGTGACCATCACCGCCGATTGTGTGAAGAACGGCGCAGCGCCGGAGATCATCCGTGATCCGGAGCATGCCGTGCGGCGGGCAAAATTAAAGACCGGAAAGCAGCCGGAGAAGAAATCCTCCGCACCGGCCTCTTAAAGCATGAACAGGGGAGAGGCGCTGCCTCTCCCTCTGCGCTTTTTTCACGATCCTGAAAAAAGAGAACGATTCCCCGGCAAAAAGGAGAACCCTTATGGAAGAAAGAACGACGATGAATATTCCTGTCATTGCCCTGCGAGGACTGACAGTTTTTCCCGACCTGACGCTGAGCTTTGACGTGGAGCGGGAGATCTCCATCTACGCGCTGGACAGCGCCATGGAGGGCGACCGCACCATCTTTCTGGTGACGCAGCGGGAGATCGCCACCACGGCTCCCACAGAGGAGGATCTTTATACGGTGGGCACGGTCTGCCGCATTTTGCAGATCCTCAAAACCTCTGAGACCAGCGTGAGGGTGATCGTGGAGGGCCAGCAGCGGGCCCGTATTCACCGCCTGTGGCAGTATAAGCCGTTTTTGCAGGCCAATGTGGAGCTGCTGGAGGAGGACTTCCCCGGCCGCATGACGCCCCGTATGGAGGCGCTGATCCGCCAGACCTATGTGATCTTCGGCGAGTATAAGGAGCTTGTTCCCAATCTGACCGACGATTTTGTCTCCGCTGTGCTGGATTGCCGGGATCCCGGCCGTCTGGCGGACTTCATTGCCCAGAACATCAATCTGCGGCACGGCGACCGCCAGCGCATTCTGGAGGAGCTGAACCCCACCAAGCGTCTGCGGCTGCTGAACGAGATACTGGCCCACGAGGTGGAGGTCATCTCGCTGGAGGTTGAGCTGGAGCAAAAGGTACGCTCCCGCGTGGCGCAGGTGCAGAAGGACATGATCCTGCGGGAGCAGATGAAGGTACTGAAGCACGAGCTGGGCGATGACGGCGACGAGGAGATCGAGGAGTATACCGAGAAAATCGAAAAGCTGAAGCTGCCGGAGGAGATCCACAGCAAACTGATAAAGGAAGTGGATCGTCTGGCCAAGCAGCCCTACGGCAGCGCTGAGGCCTCGGTGATCCGCAACTATCTGGACGTGTGTCTGGAAATGCCGTGGAACAAGACCACCAAGGATCGGGCCGACGTGGCGAAGGCCCGTGCCATTCTGGATAAGGAACACTTTGGTCTGGATAAGGTCAAGGAGCGTATTCTGGAGTTCATCGCCGTGCAGCAGATCAATCCCGATACCAAGGGGAAGATCCTGTGTCTGGTGGGCCCTCCCGGCGTGGGCAAGACCTCCATCGCCATTTCCGTTGCCAAGGCCATGAACCGCAAGCTGGCCCGGCTCAGCCTGGGCGGCGTGCGGGATGAAGCGGATATCCGGGGTCACCGCAAGACCTATATCGGCGCCATGCCGGGCCGTATCATCGACGCGCTGAGCCGCAGCGGCTCCATGAACCCGCTGCTGGTGCTGGATGAGATCGACAAGCTGGCCAGCGATATGCGGGGCGACCCGGCTTCCGCGCTGCTGGAGGTGCTGGACAGTGAGCAGAACTATGCCTTCCGGGATCATTTTCTGGAGATCCCGGTGGATTTGAGCAAGGTCATGTTCATCACCACCGCCAATACGCTGGATACCATTCCCCGGCCGCTGCTGGACCGTATGGAGGTCATCGAGCTGTCCAGCTATACCGATGAGGAAAAGCTGGAGATCGCCAAGCGCCACCTGCTGCCCAAGCAGTTGAAGGAGCATGGATTGAAGCGCACGCAGCTCCACGTCAGTGACGGAGCCATCCGCGCCACGATTTCCGGCTACACCCGTGAATCCGGCGTCCGCGTGCTGGAACGGCAGTTGGGCAAGCTGTGCCGGAAGACTGCAATGCGGCTGGTGGAGGAAGATGTAAAGCGGGTAAGCATTACAGAGAAAAACCTCTCGGATTATCTGGGAACGGTGCGCTACACCCCCGGTGTACATAGCAAACAGGATGAAGTCGGCGTGGTCAACGGCCTTGCGTGGACGGAGGTAGGCGGCGAGATTCTGGAAGTGGAGGTCAACGTCATGGATGGCAGCGGCAAGTTGGAGCTGACCGGAAATCTGGGCACCGTCATGCAGGAATCCGCCAAGGCGGCTCTCAGCTGCCTGCGCAGCCGCACGGAAGCGCTGCATCTGGAGAAGGATTTCTACAAGACCAAGGACATTCATATCCACTTCCCCGAGGCGGCCACCCCAAAGGACGGCCCTTCTGCCGGTATCGCCATCACTACCGCCATGCTGTCTGCCTTGACGGGGCGCAAGGTGCGCCGCGATGTGGCCATGACCGGTGAGGTGACGCTGCGGGGCCGTGTGCTGCCCATCGGCGGCCTGAAGGAAAAGACCATGGCTGCCCTGCGCAACGGCATCAAAACGGTCATTATTCCTAGGGAGAACGAAAAGGATCTGAACGAGATCGATCAGACCGTCCGCAAGGCCCTGCACTTTATACCTGTGGAATCGGTAGACGCGGTGTTTGCCGCCGCGCTGGTGCCGGAGAGTAGGGAGGACGCGGTGGAGCATATGGCGGCTATCGCCGCTCCCACGCCCTATCAGGAGGTACGCCATGGCAATCAACTTTAATCAGGCGGAGTTCGTCCTCTCGGCGGTGAAGCCCGCCACGTTCATCCGGGACGGCAGGCCGCAGGTAACATTTGCCGGACGCTCCAATGTGGGGAAGTCCTCGGTCATCAACCGGCTTTTGAACCGGAAGAATTTTGCCCGTGTGGGCGCTACGCCCGGCAAGACCACCCAGATCAACTATTTCCGCATCGACGGCAAGATCTATTTCACCGACCTGCCCGGCTACGGCTACGCCAAGGTCTCTAAGGACGAGCGTGACCGTTGGGGCCGCCTGATGGAGAACTATTTCGCCGAGGAGGGTCTGATCACGCTGGGCGTTCTCATCGTAGATGCGCGGCATAAGCCTACCGCCGACGATGTGACCATGTGCGACTATTTCAAGTCCACTCAGTGCCCCATGGTGGTGGTGGCCAACAAGCTGGACAAGCTGAAAAAGAGCGAGATCGAACCCAATCTTGCCCTGATCCGGCAGACGCTGACGCTGGACGACAGCGTGCAGTTGATCCCGTTCTCCGCTGAGAAGGGGATCGGAAAAACGGAGCTGCTGGCGGCCATCAACCAGTGCTGCGGGAAATAAGGCCATATGAAAAAAGCCTCTGCGCAGCTTTACGCAGAGGCTTTTTTTGAACCTTTTTTTGGTTTCTTGACAAAAAGCGGTTGCGTGACAGGAAATTATTTCCAAGCAAACGCTATCCGCAATAAAAATTCGCCATTTGTTACAGATTTGACAATCCAAATTTGGGCAAGCCGCCGAAATTGATATTTTTTTAACGAAACGGGTTGATATTTTTTTAACGAAGTAGTAAAGTATTATTCAAAGGAAAAAATAGGGATAGACAAAGAAGAAAGAAAACAGGAGGCATATCAAAAATGGCATACGAAGAATTTCTGGGTATGTATCAATCCAAGCTGACCACGGCAGAGGAAGCCGTAAAAGTGATCAAATCCGGCGACTGGGTGGATTATGGCTTCTGCAACACCCACCCCCATGTTCTGGACGAAGCGCTGGCTCGCCGCGCTCCCGAGCTCGAGGACGTGAAGGTTCGTGGCGGTATCGCCCTGTGGAAGCCCGCGATCTTCGATATCGAGGAGCCTGCCAAGCATATCATCTACAATTCCCACCACACCGGTGGCTTTGAGCGTAAGCACATCGATACCGGGGCCTGCTTCTATGAGCCTATGCGCTATTCCGAGCTGCCCCGTTACTATTATGACCATATCAATCCGCCGGATGTTGCCCTGATCCAGGTTGGCCCCATGGATAAGCACGGCTACTTCAACTTCGGCGTTTCCGCTTCCCACATGAAGGCCATCTGCGACACGGCCAAGATCCTGATCGTGGAGGTCAACCAGAACATGCCCCGCTGTCTGGGCGGCTTTGGCGAGAGCGTACATATCACCGACGTGGATATGATCGTGGAAGGCCGCAACGACCCCATGGGTCAGATGCTGTCCGCACCTCCCACGGAGATCGACAAGGCCGTGGCCAAGCAGGTGGTGGAGCGCATTCCCAACGGCGCCTGCCTGCAGCTGGGTATCGGCGGTATGCCTAACGCTGTGGGTATGCTGCTGTGCGAGTCTGATCTGAAGGACATGAGCGTCCATACCGAGATGTACGTGGAGGCTTTCGTGGATCTGTCCCTGTGCGGCAAGATCAGCGGCGCCAACAAGAGCATCGACCATGGCCGCCAGACCTATTCCTTCGCTGCCGGCAGCCAGCGGGTCTATGACTTCCTGGATGACAACCGCATGTGCATGGCCGCTCCCGTCAGCTATGTCAACGATATCCGCACCATCGCTTCCATCGATAACTTTATGTCCATTAACAACGCGGTGGATATCGACCTGTACGGTCAGGTCAGCAGCGAGACCTCCGGCATCCGCCACATTTCCGGCGCCGGCGGCCAGCAGGACTTCGTGCTGGGCGCCTACCTGTCCAAGGGCGGCAAGAGCTTTATCTGCCTGTCCTCCACCTTCAAGAAGAAGGACGGCACGCTGGCTTCCCGCATTCGCCCCACGCTGGTAGAGGGCAGCATCGTCACCGATACCCGCGTCAACACCATGTATGTGGTCACGGAGTATGGCTGCGTCAACCTGAAGGGCCTGTCCAGCTGGGAGCGGGCCGAGGCGCTGATCTCCATCGCTCACCCTGATTTCCGCGAGGAGCTGATCCAGGCTGCCCAGAAGCAGAAGATCTGGTATCACAGCAACAAGCGCTGACTTCGACAACACTTCCAACAGGGAGAGTAATACAAGGTCAAAAGGCGTCGTTCGCAAGAACGGCGCCTTTTGGCGTCTGCCTGCGGACGCGAACTCTGCAAGGCTACAATCTCAAACCGGAAAATGTGTTTCTTTTCTTGCAAGATGGAGAAAAATCGGCTATACTATAGCCATTAACAGAGTAAGAAGGTTGATCACTGCAGTTTGAAAAAAGGAGGTTCCGGTTATGTATACCGTTGGAGAAAAGGTCGTACATCCCATGCATGGAGCAGGCGTGATCTCGGAGATCACAGAAGAACGCATGAGCGGCAAGTTGGAGCGGTACTATGTATTTTCCGCGCCCCTCAGCGGCCTGACGCTGAAGATCCCGGTGGCCAACAGCGGCGCGGTAGGGCTGCGCCGTCTCATCAGCCGCCAGCAGCTGGCCGAGACGTTGGCCTCGCTGCGCGAGATCGAGGAGGATATGACGGAAAACTGGAACCACCGCTACCGGGAGAATATGGGCCGTATCAAAAGCGGCGAGGTGCGGGAGGTGGCCCGTGTGGTCAAGGGGCTGATGCACCGCGACGCCAGCCGCGGCCTGTCCACGGTAGAGCGCAAGATGCTGCGCAGCGCCAAGCAGATCCTGCTGAGCGAAATGATGCTGGTGGAGGATATTTCCTATGACGGCGCGGAGCAGCTGCTGAGCCGCAGCGTACTGGCCGAGTAAGGAGAACAACGATATGGGCATTTGGAATACAGTGCAGAAATGGCAAGGCAAATCCGTCCCGCCGTGCAGCATGATCGTGGCGGCTGCCGGAAGCAGCTGCCGCATGGGCGGACAGGACAAGCTGTTTGCTCCGCTGGCGGGTGTGCCGGTGCTGACGCGCACGCTCCGCGCCATCGACAGGGCCGAGCTGGTCAGCGAGATCGTCGTTGCCGCGCAGGAGGAAAGAATGGAGGCGGTGGCGGACTTGTGTGCCGCCGCTGCGCTGCACAAAAAGGTCAAGGTGGTCAAGGGCGGCGCCAGCCGTACCGAATCGGTACTGGCGGCGGCGCTGGAATGCGACCCCAGGGCGGAGCTGATCGCCATTCATGACGGCGCCCGTCCTCTGGTGCGGCCGGAGATGATCGACGAGATGATCCGGGCGGGCTGGCAGACACAGGCGGCAGCGCCGTCCACGCCTGTGACAGATACGGTCAAGGTGGCGGACGATGACCGCTGGGTGGCGTCCACGCCGGATCGCTCCACCCTGTACGCGGTGCAGACGCCGCAGGTATTTCAGGCCAACATCCTCAAAGCCGCCCTACAGGCGGCGCTGGCCTCCGGCGAACCGGTCACGGACGACTGCGCTGCGGTGGAACGGCTGGGCAAGCGCGTCTGGCTGGCGGAGGGCGACGTGGAGAATATCAAGATCACCACGCCTGTGGATCTGATAATCGTGGAAGCGCTGCTGCGGCAGCGGGAGGACGGACGATGACGGCGCTGCGGATCGGCCACGGGTATGACGTACACCGTCTGGTTGAGGGACGCGCTTTGATCTTAGGCGGCGTGACCATCCCGTGGGAGCGTGGGCTGGACGGCCATTCCGATGCCGACGTGCTGACGCACGCCGTTATGGATGCGCTGCTGGGCGCGATCGCCGCCGGGGATATCGGCAAGCTGTTCCCGGATAACGACGCGGCGTTTCACAACATTTCCAGTATGCTGCTGCTGAAACGGGTAGGAGAGTATCTCCGGCAGGAGGGCTACACTGTGGTGAATATCGACGCCACGCTGATCGCGCAGGCTCCCAAGGTCTCTCCCTACCGGGATGCCATGCGGCAGAATATCGCCGCCGCACTGGGGGTGGATGTCTCGCAGATCAGCGTGAAAGCCACCACTGAGGAGCATCTGGGCTTTACCGGAACGGGCGAGGGGATGGCCGCTCATGCTGTGGCGCTGGTGGAAAAACTGTAAATATACCGTTCAGGGCGAGGTCGCAGTGACCTCGCCCGTCTTTTTTTCATACATTGGAGTGGAGGAGGTGTACCATGGATCATTATCTTTTTGCGGTGCGGTCTGCCACGCAGGCCCAGCGAGCGGCCCGTGTGCTGAACAGCGGCGGCATCCACGCCAGCGTCCAGCGTGTGCCGGTGGAGTTTGCTCGGCAGGGCTGCACCTATGCGGTGCGTGTGGATGATGCGGACTATGATGTGGTGCAGCAGCGCTTGCAGCAGGCGCACCTGATGCCGGAGCGCGTCCTCCGGCACAGCGGCGCAGGGTACAGCGAGGTGGCGGTATGATCTATTTCGATTCCGGAGCCACTACGCTGGAAAAGCCGCGTGCGGTCCGCTGCGCCATGGCGCGTGCGGTCAATACCATGTCCTCGCCGGGGCGGGGCAGCCATCAGGCTACCCAGCTGGCGGAGGAAACGGACTATGCCTGCCGGGCGGCTGCGGCGAAGCTGTTCGGTGTGGAGGACGAATCCAATGTGGTCTTTACCAGCAACGCCACCCACGGATTGAATATCGCCATTCACACACTGGTGCAGCCGGGCAGCCGCGTGGTGATCTCCGGCTACGAGCACAACGCCGTGACCCGGCCGCTCCACGCCATCCCTAACGTAACATTGACCGTCCTGAACACGCTGCCTTTTCAGCCGGAAAGAATGATAGAAGAGCTGAAAACAGCGCTTGCACAGGGCGTGGACGTGGTGATCTGCAACCATGTGTCCAATGTGTTCGGCTGCGTGCAGCCGGTGGGGGAGATGGCCGCCCTGTGCGCCGAAGCGGGCGTGCCCTTTGTGCTGGACGCGTCCCAATCCGCTGGGATCCTGCCGGTGCGGATGGACGAACTGCACGCGGCGTTCATCGCCATGCCCGGCCACAAGGGCCTGTATGGCCCACAGGGAACGGGGCTTCTGCTGTGCAATCATCCGGTGACGCCGCTGCTGCACGGCGGCACGGGGAGTCTTTCCAAATTGCAGACCATGCCGGATATGCTGCCGGATCGGCTGGAGAGCGGCACCCACAACATGCCCGGCATCGCGGGGCTGCTGGAGGGTATCCGGTACGTGCAGCGTACCGGCGTGGAGACCATCGCCGCCCACGAGCGCCGCCTGACGGCACAGGCGGTGGAGCTGCTGCGGCATACGGAGGGGATCCGCCTGTTCTGGTGCGAGGGCTTCCGCCATCAGACCGGCGTGCTGTCCTTTGTGGTGGAGGGAATGGACTGCGAGGAGCTGGGCGAAGCCATGGCGCGGCAGGGCGTGGCGCTGCGGGCAGGTTTGCATTGCGCGCCGCTGGCCCACCGCACAGTGGGAACGTTGAAAACCGGAACGGTGCGGTTCAGCCCGTCGGCCTTCAACACATCGGCGCAGGTGGTGCAGTTCGCACAGATATTGCAGAATACCCTTCGTAAAATGTAACACTCTGGACACAGAATTTTTGTTGCATTTTCCCAATATCTTTTATATAATATTAGTATCTATCGGTATAAGCAAAATTGCGCCCGGAAGGGGATGGAGCAAGCTATGGATAAGGTACTGGCATTGATGGAGGATATTGGGAGATACTTAACGCTCCTGAAGGTCACGGACTTCGTGGATATCGCCATCATTATTTTCCTGGTATATAAGCTGCTGTCGCTGGTCAAGAGTACGAGAGCGGAAAATATTCTGAAGGGTGTGGCGATCTTCCTACTGGCGCTGGGCCTGTCGACGGCACTGGATCTGCGGGCTGTCAAATATATTCTCAGCCACGTGGTGGACTGGGGCATTCTGGCGCTGATCATTCTGTTCCAGCCGGAGATCCGCCAGATACTGGAGCGGCTGGGCAGCAAGAACCTGCGGCTGATGCGGGTGTTCCGCTCGGAGGAGGAGATCACCGAGGTGGAAAAGGCCATCGACCAGACGGTGATGGCCTGCAGCGAAATGAGCCGCACCAGAACCGGTGTGCTGATGGTGTTCGAGCGGAACATCAATCTGGACGATATCGTCCGCACCGGAACGGAGCTGGACTGCGAGGTGGTGTGCGAGCTGCTGAAGAACATCTTCTTCGTCAAGGCTCCCATGCATGACGGCGCGGTGATCGTCCGGCACGGACGGATCGTGGGCGGCGGCTGTATGCTGCCGCTGTCCAAGAATGTGAACCTGAGCCGCGACCTCGGTATGCGCCACCGTGCCGGTATCGGCATGAGCGAGAATTCCGATGCTGTGGTGGTCATCGTTTCCGAGGAAACGGGCTCTATCTCCGTAGCCATCGGCGGTATGCTCAAGCGGCACCTGATGCCGGAAACACTCGGCAAGCTGCTGCGCAACGAGCTGATGCCGCCTGAGGAAGAAGCGGACAAGCCACAGCGTGTCCCGGTCTTGGCGTTTCTGAAGAAGCTGGGAAAGGAGGCGGACGATGATGGAGAAGAAGAATAAGAAAAACCGCAAATCCGCTCAGATCATCGTGGCGGTGCTCATCACGTTGGCGCTGTGGATCTATATGGAGGTCTACGTTTCTCCGGACTCTACGGTAGAGGTGCATGATATCCCCGTGGAATTTACCAATGAGGATACGATTCTGGCGGAGAACGGCCTGATGCTGCTGTCCGGCTATGATACCACCGTGGATCTTCGGCTGAAGGGTGCCCGCAAGGACGTGATGTGGCTGGATACCTCCCAGATCCGCGTTGTGGCCAACACCGCGAACATTACCTCCGCCGGTGTACAGACGCTGAAATACGATATCTTCTACCCGGATGATTTCCCCAGCAGCAAGGTATCTGTCGAGTGGCGGAGCCTGTACAATATTACCGTGACGGTGGGCCAGCTTTACGAGAAGGAGGTTCCCGTCAAGACGGAGATCAAGGGTCAGGTGGCGGACGGCTACTTCACCGGCGACGTTTCCATCGATCCGCAGACCCTGACGCTGCGGGCCGAGCGGGAGGATATGCTGAATATCAGCTACGCCAAGGTAACGGTGAATCTGAACGGCGCGACCAGTACGCTGATCGAAACGCTGGAGTACACGCTGTATGATTATAATGACGTACCTGTGTATAATGATAATATCCGTTCGTCCACAAAGCTGATTCAGGTAACGGTGCCTGTCCGTACCACCAAGACCGTGCCGCTGAGCATTGATCTGGTGGGAACGGAGCTGATGGAATCTGTCAATCTGGATATCCAGCCCAAGAACGTAACGCTGGTGGGCGAGGGCAGCACGCTGGAGAGCCTGAATGTGCTGACGCTGGATAAGATCTACGTGGAGGATCTGGTGCCCGGCCTGAACGGCCCCTTTACCTATACCATCAAGCTGCCGGCCGGCGTTACCACCACGGACGGCACGACCGAGGCTGTGGTAACGGTGGCCATCAACGGCACTACCGAGGGGACTGTCACCGTGGACAACGCGAATATCACCTGCGAGGGAGTAGCGGACGGCCTGAAGGCCACGGTCAACGAGCCGCTGGAGGTGACGGTCTGGGGCGATGAAAACGAGATCGCCAACATTACGCCCGACCAGATACGGGTTCGCGTGGACGTCAGCGAGATCACCGAGGAGGGCGATTATCTGCTGACAGCAGTGGTCACGGCGACAGAGGACTCCGGCGTTACGGTGCGCGGCGCCTATCAGGTGACCGTCCATGTGACAAAGCGGGAGACACCGCCGGATACCGGCGCAGCGAATGCGGCCAATCACACCACGTGAAATATGCGGTAAGAGGTAATTTGACATGACACAAATTGCTACAGTTGAAAAAGATTTGGGCGGCGGCTACGCGGAGGTCTCCGTGCCCCGCAAGTCCGCCTGCGGCCACGATTGCGAGGAGTGTGCCGGCTGCGGCATGACCGGCGCGGCCATCAAGGCCAGAGCCAGAAACGATATCGGCGCACAGCCCGGCGATAAAGTGGTGGTGGAAAGCAGCACCAAAAAAATCTTCGGCGTGGTGGCGCTGGTCTATGTGCTGCCGGTGGTGCTGTTCCTGCTGGGCTACTTTCTGTCCGAGGGACTGGCCGAGGGCATGCGGTACGCCATCGCCGTTGCCACCTTTGTGGTGAGCTTTATTCCCTGCGTGCTCTATGATCGCCACGCCCGGAAAAAGGAACTGCTGACCTATCAGATCATGCGTCTGTTCTGATGCTCGGTTATGTACGTCCGGCGGCGGATCGGCTGACGGAGGAACAAGAGGCGTGCTTTCGGGCGGCGTATTGCGGCCTGTGCCACACGCTGGGCGAGCGCTACGGCCTGCCGGGCCGCATGATCCTCAACTACGACCTGACCTTTCTGGCGATGCTGCTGTCAGAGGGGCAGGATGAGCAGTGCCGCAAGGGGTGCGTCATGCACCCCCTCAAGGGTCGGACATGCACCTGCGGCGGCGAGGCGTTCGCGCTGGCGGCGGATATGAGCGTGATCCTGACATGGTGGCAGATACAGGACGGGATTGCCGACCATGGCTTCTGGAGCGGCCTGAAATACCGCGCGGCGTCGTGGATGCTGCGGCGGGCTTATCGAAAAGCACGGCTGCTGCGGCCTGCCTTTGACGAGGGGACGCAGCGCCACTTGAAGGCACTGTCCCAGCTGGAGAAGGAGAAATGCCCCTCCATTGACGCGGCGGCGGATACCTTTGCCCAACTGCTTTCCGCCGCGGCTGACGAGGTGGAGGAGCCTGTCAAGCGCCGTGTGCTGGCGCAGATGCTCTATCATCTGGGCCGCTGGATCTACCTGATCGACGCGGCGGACGATTTGAAAAAGGATGCTGCCGCCGGCAGCTATAATCCGCTGCCGATGCGCTACCAGCTGCCCGGCGATACCCTGACAGACACGGCGCGGCAGGAGTTGGCTCAGACGTTGGACAGCTCCATACGGGCCATGGCGGCGGCGTTTGAGCTGTGGGACTTCGGCCAATACGATCCCATTATTGAAAGCACCGTCTATCAGGGGCTTTACGCGGTGGGAACTGCCGTTTTGGACGGCACCTTCCACCAAAAGAAGAAAGTTGTACGAAAGAAAGGGGGACACCGCTATGCGTGATCCCTATCAGGTGTTGGGAGTGCCCAGCACGGCGACCGATGAAGAAATAAAGAAAGCCTACCGGAATCTGGCGCGGAAGTACCATCCGGATAACTATCATGATAATCCGCTGGCCGATCTGGCCCAGGAGCGGATGAAGGAGATCAACGAGGCTTACGAGGAGATCCAGACCCAGCGCAAGCGGGGCGCTTCCGCAGGCAGCTACGGCACATCCTCCGGTTACACGGGCGGCGCAAGCTATGGTTACGGCGGCTATGGCGGCTATCAGTCCTATGCCGGGCCTTATCAGCGGGTGCGCATGGCCATTTTGCAGAACGATCTGAATCTGGCGGAGGAGCTGCTGAACGCCATGCAGAATCACGACGCCGAGTGGAACTTTCTGAAGGGCGTGCTGTGCCAGAAGCGGGGCTGGATGGACGAGGCGAAGCGCTACTATCAGACGGCGGTGCAGATGGATCCGGATAATGATGAATATCAGCAGGCGCTGGACAGGGCGGAAGGCCGCCAGACAACTTACCGGCCGGACGGCTATGGTTCGGCCTCAACAGGGAATTGCCAGATGAACCCATGCCTGCCGTTCTGCCTGCCGCTGTTCTGCTGCCCCGGCGGAGGGTATCTCTACTGCTGTTAAATTTTACCGCGGCGGCTCTGCCGCCTGAAAGGAAGGGAATATTGTGGTCAAAAGCATGACCGGCTATGGCCGGGCCAGACAGACACTGAATGGACGCGATATCACGGTGGAGGTGCGGTCTGTCAACAACCGCTATCTGGACTGCACGGTGAAGGTGCCCCGCACCTACATCTTCGCGGAGGACTCTGTGAAGGCCCGCGTGCAGAAGGCCGTCTCCCGCGGCAAGGTGGATGTGTTCATCACCATCGACGCTGCCGCCGCTGACGAGACGGTGGTGGCGGTCAACGAGCCGCTGGCACGCGGCTACTACGAGGCGCTGACGCGGCTGAAGGACATGTTCTCGCTGGAGGACGGCCTGAACGCCGTTACGCTGGCGAAGTTCCCCGATGTGCTGACTGTCACCAAGGCGGAGGAGGATCTGGAGTCCGTAGCTGCCGATATCTGCGCTGTGCTGGACGAGGCGCTGGCCGCCTACAACGCCATGCGCACCGTCGAGGGCGGCAAGCTGCGCGAGGATATCGCAGGCCGTGCTGATACCATCGAAGCGGTGGTGGGTAAGGTGGAGGAGCGCTCTCCCCAGACCGTGGCGGCCTATCGGGAAAAGCTGCTGGCCCGGATGCAGGAGGTGCTGCAATCCACCGCCATTGACGAGAGCCGCATTTTGACGGAAGCGGCCATCTTCGCCGACAAGATCGCCGTGGATGAGGAAACTGTCCGTCTGCGCAGCCATCTCTCCCAGCTGCGTACCATGCTGGAGAGCGACCAGCCCATTGGCCGGAAGCTGGACTTCCTGATCCAGGAGGTCAACCGCGAGTGCAATACCATCGGCTCAAAGTGCAACGACCTGACCATCGCGCAGGACGTGGTGAACATGAAGGCCGAGGTGGAGAAGATCCGCGAGCAGGTGCAGAACATTGAGTGAGATGCAGTTGGTCAATATCGGGTTCGGCAATCTGGTGTCGCTACGGCGCCTGATCGCCATCGTCAGCCCGGACAGCGCCCCGGTCAAACGGCTGGTGCAGGAGTCCCGTGACCGGGGCATGCTGATCGACGCCACCTATGGCCGGAAAACAGCGTCGGTGCTCATTATGGACAGCGACCACGTGGTGCTGTCGGCTCTGAGTACGGAAAAGCTGGCGCCGCGCCTTGGCATGACGCCGGAAGAGATAAGGGAGGAAGAGGAATGAGTTTGGATAAAAAGGGAAAAACATTTGTGATCTCCGGGCCGTCCGGCGTGGGAAAGAGCACGGTGCTGAAAGCATTGTTTGAGGGGCGTGACGATCTGTATTTTTCCGTGTCCGCCACCACCCGTGCGCCCCGTCCCGGTGAGGAGCATGGGGTGAACTACTATTTCATCGAGCCGGAGATGTTCCACCAGTGGATCACCGACGGTGAATTTCTGGAGTATGCCGAGTATGTAGGCAACTTCTACGGCACGCCCCGCAAATATGTGGACGAGGCCATGGCGGCGGGGAAAGACGCCATCCTGGATATCGAGATCCAGGGTGCCGCACAGGTTCATACGCTGCGGCCTGAGGTGGTGCGGATCTTCATCGCGCCGCCCTCGTGGGAGGAGCTGGAGCGCCGCCTTACCGCCCGGAACACCGACTCTCCGGAAAAGGTGCAGGAGCGATTGCTGCGGGCCAAGGTGGAACTGAAGGCTGCCGACCAGTACGATTATTTTGTGATAAATGACAACGTGGAGAACGCCGTGGCGGAGCTGCGGGCCATTATGCTGGCTGAGCACTGCCGCCCCACAGACCGCATCCACCTGTTGCGCGAAGCATAAGAGACCCATCAAACCATATATTTTATCGCCGAAAAGGCAGAAGGAGATATGTTATTATGTCTATGCTGTATCCCGCTATGAATCAGTTGACGGCCTATGTGCCCAACCGTTACATGATGGTCAACGTAGTGGCCCGCCGCGCCCGTCAGATCGCCGCCGAGGCCGAGGAGACCGGCGAGCATCTGGACGAAAAGCCCGTCACCCTCGCCATTGACGAGGTGGCCGACGGCAAGTTTGACGCCAGCACCATCGACTCCTCGATTCAGGAGTAACCCATACAAGAGAGGAGAACAGGGCTTATGCAGATCGCGAAGATCGCCGTGGAAGCGGCGACATATGCCATCGACAAGCCCTATTCTTATGGGGTTCCCGCCGGGATGGACGTCAGCGTGGGCTGCCGGGTGCTGGTACCCTTTGGCCGGGGAAACCGTACCAGCGAGGGGATCATCCTTTCGTTGGAGGAGGGTTTGCCGAATGGCCCGCTGAAGGCGCTGCGCCTGAACCTGGACGGCGCTCCGGTGATCTCTCCGCGGGAGATCAAGCTGGCATTCTGGATGCGGCAGCGGTATTTTTGCACGTTTTATGACGCGATCCGCACCGTTTTGCCTGCCGCTGTGTGGTATCGTTATCAGGAGCTGTGGCACCTGCGTGGCAGTACCGCCTTTCCGGAGTTGTCCGGGAAAGAGGCGGCGGTCTGCCAGCTTCTTCTGGACGGGCCGAAAGAACTGTCTGTGCTGCGCGAGGCTTATGGCGAGGGGGTTGTCACCACCCTGCGCGGTCTGGAAAAGCGGGGCGTCGTCTCCCACCAGACGGTGGGCCGCCGCAATGTGCAGGACAAGACGGTGCAGCTGGTTCGGCTGGCGATTCCGCCGGAGGATGCCGCCGCGTGGGCGCAGACCCGGAAAAAATCTGCGCCCCGTATGTACGATGCGGTGCAGTTCCTGTTACAGCAAGGCGAGACCGCCGTACATGAGCTGAGCTATTTTACCGGTGCGTCCCGACAGACCGTCACAGCGCTGGAAAAGCGCGGCGTGATCGAGCTGCGCACACAGGAAACCTATCGAATCAGTGAAAAAACTTATCATGTAAAGGCAGAATCCATTACACTGAATGAGGAGCAGCAGCAGGCGTATGACGCGATCTTGCAGCGGGTCATGGCAGGATCCGGTGGCGTAACGCTGCTGCAGGGCGTTACCGGAAGCGGCAAGACGCTGATCTATATCCGCTTGGCACAGGAGCTGCTGGCACAGGGAAAGTCTGTGATGATCCTTGTGCCGGAAATTGCCCTGACGCCTCAGATGATGGCCCGCTTCACCGCTTATTTTGGGGAAAAGGTAGCCCTGCTGCACAGCGGCCTTCGGGCCACGGAGCGCTATGACCAGTGGAAGCGCATCCGGAAGGGGGAGGCCAGTATCGTGCTGGGCACCCGCAGCGCCGTGTTCGCGCCGCTGGAAAATCTGGGGCTGATCGTTATGGACGAGGAGCAGGAAAGCTCTTATGAATCCGAGCGCGCTCCCTGCTACCACGCCAGAGACATTGCCCGCTACCGCTGCGGAGCGGAGGGCTGCCATCTGGTGCTGGGCTCCGCCACGCCTACCGTTGAAACAGCGTGGCACGCCCGGAACGGCGACTATCACCTGACGCTGCTGCGCCAACGGTATAACCGCCAGCAGCTGCCCCGTGTGATTATGGCGGACATGCGGCAGGAGCTGCGGCAGGGAAACATGACCGCCATTAGCCAGCCGTTGTACGAGGAGCTGCGTGAAAATCTGGCGCGTGGCGAGCAGAGCATCCTCTTTCTCAACCGCCGGGGCAATAGCCGCCAGCTGCTGTGCCCCAATTGCAGCTTTGTGCCCCAATGTCCCCGGTGCAGCGTCTACCTGACGTATCACAGCGTCAACGATCGGCTGATGTGCCACTACTGCGGTCATTCGGAAAAGGCACCGGAGGTTTGCCCGGACTGCGGAACGCAGCTGCGCCATATCGGCTTCGGCACCCAGCGGGTGGAGGAGGAGCTGCGTGAGCTATTTCCGGATACCCCTATCCTGCGGATGGACGCGGACACGGTCGGTGCGGGACATGAAGCGCTGCTGCGGGAATTTGACGAAAGGGAGATTCCTATTCTGATTGGCACTCAGATGGTGGCCAAGGGGTTGGATTTTGAAAATGTCACACTGGTTGGCGTATTGGCGGCGGATCTTTCTCTGTACGTGGATCACTACCGCGCCTCCGAACGGACCTTCAGTCTGCTGACGCAGGTGGTGGGCCGCGCGGGACGGGGCGGAAAAGAGGGACGTGCCGTGATCCAGACCTATACGCCAGGCAACGACGTGATACAGGCCGCCGCCGCGCAGGACTATGACCGGTTTTACGACGGCGAGATCCGCCTGCGGCAGCTGCGGCGGGACCCGCCCTTTGCCGACCAGATGATGGTCACGGTCACAGGGCCGGAGGAATCCGCCGTCCGCCGCGCGATCCGGGAGATATGCGACAGCCTTCTGGCGGCGGCAAAGCAGCCGCCCTACGACGCGCTGGGTCTAATGATCCTGGGGCCTGCTCCCGCACCGGTGGTAAAGGTCAACGACCGATACCGCTATCGTGTAACGGTGATCGGCCGGAACGACAAGGTACTGCGGGGCTTGCTGGCGGCATTTATGAAGGCGTTTTCAAAGCGCGGTGAAAACCGCGGCATGCAGATATACACGGATTGTAATTTGATGGATTAGAGGTAATAAAGTATGGCACTAAGGAAGATCGCATTGCAGGGTGAGGAATGTCTCACCAAGGTTTGCCGCCCCGTGACAGAGTTCAACGACCGGCTCCACACGCTGCTGGACGACATGGCGGAGACGCTGGAGGAAGCCGGCGGCGTGGGTCTGGCCGCTCCGCAGGTGGGCATTCTGCGCCGGGTCTGCATCGTACTGAACGAGGATGACGAGATCATTGAGCTGATCAATCCGGAGATCGTCTACACCGAGGGCGAGGAGACGGCGCTGGAGGGCTGCCTCAGCGTTCCCGGCAAATACGGCGAAGTGACGCGCCCCTATGTGGTGCGGGTCAAGGCGCAGGATCGTGACGGCCAGTGGTTCGAGGTGGAGGACGAGGGCATCACCGCACGCTGCTTCTGCCACGAGATCGAGCATCTAGACGGCCACCTGTTTGTGGAGCACACCGACCACCTGATGGAGGGCGAGGAGCTGCAGCAGTGGCTGGCTGACCACGCCGACCAGTACGAGATCGAAGATGCGGAAGTAGAGGAAGAAGAGTAATGCGGATCTTATTTATGGGCACGCCGGAATTTGCGGTGGCCTCCCTAAAAGCACTGGTGGAGGCCGGTCACGAGATCTGCGGCGTCTTTACCCAGCCGGATAAGCCGAAAAACCGCGGCCACAAGCTGGCATTCTCACCTGTGAAGGAATATGCCTTGTCGCAGAATCTGCCGGTGTATCAGCCGCTGAAGCTGCGGGACGGCACGGCGTTGGCACTGGTGCAGGAGCTGCACCCGGAGCTGATCGTGGTGGCTGCCTATGGCCGCATTCTGCCGGAGGATATTCTGAACACGCCGCCCTACGGCTCTATCAATGTGCATTCCTCCATCCTGCCCAAATACCGCGGCTCGGCCCCAATCAACTGGGCGGTTCTCAACGGCGAAAAGGTCACCGGCGTGACCATCATGTATATGGCCGCCGAGCTGGACGCGGGCGATATCATCCGCGTTGCAGAGACTCCCATTGATCCAGACGAGGATGCCCAGACCCTGACGGCTCGTCTGGCTCTGCTGGGTGCTGACGCGCTGGTGCAGACGGTGCACGACCTGACGGCCGGTACGGCCACCCGTACACCGCAGGAGCACGACAAGCACACCTATGCCCCTATGCTGGATAAGAGCATGAGCCCCATGGACTTTACGAAGCCCGCCCAGCAGCTGCACGATCAGGTGCGTGGGTTGATTCCCTGGCCCTGCGCGACAATGGAGTTGAACGGCGCCAGCGTGAAGGTCTACCGTACCGCAGTGGGCGAGGAGACCGCCGCCGCTCCCGGCGCAGTCGTGGAAGCCAACAAGAAAGGCATTGCTGTTGCCTGCGGCGACGGTAAGCTGCTGCGGATTTTGGAGCTGCAAGCACAGGGCGGCAAGCGCATGTCCGCCGCCGCCTATCTGGCAGGCCATCCGATCCCGGTCTGCCTATGAACGAAAAACGAAAGAGTAACGCCCGCGACACCGCGCTGGAGGTTCTGCTGAGCGTTTCCGCCGCCAACGCCTGGTCGGACGGCAGCCTGAAACGCACCATCGCCAAAAACGGGCTGGACAGCCGGGACGCGGCGCTGGCCAGCCGTATCGCCTATGGCGTTATCCAGAACCGCATGTATCTGGACTACTACATCAGTCTGTGGTGTACCCAGAAGGCGGAGCGGCTGGAGCCGCTGATCCGGAATATCCTGCGGATCGGTGCCTATCAGATACTGTTTATGGATAAAATTCCCCACCGCGCCGCCGTTAACGAGGCGGTGGAGATGACCAAGCGTCATGGCCGCCCCAAGGCGGCAGGCATGGTCAATGCGGTGCTGCGGAAATTTGTTACCAACTGGCTGGATATGCCGGAGCTGCCCCGCGGCAGCACGGCGGATTACCTGTCGCTGCGGTACAGCCATCCCAAGTGGCTGGTGACGCGGCTCATCGACATTCTGGGCGCGGAGGAGGCAGAGGAATATCTCCGCTGCAACAACGCCATCGTTCCCACCACCATCCAGACCAACACCATGAAAACCACACCGGAAGCGCTGGAAAAGGAGCTGCGGGTCACCGGAGCGACGGTCATGCCCCATCCGTGGATGGCTGGCTGCTTTGAGGTCAGCGGCACTGGCGATTTGGAGAGTCTGAGTGCTTTCCGGCAGGGCATGTTTACGGTGCAGGACGCGGCAGCCCGGCTGGTCGCCACGGTGGCTGCGCCGCAGGAAACCGACCGGGTACTGGACGTCTGCGCCGCGCCGGGCGGAAAGTCCTTCGCGCTGGCCATCGACATGGGGGACAGGGGAGATATCCTCTCCTGTGACGTACATCCCCACAAGCTGAAGCTGATCGAAAAAGGCGCGGCCCGTCTGGGGCTGAAGTCCATCCGCACGGCGCTGGCCGACGGCCGGGAGCGCCACGAGGCGTGGATCGGACAGGCGGATCTGGTGGTGGCCGATGTGCCCTGCTCCGGCCTTGGCATCATTCGCAAGAAACCGGATATCCGCTACAAAAACCCCAAGGAGTTGGCCAAGCTGCCCCGTGAGCAGCGGGCCATTCTGGAGAACGCCGCCAGCTATGTCCGTCCCGGCGGCACGCTGATTTATTCCACCTGCACGGTGCTGCCGGAGGAGAATCAAGAGGTGGTCACGTGGTTTTTGAAGGAGCATCCCGAATTCCACCTGTCGCCCTTTGTGCTGCCTGCTCCTATCGGCGGCTGCGATGGACATTTGACCCTGTGGCCCCAACGATGGGGCACGGACGGCTTCTATATCTGCCGTTTGGAAAAGCAAGAGTAAGGAACTGCCTATGACAGATATCAAATCTCTGGATCTTCAGGAGATCACACAGTTGCTGCGGGAGATGGGAGAGCCATCCTACCGGGGCAAGCAGGTGTTTACATGGCTCCACCGGGGCGTGACCTCCTTCGAGGGAATGAGCGACCTCAGCAAGCCCCTGCGGCAAAAACTGGCGGAGCGCTGCTACATCACCGTTCCCACCGTGGAGCGCAAGCAGGTGTCAAAGCATGACGGCACGGTGAAATACCTGTGGCGGCTGCGGGACGGCAACTGTATCGAAACGGTGCTGATGCGCTATCACCACGGCAATACTGTGTGCATCTCCTCTCAGGTGGGCTGCCGCATGGGCTGCGCCTTCTGCGCCAGCACCATCGCCGGAAAGGTGCGTGACCTGTCGCCCTCCGAGATATTGGATCAGGTGCTGTTTACCCAGCTGGACAGCGGCCTTGCCATCTCCAACATTGTGCTGATGGGGATCGGAGAGCCGCTGGACAACAAGGATAACGTGCTGAAGTTCTTAGCGCTGGTCAACAGCCCCAACGGGCTGAACATCGGCATGCGGCATATCAGTCTGTCCACCTGTGGCATCGTGCCCCAGATCGACGCGCTGGCGGAGCTGAATTTGCAGCTGACGCTGTCGGTGTCCCTCCACGCGCCGGACAGCGAGACGCGCTCCCGAATCATGCCGGTGAACCGCGCCTATGACGTGGAGCAGCTGTTTGCCGCCTGCCACCGGTATTTTCAAAAGACAGGCCGCCGCATTAGCTTTGAGTACGCCATGATCGACGGCGTGAACGATCACGACTGGCAGGCCGACCTGATCGCCCAGCGCATCAAGGGCATGCCGGGACATGTGAATCTGATCCCGCTGAACGAGGTGACGGAGAGTCCCTTCAAGCCCAGCCGCCGCACAGCCGCTTTTCAGAAGCGGCTGGAGTCCCATGGCATTACCGCCACGGTGCGGCGCAGTCTGGGCGGCGATATTGACGCGTCCTGCGGCCAGCTGCGCCGCAAGGCCATGGAGGAGGAAAAGAGAGCATGAGGATCTGGGGCATCACCGATACAGGTCTGGTGCGGTGTGAGAATCAGGATTCCTACGCCACCGCCGTGGTGGCGGACTGCACCGTTGCGGTCGTGTGCGACGGTATGGGTGGCACCAATGGCGGCCATACCGCCAGCAGTATCGCTGTCGAGACGCTTTTGCAGGAGCTGGAAGCGGCGTTGAAGCCCGGTATGGACTGGCAGCAGATCAAGGCCGTCGTCCTGCAGGCCATCGCGCAGGCCAATCTTGACATCCGTACCCGCGCGGCGGAGGATGAATCGCTGTCCCGCATGGGAACGACGCTGGTGTGCGCCGTCTGCCGTGACGCAGAGGCGGAGGTGTTCAACGTAGGCGACAGCCGCAGCTATCTGATCAACGAGGACGGCATCCGTCAGGTCACGCGGGATCACTCCGTGGTGGAGAATATGGTGGAACGGGGCGACATCACACCGGCGCAGGCCCGCCGTCACCCCAGCCGCAACCTGATCACCCGCGCATTGGGGCCTGACGCTCAGGTGGAGGCGGATAGCTTCCGTGTTCCCTGGCAGCAGGGGGATTTCCTGCTGCTGTGCAGCGACGGTCTTGTCAATACGGTGACGGATCAGGAAATGCTGTTCGAGGTCATGCACGAGCAGGATCTTGACGGCTGTCTGGATCGGCTGCTGGCCAAGTCCAAAGAGCAGGGCGCACCGGATAACGTGACCGTTGTCCTGCTGCAAAATCTATGAAAGGAGATGACCGCAAATGGATCAGTACATTGGAAAAATGTTGGATAACCGCTACGAGCTGCTGGAACTGATCGGCTCCGGCGGTATGGCCAATGTCTATAAGGCCAAGTGTCATCGCCTTAACCGGCTTGTGGCCATCAAAATACTGAAAAGCGAGCTGGCGGAGAACGCGGAGTTCCGCCGCCGCTTCCGGGATGAATCGCTGGCGGTCGCTCAGCTGAGCCACGCCAATATCGTCTCCATTTACGACGTCTCCAGCTCTCAGGGAACGGATTATATTGTCATGGAGCTGATCGACGGCATTACGCTGAAGCAGTATATGGAGCGTCGCGGCCACATGGACTGGCGGGAAGCGCTGCATTTCATCACCCAGATCATGCGTGGTCTCAGTCACGCCCACAGCCGGGGGATCATCCACCGGGATATCAAGCCCCAGAACATCATGGTACTGCGGGATGGCAGTGTCAAGGTGGCTGACTTCGGCATCGCCTGTCTGGCAGACGCCCATCAGACGCTGGCGCAGGAAGCGCTGGGCAGCGTCCACTATATTTCTCCCGAACAGGCCAAGGGCGACCGACTGGACGCCCGCAGTGATATCTACAGCGCCGGCGTGGTGCTGTATGAAATGCTGACGGGCCGTCTGCCCTTCGAGGGCAACAGCGCTGTGTCCGTGGCCATCCAGCACTTGAGCAGCGTTCCCCTCAGCCCTCGTGAGATCAATCCCGAGATCCCGGAGGCGCTGGAGCTGATCTGCATGAAGGCCATGAACGCCGACCTTACCAAGCGCTATCAGAGCGCCGACGCCATGCTGGTGGATCTGGAGAAGTTCCGCAAGGATCCCACGGTGGATATGGACTATATCCGTACCGAGCTGGCGACGGATGTGGACAGTCAGCCTACCAGCCCGATCCCGGTGCAGAAGGTGGGCGACGCAGTCAGGAAACGGCAGGCAGACGAGGAATATGACGACGATGACGACGGCATTTCCCTCATGGACTATGTCCGGGGCAATAAAAAGACTGTCGCGCTTTTAGCTGGCGGCGTCGCGGTGATCGTGCTGATTTTTGTGCTGATCTTCACCGGCTTCGGCGGCGGAGGAAAGGAGAAGGCCTATAAGGTTCCCAACCTGTTGGGCTCCACAGTCGAGGAGGCCAACGAGCGAGAGGATGTTAAGGGTATCTTTACCATCGAGGTTGTGGGAACCCTTAATGACGACCATTTCCAGCCCGGACAGATCGTGCAGCAGGATCCTGCCGACGGCGTGGAGCGCCGCAGTAACTTTGTCATTCAGGTCTATGTCTGCGCAGAGCGTGAGGAGATTACCATGCCTGACCTGCTGGGCAATGTGTACCAGAACGCGAAGGTCAAACTGCAGCAGTACGACCTGAACCTGCGTGTGACACGTGAGGAAGCGTTTTCCGACGAGTTCCCTGCCGGTCAGATCATGGAGACGAGCCCGGCCCGCGGTACTGTCCTGAAAAAGAACGACAGCGTTGTGCTGACCGTCAGCAAGGGGCCGGAGAGCATTACCGTGATCTCCTTTGTCGGTATGACCTACACCCAGGCGAAGGCTCAGGCCGAGGAACTGGGACTGAAGGTTGGCGCGCCGGAATACCGCTACTATGATCCCACCGCCAGAGAGGGCGACGTGATTGAGCAGAGCATTGCGCCCTCCACCACGGTGCAGGGCGGCACGGAGATCATCTTCACAGTGTACGGCTCCACCAGCGATCAGACCAAGTCGATCCGTGTGCAGTTTATCGTTCCGGATGAACTGCACGGCGAGGATACGATCCGCGTGGAGTTCATCATGGATGATACGGTGGTGGATACCCTGTTCTTCAGCGGCGATGACGCAGTGGTGTCCTATGATTTCGAGGGAAAACCGGGAACGGCGGTGACGGTATACGCCCGTATCAACGGCGTTGCGACGGACTCGCAGGTGATCAGCTTTTGAGCCGGGGCAGGATTGAAAAAGCCCTGAGCGGCTTCTATTATGTGAACACCGGGGCGGAGGTATTGCAGTGCCGTGCCCGTGGTAAGTTCCGCAAGGAGGGCATGAGCCCTCTTGTGGGCGACTGGGTGGAGATACAAGAGCTTGGCGGCGGAGAAGGTCTGGTGCAGCGCATCGAGCCGCGCCGCAGTCAGTTCCAGCGGCCCGCCGCCGCCAACGTGGATCAGCTGGTGGTCATTGCCTCGGCTGCCATTCCGGTGACGGATCCCTACCTGATCGACCGCATCAGCGCCATCGCCGTGCTGAAGGGCTGTCAGGTGCTGGTGGTGCTGAACAAGTGCGACCTTGACCCGGCGGACGACCTGTACGAGATCTACAGTGCCTCCGCCATCCCGGTGCTGCGCGCCAGCGCCGCTACCGGCGAGGGGATCGCTGCGCTGCATCAGGCGCTTCGCGGCAAGCTGAGTGTGCTGACTGGCAACTCCGGCGTGGGAAAATCCAGCCTGCTGAACGCGCTTGCACCCCATTTTGACCTGCCGGTAGGCGAGGTCAGCAAGGCGCTGGGCCGTGGCCGTCATACGACGCGGCATGTGGAGCTGTTTCCGTTGGACGAGGATACCTATGTGATCGACACGCCGGGCTTTTCCTCCTTTGACGCCCAGTCGTTGGAGTGGGAGCTGAAGCAGCATCTGCCGGAGACATTTCCGGAGTTCCTGCCCTATCTGGATGACTGCCGGTTTACCGGCTGCCAGCATGTGAAAGAAAAGGGCTGCGCCGTTTTGCAGGCGGTGAAAGACGGTCGGATACCGGAGAGCCGTCACCGCAGCTATGTGCGGCTGTATGAGGAACTGAAGCCCCTGAAGGAATGGGAACAGGGAAAATAAATGCCATCTGCATAGGGCGCGGTTCAGGCCGCGCCCTATGTGCTGCCCTCATGAGAAAATGGTTGAAGAAAAGGACGGAGTATGGTATGATATAAAACTGCAAAACGCCTTATTTCATAGAGAAACGAGTAGAGATATGAAAACACATGACTTCTATTTTGATCTGCCGCAGGAGCTGATCGCCCAAACCCCCATCGAGCGGCGTGACGCCTCGCGGCTTCTGGTGCTGGACAAGGAGACCGGTGCGTGGGAACACCGGCACTTTTTTGATCTGCCGGAGTATCTGCATCCCGGCGACTGCCTGATCCTTAATGATTCCCGCGTGCTTCCGGCACGGCTGCTGGGCCAGCGTCTGCCGGGCGGCGGCGCGTGCGAGGTGCTGCTGCTGATCGACCGGGGCGACAAGACGTGGGAATGTCTGGTGCGGCCCGGCAAGAAAATGCGCAAAGGCGCGAAGCTCTCCTTTGGCGACGGCCAACTGACTGCTGAGGTTACGGAGGAACTGCCCGGCGGCAACCGGCTGGTGCGGTTCGACTATGAGGGCATCTTCCTTGAGGTGCTGGATCGGCTGGGCAAAATGCCCCTGCCGCCTTATATCAAGGAGGAATTGCAGGATCGCGAGCGCTACCAGACGGTGTACTCCAAGGTGGTGGGCAGTGCCGCCGCACCCACGGCGGGCCTGCATTTCACGAAGGAGCTGCTGGAAAAGGTACAGGCCATGGGCGTTGGCATTGGCTATGTGACGCTGCACGTGGGCCTTGGCACCTTCCGTCCGGTGAAGGAGGATGAAATCACCGAGCATGAGATGCACAGCGAGTACTGCGTTATCCCCCAGGAGACGGCCGACCTCATCAACCGCACCCGTGCCAACGGCGGCCGCGTCATCTGCGTGGGCACCACCTCCTGCCGCACGGTGGAATCCTGGGCAGAGGAGGACGGCACCATGCAGGCCAGCGCCGGATGGACGAATATCTTCATCTATCCCGGCTACCGCTTCAAGGTGACGGACGCCCTGATCACCAACTTCCATCTGCCGGAATCCACGCTCATCATGCTGGTGTCGGCGCTGGCAGGGAGGGAGCACATTCTGGCAGCCTATGAGGAGGCTGTACGGGAAAGATACCGGTTCTTTTCCTTTGGAGATGCGATGTTTATCCGTTGATGCGTATGAAGCTTTATCTGATCCTCTCACTGGCGGTGGGCGGCATCGCCCTCGTTGCTGCTGGCATGCTGCTTTTCGCGCCCCGGCGAACAGAAGGACGACTTACCGCCGCCGCGATTCTGGGCGGACTAGCCGCATTTTCGGTGCTATTCGCCCTTTGTCTGGGCTATTTCATGGTTTAATATTATATTAGGAGAATAGAATGTTCAAAGTCATCAAAAAACAGGGCCGCGCACGGCGGGGACAGTTCCAGTGCGCGCACGGCGGCATGGTACAGACGCCTGTGTTCATGAATGTGGGCACTCAGGCCGCCATCAAGGGTGGCATCGACGCCTTTGACCTGCGGGATCAACTGGGCTGTCAGATAGAGCTGAGCAACACGTATCACCTGCATCTGCGGCCCGGTGACGAGACCGTCAAGGCGCTGGGCGGCCTGCATAAGTTCATGAGGTGGGACGGCCCTATCCTAACGGACAGCGGCGGCTTTCAAGTGTTTTCCCTTGCCAGCCTGCGAAAAATCAAGGAGGAGGGCGTGACCTTCGCCTCTCATTTGGATGGACACCGCATCTTTATGGGGCCGGAGGAGAGCATGCGCATCCAGTCCAATCTGGGCAGCGACATTGCCATGGCTTTCGACGAATGCGTTGAGAATCCCGCTCCCTACGAATACGCGAAAGCCTCCTGTGAGCGGACGCTGCGTTGGCTGGAGCGCTGCAAGACGGAGCATGACCGGCTCAATAGCCTGCCGGATACGGTGAACCCCCAACAGATGCTGTTCGGCATCAATCAGGGCGCTACTTACGCCGACCTGCGTATCTGGCATATGCAGCAGATCGCCAAGATCGACTGCGACGGCTTCGCCATCGGCGGTCTGGCGGTAGGCGAGCCTACTGAGGTGATGTACGAGATCATCGACGCGGTGGAGCCTTATATGCCGGCAGACAAGCCCCGCTATCTCATGGGCGTGGGCACTCCCAGCAATATTATCGAGGGTGTGACCCGCGGCGTGGACTTCTTCGACTGCGTGATGCCGGCCCGCAACGCCCGGCACGGTAAGCTGTTCACGTGGCAAGGTACCATGAACATCAAAAACGCCCAGTACAAGCTGGACGACGGCTCTATCGATCCCCAGTGCGATTGTCCTGTGTGCCGGAAGTTCAGCCGTGCCTATCTCCGCCACCTGTTTACGGCACAGGAGATGCTGGGCATGCGGCTGGCCGTGATGCACAACCTGTATTTCTACAACAAATTGACAGAGCGCATCCGCCAAGCGCTGGACGCGGATGAATTTGACGCTTTCCGCGCCGAGTACAGCCGCAAGCTGGCAGAAAAAGTGTAAAAAATTACGGGAATTGTTTCCAAACCTCTTGCCAAAAGGACAAGTATTTTGTATAATAGTTAAGATATCTGTGAAAAGGAGTATCCCCTATGTTTGATCTGATTACAACGGCCTATGCCGAATCCGGTACCTCCACCACGGCTGGCGGTGGTATGTCCTCCATCCTGATGATCGTTGTCATGCTGGCGATCTTCTATTTCCTGCTGATCCGTCCCGAGAACAAGCGGAAAAAGCAGGCCGAGGAAATGCGCAGCTCTCTGAAGAAGGGTGACTGGCTGACCACCATCGGCGGCGTGTATGGCCGTGTTGTTTCCATTACCGACCGCACTGTGGTCATCGAGACCAGCGAGGATCGCGTCCGTATCGAGTTCCTGAAGTCCGCTATCGGTCAGGTCGGTACGCTGGACGAGCAGGCTGCCGCCATGCAGCGCGGCGGCAAGAAGGCCAAGAAGGAAGAGGCTCCCGCCGAGGTGGAAGCACCCAAGGCCGAAGAATCCGTCGAGGAGACTGTTGCCGAGGAAAAGACTGAGGAATAATTGGCATCATGCCACGCAAAAAAGACGCTCTCCTAAAGAGCGTCTTTTTTTGCGCGCCGAGCCAAAGAGCCATAATACGCCGCCCTGCCGCATACAGTTTCAAGAGAAAGCTTGAAGGAGGTACGGGAGCATGTCATTTGTGGGATTGTTCGGAAAGCGCACATGGCTGGGACTGGCATCAGCGGTAGCGGCGCTGCTGCTTTGCGTCATGCTTGGTGCGCTGCTCGTTGTGAAGGGGGCGCTGCCGTCCGGCATGACAGTGTGGTGGGTCTATGGCGGCTGTGGGCTTGCGGCGTTTCTAGGCGGCTGCATGGCCAGAAAGGGCGGAGGAGAGGCTGTACTCTCTCTGATAACGGCGGCGCTGCTGTACGCGCTGCTGTGGTGCGTGGCGCTGGCCTCTTCGCAGCCGGTGGATTTTCAAAGTCACGGCCTGTGGATCACTGGCGCGGTGTTTGGCGGCGGTTTTCTCGCGTGTGTGCTGTGCCGTGGAAAAAAGCGAAAAAAGCAGGCCAAACGGCAAGCGCCTGCGGCGGTAAAGCGGCGCAGGCGGGCGGTAACATAATATGCCGAATCGTGAAAATCACGAAAAGTTTTACGTGACGAAACATTTTTGATTACCCTCTGTAAAGTGCAGAGAATCAAACGTTTGTGCCGCGCTTCAACATCTGGTAGGGCGATCCAGTACGTTTTACCACATCTCGCCTTTTTTACGGAGACGGCCTGATTAAGCAAAATGGTAGACATAATGTTGTTGACATAACATTTTGGAACAACTGACGAAATTGACGGAATTCGCAGAAAGACCTTGCGATTCCGATGAATTTGCCATATAGTAGATAGAAGAAATGCTTCTATAAGGCTGGCTTGTCTCATAGGAATAGATTGAGGTGAGTGGTCTCCATGAAGCTGCGTAAGGTATTTCATAAAGCACCGGCGTCGTCGGCGCGGATCCTGCGCTTGCTGACGCTGTGTGCATTTTTTGCGGCCGGGATCGTAGCCGGACAGGTAGCGCAGCACGCTGTGACCGGCGGTGAGCTGGCGGATTATCTCCGCAGCTATGCTGGGATGGTGGCGGAAAACGGTGCGGCACAGGCATCGCTGCTGCGTGTGGCGGTGGCCTATCTGCGGGAGCCCACCATCATTTTTCTGCTGGCCTCCTGTTCCTTCGGCGCGGTGGCGATTCCGCTGGTCTGCGCGTGGCAAGGCTTCACCCTGTCCTTTGCTGTGGCGTGCTTTGCCGGAAGTCTGGGGCAGGAGGGGGTACTTCTGTCGCTGGCGGCCTTTGGACTGCGGAGCGTGGTGGTGCTGCCCTGTACGCTGCTGGTGGCGCAGTGGGCTTTCGATAAGACGCTTTGCCGCCTGAGAGGCGAGTCTGCCGCCGGAACGGCGGCGCAGCGCTGGCGGCTGATAGGCTGCTTTATTGTACTGATCTTGGGTGCGGTGCTGGAAATGACAGTGGTGCCGCGCCTGTTCACACTGGCCTTGAGCCGGTTATCTTAACGAAAAGGAGGGATGCGTATATGGCGGATCATATTGCGGATTACTGCCGCTATCTGACGGAAGAAAAGCATGTACAGAAGAATACGCTGAACTCCTATGCCAGAGACCTGAACCAGTTTCAGGCGTGGCTGCTGGATACGGGGATCACCGATCTGAAAAAGGTGAACCGTGATACCGTCAGCGAGTACCTGCACCATATGGGTGATCAGGGAAAATCACCCGCTACCATTACCCGCTCCGCGGCGTCTATCCGCTCCTTTTACAATTACATGATGCAGGCAGGACGTGTCAAGGCGAACCCCGCCAAGGCCGTTACCACGGCGAAGGTGGAGCGCAAATGCCCGGAGATCCTGACCAACCGCGAGGTGGAGCTGTTTCTGGAGCAGCCGAAATGTGAGGATGAGAAGGGCTTCCGGGATCACGCTATGCTGGAGCTACTGTACGCCACCGGTATCCGTGTGTCGGAGCTGATCGACCTGAACGTGGAGGACGTAAACCTGCCAGTGGGCTTCATTCACTGTACCGGCCACAGTAAGGAGCGGATCATCCCCCTGTACCCCACCGCCGTGAAGGCGCTGCGGGAGTATATGACATCGATTCGTCCCCGTATTGTCTCCGACGAGACGCAGCGGGCCCTGTTCGTCAACATGAACGGTGCTCGCATGACCCGTCAGGGGTTCTGGAAGATCATCAAGCACTATCAGGCGAAAGCGGAGATCAGCAAGGACGTGACGCCCCATACGCTGCGGCACAGCTTCGCGGTACATTTGCTGGAAAATGGCGCTGACCTGCGTTCCATTCAGGAAATGCTGGGGCATGCGGATATCTCCTCCACCCAGATATACACTCATGTGATCCAGAAGCAGCTGAAGGCCGTATATCAGAAGGCGCATCCCAGAGCATAGACAAACGTAAGCGCAGTCCCGCAGAGCATCGTGAGGTGGCGGCCTCTGCTTTTTCAAAAGTGGTTTTGCCGCAAAATTGCGTGTCGATGATTGACAAGTGCACGACGGTGTGATATATTTTTATGAGATAATCACATGGGAGGACATTCATCATGAAGCACATCAATACCATCGAGACTCGTGACCTTTGCGAGAGCGCCAAGAAGGGCGGCTGCGGCGAGTGCCAGACTTCCTGCCAGTCTGCCTGCAAGACCAGCTGCGGTATTGCCAATCAGGCCTGCGAAAACAAGGAAACCAAGTAAACGGGTACTTGAGACTATGATGCCGCCCCTTTCGGGCGGCATTTTTAGCGTGACCAAACCATCTGAAGGGAATTTCAATATATGATCCATCAATACAAACTGGACGGCTACAACATCGTGCTGGATATCTGCTCCGGCTCTGTCCATGCGGTGGACGAGCTGGCCTATGATATCATCGCCATGTTCGAGACCGAAAGCCGCGATATGATCATCCGTGAGCTGACAGAAAAGTACCGTTCCACCAAGGGCGTGACGCCGGAGGAGGTAGGCGAATGCTATGACCAGATCGCCCAGCTGAAGGCGGCGGGCAAGCTGTTTACCGAAGATACCTTCCAGCCTATGGCCGGTGATCTGAAAGCCAAAACGGCAGGCGTGGTCAAGGCACTGTGCCTGCACATTGCCCACACCTGCAACCTCAATTGCTCCTACTGCTTTGCCAGTCAGGGCAAGTACCACGGCGACCGGGCGCTGATGAGCTATGAGGTGGGCAAGCGGGCGCTGGACTTCCTGATCGAAAATTCCGGCTCCCGGCACAATCTGGAGGTGGATTTCTTTGGCGGCGAGCCGCTGATGAACTTCGATGTGGTGAAGCAGCTGGTGGCGTATGCCCGTGAGATCGAGAAAACGCATAACAAGCATTTCCGCTTTACACTGACCACAAACGGCGTGCTGATCGACGATGACGTGATCGATTTTGCCAACCGTGAGATGAGCAACGTGGTGCTGAGCCTTGACGGCCGCAAGGAAGTCCATGACCGCTACCGGGTGGACTACGCAGGCAATGGCAGCTGGGAGAAGATCGTTCCCAAGTTCCAGAAGCTGGTAGAAGCACGGGGCGGAAAGAACTACTACATGCGGGGCACCTTTACCCACGCCAACCCGGATTTTCTGGAGGATATCAAGACCATGCTGGACTTGGGCTTCTCCGAGCTGAGCATGGAGCCGGTGGTGGCCGCCGCCAACGATCCCTCCGCGCTGACCGAAGCCGACAAGGCCATCGTCATGGAGCAGTACGAGAAGCTGGCCGAGCTGATGCTGCAGCGGGATAAGGAGGGCAAGCCCTTTACCTTCTATCATTATATGATCGACCTGAAAGGCGGCCCCTGTATTTATAAGCGTATTTCCGGCTGCGGCTCCGGTACGGAGTATATGGCCGTTACCCCCTGGGGCGACCTGTACCCCTGTCACCAGTTCGTGGGCGACGAAAAATTCCGCTTAGGCGATATCTGGCACGGTGTGGACAATCACGCTGTGCAGGATGAATTTGCCTCCTGCAACGTTTATGCCCACGAGGAGTGCCGTGATTGCTGGGCGCGTCTGTATTGCTCCGGCGGCTGCGCCGCCAACGCCTACCACGCCACCGGCTCTGTCCGGGGCGTATATAAGCAGGGCTGCGACCTGTTCCGCAAGCGCATGGAGTGCGCCATCATGGTGGCTGTGGCCCGTGAGCTGGGAGCGGCGCAATGAGTTCGCCCATCTGCGATTTTGTCCGCCGCTATAACGAGCGCCGCCCGGCCCGGTTTCACATGCCGGGCCATAAGGGCAGCGCGATACTGGGGTTCGAGGCGCTGGACATTACCGAGATCGACGGCGCGGACGAGCTGTTCACCGCTGACGGTATCATTGCCGAAAGCGAGGCGCAGGCCGGAGCGCTGTTCGGCGCTCATACGGTGTACGCTACAGGCGGCTCCACCCTGTGCATTCAGGCGATGCTGCACCTTTCGGCACTGTACGCCGCAGCAAAAGGGGAGAGACCCTGTATTCTGGCGGCGCGCAACACCCACAAGGCGTTTATCAACGCCGCCGCGCTGCTGGATATTGATATTCAGTGGTGCTATCCGGAGACGGATACCTCCTATGTCAGCTGCCACCTATCACCAGAGGGAATACGGCAGGCGCTGCACAGCTACCCGCAAAGGGTGACGGCGGTCTATGTGACCAGCCCGGATTATCTGGGCCACATGCTGGATATCCGGGGGATCGCGGAGATCTGCCATCAGGCGGGCGCTCTGCTGCTGGTGGATAACGCCCATGGCGCGTATCTGCGGTTTTTACCGCAGTCCTGTCACCCGATGGAGCTGGGCGCGGATATCTGCTGCGATTCCGCCCATAAGACGCTGGGAGTTCTGACTGGCGGCGCTTACCTGCATATTTCCCACGATGCGCCGGAATGGCTGGCGCAGCAGGCGAAAGCGTCCATGTCGCTGTTTGGCTCCAGTAGCCCGTCCTATCTGATCCTGCAATCGCTGGATGCCGCCAACGACCGAATGATGCGCTTTCGTGATGATCTGGCCGACCTTCTGCCGAAGGCGGCGGCCTTGAAGCAGCGGCTTTCCGACCACGGCTATATGCTGGCAGGGGAGGAGCCGCTGAAGGTGACGGTCTGCCCCAAGTCCTTCGGCTATACGGGGACGGAGATCGCCGCCACGCTGGAGGAAAACGGCGCGTTTCCGGAGTTTTACGATCCCGACCATGTGGTGCTGATGCTGTCGCCATGGAACAGTGACGACAATCTGGTTCGACTGGAGCGAACCTTGTGCAGCATCCCCCAAAGAACGCCGATCATATTGACTCCGCCGCCTGTGCCGCACCCGGTGCGGGTGATGACGCCGCGTCAGGCCCTTTTCGCGGTCAGCGAGCGGCTTCCTCTGGAGGACTGCTGCGGCAGGATCTCCGCAGCGGCGGCCATCAGCTGTCCGCCGGCCATCCCGCTGGTGGTGTGCGGCGAACGGATTGACCAACAGGTGATCGCCTGCCTGCGGTATTACGGCGTGTCAGCGTGCATGGTCATTCAGGAATAAGAATTTTACCGAGAGCCGCAGCAGAAGCTGCGGCTCTCGATTCCTGTACGCAGAACTGGCAAAATAGCCAAAAACAGAATGAATAAATTGTGATTTTTCAACATACGTCGCCATTGACTTTGCCGGACGGCGATATTATAATCTCTCCGCAAAATCATAAATACCGCAAAGGAGGGAGAACAATGGAACAAAAACAGGAAAAGCGCGGCGTTTCGGCACTTTTTCAACCGGTGGATCTGACGCAGGGAACCTGCTGGAAAACGATCCTTGTGTTCTCGCTGCCTATCATTCTGTCGTACCTGCTGCAGCAGGTGTATTCCATCAGCGATGCGGCCATCGTGGGCCAGACCCTGACGGCACAGGAGGTGGCAGGCGTCAACGATACCACGTCGCTGGTGTTCATTTTCCTGCAATTTGCCTTTGGCGTCAGCGCGGGATTCTGTGTGATCACCTCGTGCAGCGTAGGGTGCCATGACCAACGGGGCGTTCGCCGTTCGTTTGCTACACAGATCATTCTCTCTGCCGCCCTGACGGTGCTGCTGACGGCCATCGCCCTACTGCTATTGAACCCGATGCTGGCGTGGCTCAACATCACGCCGGACAACCAACAGGTGTACCGGGCGGCGTATACCTACTGCGCCGTGATCTTCGCCGGTATCGGTGCGCAGCTGTTCTATAACTTCATCTGCTCTTTTCTGCGCAGTCTGGGCGATTCTGTCACGCCGCTGCTGTTCCTGCTGTTTTCCACGATCCTGAACGTAGGGCTTGACCTGCTGTTTATCCTGTCCTTCCGCTGGGGCGTGGCGGGTGCGGCGATCGCCACGGTGTCCGCTCAGCTGATCAGCACCATCGGCTGCTTCTGCTACGCGTTTTTCCGCTATCCCGACATTCGGCTGCACCGGGAGGATTGGCGCATCACGTGGTGGGATATCCGCCGCCATGTGACGCAGGGCATCCCGCTTGGCTTGCAGTTTTCCGTCTTGGCTGTGGGTATCATCGTAATGCAGAGCGTGGTGGTGCGGTTTGACATGCTGGATGGCGTAATGGTCTCCAGCGCAGCGCAGAATGGCTTCGGCGCGGCCAACAAGCTATCCAATCTTGTCACCACACCCATGAACGGTCTCGGCGCAGCCATGACCAGCTTTACCGCCCAGAATCTGGGCGCCGGCGAGCATGAACGTATTAAAAAAGGTACGCTCCAATCGCTGGTCATGATGGCGGTTCTGGTGGCGGCTGCCGCCGGAATCGGACTGCTGCTGACCCACAACGGTTTTTATCTCCATGTGTTCCTCAGCGACGATAAGGTAACGGCGGAGACGATCCGCTACGGCAATACATTCCTCAATGTGGACTTCTCCATGTATGCGTTTCTGGGGTTCATCTTTGCGGTACGCAACTGCGTGCAGGGGATCGGCAAATCCCAGTTTGTCCTTGGCGCAGGCGCGGCGGAGTTGGTGGCCCGCATTGTGGTCAGTCTGCTGCTGCCGCCGCTTTTCGCCGGAGGGGCGGTCAACGCGGAGGCTCCGGCACTGGCGTTCTACGCATTGTGCGTGGCGGATCCTTTCGCCTGGATCGCTTCCGACTCCGTGCTGCTGATGCCATTTGTCCGCAATATCCTGAAAATGGACTATCGCTATATGCACACCCATCGTGTCCGCCGGGAGCCGGAGGACACGTTCGCCTGAGAATACGGAGGACGTTGTTCTCCGTATTCTTTCTTGTGTTTTCAACGGATATCTTGACGGTGATGACGAAATGAGGTAGACTCTAAGGAACAATGGATAACTGTAATGGAGAGAGAGATATATGACAGAGCGAGAAAAGAGTATGACACTGGACGAATTGGACATTGGTCAGTCTGGCCGTATCACGGATGTAGGGGGACAAGGGGCGCTGCGGCAGCACTTTCTGGATATGGGGCTGATCCCCAGCGCGGATGTAACACTGGTGAAATTCGCCCCCATGGGCGACCCCATGGAGCTGCAGATCCACGGCTATGAGTTGACGCTGCGTTTGGCCGATGCCGCGCAGATCGGCGTGATCCCCATCAGATCGGCAAAGGAGCAAACAGAGGTACAGGCAGAGACCTGTGCCGACTGCGAGCATCCCGGCCTAGGCGAGGGGGGACGGTTCCACATCAAGGCAGAGGAGCATCCTCTGCCGGAGAATACCACGCTGACCTTTGCACTGGCGGGCAACCAGAACTGCGGCAAAACCACGCTGTTCAATCAATTGACCGGCGCAAACCAGCATGTGGGCAATTTCCCCGGTGTAACGGTGGATCGGAAGAGCGGCGCAATCCGGGATTATCCTAACACAGAGATCACTGACCTGCCGGGAATCTACTCTATGTCCCCCTATACCAGCGAGGAGATCGTCACCCGGCAGTTCATCATCAACGAAAAGCCCACCGGTATCATTAATATCGTGGACGCAACCAACATCGAGCGGAACCTCTATCTGACCATGCAGCTTCTGGAGTTGGACGTGCCCATGGTGCTGGCACTGAACATGATGGACGAGGTGCGGGGCAACGGTGGCTCCATCCGCATCAATGAGATGGAGACCATGCTGGGCATCCCGGTGGTGCCCATCTCCGCCGCCAAGAACGAGGGCGTGGACGAGCTGGTACGTCATGCGGTGCATGTAGCCAAATATCAGGAGAAACCGGGCCGCACCGATTTCTGCGGTATGAACGATAACGGCGGTGCGGTACACCGGTGCCTGCACGCCATCATGCACCTGATCGCCGACCATGCTGAGACGGCGGGGATCCCTGTTCGTTTCGCCGCCACCAAGCTGGTAGAGGGCGACCATCGGGTACTGGAGGCACTGGCGCTGGATCAGAACGAGCGGGAAATGCTGGAACATATCATCGTTCAAATGGAGACAGAACGGGGGCTGGATCGGGCCGCGGCCATCGCGGACATGCGATTTTCCTTCATTCAGGAGCTGGTGGACGCCACAGTGGTGAAGCCCCACGAGAGCCGTGAGCACCTTCGCAGCCAGAAGATTGACCGCTTTTTGACAGGAAAGTACACCGCCATTCCAGCCTTTATCGGCATTATGGGGCTGGTATTTTTCCTGACCTTCAACGTGATCGGCGCATGGCTGCAAGGTCTGCTGGAGAACGGCATCGTGTGGCTGACGGAGCTGGTGAACGCCGCTTTGATCTCCTGGGAGGTAAACGACGCGGTGCGCTCACTGGTGGTGGACGGCGTGTTTACCGGCGTTGGCAGTGTACTGAGCTTTCTGCCCATCATCGTGACGCTGTTCTTTTTTCTGTCGTTGCTGGAGGACACCGGCTACATGGCCCGTGTAGCCTTTGTCATGGATAAGCTGCTGCGAAAGATCGGTCTGTCCGGCCGCAGTATTGTGCCTATGCTGATCGGCTTTGGCTGCACGGTGCCCGGTGTGATGGCCAGCCGCACGCTGCCGTCGGAGCGTGACAGGAAGATGACCATTTTGCTGACGCCTTTTATGAGTTGCTCGGCCAAGCTGCCCATCTACGGTTTCTTTACCGCCGCCTTTTTCCCTGGGCGGGGCGGGCTAGTGATGGTGGGGCTCTATTTTCTGGGAATCATCATCGGTATTCTGGTGGCGCTGCTCTTCAAGGGGACGTTGTTCCGTGGGGAGGCGGTACCCTTTGTCATGGAACTGCCCAATTACCGGATGCCGGGTCTGAAAAATGTGGGGCAGTTGCTGTGGGATAAGGCCAAGGACTTTTTACAGCGTGCCTTTACGGTGATCTTTCTGGCGACCATCGTCATCTGGTTCCTGCAGACCTTTGACCTGCATCTGCGGATTGTACAGGATTCTCAGGACAGTATCTTGGCTCTGGTGGCCAGCTGTATCGCGCCCATCTTCAAGCCTCTTGGCTTTGGCGATTGGCGGATCTCCACAGCGCTGATCACCGGCTTTATCGCCAAGGAGAGCGTTGTCTCCACCCTGACGGTGCTGGTAGGGGACGGCATCACCTCGCTGCTGACAGTGGGAGCCGCTGCGCCGCTGTTGGTGTTTTGCCTGCTGTATACACCCTGTGTAGCAGCCATCGCTTCAGTGCGCCGTGAGCTTGGTGGCAAGTGGGCGCTGAGTATGGTGGCGATGCAGTGCGGTATCGCCTGGATCTGCGCCTGCCTGATGCGGACGGTGTTGTTGTTGGCAGGGGTGGCTTGATGAATCTGGCTACGATCCTTGTGGTGCTTTGCCTGGCGGCGGCCGCGGCGGCCGCGATCCGGATCTATCGGAAGCAGGGAACATCCGATTGCTGCCGCGGTGGCTGCAGCAGCTGCAAAAAATGCGAAAAGAAGAGGTAATGATGCTGCGTTCTGTAATTTTTGATTTGGACGGCCTGCTGATCGACAGTGAAATGACGGCCTACCATGTGGATCGGGATATCCTGCGTGCCTATGGTCATGAGTTTTCGCTGGCACACTACGCCGAAAAGTACTGCGGACGGACGATTCTGCGGAATATGACGGACTTCATTGCGGAGTACGCGCTGCCCATCAGTGTGGAGGAGGGCATCCGCCAGTACGAGGAGCGGGAAGCCGCCTGTATCCGGCAGGGCATTCCGCTGAAGTCGGGTGCGCGGGAGCTGCTGGCATACCTGAAGGAGCGCGGCTGCGTGATCTCGCTGGCCAGCTCCAGCATTGCGTCTCGCGCCAGAACGATTCTGGATGGGAACGGCGTCACGGATTATTTTGATTATTTTACCTTTGGGCCGGAGGTAGAGAACGGCAAGCCTGCGCCGGATATTTTTCTGAAGGCCCTCAGTAAGACCGGGGCCGCGCCGGAGGAATCGCTGGTTCTGGAGGACAGCGAGGCGGGCATAAAGGCCGCTGTCTCGGCACACATTCCCGTGGCCTGCGTTCCGGACGTAGCCCGGCCCAGCGCGGAGACACTGGAGAAAGCCGTCGGCGTATTCGACTCGCTGCTTCAGGTCATGGAGTGGATAAAAGCAAAATAAGTAACAAAACCAACTGTTCATCCATCAGGTGAACAGTTGGTTTTATTATGATAGCTTTATATGCTCAGTTTAGAAACTCCCCAAACTTTTCCGCAAACAGCTTGTCGCCATACTCACGCAGCTCGGCGCAGAACTGGTCATAAGCGGACAGCAGGGCCTGTCCCTCCGGTGTCAGCGCCGCTCCGCCGCCATGCTTGCCGCCGGTGGTGGACGCCAGCAGCTTGAAGCCCAGCGCGTTCTCCGAATTCTTTATGACAGTCCAAGCCTTGGAATAGGCCATCTCCATTTCCATCGCGGCGGCGCGCAGCGAATGAAGCCGCTCCACACGGTGAAGCAGCTGGGCAACGCCGGGGCCGAAGCATTTCACGTCGGTAAACAGCCGGCAGGATAGGTTGTATCGTAATTCTTCCATGAGAATATTGTAGCAGGGGAGAGGGCAATCGTCAAGGTTACGATTGACTATCTTTGCGGGACATGCTATTCTCAATAAAAAAGAGACAAAAGGAGAGAACGCCCTATGCGTGTATTGATCCGTGGAGCGGGGGATATTGCCACCGGGATCGCGCTGCGGCTCTGCCGCGCCCGGCTTCAGGTGGTAATGACCGATCTGGCGAGCCCCACCGCTATCCGCCGCACCGTCTGCTTCTCGCAGGCGATCGTCTACGGAACAGCAGAGGTGGAGGGCATCCGTGCTGTGTATGCCAAGGACTGCGCCGAAGCGGAGCGGATCATGGCGCAGGGAGATATCCCCGTGCTGGCAGACCCTGACTGTTCCTGCCGCCGGGACTTGAAGCCTGACGCGCTGGTAGACGCCATTCTGGCGAAGCGCAATCTGGGTACAACTATGACGGACGCTCCCGTGGTGGTAGGCATCGGCCCCGGATTTACGGCAGGGGAGGACTGCCACGCCGTGGTGGAGACTATGCGGGGCCATACGCTGGGCCGCGTGATCTATCAGGGCAGCGCACTGCCCAATACCAATATCCCCGGCCTCATCGGCGGTTACGCCGGCGAGCGGGTGCTGCGGGCTCCGGATGACGGCATATTCCATACGGTGCTGGACATCGGCGCACAGGTGAAGTCCGGCAATGTGGCAGGAGAGGTGAACGGAAAACCCATGCGCTGTACCATTGATGGTGTTCTGCGGGGCCTTCTGGCGGACGGAACGCCCGTTTTCAAGGGGATGAAATCCGGCGACGTCGATCCCCGCTGCAAGGAAGAATACTGCTACACGGCATCTGATAAGGCGTTGGCCGTGGGCGGCGGTGTGCTGGAGGCGGTACTGCATTTTGCCGGAGAAACTGACAAATAGCCCTCATTTATTGTTAGCTTTCCTAAAATATTGTAAGATTTTTATGTGGTTTCAACAGTAGAATATCGTAAAAAACTGTGGTATAATAGCAGTACCCTGAAATGTGGGGTACATTCCAGACAATTACAAATTAACAATAAATGTAAAGGAGTAAAGAACATGATCGACCTGAAAAAGTACGGTATTACCGGCGTAGACGAGATCGTTTACAACCCCTCCTATGAAGAACTCTTTGCTGAGGAAACCAAGAAGGAGCTGACTGGCTATGAGGTTGGCCAGGTCACCGAGCTTGATGCCGTGAATGTGATGACCGGCATCTATACCGGCCGCTCTCCTAAGGACAAGTATATCGTCATGGACAGCAATTCCAAGGACACCGTGTGGTGGACCACCGACGGCTATAAGAACGACAATCACCCCATGAGCGAGGACGTCTGGGCCAAGGTGAAGGATATTGCCGTCAGCGAGCTATGCAACAAGCGCCTGTTCGTGGTGGACGCCTTCTGCGGCGCCAACAAGGATACCCGCATGGCCGTACGTTTCATTATGGAGGTGGCATGGCAGGCCCACTTCGTGGAAAATATGTTTATCAAGCCCACTGCCGAGGAGCTGAAGGACTTCGAGCCTGATTTCGTGGTCTACAACGCTTCCAAGGCCAAGGTGGAGAACTTCAAGGAGCTGGGCCTCAACTCCGAGACCTGCGTGGCCTTCAACATCACCTCCCGTGAGCAGGTCATCATCAACACCTGGTACGGCGGCGAGATGAAGAAGGGCATGTTCTCCATGATGAACTACTTCCTGCCGCTGAAGGGCATGGCTTCCATGCACTGCTCTGCCAACACCGACCTGAACGGCGAGAACACCGCCATCTTCTTCGGTCTGTCCGGCACCGGCAAGACCACCCTGTCCACCGATCCCAAGCGTCTGCTGATCGGCGATGACGAGCACGGCTGGGACGACAACGGCGTGTTCAACTTCGAGGGCGGCTGCTACGCCAAGGTCATCAATCTGGACAAGGAGTCCGAGCCTGATATCTACAACGCCATCCGCCGTGACGCCTTGCTGGAGAACGTCACCGTTGACGAAAACGGCAAGATCGACTTCAACGACAAGTCCGTCACTGAGAATACCCGCGTCAGCTATCCCATTGACCATATCAAGAACATCGTTCGTCCCATCTCCGCTGCTCCTGCGGCAAAGAACGTGATTTTCCTGTCTGCTGACGCGTTCGGCGTTCTGCCTCCTGTGTCTATCCTGACGCCCGAGCAGACTCAGTACTACTTCCTGTCCGGCTTCACCGCCAAGCTGGCCGGTACGGAACGCGGCATCACCGAGCCGACCCCGACCTTCTCCGCCTGCTTTGGTCAGGCTTTCCTGGAGCTGCATCCCACCAAGTACGCTGAGGAGCTGGTGAAGAAGATGGAGCTGTCCGGCGCCAAGGCGTATCTGGTCAACACCGGCTGGAACGGCACCGGCAAGCGTATCTCCATCAAGGATACCCGCGGCATCATCGACGCCATCCTGAACGGCGATATCAACAAGGCTCCGACCAAGAAGCTGCCGTACTTCGACTTTGAGGTGCCCACTGCGCTGCCCGGTGTGGATCCCGCGATCCTCGATCCCCGCGACACCTATGCCGACGCTTCTGAATGGGAGACCAAGGCGCAGGATCTGGCCAGCCGCTTCGTGAAGAACTTCGCTAAGTATGAGACCAACGAGGCCGGTAAGGCTCTGGTCAAGGCAGGCCCCACGGCGTAAGCTGACCGGAAAATATGCAATCAAAAATGCCGGAAGGTCACTTCCGGCATTTTTCCTGTAAATTATTGACAGAAAAGGAAATCGTTTATGCTGGAAATAAAAATTCTGATCTCCGATTTGGATTATGACGGCGTTGTGGAGCTGGCGGCTCCTCTGGCGGCGGAAAAGCTGGCCCAAAAGGGCGGCCTGATGGGCAGGCTGGCCGGCAGCGTCGGCGGACTGAAAAAGCTGATCTACAATAAGTATCTGGCGGGAAAGACCCAGGACCAGCGGGATCAGCTGGCCGCCGAGCTTGTTGCCAGGAATCAGGGCTTTCTAATGGAAAAAGCGGCGGAACTGGCCAAGAAGAACGGCGTGAATGTGCAGGTCAAGGATATTTCCGTGCGAAAAATTTGAAAAAATCCCGCCAAATGGTGAAACATTTGGCGGGATCTCTGCGTCTATATACTAGGTCGATTTTTACGGGTTACTTTTTCAGCGCGTTCACTGCGGCGCGCAGCGCGTCCACATTCTCCTGCGTGGTGGCCCAGCTTCCGCAGAAGCGAACGCCGGAATGGGTGGCGTCCACCCGCGTCCAGTACTCATAGCCGAACTCCTTGCCCAGAATAGCCAGCTCATCATCAGGGATGATGGGATACTGCTGGTTGGTGGGGGAGTCAAACAGCAGGGGATAGCCGTTGGAGACAAAGATATCCCGAATCTGGAAAGCCTTGTCAATGGCGTTGCGGGCGATCTTGAAGTAGAGATCGTCGGTGAACAGCGTGTCGAACTGGATGCCCAGCAGACGGCCCTTTGCCAGCATACCGCCCCGCTGCTTCATCATGAAACGGAAGTCCTTCTTCAGCGCCGGGTTCATAATGACCACCGCCTCGCCGAACAGCGCACCGACCTTGGTGCCGCCGATGTAGAACACATCGCACAGGCGGGCCAGTTCCGGCAGCGTTACGTCGTTGCTGTCGCACACCAGACCGTAGCCCAGGCGTGCACCGTCGATAAACAGCGGCAGACCGTAGGCGCGGCAGATATCATAAACGGCGGTCAGCTCGGCCTTGCTGTACAGCATGCCGGTCTCCGTAGGCTGAGAGATGTACACCATGCCGGGCTGCACGATATGCTCGGTGGATTCGTCGTTTTTATGCCACTCTACATAGTCCGCGATCTGCTGGGCGGTGATCTTTCCGTCGTCGGTAGGCAGGGTAATGACCTTGTGGCCGGTGGACTCGATCGCGCCGGTTTCGTGGCAGTTGATGTGACCGCTGACGGCGGACAGCACGCCCTGCCAGGGCCGCAGGATCGAGGCGATGACCGTGGTGTTGGTCTGGGTGCCGCCTACCAGAAAATGCACGTCGGCGTCAGGGGCCTGACACGCGGCCTTGATCTTCTCACGGGCAGACGCGCAGATCTCGTCCTCGCTGTAGCCGATGGTCTGCATCATATTGGTCTCGGCCAGCCGCGCCATGATCGCGCTGTGTGCGCCCTCAAGATAATCACTGTTGAAATAGATCATGATGGATGCTCCTTTTTCAAAAGTTTTCCTGACAGTATTCTATCCTATTCGTGCTGTTAAGTAAAGGGAAATTTCCGATATAGCTTGCAAAGCGGGGCGAAATCTGTTACAATACCAAAGACGACAAGGAGGCTTGTTTGATGAACAATAATACTTATCCCGAATATCCCGATGGCGGCAAGCGTGTCAGCGGGGGACAGCGCAGTGTTGGTCAGCCCACTGGCGGACGCCGCCGGAGAAGAAAAAGAAAGCAGAGCCGTGCGCTGTACTATGTGATCCTTGTGATCCTGCTGGGCGTGCTGGTGTTTTCCGCTGTGAAGATCATCAGTTACTTCAAGCAGCAGGCCGATGCAAGTAATGCTCAAGATGAGATCAATAATAATTACGTAACGCCTGGCAACAGTGACTCGAACGACAATACCGATAGAGATAAGACCGATACGCCGACCAAGGATCCGGATCCCGAGACCATCGATGTCGATTTTGGCAATCTGTGCGCAGACTATCCCGATGTGGTAGGCTATATCTACAGCGCCGACACCATGATCCAGCAACCTATCCAGTATGGCAAGGGAAACGAATACTATCTGACCCATGACCTGAAGGGCAACACCAACAACAACGGCAGTATCTTCGTGGAACAGCTGAACAGCGGTTCCTTCTCTGACAACAACACCATTATTTACGGTCACAACATGAAGACCGGTATGATGTTTGCTGGTCTGCGTAACTATCATACGGATAAGAATTACTATTCCGCCCATCCGTATATGTATATCTATACGCCTACGCAGAATTACCGTCTGGATCTGTATGCCGGCTTTGTCTGCGATCATGATGACGAGATCTACAGCACGGCGCTGACGCAGGAGCAGCTGCAGGCCATGGCCGCCAAGTCTGACTTTAAGTCCAACATCGGCACGCCTACCGGAAAAACCGTAACTCTGTCCACCTGCTCTTATGAGTATAACGATGCCCGTTATGTGGTCATCGGCGCGCTGAACCCTGTTGATTAACGAAACTAACAAACGAGAAACGCCTGCGCATTACGCGCAGGCGTTTCTTGGTTGCTGGGGGATATGAGAGAGAATGGGATAGCGTTAAGCATAGCGCTGTGCCGTGTCCAAGCGCATTTTAGGGCGGCGCAGGCAGTCGTAGATCTGTTCCGCAGGAGTTTGAGCGTCTGGGGAGCGCAGCGCATCGGACATCGCCCACAGGCGTTCCGGGTCAGCCAGCAGTGCCATGGCGGTGTCGGCCAACAGGCACGGAGTATCGGCGGTCACAGCGCCGCCGCGTTGGAGGAAAAAAGTCAGATTGTGCCCCTCACAGCCCGCTACTGTATCCATCAGCACCATGGGCAGACCACAGGCCGCGGCCTCGGTGGTGCTCAGACCGCCGGGCTTGGTGATAAACAGGTCTGCGCTGTGCATCAGCTGGGGAACATTGTCCACCAAGCCGTGAATGTGCATGTGGCGGTCGTCTCCAAACCGCTTTTGCAGCTTGGCATGCAGTTCCTCATTGCCGCCGCATACCACGGTAAGCTCCTGCTGCGGGGCAAGGCGGAGGGAAAGCTCTTCCGTCAGCTCGCGGATCGGGCCGCAGCCGATGCTGCCGCACATCATCAGCAGATGCTGGTGGTCGGCGGGAATGTTCAAGGCCGCCTTTTCTGCCGCTTTGTCCGCCGTTCGGTAGAATTCCGGCCGGACGGGCAGCCCGCTGGCCACCAGCTTTTCGTGGGGAACACCGCATCGGACAAATTCCTCCACCAAAGAAGCGTCGGGAATAAAATAGTAGTCCAGATCAGAATCCTCCACGCTGGGACTGCACGTGTAGTCGGTCGCTACGAAGCAGGTGCGGAGGGGGAGAGGATGCCGTTCCAGCATGGCAGTCAGCGCCAGCGCGGGGAACACATGGACGCAGATAATGTTGTCATAGCCGCCGCGGCAGATGAATTGATAGAGCCGCTCCGCGCCGGAGGTCAGATAGCGATAAACAGTAGTGCCCTCCCGAAAGACGGAGGTTCGGTTTTCCACGCTGCGGTAGCCTGCCCGATACAGCTTCGGCGCGTGCCGGTAAATGCGGGTGTGCCAGTCGCAGATAAAGCGCGACGCCCGCTTGGAGATGAATTGCAGCGCGTCAACGATCTCGCAGGACTCGCCGTGGGCGGCGTATTCGGCCTGGATCGCCTTGGCGCAGGAATTATGCCCCTCGCCGGTATTGCAGCTTAGTATCAGTGTGTGCATCTTGGCATTTCCTTTCCTGTTTTCTGCGCTGTAAAGCCAAAAGCCTTTGCAGACGCGGACGGTTGTACCGCTGAATGAGAATAAAGGGCAGGTTGCCCAACAGAATATAAACGGCAGTCACAAGGACGCCGCCGATCCCCGGCCAAATGACCAGACACCCCAGTCCGGTCAGCGACAGCAGCACGTGGATCATTTCCGCCACGCAGGTCTCCTGAATCATCCGGGGCAGGTCGGAGAACGTCTCCGCCGTCAGCTTTTTGGCAGGCATCAGGCCGGGGAGGATACGGCTCATGTCCGGGACGCGGCTCTGCCAATCCTTGATATGAAGCACCCGGAAAAGCTTCTGCTCGGACGGATAGCAGCGATAGGGGAAAGCGTCGCCGCGGAACCACGTTTTCGGCAGCAGCCGCCCCAGAAAGAACGCACCGATCCCGGTAGCGGCCAGATAGAGCGCACAGTGCAGGAATGAGGTCACGAGCCTTCCTCCTTTTGGGATATAGTTTTTCCAGTATTCCACGTTTTTCTATATTCTAAAAGGAAATTGACAACGGAAGCTCAAATCAACGTCAAGCTTTGTTGATATTTTGCGGCTTCGCGCAAAAAAATGACCCGCTTTTACGAGTCGGGGCAGGCTTGACGGAGGACGGCAAAACGTGCTATGATAAGAAAAACAACAGAACACATCGCAGGAGGGGAGCGCTATGCTGCTGGCTATCGATATTGGCAATTCCAACATCTCCGTTGGTCTATTCAGCCGTGAAAAAACGCTGCATTTTCTGGCGTCCATCGACACGGACAGCCGGAAAACGGCGGATCAGATCAGTATCGACCTGATGAATATTTTTTCGCTGTACGGCTTTGATTTGAAGGATGTATCAGGCGCTATTTTCTCCAGTGTGGTGCCGCCCATCAACTTCATGATGGAAAAGGCCCTGACCCGCCTGTTGGGCAAGCCGCCCATGATCGTGGGGCCGGGCGTCCGTACCGGGCTGAATATCCGCATGGAGATCCACAACCAACTGGGCGCCGATCTGGTGGCGGACGCTGTGGCGGCGCTGGAAAAGTATCCGGCTCCCATCATTGTCATCGACATGGGGACGGCCACGACGATCTCCTACATTTCCGCAAAGCATGCATACGAGGGTGGTTTGATGTTCCCCGGCGTGCGGCTGTCGCTGGACGCGCTGTCAGACCACGCGGCGCAGCTCTCCGATATCTCGCTGCAATATCCCAAGAACCTCATCGGCAAAAACACCGAGGATTGCATGCGCAACGGCATCGTTTATGGCACGGCCGGTATGCTGGACGGCATTATCGACCGCATTCGGGAGACGATCCCCGACGAGACGCCATCCATTGTGGCCACCGGCAGCAACGCGCCGGTGATCGTCCGTTACTGCCGCAATAAGGTGGTGTACGACAAGTACCTGCTGATGGAGGGCCTGTGGGCTATCTATCATAAAAACAGATGACAAAACGCCTCAGGCATCAGCCTGAGGCGTTTCCTGTGGTGAGGTGGTTTTTTACTTTGCCAGAATCTTCTTCAACCGGGCGAAGCGGGGGAGGGATTCCTGCTTGGGCAAATCAGGCTCACCCTGAATCAGAGGCAGGGCGTACTCGATGAACTGGTGGTTGACATAATTGCCAGCCTCGTTGATCCAATCCCGGGGGATCTTCTTCTCCACATTGGCAACCTCCATCAGAGGGATCAGCTTGGTGCGGCAGGCGTACTTGCCGTCCTTGATGCCGCGCTCGAAGCCGATCATGCGGCCGTTGATGCCGTTAACGGCGTTCTCCACGGCTACCTTACCGGCCATGTAGCTCTCCTCGATATCCGTCTCGGAGGCCAGATGTGCGCCGCAGCGCTGCAGCAGGTTCAGCTCGATACCGCGCACCTTGGCGCCGGTCTCTTCCTTCAGCACCTGTGCCAGAATGGCGGCCAGACCGCCCAGCTGGGCGTGACCGAAGCCGTCGTTGGCGGCAATCTTCGCCTCGGACACGAAGTCGCCGTCGGCATAGTGGATGCCCTCGGACACAGCCACGATGCAGCTGCCCTTCTCGGCGTAGACGCGCTTCACATCGTTGATGAAGTCCTGCATGTTGAAGTCGATCTCCGGCAGATAGATCAGGTCGGGGCCTGCACCGTACAGTCCGGCCAGCGCAGAAGCGGCGGTCAGCCAACCGGCGTGACGGCCCATGATCTCCATGACCACGATCATGCCGGTATCATACACGTGAGCGTCCTGATAGACCTCCATCATGGAGGTGGCGATATACTTGGCAGCAGAAGCGTAGCCGGGGCAGTGGTCGGTGCCGAACAGGTCGTTGTCGATGGTCTTGGGAACGCCCATCACACGGCAGTCATAGCCCACGGACTGCATGTAGTTGTTGATCTTGTTGCAGGTATCCATGGAGTCGTTGCCGCCGTTATAGAAGAAGTAGCGGACATTATGCTTTTTGAATACCTCCAGAATGCGCTTGTAATCGGTGTCGTCCAGCTCGGGATCGGCGATCTTGTAGCGGCAGGAGCCGAGGGCAGAGGAGGGGGTGTACTTCAAAAGCCGCAGCTCCTCGGGATCCTCCAGACCCATGTCGAACAGACGGTCATTCAACACGCCCTTGATGCCGTGCTCTGCGCCCAGCACCTGGGTGATGGCGGCGGACTTCAGCGCCGTGTCGATTACGCCGTAGGCGCTGGCGTTGATCACAGATGTAGGGCCGCCCGACTGGCCGATAATGCAGGCGCCACGAAGTTCATTCATATCAATTACCTCCAAAATTGTGGAATCAGGTGTTTACAAGCGGTATTTTACCATGTAAAATACCGCTTGTAAACACTTTGTGCTTGCAAAACCAAAAAAATATGATACAATAGGAATGTTCCAAACAACAGGTGCAATGTTTGCTGTAATTTTATTGTGAAGGAGATATGATTATGCCACTGGTAACTTCTAAAGAAATGTTTGCAAAGGCATATGACGGCGGCTACGCCATCGGCGCGTTCAACGTCAACAACATGGAGATCGTGCAGGGTATCACCGAAGCCTGCCAGGAGGAACACGCTCCCGTTATTCTGCAGGTCAGCAAGGGTGCCCGTGCCTACGCCAACCACACCTATCTGGTGAAGCTGGTGGAAGCTGCCGTTGCCTGCTGCCCTGATATTCCCATCGTGCTGCATCTGGATCACGGCCCCGACTTTGAGACCTGCAAGAGCTGCATCGACGGCGGCTTTACCTCCGTGATGATCGACGCATCCTCCAAGCCCTTTGCCGAGAATATCGAGATCACCAAGAAGGTCGTGGAGTACGCTCACGATCACGGCGTTGTCGTGGAAGCCGAGCTGGGTACGCTGGCCGGTATCGAGGATGAGGTCAAGGTGGCCGCTCACGAGGCGTCCTACACTCGCCCCGAGGAGGTGGAGGAGTTCGTGTCCAAGACCGGCTGCGACTCTCTGGCCATTGCCATCGGTACCAGCCACGGCGCGTATAAGTTCAAGCCCGAGCAGTGCACCGTCAACGAGAAGGGTATCCTGGTGCCGCCTCCCCTGCGCTTTGACGTGCTGGAGGAGGTCAGCAAGCGCCTGCCCGGTTTCCCCATCGTGCTGCACGGTTCTTCCTCCGTTCCTCAGGACTATGTGAAGATGATCAACGACCACGGCGGCAAGATGCCCAACGCCATCGGCGTGCCCGAGGAGCAGCTGCGTCAGGCAGCCCGCCTGTCCGTGTGCAAGATCAACATCGACTCTGACCTGCGTCTGGCCATGACCGGCACTATCCGTCAGTTCATGGACGAGCATCCCGACAAGTTCGATCCCCGCGAGTATCTGAAGCCCGCCCGCGCCAACATCAAGGAGCTGGTACGCCACAAGCTGGTGGACGTGCTGGGCTGCGCCGGCAAGGCATAAGTAGCCATATAAAAATCTCCCGGCTCTGTGGAGCCGGTAGATTTTTCAGTTGTATACGCTGTCAAGTAAGCACCATATTGTTATACGATCTCCACAACGCGCCAATAGCCGTCACCGTATTTTTCCAGCTTCCAAAGCGCGATATGGTCTATTGCGCCCGTGCCGCCGTATGAACTGAAATTATGTGTCCTATCAAAGCGCTGATACCCATATTTGACCCACATTTTCCCGGAATCACCGCTGAAATGTGCCGACAGCAGGTCAATGTGATAGATGGTCAACATTTTGCCGGTGTCCATCTCCGGGACGCAGTAACGTACCAGTGCGCCAAGGGCATAGGCAGCCTCATCCCTCGGCATCGCCAGAACACTGTTGTATATTTCCTCCTCTGAATATTCAAATACGATGTGTACGTTGCTCAGAACAGCCTCTGCCTCGTCATGGTCGGAATAACCGCCCTTGAACAGCAGCGCCATGCGGTCACTGAGGGTATACCGCTCGTCGGAGCTGATGGCCGCCAGATAGTCGATGGAATTCAACCTCAGCATCAGCGTCACCAGCAGTACTACCACCACTGTAATGATAATGGCGCACCATGTCTGCTTCCGCAGCTTCTTTTTCAGCGTCCGCAGCACGCCAGCCTCGCCGACACGCTGCTGTGCGGTGTCAGCTTCGGTGACAGGGGGCTTTTCCTCGCCGCCGTATGCCGCGCGGCAGTCCTCACAGGTCTCCAGATGCGCCTTGACAAAGGCGGCGCTCTCGTCGCTGAGCATGCCCTCCGTGTACAGCGGCATCAGATCCCGGACGATATGACATTCATTCTTCATAGCTGCTGTCCTCCAATCTGTTTTTGATCATTTTTCTGGCCCGGTGGTAGGTCACGCAGGCCCAGTTGTCCGTTTTGGAGAAGATCTCTCCGATCTGCTTATAGGAAAGCTCCGCGAATACCCGCCACATGAACACCTCCCGGTACGGTTCCGGCAGGTCATGAAGGATGGCCTGAATGCGCCGGGCCTCCTCGCGGACGGTCAGCAGCTCCTCCGGAGATGCGCTGCCGTCCGCCTGTTCCGGCAGCTCGTCCAGCGGCGCGGTTCGCTTCTCCTTACGCAGAGAAGAGATGTAGCAGTTTCTGGCGATCTGGCACAGCCACACCCGGATATCGCACTGGCCGCGGAATTTCCCGATGCTGTGCAGGGCTTTGAAAAAGGTCTCGCTGGTGATTTCCTCCGCCACGTGCTCGCTGCCGGAAAGGCGGCGGATATAGCGGTATACATCCTGAAAATACAGGTCATAGACCTGCTCGAACTCCATTCGCTGCCACTTCCTTTCCCTTATAAGACGCAGCGGGCAACAGACTCTTACAGCTTTTGCGTAAAAAATATCCGGTGCAAGGGCACCGGATATTTTGATAGGTCAATCTTCCTCATATCGTAGGACGATGGATCGGCATTTGAGGCAGCCGAACGCCGGGAACTGGATATCTCTGCGGAACAGATACGGGCCGGCCAGATCGACAGTGTCGCTGAGGCCGGGCATCGGCTCGAAGCAGACACCGGTGCTCTGTGCTGTCCGCAGCACACCGGGCCGCATTTCGCCGGAACAATAGGGGCATTTCGGGATATCCATGATCTCGACCTCCTTTTTACAGAGTCTCCTTGATCTTCACTGCGATCTGGTCGGCGGTCAGGCCATATTCCTGCAGCACGTCGGCGGCCTTGCCGGACTGGCCGAACTGATCGTTGACGCCGATCTTCTTGAACTTGCAGCAGACCTTGCCCATCAGCGCGTCGGCCACGGCGTCGCCCAGACCGCCGATGACGCTGTGCTCCTCCACAGTGACGACGTTGCCGCACTTCTCGGCGTACTTCACCACGCATTCAGCGTCCAGCGGCTTGATGGTGTGCATGTTGATGACGCTGATCTCGATACCCTCGGCAGACAGCAGCTTGGCGGCCTCCAAGGCTTCGTTGACCATCAGACCGCAGGCGAACACCGCCGCGTCCTTGCCCTCCCGCAGAACGTTGGCCTTGCCGATCTCAAAGGGATAGTCCTCCTCGAAAACAGGCGTCGCCAAGCGGGCCAGACGCATGTACACGGGGCCCTGGAACTCCGCCAGCGCGAAGGTGGCCTTGCGTGCCTCATTGGCGTCAGCGGGGACGATAACGGTCATGCCGGGGATCATGCGCATCAGACCAATATCCTCGATGGACTGGTGGCTGCCGCCATCCTCACCCACGGAAACACCGGCGTGGGAGCAGCAGATCTTCACGTTGAACTTGGGGTAAGCGATGGAGTTGCGGATCTGCTCGTAGGCACGGCCTGCGCCGAACATGGCGAAGGTGGAGCAGAAGGGGATCAGGCCCATGGTGGACAGGCCCGCGCCAATGTTCATCATATTGGCCTCGGCGATGCCGCAGTCATAGAAGCGGTCGGGATGAGCCGCCTTGAAATACTTGGTCATGGTAGCGCCAGCCAGATCGGCGTCCAGCACCACCACCTTGTCGTTCTGTGTGCCCAGCTCTACCAGCGCCTTGCCGTAGGCTTCACGGGTCGCGATTTTTTCACTCATGTCTCAGCCCTCCAATTCCTGCAAAGCCTGTTCGCGCTGCTCCGCGTTGGGAGCCTTACCATGCCAACCGGCCTGATTCTCCATAAAGGACACGCCCTTACCCTTGACGGTGTGCGCAAGGATGCAGCGAGGCTTGCCGGGAACCACCGGCGCACTGAGCGCCGCCTCGATGGCGTCCAGATCATGACCGTCGATCTCATAGAAATCAAAGCCGAAGGCCCGCAGCTTGGCGGGCAGGTCGCCCAGACTCATGACCTCGTCGTTGCTGCCGTCGATTTGCAGGCCGTTGTTGTCGATGATGATAGTCAGGTTGTCCAGCTTATAGTGGTTGGCCGCCATGAAGGCCTCCCAAATCTGGCCCTCCTGACACTCGCCGTCGCCCAGAATGGTATAGACCTTGGTGTCCTTCTTCAGCTGCTTGGCGCCCAGCGCCATGCCCACGGCGATGGAGCAGCCCTGACCCAGAGAGCCGGTGGACGCGTCCACGCCGGGCACCTTCTTGCAGTCGGGATGGCCCTGCAGGATGCTGTGGAGCTGCCGGAAGTTGGTAAACTCGTCCCGGCTGATAAAGCCCAGCTCCGCCAGCACCGCGTAGTAGCAGGGGGCGGCGTGGCCCTTGCTCAGCACAAAGCGGTCACGGTCGGGGTTCTTGGGATTTTCGGGATCGATGCGCATGTGGTTGTAGAATACGCTGGTCATCAGTTCCACCATGGACAGGGAGCCGCCGGGATGGCCGCTGCCTGCGTTGGCGATCATGGTGATGATGTCACGGCGCACCTGCTTACATACGCTGGAAAGTTCTGCCGTATTCATTGAGTGACCTCCAAATCAATTTATTCCACGTGCTATGTTAATGCATTTACGCGGTAAAGTCAATGAACAGAGGAAAAATTTGGAGGAAAATCAAAATTACCTCTTGACATTTTGCGGGGAGAGGTGTATATATGAATCATAATTCATATGAGCGTTCATTCATATTATGAGGTGCACCATGGAAAACACGAATTATGAGAACAATGTGATACACGAGGATGTGATCCGACGTGTGCAGGAACAAATGCCGCAGGAAGAACCTATTTATGAGGTGTCCGAGCTGTTTCGCGTTTTTGGCGATTCCAGCCGCAGCCGCATCATCTGTGCCTTGCACATTGAGGAAATGTGCGTCAACGATCTGGCGGTGCTGCTGACCATGACTCAATCCGCGGTCAGTCATCAGCTTCGCATCCTGCGGGACGCCCGGCTGGTCAAAAGCCGCAAGCAAGGAAGGATCGTCTACTATTCCCTAGATGACGACCACATCGACCACATCTTCGCAATGGCGTTCGAGCATATTATGGAAAGAATGGAGGGGTAACAATGTCCTGCAATCACGAACACGAGCACAAATATTGCTGTGAGCATGAGCATGAGCACTGTTGCGAGCATGAACATGAACACGAACATCACCATGAGCATTCCCACGGTCACAGCCACGGCTGCGGCTGTGGCTGCGGCCACGATCATGGCCACTCCCATGAGCACGGCGGGGACGAGGAGCAAGGCGCTTTGACCTATGTCCGCATGGGTCTCTCCGCTGTGGGTCTGCTGGCGTCTATTTTCTTTCTGGAGGGCACATGGCAGCTGGCAGTATGCATCATCGCCTATCTGCTGGCCGGTTTTTCCGTACTGAAGGAGGCCGTTGAGAACATCACCCACGGTGAGATCTTTGACGAGAACTTCCTGATGACGGTGGCGTCTATCGGCGCGTTCTGCATCGGCAAGTATCCGGAGGCCGTTGCCGTTATGCTGCTGTATGAGATCGGTGAATGGCTTCAGGATAAGGCGGTGGGTTCCTCCCGCGCTTCCATCGAGGCGCTGGTCAATGTACGGCCCGACCACGCCAATCTGGTAAAGGGTGATGAAGTGACCACCGTCAAGGCGGAAACGGTCTCTGTGGGCGATATCATTCTGGTACGTCCTGGTGAGCGTGTCCCACTGGACGGCGAGGTGATCGAGGGCAGCTCCTCGGTGGATACCTCCGCGTTGACGGGCGAATCCATGCCCCGCGAGTGGACGGTAGGCAGTGCGGCGCTGGCCGGTTGCGTGAACCAGAGCGGCCTTTTGAAGATCAAGGTCACGCGTCCCTTCAGTGATTCCTCCGTCAGCCGCATCATGGCTATGGTGGAGGACGCGCAGGACAACAAGGCGCAGCCGGAGCGGTTCATCACCCGGTTTGCCCGTGTGTATACGCCGGTAGTCTGCGGTATTGCTGTGCTGGTGGCTGTCATTCCGCCGCTGCTGTGCTGGGGCAGCTGGTCGACCTTTATTCATAAGGCGTTGGCATTTCTGGTCATTTCCTGTCCCTGCGCGCTGGTGATTTCGGTGCCGCTGAGCTTCTTCTCCGGTATCGGCTGCGCCAGCCATAACGGTATTCTGATGAAGGGCAGCAACTATCTGGAGCTGCTGGCCAAGGCGGAGATCGCAGCTTTCGATAAGACCGGTACGCTGACCAAGGGCGAGTTCTCCGTTACGGAGATGTCCTGCACAGATGGTGTCAGTCAGGAGCAGCTGCTGGAGGTAGCCGCTTATTGCGAGAGCCAGTCCACCCATCCCTTGGCAAAATCCATCCTGAAGGCTTACGGCAAGCCGGTGGACGGCAGCCGTCTGGCGGGGATCGAGGAGATCTCCGGCAACGGTATCCGTGCGGTGCTGGATGGCAAGACGGCGCTGGTGGGCAAGGCAGAGCTGCTGGACGGCGTGGCCGTCACTACGCAGACCTCCGGTACAACGGTGGTATACGTGGCCTGTGACGGCCAGTATCTGGGCTGCATCGGCCTGAGCGATACGCTGAAGCCCGACACCAAGGAGGCCATCAGCGCCCTGCGGAAGCTGGGCCTGCACAATCTGACCATGCTGTCCGGCGACCGTCAGGCGACAGCCAACAGTATTGCCGGGGAAATTGGCCTGGACAACGCGTGGGGTCAGCTGCTGCCGGAGGAAAAGGTGTCCCATCTGGAGGAGCTGAAGAAGCTGGGCAGTGTGGTGTATGCCGGTGACGGCATCAACGACGCGCCGGTTCTGGCCGCCGCTGATGTGGGCGTGGCAATGGGCGGTCTGGGCAGCGACGCCGCTATGGAAGCGGCGGATGTGGTCATCATGACCGACGAGCTGTCCCGTCTGCCGCTGGCCATCCGTATCGCCAGAAAGACCATGGCCATCGCCAAGCAGAATATTGTATTCTCCATTGCCGTGAAGGTTCTGATTTTGGCGCTCTCTCTGGTGACGGATATGGGCCTGTGGCTGGCTGTATTTGCGGACGTTGGCGTTTGCATGCTGGCGATCCTCAACAGTCTGCGGGCGCTGCGCACCAAATAAAAACCCCGCTCATAGAATGAGCAGGGGGGAGAGCCATGGAGCTGCTGCCATATCGCCGGGAGGCTGCGGAGGCCTACGCCAGATACTGGGCTTATGGCCGCAATCCGGACTTCTACGACTATGAGGCCATCGGCGGGGATTGCACCAACTTCGCGTCACAGTGCATTTACGCGGGAACAGGCATTATGAATTTCACGCCCACCTTTGGTTGGTATTATATCAGTGCCGACGATAAGGCGCCCGCATGGACAGGAGTCGTGTACCTGCACAACTTTCTGATACGACCGGAGCCCTCTCCGGGGCCGGTCTGCACGGTGACGCAGGATCTGACGCTGGCGGAGCCGGGCGACGTGATACAGCTGATCTTTAAGGGTGACGTCTTTCAGCATTCTCCCGTTGTCATCGCCAATGACGGCAGCGGTGAGTCGTCCGGTGTCCAGATCGCGGCGCACAGCTATGACGCCAACTGCCGTCCTCTCAGCAGCTACGAGTACCAGCAGTACCGGGTGCTGCACATTCTGGGCTACTATACAGACTAACAGCGAGACGGAGGTTACTCCGTCTCGCTGTTTTCGTCAAGTTTCCCTTTCATTTTAACATGTGACAAGGGATTCGCCTTTGCAGCCACACGAAGGGATTCATTGTCAATGTGGGTGTATATCTCGGTGGTGTTCAGGTGCTCGTGACCCAATACCTCCTGCACGGCCTTAACATCCACGCCGTTTTGCAGCATCAGCGTGGCCGCCGTATGGCGCAGCTTGTGGCTCGTGTATTGGGTGCTGTCAAGTCCGGCCATGGAGAGGTGCTTCTTTACCAGCGAATGCACCATGGCGCGGCTGATGCGCTGGTTCCGTTCAGAAAGGAACAGCGCGTCCCGGTCTTTTCCGCTGATGGGACGCCGCACCTCCAGATAGCGGTTCAGGGCATCCTTGCAGGCGTCGTTCAGATACACCACGCGGACTTTGTTTCCCTTCCCCAGTACCCGCAGGGCGTCGTCCTTGATATCACTGATATTCAGCCCAATCAGCTCAGAGATACGCAGGCCGCAGTTGAGAAACAACGTGATAATGCAGAAATCCCGCTCTTTATGCTTGCCGTCCACAGCGTTCAGGAGGGAAAGGGAGTCGTCCAGCGTCAGATAGCGGGGGAGGGATTTCATTTGCTTGGGAGAGTCAATGTCCTTACAGGGATTCTCCTCCAAAAGATGAACTTTGTTACATAAATAGTTGAAAAAAGAACGAATTGTGGCTAATTTTCTGGCACGAGAAGCAGCGTTCAGACCTATGTTAGATTTTTCACAATTTTGATGCTGCACACGATCCCGGCTGAGATAGGTCATATAGCCATAGATATCCGACAGTGTGATGGTTTTTATCAGTGCAAGGTCAACGTCCATGATATCGATTTGGTCAAATGGCAGATCTTGCAGCGAGGGATCGCGGAGCTGCTTGATGTAGCGGAAGAAATTGCGCAGATCAAGGTAGTACTCATCCACAGTGCGCTGCGAGTGCGCTTTGATGGTCTCGTGATAGCTAAGAAAGTCCGCCAGTATCTGCGGCGATTGGGAGCGATAGTGAATGGTCATAATGATATCCTTATATTAAATATTAAATATTAAGTATTTGCAGTTGCAAGCGGCCGTAGTCCCGCGCAGCCGCCAGAGGATTCAACAATAACGGCTATTTTGTTGACAGGGCCCGAGCGCAAGGAGCGAGGGCAGCAGCATCGACAGTTCATCGGTGCAAACGCTGCCGCCATGCGGCATAGCGGGTGCGCCAGAGAAGAAACGGCGAGAGGGCCGTTTTGTTTATGAATTGGCGATTCAACAAAATAAAAATTTTGTTGAATGTAGTGGAGGGTATCTATAAGGAAAATGGCTGATGATAGAAAATCACGGCGTGGCCAATCCTTTTCAGCATAGCTGTATTTCGCTGGCTTTTCCGCTGATCCGCTGAATAGATTACTTTGCCGCTTCCCTCACAGCGGGACAAAATGTTCCAACTCTGAACTATCTCATTATATAAAATTCCCCGGTAGATGACAAGTCCACCGGGGAAAATTTTGTTGAATCACAGCCGCGTCAGCTGTTGATATATGACAGGCTCTGCCTGTGCAAACACTATGGTTTTTCGCATATAACACTTATTTTTGGAACATTTTGTGATAAAATAACGGACGGCTTACGCCGTCCGTTATTTATTAGATTCTTTACGCCTTCAGGCAGCGCAGGACGGCCAACAGGATGGAATAATACTTGCTGTCGGGCGTGTCGGCGCGGCTAGTGATGATGACCGGGCAGGAAGCGCCGCAGATGGTGCTGGCCACGGTCTTGCCGGCGATGTAAGTCACAGCCTTGTACAGCACATTGCCGATCTCAATAAACGGCACCAGCAGGATATCCGCCTGACCGGCCACAGGATCCTTGATGGACTTATGCTTTACAGACTCCATGGAGATAGCGCCGTCCAGAGCCAGAGGGCCGGTCACCATGCAGCCGGGAATGCCCCGCTCCTTAATGGCGGCGGCGCTGACGGTGGAGGGCATCTTCTCGGTGACGTTCTCTACGGCGGACAGAACGGCCACCTTGGGGCAGTCATTGCCCAGAGCCTTGGCCACAGGCAGGGCGTTCTCCACGATGCCGATCTGGGTCTCCACGTCGGGCGCGATATTGATGGCGGCGTCGGTAATCATCACGAAACGGCCTTCATACTCAAAGATACCCACTTGGCTCACTAGACGGCGCGCACCGTCAGGAATCAGGCCAGTCTCGCGGTTCAGGATGGCCTTGGCGAAGCTGGAGGTCTGCAGGATGCCCTTCATGGGAATGTCGGCCTTCCCTTCCTTCACCAGCTTGACAGCGATCTTTGCGGCTTCCAGCTCCTCGCCGTCGAAATCCACGATCTCGTAATCGGCCTCGTTCTCGCCCATCTCGTGGAGCATGTCGATGATCATGTCCTTCTTGCCGATCAGAGTGCCTTCCACCACGCCCTTACGCTTGGCATGGACGACGGCGCTCAGCGCGGGCTCGTCATGGGCGTTGGCCAGCGCGATGCGCTTTTTCAGATTCTGGCCCAGCACATAGGCTTCCATTTCTTTGAAAGTAGTAAACATGTTTTGTTCCTCCGAAAGTGTAATTTTTTCCTTCTATCTCTTATCACATTTACCCGCTTATTATACACTCTTGGTTTGCCAAAAACAACTAAAAATACAACATTTTTTCCGCGATTTTCCATTGAGAAAAACAGTTCTTGCCTTTGGGGCGGATTTACGGTATACTATATACACTGATTGATATGGGAGGCTCTTTCTATGGATGGTTTATTTTCGTTTTTGTTCTGCGGCCTGATCGCTGTCGGTGCGGTTTTGATCATTTCCCTGACGATACTTCGCATCGACTGGGCGCGTCATCCGGAAAAGTACGAAAAAGACGTGGAAAATTACGAGAAAGAGCAGTATTGGAAGAAGAAAAGACAAGATAAAGAGGCCGCCATCAAAAAGGCAAAGGAAAAAGAAAAGGCCAAGAAGCGGCAGGCACGGGTGGATAAGCTGAACCAGTACCGCGCCATCAACGGCAAGGGCCCGCTGGCGGAAAAGAATAAGGACAGCAAGAAGAAGTAACAAAAAAGGATACCGCAGGATTTTTCCTGCGGTATCCTTTTTATACTCCCTGCGCCAGCAAACGCAGCGCCTGACCGATATTTGCCACCGGCAGCAGTGTCAAGCCTGGCAGCGGCTTCAACTCACCTGCCCGATGAGCGGGGATCATACAATGGGTGAAGCCCAGCCGATGCACCTCGGAAAGCCGCTGCTCCAGATGGTTGATGCTGCGCACCTCGCCGGAGAGGCCGATCTCCCCTACTGCCGCCAGCGTATCCGGCACCGCCTTATCCAAGTAGCTGGAGGCTACCGCGATCACCGCCGCCAGATCGGCGGCCGGTTCATCCAGCGTCAGTCCGCCGATGATATTCAGATAGGCGTCGCACTGGCTGACCTTCAGCCCGCCGCGCTTTTCCAGCACCGCCAGCAGCATGGAAGCGCGATTGTAGTCAAAGCCGTTGCTGGAGCGAAGCGGCTTTGCTCCGGCTGCTGGGGCGACTAAAGCCTGTACTTCCGCCAATACCGGGCGTGCGCCCTCCATGGCACAGGTGACGCAGGTGCCGGGCGCTTCCGTAGGCCGACCGGACAGCAGCATTTCCGAGGGATTCTCCACCTCTCGCAGCCCGCAGTCCATCATCTCGAACACGCCGATCTCGTTGGTAGCGCCGAAGCGGTTTTTCGCTGCCCGGAGGATCCGGTAGGTCATATGCTGGTCGCCCTCAAAGTACAGCACACAATCCACCATGTGTTCCAGTACCTTAGGACCGGCAATAGCGCCCTCCTTATTGACGTGGCCGATGACAAAAATGGTGATATTCTGGCTCTTGGCAAGCTGCATCAGTGTTAAGGTACACTGCTTTACTTGACCAATTCCGCCAGGGATTCCGTCGCTGTCTTCGTTATACAGCGTCTGGATCGAGTCAATAATCAGCACGTCCGGCTTCTCCTGCTCCACGCAGGACAGCACATCGCCCAGCTGGGTTTCAGACAGCACCAGCAGGTTGGGGGTATCGACCTGCAGCCGCTTGGCCCGCATCTTCAGCTGACGGGTGGATTCCTCGCCTGAGACATACAGCACGCGGTAGGATTGACCCAGCGTCTGGCAGATCTGAAGCAGCAGCGTTGACTTGCCGATACCAGGTGCGCCGCCCACCAGAACCAGCGAACCCATGACAGCGCCGCCGCCCAATACACGATCCAATTCCCCCATTCCGGTCGAGAATCGGATCTCGTTCTCAGACGCCAATTCCGTAATGGGAAGCGCCTTTACAAGCTTTGCGGGATAAGAAGCTTTGCCGCTCCCCTTCCCTTTTTCTGCTTTTTGCTCCACCATGCAGTTCCACGCGCCGCAGACAGGGCACTTCCCTGCCCATTTGGGACTTTCGCTGCCGCATTCGGTGCAGAAATAAGTCGTTGTTTTTTTCATTCGTATCACCTGTTTTACTGATATTGCAGATAGCCACAGCCAATGGCCGCCGCCAATTTTGTCTGATATTCCGGTTTCAGCAGCAGCGCGGTTTCGCTGCTGTTGCTGAGAAAACCACACTCGATCAATACCGCCGGACACTCCGCGTGAGCCATAATGTAGATATCGCTTCCGATAGACTTGGATACCTTTTCGTTTCCGGGGTTGACCGTATCGTTTAAGGTCTGCTGAATGGCTGCCGCCCGTGCGTCGCTATCGGGAAGTTTTCCGTAAAACACCTGTGCACCGTGTACGTTCGGATGCCCCGGCAGGGTATTTTGATGGATGCTGATGAGAAAGCCATTGGCAACGCTGTTGATTCGCGTGACGCGGTTCTTGGTGTCGCTGACCTTTTCCTTTCGCAGCGTGCCGCTGTCCGGATCAGCCAGCGACGCCTCTCCTGTCCGAGTCAATACCGTCTGACAGCCTGTCAAGGCGAGAAAATCCCGCAGACGCAGGGCAACCGCCAGATTGATGCCGCTTTCCGGCGTACCGTCCGTCGATACAGCACCGCCGTCGGATCCGCCGTGCCCGGCGTCAATAATGACGACCTCTCTTGTGGGAAGCGCGTCGTAAGAAAACGCGGGGATCGCCGCACGAGGCCGCTCTGCCAGCGACAGCAGACTTACAACGGCCAACAGAAGCGCCGCAGCGCCCAGTACCCATTTTCGGCGGATCAGCAGGATCATCACACCACTCCTCTCCGGGACAATCTATGATGTGACGCTCTACAATATGCATTGTACCATAGCCAATAGCAAAAATAAATCCCCAGTTTACAGGCGGCGGCATATACTGGCATGAGCTGTTTTGGCTTATTGATGATAAAAGGAGGAACACCTTGTTGTATATTGAACAGACTATGGCCGGAAGATCACCGGCCGAAGCGGCTGCTCCGGCTGCCCCGCAGCCTTCCACGCCGGCCGCTTCTGAAAGAACGACTGCCCAGCAGCGCAGTGAAGAAACAGGTTGCAGCGGGATGAATGGCAGTCTGCCGGGGATGTGCGCCCAGATGGCGTTTCCGTATATTCCCATGCAGGATCAGAATCCCAAACGGTACGATAACCGCGAGGCCTTGCAGCGGGGCACGCTGTTTCCGGGACTGGATCTTCCCTTCCACCGTGAGCTGAAGACCCGCTTTCCTGCCGCCAACACACACCTTTCCGAGCTGATGGCGCTGGACTTTGCCATTGATGAGCTGGGGCTTTATCTGACCACCCATCGTGACGATCAGGAGGCGCTGGCGCTGTACTGGAACTATATCCGCTTGGGTCAGGAGGGCCGCAAGAGATATGAGAAAATGCACGGGCCACTGTTCCAGACCGATATTACCGAGGGCTCTTTCCGCTGGCTGGATGACCCGTGGCCTTGGGATGAAGGAGGGAACGAGTAATGTTTGTCTATGAGAAGAAGCTGCAATACCCGGTGAAGATCAAAAACACCAATCCCAAGCTGGCCGCACTGATTATTAGCCAGTACGGTGGCCCTTATCCCCATAAACTACGAAAGCACCCGCTGCAACGGGTGCTTTCGTGTCATATCCGTTGACAATTGCCGCATTTTTGTATACGATGGTGATATATCGAAAACGGAGGTGTCCCATGGGTGATATCGATGCTATTTTTGCTTTCACTATTGCGTTTGTATTCTACGGTGCCGGGCCGCTGTATCTCGCTTCCGAGCGGAAGAAACTGATTCGAAAGCTTCAGTATTGGATCTTCTGCGTATTGTATGATGCCATTATTTTCATAGTCTTGCAGCTTATTACCGGAAACGCTATATCCTTGTCAGGTCTCGCTGTTGCCATGCTGATCTTCGGCACCATTTTCTATTTCATCGGCCTTGTCATTCTCCGCAAGCGCGGTATGGTTGCAGTCCCTTCGGCACAACCTACCGTGCCCCAACCTCCGGTAAAATCGGAGGATGTCTCTGCGCCAGCGTCGCAGACCGCACCCGCACAGCCTGACACTCCACTGTCCATCACTGAAACTTGGTATACCTGTCCTTCCTGTGGCTGTCTCCTGCCCACTGGCGAGGTCTGCTCCTGCGGATATCATCCCCCGATGACCGATCCGCCCAAAGTGTCCGTTAAGAAGCAGAAATGGACTATCGTCGCCGTTGCTGTCTTGGCTGTTGCTCTGGCCTGCTCCGTGTTCTATAACGTAGAACAGCATAATAAAATTACCCAAGTACAAGCTCAAGTGAACTTAAAGCAGGAGATGATTGACCATTACGTAGATGACATTCGTTCCCTGCATGAACAGGCAGAGCGTGTTGACAGTTATATTGACGCGGTTTCTTTCTATGCGTCTCGTGCTTGCGTTGTATCCAGCGGCAGTAATTTGTATCACAGAGACCCCACTTGTGCCGATTGCGACTTATCTTATTTTTGG
>OOAE01000075.1_pt1 | contig 92726 bp, 68 predicted proteins | sample 1671271 | NCBI WGS metagenome assembly OOAE01 (sample SAMN06348139, study PRJEB24527) | human gut metagenome | biome: human gut; feature: ankylosing spondylitis patient; material: feces | host: Homo sapiens | place: China | collected 2015-10 | reverse complement strand
CTAATCAAAGAGGTGAAGGAGCACCAGACTTTCAAGGATATTGGAACTGTCCTTGTGGTTATTTGGACTTCGATGAAACATTAGCAGAGGCCTGCTCTAGGGAAATTTATGAGGAAACTGGAGCTAAGGTTGAACCTAGTGCTCTTTACATGTGTAGTATTAATGATGACCCGAAAGATTCCAATAGACAGAATGTTACCATGAGATTCATGGCTGTAGTAGACGAGAGTCATATTGGTATTTCTACTAATGCTATTAAGGGACAGCTAGGTGGAGAGGAGAATGAAGTAAAAGCTATCATGTGGGTTAAAATGTCTGACCTTGACAACTATCAGTGGGCATTTAATCACAAACATCTTATTGAAGGCATCTTTCATACTTATGTAGATTATGAAGAAATAGAAGACTTAGACAATTTATTTGCGGAATGATATACTTTATTAGTGGACACCGAGACTTAACTCAAGAAGAGTTTGATGCTAACTATGCACCAGCTATAGAAGATGCTATAGATAATGGACAAACCACTTGGGAAGATTGTGAATTCATAGTTGGTGATTGTAAGGGCTGCGATCAAATGGCAGCTGAATATATAGCAAAGTATATTGAAGAGAATATGGATGAGTGGGACTGTGTTCCTTGTACACTTACCATTCATCACATGTTCTCTGAGCCTAGATTTAGAGTTGGAACTAAGGCTGACGATGGCAACTATTATATAGACGTTAGAGAACGCTTCAATGAAGGTGTAGAAGATGAATCCGATCTGGTAACACTAGAGGATTGTCCTCAAGTACATTATGTCGGAGGCTACGAATGTGATACTGATAGAGACTCAGCAATGACAACCTTCTCTGATGTGGATATAGCATTCTTAAGAGGTAAGTCTAAATGGAAATCTGGTACAGCTGAGAACATTCTCCGTAGACACAATATGAGTTCTAATTAGAACTTATAAACTAGAAGTTGAAGAGACTGGTTGTAAGGTAGTTGTAAGTTCTTCCTGGAGAACTGAATCCAACTTACAATCAATCTTCGACAAAGCTGGTTTAAAATTCAAAATACATAGTATTACTCCGTTCGGAAGCCATAGAGGTTGTGAAATACAGGAATGGCTTGATTCTCAAACAGAACCTTATGTCTACGCTATAGTAGACGACGATAGAGATATGCTATCTCATCAGAGGAAGTACTTTATAAAAACTAATACAGTTATAGGCATTACTGATGAGGATGTTAGACATATAATTAATATTTTAAATAGGAATGATATGTGGAATGATAAATTGAATGTAATGATTGCTGATTCTATGAAGAAGCATGACACTACACGTACTAATGTGTATAGAGCTATTAAGACTGCATTTACTAATTATGCAGCGGCTAAGAATGCTAAACCTTTGGATGAAGCTGCGGAAATCTCTATTATTAAGAAGATGAGGGATGAAAGATGGGCTAATGCAGAAACCTATCAAACAGCAGGGCGTATGGACTTATCGGCAGTTGAGGCTGATGAGGCTGAGATACTAGAGGAGTTGCTTCCTAAAGAACCTACTAAAGAAGAATTGAATGCTGCATTACTTAAACTTGCATTAGATAAAGGATGGTATGACGATAATGAAGAACATGATATTCATCCAGTACAAATCCCTAAGAATCAGATGGGGATAGCTGTCAAAGAATTGAAAGCTAAATATCCAGCTGCTGATGGGAAGAAGATTGCAGACTTAGTTAAAGCTAATTTATGTAATTAATGACATTAAAAGAAATTGTAACTTTACCTTATCCGGCCAGATTCACACATGCTATAGCTGGAGTGCTTTATTATCAGATAGAAACTGAGAACCAGAGAATTATGTTCCCGGTGGATATGAATGATAAAGAGGATGTAGGGACTGCTACATTTGTGGCAGAATATCCCAAACCCATTACTTTAATGAGATATATTCGTAAAGCTATAGATAGTGGAGAGCTAGTAACTATTACTATGTGCGATGCCGAGGTATAACGTAAGTATTGATAGAGAGCTTAGATGTCGTTTATATTTTGACATGGAAGTAGAAGCTGACAGCAAAGACGAAGCTTGGGAGAAAGCTATGGACACAGTAGATTACGGAGATTTAGACGTAAGAGATTGTGAATATAGTGATGATTGTATAACCCTCTTCGAAGAATGATAATCGGAATAGCTGGACGTAAACAATGTGGTAAAGACACCATTTGTAATATTATTAGATACTTAAATTACTTAAAGTATAACCAGATCTTTAAAGGTTTAGAGCCCTCCGCTGCACATTTTAACAATATGTTTAGTGATTATGGAGACGATCTAATTAAATTCTCTGAGTGGGAGAAGCATGCCTTTGCCGATGCATTAAAAGCATGTAGTTCTCTTATATTAGGTGTTGACATGTGTTGCTTTGAAACTGAAGACTTTAAGGAATCTCCTACTACCTTAAACCTTGGAATGACCAATAGAGAGTTCTTACAAAAGCTAGGAACTGAAATTGGTAGAAACATTCATCCAGATTTATGGGTTTTGCATCTAATGCAAATCTATGAGTCTAACCCTGATTCTAAGTGGATTATTACTGACGTAAGGTTTCCTAACGAAGCTGATGCTATAATCTCTCATGGAGGAATAGTAATTAAAGTAGAAAGAGATACTGGTTTAGATGACCAGCATATTTCTGAACATGCTCTAGATGATTACGAGCATTTTAGTTATGTAATAAAGAATAATGGTACCATCGATGCATTGATTGATAAAGTCAAAGCATGCCTTGGTGACTATATTTAATAATAATGGCCTATGCAGGTGGAGTTAAACTCTACTTGTATAGGCCATTTTTTTTATTACTGTGCTGTATCTTCCTCTATTGCATCTGCTGCAAGTTTGGACATATTATTAAGTTCTGTAGTCATTCCTTTAAATGTTCTACCAAGTCCAGTAGTTCCTGTGAGATAAGATGATAGAGATTTATCACCAAATGCAAACTCATAAGTATTATTAAAGAATGTACTTAAGTATCCTATAGATACAGGTTCTGAATTTTTAATAAGTCCTAGCAACACACTCCAGGGAGCTATATCTCCGTATGAACTGTTGTAACCTCTTTCAAATAGGCTAAATACAGTATCTCTCATGGCTTGAGACATGTTAGGATTTAAAGGATCTCTATCTTCCTCTCTAGTCTCTCCCCATAGTTCAATAAGGTATTTACCTATAGTTCCAAGTATCATCCATAAGAACATATCATGAGCTAATCTCTTTAAATTTGCTTTCTTTACACCGGTCTCTTCATTCCAGATACTATCTCTAAATTCTGAGAATCCACCTTCATGTAAAGCCCTAAAGCAGTCTTTAATAGTATAATAAATACCTTCTAGATATCTGTCCTCATTAATAGTAGCAGGAACTCCAGTGTTCTCAGTAGTGACTATTACTATAGAATTACCGTTCTCGTCCACCTCATCTTTATACCATAATAAATCACCATTGTCATTCTTAGCTTGAACTCTTCCAGCTAAATTATAATTCTTGGGTTTAAGTAAATAGGCATTTCTAGTTGCAGATAAATAGGTTTTAAACTGTCCGAATAATGCTCCCATAAATGTCTTCTCAGCCAAAGCTCTACTTTCCTGGTCATAGTGTCCATAAATAAGATCTGACAAGGTTTTAGCAGCCAATACTTCATCTTTAGTATAGGCAAATGGTAAATCATCTCCTTCTTTTAGATTTAATCCATTGTCTCTATTATAGGCTTCCATTATAGATAAATAAAGTCCTCTTTGCTTATTGTATTCAGGATTACTCTTATTACCAGAAGCATATACTGCTAGACGCTTATCTTTCTTCCAATTATATTTAATGCCCTCATCAGTCATTTCTAATGCATCCCATGTACCATCATGTAAGCATTGAGCTACAAATATGGTCATACGATGGAAATAATCCGGGGCAGTAGTTAACTGATAAGCATGCCTAGACATATTAGCTAATCCAGATTTGTTACTAATAAGCCGTTTATTTAGAACTTGCATATCTATATTAGCTAGTCTAATCATATTATTAATAGCCTCAATCTTAGTAGTCCTACTAAGCATATCTGGCCCTTCTTTGGTTACTAATGCCATAGCTTGGGCCAAATCCTTTCTAGTGAACTTCTCATCAGTATAGTACATTTTACTAAAGGCTAGAGATGACTGCTTCCACATACCATTAATCATATCACGAACACCCCCAGTAACGTTAAATGCAAGTAGTCCAAAAGATGCTAGTCTTTTAATAGGGTTAAGATATTTAAAAGCTTTACGGCCTTCTTCACTAATAATAGATTGGTTAAATACTGCTACCTTTAAATAGTTGTCCAAAGTCTCATTAAGGACTGATAAATCTGTATCCGTAGACTTAGCATATCCTAATAATGACATCTTTATTCCCTTAATTGCAGGTAATATAATATCCAATTGTTCCTTTCTAGCTGATGCAAACTTATAAGTAGTTACTAGGGTCTCTATGTTACGTTCCCAGAAATCTGATTTATATTCAGCTAATAAGGCGTCTCTAGCTTCCTCACTGGCTTCTGATAAATTAAATCTATTGTACATTTCGTACCTAGTAATTACTTTCTGTTTGTCACTATACTCCCTATCACTATAAGCATCGTTTTGGGATCTATTCCAATAATCCTTAAATCTTCCAGTTACGTCCTTTACTTCTTGGTTAATCCACTTACTAATTCCCATTTGTAGAATCTGATTATTGGCTTCCATAAGAGGAACCCAGAACCACTTCTCGGTCTTCTTAAGTTGCTTTACCGTCTCGCTATCTTCAGACAAGCTTCTGATATTAGGGAATCTTTCTTGGTTTATAAGCCACAGTGCTTGCTTTAAGAATCGTCTTTCCTCTGAAGTAAGTGGAGTACTGCTATCATAAGGATCTACAAATAACATCTTATTATTAAGACTTCCGTCAGAATTCCTTCTAAAGAAATTATTATACAGCTTAACCTGATCTCCTATAACAATGTTTCTGGCATTACTGTAACCTTTATCTTTCCATAAGGGTTTTACATATCCGGTAAGGAATTTCTCATGATAAGGAGTCATTTCTCTAGTAACGTTATCAAATGCACCTCTCACAGCAAGAGTAATTTGGCGTAAGTTATCCTCTGGAAATAAATCCGGATTAGTTATCATACCTCCAGATAAAGGAGTTCCTTTCTGTGTATATCTAGAAATCTCTTTAGGTTGAAGGAAGTCTAATCCTTTATAATAAGCTATAGCCTGTAATATTGACTTGTATAGTCTTTCTATTCCAGTGTTAGAAGATTCATTAGCTATAGATTCTAGAGAACCTCCAACTATCTTACCAAGACGTTCTCCATTCTCCATCCTTCTAGCTAGGGCTATTAGTCTATTGGCTATCTCATTCTTATTTACGGTATTAATGTTGAATAATTCCTTAGATAAAGCCTCTATATCTCTAGACAAACTATTAGTAAGTTTACCATTAGGTCTGTTCATCAAAGCTAGGAACTCATTCTTAATAACATCCAATTCATCCATAAAGGACAATTTGTTAATATTATTATTAACTTTAGCTGCTTTGGCTAACAGATTAAATGTTTCCTTTATCTGTCTTGAAGTAGCAGTGGTAGCTTTAGAGTCTTCTGTATTAATTACCTTAATGTCTCCTATTTTAAATACATCAGTTAATGCATTAGGAATCTCATTAATGGCAGCCATTATCTTCATTAACTCAATATTGCCATTAGTTGCCAATAATATCATTTTGTTATTAAGAGCATATGCGTCCTTTTCATGTTCTCCTAACATTGTAGTTCCTAAAGATAGCTTAAGTTCAGTATGTAAATCATGATGGCTTAATGCAATAAAATCAATTTGTTTGGTAATAGTATTACTAATAGCTACAATTCCTAATTGTTTTAGTGCTTCTATATTTACTAATTCCCATCCTGGATCGTTAACATATTTCTGGAATGTAGTTACTACAAAGGCATTAGTAGTATATCCAGTAGTAGGACTCACATCCTCCAACGGAATTTTACCATCAATGGCTCTTTTAAGATCATAGATAAATTTGTTAGTCTTAAGTCTATGATTCTTAACCATCTTATTTAGGTATTTCTCTACTTCTACTCTAAGTTCCGCATTCTTCTCTTTAGGTGAATCTTCTTTGATATAGATAGGCTTTCCTTTACTGTAGAAATCTTTAAAATACCATCTGCCCTCAGAGGGATTCGGAGAATCATAAACATGATTTGCAATAAAAGCATCTACATCAATTTGCTCTCTAATTGATTTAATCTTAGGATTAGGTATAAACTTACTAAGAGTATCTAGTACATTATCTCTAATAGATTCCCCTATAGTTTCATCGGTAAGTCTTACTGGAATTGCATAACTCACATTATTATAAAATTCACCTACTCCCCAAGCTAGTCTATTAATGGTGCCTCCAGAATCTTTAGTTCTGTCTTGCACTCCTTCGAAGCTAACTCCAGTTAATTCCCCATCCTCTAGCCCTTCCAGATGCATAGGTACTATATTCAGTTCCATATTAGCAGCAGGAATACCTTTGGAAGCTAACATTTGTCTATAGAAAGCTAACTGGTAATCATACTTAGTTTGCTTAGCAGCATCCCACCTATCAGACAACTTTGCAGAACTTTTGAAGACATATAAATGCGGTTGACCATCCTCACCTATCACTACCAAATCTATAGAACCTATTATATTAACTCCATCCAATGTTTTAGAATCTATAGTAAATTGAGGCAGTAGTTTAGCGTCCTGTCCATGTGCCTTATAGATTTCATCTTTAAAAGATGCCATATTCTTGTATATACTCCTGACAGCTTGTTCACTAAATACTCCAGCATACTTATCTATAAGCTCTTCTAATGACATATGACCGGCAAAGTAATCACCTAAAACAGCATGTAATTCAGCGCCAGTATCTGCTATCCTCTCCCACATTTCCATAATATTATTAACCTGCTCTTCAGCTTCAGCATGAGTCATACCCTTGGATACCAATTCATTTATAGTATTATGTCTCCAATTCTTAATACTGAACGGCTGTCCTAAGAAAGTTTCTTTAGAATCTTTGGTAATAGTAGCAGTTTCTAAGAAATCTGTAACTGACATGTTAGAACCTTCTGCTTTGTACACAATATCACCAGATACAGGGTCTACTCCGTTGCTGTTGAGTTTAGCGGTAGCTTTAATAGATCTTAACTTAGCTACCATTTCGGACTGCTTAGTGTCTTGGCTAAACACAATATCTGATATAAGTCCCATTTCAATTTGGTTCTTATGTCCTATTAAGAAGTCAAACAATTCAGCATAATCGTTAAATTGCTGTATTTGACCATTTATATTTAAACTGTATGTACAAGCCATTAACAATCCTCCTTTAAATTACCACTTTTAATCATTCTTTCTATTAGATTAGTAATTACACGAGATTCAGATGCCATATCCATATCAAAACCTTCTCTAAAGTCCTTATTAACTAAAGCACTACCAAATTCTGACATTATATCATCTATGCTCATGTTAAGTAATTTACCTAATTTCTCATCTTTAATGTCTTCCGAAGTTTGGAATGTGTTTTGAGTTTTGGCTTTAAATAGTTCTCCCAGGGCATCCAAGTCAGTTTCCTTACCTTCAAACCACGTGTCTGCAATCTTACTAAAGTAATTACCAAACTCTGTAACAAATATTTCTTCATTTAAGTCTGTAACTGCTCTACTGTCTCCTATATTCCTAAATGCTTGTACTTTATCATCATAATCAGAAAGTTGCTCCACTTGGTTTACTAATCCGTAATATAAATCTGAATTAGTCCTCTTAATGGAACCCATAATAAGATGTGCAAATTCATGTAATGAATCAGCAGTTGTTGCTCTGTCTACATTTAAATATATTTCTCCATTATAAATAAATGCATTAGTTCTACCTACATTGGGTATTACACCCTTAAAAGAATCTGCTAATTCTCTGGCTGTAACTACATTAATTTTAATACCATAATTCTTTCCAAGATGATTGGCTATTTCTACCATTTCACTTTTAAATGACCTTGGCACCTTCTTATGAACTGGAACGTTAGTGCTCATTTGAAGCTTCTGTAAGTTATATTTATCCCCAGCTGCTGCAACTACTTCATACACTGATTCACTAGCATTTTCGATTATATTTAACGCCTTAGTAATAAGCTCAGTTTCATAATTTAATTTGTCCGGGGTAAGCATACTAGGAACCTTATTATTATATAAGGCATTATGGGTCTCTGGATCTCTAAGTTGGTTCTTAAGTAAGAAGAACGTCGCTACTTTCTCCGGAGTATCTAATATAGATTGAATGTTAATTCCTTGTTCATTTAGTGATGTTAATATTTTATTGTATTGTGGCTTCTTCATCATTTCAGACACGAAGTTATTAAATGTTATAGACTTAATAAGCTTCTTGTCATTATATAGATTTATTTTATCATCTAATGTAATATCTAATACACTAAATCTATCTCCTATTTCCAACTTAGAACTAGAAGATATGTTAACTTTGTCTCCAGATTTCTTCTTAATACTAGTTGCTACTGATTCAAAGTTAATAGGTCTATTTAGCTGTAGTGTAATCAGGTTTTTAGCATGTTTTAAATTGTCTACACCAGAGGTATGTATATTATCAGCAGTAGTTATTAATTTATCACTAATATAGTACTTATTATTATATCTGATTATATTATACCCATTATAGTTCTCTATATAATCTACGATATCTCCAGTGTATTCTGTATTAACAATAGATTTATCAAATACAGGTTTCTTGACAGTGTTTCTTAATAACAATCCACTATCACTAATATATGCTATGTCTATAAACTTACCATTATGTATATTGTTATTAATGTCTTGAATAGCAGACACTATATTATCTTCAGTTGCCTCACCATAACCGTGATTCTCCATAAAGGACTCTATATCTTGTCTAGATATTTTGAGATACTTTCCAGATATTTTAGCTCTATCTATTAAGGCCTGAGCAGATGGGTTATCATAACTGATGGACTCTTGCTCTGGAGCACCTATTAAATCATTAAATATTTTATTAAAGGTTCCAATTAATCCTGTCTTATATAAAGCGTCACTTAATGAAGCACTAGAATAGAAATAATGAGTAAATGCAGAGACAACATTAGACTTACTGGCGACAAATTTACCATCTGAATAGCCTATTTTACTTAACGTAATCATAGCTCTTCTAGATGTAGTGGGGTCAGTGGCTAGTATTTTAGCTGCTGTAGCTATATTAGAGTATAATCCATCTACAACTTCTTTGGGAGCTTTATCCATTAAAGATGATACATATAATTGTTTTAAATGTGTCTCTATATGATCTGGAGTAGGTTTAATCACTGCTAATGAATTACCTTGATAATTAAATATTCCGTAATTACTATTCCAATTTACACTGAATTTAGCATCAGTAAGTAAGATGTTATAGGCGTTTAAATCAACTCCTTCTTTCTGTAAAGCATCTACAAGATATCTTATATTAGGTGTGTCAAACTCATTTCTAATAGTATTTAGATTGTAATTACCAGAAGGTAATGTAAATCCTTGTCTATTACTATTAATATTAAAGTTAGCTAGAGGAAATCCTCCAGAGTTAACGGCAGCAATAAACTCATCATATGCTTCTTTATTACCCATTAGAGCACCTACTGCATCCTCTAAAGACATTTCACTAGCATCGGGAACCTCCAGCTTGATTACGCTGGAAGCCCCTTTGTTAGAATTTATTATAATTTCAACTGAGCAACTCATATTAACACTTGATTCTCATTTGTATAGTATTACGTCTCATTAGACTTTTGATCTTACCTATTAAGGTATTAAGTGATTCGGAAAAGTTAATTACTAATTCCTTCATTCTGTTACTCTGGTTAGGAGTATTTATTACGAAGTAATTGTCACGTAACCTTAATGAATCCTCATCTTCCATATTTGGTACTTCATCTACCATATAGTAGTCATCTCCGCTTCTCATATATAGAAATAATCTACCTGTATCATCGTCTTTAATTCTAATGTATTTATCCCTAGCTCTACCTTTAGAACTCTCACTTACTATAGGTGCCATCCTAATAAGGGCATCCTCCAGTGAGAATGAGTCCATGTTAACATCAAGCCAGTAGTCAGCGTTACCTACATAATTATGAAAGTCAGTTAACATATCACTAACATCAACTCCATCTATTGTATTAAATAGGGAAGTTAATCTGTCAGCACCGTACTGATTCTTATTAACTACTAGATTATACAAAAAGAACCAATCTGTTAAAGATACTCCTTGAAGTTCTATCTTCTTAAGAGCAGCAAAGTCTCTTTGGTATCTACTAAATACTGGATCTGTTTCAGTACTTAACATATTAATTGGCAACTTCATATAAGTTACATTAGATCTAGTAAATGGATCTAATCTTCTGTTTCTACTTAATCCCTGTATGAAGCTATTAATAAGTAAGGATCTTACTCTTTTATTACCTACAACTCCGTTCTTTAATGCAGGAATTACCTCTCTTTCCATCCACATTTTAAAGTTAGCAATTCCCTCATTAGTAGACAAATTAAATACTTCTCCACCAGGACCAGCTGAGTGTATAGTCATGTCGGATCCTATGTATTCCTGCCCTTCTTCCAATCTAAATACTACGTTTCTACGTGTAAGCCAATTATTAATTAGAACGTTATCAGTATGAGATGCTAATGCGGCTAATTGCTCCTTTTTAACAGCTCTACCGTAAACTGGATTCTCTTTAATAAGGGCTTCTCTGTAGGAATTTACCAGATTAAACTTAGTGCTTATATTTATGTCAGAAGTATCAGTAAGATTATAAATATCAAACAGTGCTTTGAAATGAGGAATTTTAGTAATCATGTCAAATATGTTCCAAGTTCCCTTAATAATATTATAGTAATCAATTGTAGTCTGTCTGTAGCCATTATTGACTGGATCTAAGAACTTTCTAATACTAAAACCTCCATTTACTATATTCTGAGACACCGCATCTTTAACTATATTTCTGACCGCAGTTTCTTCTAAATATGGCTTCTCTTTCAATACATTAACAATTAGTTCATCAACATTAAACCCATTACTGCTAGTTAGATACTTACGCTCCCTATTAGTAATAGCTGATTCATAAGTATTCAACATTGCCATTTTACCTGCAATATCAGTTGGCATACCTTGATTTAACCCGTAGAATCTACCAAGAAGTTCAGTCTCTCTTGCATCAAAATTAATATTCTTAAATTCAGTGAATTTGTCCGGATCTATCCTTCTCTTCATCTTCAACAAGTATTCATATTCCTCTAGGAATCTAAATTCTCTAAAGTTCTTAGCAGGGAATATGTCTTCGATGCTACCATTATTAGCAAATCTATCTTTAATTTCTTGAATCCACTCACCTCTCTTGGCAAACATTCCAGGATTATCAACAGACACTCTAGCATATAATCCCTTCAGTCCGTCATTATTTAAATAGTTTCTAATATTAGGACCTTCTTCTAATGACCTAATTACTGAGTTAACAGATGCTGTTTCGTGATATTCATCAAATACGTTAACCTTCATCAAGTCATTAACCGTCTGCACTGTAGGTGTAGTCATTAGATTCTTTGCTATATCATTAAAACTGAATCCTAACATAATCATATGTAAATACATACCAGCTAGATTAGGACCAGCATTAATTTTAGATAGAATCAACTCCTTGGCATTATCGGTTGCAGCAGATAGTAAAGCTGAGATAACCAATGATTGGTCAGGTTGTACTCCTAATTGCTCTTGAATAACTCTAGAAACATCTTCTTGAGTTAATTGTTGCTCAGTAGCAGTCCTAATTAGGTTCTCCCAATAATTCTTCTCTGGAGCTAAATCAGTAAAGTTAATGTTGGCCATTATGTTTCTGAGGGTATCTACAGTAATTATTTTGCCATCCTCTGACACCTTGCTCTGAATACCTTTATAAACATTAGAGAAGAACATGTTGTTCATCCACTTAGAATCTCCACTTCTAATGCCTTCATTAAAATAATAACAGTTAGCAAAGAATACTTTCTCACCAACAGCTGCAATACCAATTACCTGTTTACCATCCATATTCTGCATCTGCATTACCCATTTAGCAGAAGGAGACATAAGAGTAATTTTGTTAGCTTCCTTACCAGAAGTAGAATTCTCAGCAGCAGCTTGAGGATCTCCCATTTCAATTGGAGAATATGCCTGAGTCATATTCTTTAGGTCTTGAATAATGTTACTAATACTAGCCGATACAGAGTTTCTAAATGCAGGCAAAGTATTAATAGCTCTTATCTTCTGACGACCATTCTTTACTCTTCTACCGTTCTCATCACGTTCTTCAGTCATGTACATAGAATGGTTATTTATTCTGCTTAGAATAAAATCAGCATTCTTAGTGTCCGACCCAGTATAACTTACTAAGTTAGTATCATCAATTACAGTAAGTAACTCAGCTATGATTGGTAGAGATTCTGGGTTATAGAAATTCTCCTCATTAAGCATTTCCACGTAATTAGTAATATCTACAGCTCCAGGAGCATGACTATATGCATATAGTTTACCATTAGGAGTAGGTAGTCTTTCAGACATTCTAAGAGCTTCTATAGAATTGAAATTGAAGTATGGAGACCATCCTATATAATTACCATTAGTATCAAAGTCATAACCCATTACGTAGGCTTTATCAATATCCGTTTAACCTCATACCTTTCAATATGAGACTGACTATATCATCACTCTATCTCTAGAGTGTCTCGCACTTCGGAACCAGCTTTCTGCTGTGCTATAAATTCTTCTTTAGTAAAGTTATCTCTAATTTTATAGAGTAATGATGGAACCTGTTCTATATATGGACGTATAATTTGTATGAACGCTGCACAATCAGATTCAGTGGAACTAGCAATAGAATAAGTTCCCTTTCCTTCTTTAAAAGGTCTAAATTGCACATCCCAAACTTCTTTGAAATAATCAATTACTACTTGAGCTGTATCTAAATCAACACACGTAGCTATTTTGATTGTATGTTGTATTGAGCTACGCTGTTTTGAAGTATTTACGTTTATACAACCATCATCCATATACCATATAGCTAACCCGATAGGGGTAAGCCAATTCAATAATCTTCTAGTAATATGTTTCTTAGGAGTATAGACTGTTCTCCTTAAGGCTTTTATAGTTGGGTTAAGTGACATCTGAGAGTATAAAACTTTGTTTCCTTTATTATATCCACATGTTGATATATACTCCTTAACACCATTGTTCTTAAACCCAAACTTGTTTAATAAGTCTATCTTCCATTCTAGAAACTCTCTTTGAGCTTCAGAATGACTTAGCTTGAATACATAATTACTAGATATTGTTCCATCTCCTAAAAGAAGGCCTATAAGTAGGCTCTTTTGTTCTTTACTAAGTTTCTTTGTTATTCTTCTAGCCATTTACCTAATATTTTGAGTTAAACATTAGATAAAAGTTCCTACTCCCTTACGGGATAGTCGATGAACTTTCATCCTTATAAACACAAAGATATTAAAACTTTTGTCAATTAACTAGTCTTATTATCCAAATATTTATCTAGGATGCTTAGCTGCGGATTGTCCAATCTTAACCTTTTTTACTTTACCAACAATAGTTAATTGCCGCCACTAGATGTATTACTACTCTAGTTTAGTAGGTTAAGCTCTAAGGAGTTCCCCGTCAATTCACGAGATTTATTATAGTGACTACAATATTAATATGTCACCTAACTAAACAGTTAAAATTAGGTCAATAGTCACTTCCCTGTAGCCAAGTTTGCCAGTGAGATACATGTACCACATTCTTATCAGAATCATTAAATGCTACTGCTTTCATCTTCATAAATGATTGCATAGTCTGTGCCGGAATACGAGCTACAGTAAATTCAAGAGATTTCTGGAATGATACAAACTTCTTCTTAGCAGCAGTAATCTTTCTAGATTTCTCTAAAGCCTCTAGTTCATAAGCTATTTTAGATACGCTAAAATCATCTTTAACTAATGCTTTAGTATATGTGTCATATAATCCTTTCAATAATCTGTCACTTCTGTCCTTACCCTGTTCTATAACTCCTTGTAATGTTGCCTTGTCTTTAATATATTGACTAATTTTAATGGAATCAAAATCGTCAGTTTTATAAATATCCATTACATTATCGGGAGTACTAACAACTAAAACTTCTTCAACAGAATTACCATCAATCGCATTATAGGATGTTACCAACTCATGATAATTACCTTCAGCATCGTAATATCCGCTTTCATATAATTTATTGCCATCTTTATCTATTCTAAAGATACTATCTCCAACTCTCATGAAGTCATCGTCAGTAAGAGTTTTATTAGCTGATAGCTTATCTATGATAGTAGTAGATGTATTAAATGCAATATATACGTGTTTACCACTTCCTCTAGTAAATGCTATATCAAATAATTTAGTTTTAGGAGTATGATATTTATCATACTTATTAACGAAGAATTGGTATCCTTGTGTAAGTACATCATTAATACTATCATTAGGACCTAAATTAAATTGATTAACATATAACTTACTAATTACTAATTCAGCAGGATTATTAACTAGATTTTGAATTGGAATAGCTATATTACCATTAGGCAGTTCCATTAAGTATCTACCTTCCGGAACGTATTTCTTGCTAAATGCTACTGGATCTTGATTATATTCCAATAACATATCTTCAGTAGCAGTCATATACCCTTTATCTAGCAACATGAATGTATTCTGAACATCAGCCTGTAATTTAGCTCCTATTTCTTTAGGAAGCTTCTTATACTTCTTACGTTCAGTAAACGATGCTTGTATTGCTGGCATATCGAATATACTATGTCTCTTGCCAGTTGCATCATCCCAGTATATTTCGGCAGGTTTCAAGTCTGTAGGTCTAGTAATGTCAGTATAAAATGTAGAGAAATTCTTCTTGACGAAATTATAAGAATCATAATCGTTTACATATACTAACATATACTCTCCTTCGAGTTTCCATCCATTATCTTCCAAGAACTGAGGTACAGTTAATGCTATATCTCTATTTAGTCTCTCTAACTTAGACAGTGCCTTATTAAGGTTATCTTGAGCCTTAGATAGTTCAACCCCTTCACCGTCTCCTCTATTAGCTTGATCTACTAGTCTAGTATACTTGCCAACTTCTAATTCGGCAAACTTTTTATTTCTAGTAGCGTCACTATTAATCTTGGCAACTACACTAGCCACTTCTTGGATAGGTATTTTAATTCTATCTCCAGGTAGTAATCTATCAATAGAATTAGCTGGTTCAGATTCAATTTTAGCCTGCTCTCTTTGTAAGTATTCATCTACTGATATTCCTTCATCAGCTGCAATTCGATATAAATCGTCATATCTATAATTCTGCCCTCCAATTCTATGTACCTGTATGATATTATATCCAGGAGCCATAACAGCACCCATACCTGGGAACTTTCTTTTAATAGCAGTCTTATTGATGTTGGACGTAAATGTAGATAAAGCCTTAGCAAATATAGAAGGATCACTATAAGGAATCTTATAAGCGTCAGCTCCATGTGAAGTTCTACGTTTCCTATCTAAAGCAAACTCCTCCTTAGCTTTCTGAATGATAGTTTTGGCAGTTCCTAATTCATCGCTGTTCTTATTTAATTCCTTAATAATAGCTTTACCAAATATCTCATACAAGTCTGATTTAACATCAGGATTATCAGTAGGTTTTATTCCAGTAAGAACATATACAGCTTCTTTAATATTACCTATAGAAGCTAATGCAACTTTACCTAAGCTTTTATATGCATTCTTAGCCATATCATGAGTAAATCCCATAGATTCAAGAGCTGAAATTACCTGAGAGAACTCGGTCATTGTTGACTGATGTTCTGGGTCGGTAACTACGTGGTCAGCATCCATCTGCATACCTAAGCCATCAGTATTAAAGTGCATTGTCATTAATGGAGAATCATCATACCAAGAGCTATCTGGATTTATATTTTGAGCTCCCACTTTGATTGCAGACTTATTAACTAAGTAAGCAATCATTTTATATTTGAGTGGCTGGTTGGTATTGCGTTGAGTAGGTATGTCTCCATTGGCTTTATACTGTCCTATATTATTAACATAAGTAGCAGTTACGGCTAATGAAGCATCGCTATATGCAAGTTCTCCATCTCTAAGTGATTCACTATAAACTCCTCCTAAAGCAGCATGTAATTCAAATAAAGAATTAATTGGAACGTTAGTATCAATTAATACATTAGCGGCACCTACTGCTTGTATTGGATTTCCATTTATATCTACCAACTGCTTACTAATATTATACAGTCCATTTCCTACTTTGTCTAGTCCTAGTATCTCATAATGATTGTTACCGTCTCTGTAAAATATTCTATCACCTCCAGTGACATCTCTTAGAGTCATTGGCTGACTAAATAAATTTACAGTAAGGTCTACATTAGCAGGAACATCCCAATCAGCTGTTGATTCACTCCATTTAAAATCAGACATCTTCTTGAATAAATTATATAATTTAATGTCTGATGTTAATGATTGACGAAGCCTTTCATTGTAAGCAGAGAAGGTAGCAAACTTTAATAAAGCTGCTGTACCATATCTTCCATTATAATCATGTCCAATAGGTTTCTTATCTTCTCCTACAGATGAATCTTGTAATGATAAGTTCTCCAAATAAGACATAATAGGATTACACCATGCAGAACCGTCATGTGCATCCACTTCTGCAATTTCACCTTTAAAGTTATATACAGGAGCTCCGACATCACTCATTACAGCTATTCTATACCAGGGTGGTACTCCAGTCAAACTATTCTGATGTAGATACTGTAATGTAGCTGGTACAATCACATTACGTTTTAACTCAGCAAGTTCTCTAGAAGAGTGTTCCATTTCTATTCCGTTAAATGAGTCAGGATCTAAACTACCATATTTAGCTTTATTTGGATGTGCAATGCTACTACCAGTAGTTACTAGTCTAAGGTTCTCTGATGTTAAGAAATCAGCTACAAAGTACCTTTCAATTAGAGGATTTAGAGTAATTTCTACATCATCTCTTAACCAATTACTATCTAAATCAGATAGTCTAGTAATATTAGTATTACCCTGTTTAGCTAATATAAGTTCTTGAGTATTCTCATTTACCCATAGTCTTTTATCAGCTCCTAATAACTTATCCGCAGCCTTTCTAAGAACTGTATTACTACGTCCGTTGGCATATACTAAAGGGAATGACATATTATTGTCAATCATGTCCTTAACAAACTTCTTACGTTCTCTAAGCATAGCTTTGTTAAACACATCCTCTTTAGCATACATTTCTGTAGCAAGGAAGTTTAAAAGTTTATTAGGAATCAGGCCTTTCTTAGTTTTGCCATTGAGTTCAAATGACCCTCCTATATTAGTGTGAACGTTATCAATATTAGGGACTCCAGCAGCATAAGACATATTAGTGTACTCACCTGATGTAGTAACTGCTAATAAATTAGTAAAGTCTTGGTAGTCAAGTACATCTACTAATGAAACTGGTTCTTTAATATCAAGAGAGTCTAAAGCATCTACTATGCTACTAGCATCCATAAAATCACCAGCTGCTTGTGCTGCATCTAATGCTTGTAACAGTCTGTTTCTTTCTGAATCTAGAGATTCATTATGTTTAGCTATTTTAGCATTCTCAGCATCTACTTTACTCTGTTTAGATAGTATTCTGTTTGCAGCCTCAGGATTAATAGCCTGCAATCTTTGTAAGCATGTCTCTAAAGATTGTCTGTATACTTCTTTATAGTCACCCAATACATTATTGAATACTTCCTTATAGTAAGTTCCTACAGTTCCTTTGATAGCACTAATAATGTCTTTAGTAGGTGAAGTAAGTAAATTAATAAGTAATGGCTTACCATTCTCATCAAGTACATCTATCTTATCTACACCAAGCTTCCACATTACAAATGTTCCCTTATCGGAATATACAGTAGGTTGTACATTGATAGTTACAGGTGCATTGCCATTCTTTGGTCTTAATAAGTTTCCATAGAAGTCATATACTAACGAAGAATATCCTATTTCTGCAACCGAGAACTTAGTAGCACTCTTCTTTATTCCATTTCTACTAACTACATCAGTTTTTATGGAAGTTCCCATTAGCATATTAGGATTTCGTCCAAATAGCGTATTCTTTAAAGCAGAACTAGGATTATCAAGTATATGCTTTTTAACGTAGCTCCTAGTCAGTCCAGCTAAGTTAGCAATCCTGCTGTTAGGTATATTATTACCTTCAGCATTCTTAATAACTGACTTATATATTTCTCCAGTTACTACCTGCTCAGCTGCTACAATATCATTAAGTATATTAATTAAATTAGGTCTAATAGCCTTTAATGAGTTTGAGGCTTTATCGTAGTAGAACCTTTCATTATTATCTCCTAACTTCTCATTGTAATAGTTCAGAGTTTCTATATACGAACGTAATGATAAATTCTCAGGATTATTTTCATATCCATCATATACTGTATTAACAAATGCAGAACTGCTTGCAACAGCTACTAATTTATCAAGATAATCAAGATTATTAGCTTCATTTACATTTCTAAATGCAGCTAGTAAATCTACATTACCTCTTAAGAATCCTGTATTAGCAAAGTCATCTATAAATTCTATTAAAGATACATATAATCTTTCTCCATCAGTAAGTACCTGTGGATTGTTCTCTTCATATATAGCTTTTAACTTAGTAAATGAAGGTTCTTCTAATATAGTATTTAGCCTTCCAAATTTAACGATATCAGAGTTTGATAATTCAAGCTTTCTTTGTCCTTTACTACTAACTGCATTGCTGTTATAAATTACAGTAACCTTTTCTCCTTTATATGGTAAAGTAAAAGAGACGTCGCCAGTAGTAGCGTTACTAACAGATATTCCCCACCTATTTAATAGGCCAGTTCTATCTGCCATAAGTTCGTTAGCAATATCAATATCATTCTCTCTCTGTATTTTACGTCTATTTACATTAGATTGCTTAATTTCAGAACTATCCAAATCTCTAGTATCACTATTAAGAGCATATTCTACATATCTGGCATTGTTAGTTCTATCTACAACTCCAGATATAGAATCTAACAAATCGTAAGTAGTGATAGCTTTAGAAGTAAGATAGTCTCTATTTGCAATATTATATAAAGAGTTGAATTTATCTTTGTTATAGAACTTATCATAGATAGATTTAAATACGTTAAGATCGTTTACTTGGAATACCTTAGACCTAGTATCACTATTTAATATTTCCTTAAGAATTTCTCCTAAGTAATAATTAGGGGCGGAATGTAAATTTAAAACTAAATCCTGCAGTCTCTCCCCAAAGAACATAAAGTTGTATTCGTCTTTAATCTTGCTAAAAGAGTGAACGAATTGTTTTAAATTTAAATACTTGTCACCTATCTGCTCTCCAGTAACATGATTAATTACGGGAGTTTGTTCAATAAGTAATCTAGACACATTACCTATTTCAGATAATGCATCTACATTCTCATTAGTTCTCCATGTTTTAACCATATTAGAACCAGATCTAAATTGGTATTTATTAGTGCTCACAGGTAGTTCTATTCCTACATATCCCCTATTCCTAATTTCCATATTCTTTCCGAATAAGCTTTTAAGAATAGTATCGAAGTTACCGTTAGATAGAACAGCCCATGCATTGAATCCATCCACTAACATCTGATTCTTATAGAATCCTTCTATGTTTCTCTTCTTAGATACGAATGCACTGTCTAACGCAGATTTAGATATGTTTTCAAATATACTAGAAGCGGCATCCAGAACCTTCTGCATATTCTCTACATTAGGAATTCCATCTAGGTAAATAGTATCTAGTATAGATGCATCAGTTTCTATACCTTCTTCAGAATTAGCTAATTTAATATAGTCGACTAATTTCTTAAATAAGGTATTCTTGTATTTAGCAATATAAACATTTAAATCATCATTGCTCTTAATAAGTCTACCGTCGGCAAAATTAACTAATGATGCTTCTATAATATTATACCTAAACTGATTCAGCATATACTCCTTAACTACAGAAGCAGAACCGTAAATATCACTAATGGATGGAGTTGCAACTCTTCTCTCCAATGGTTCTTCAATTACTTGAATGTCCTCAGGTTCGTCTTTAATGACAAGACTCTTGTCAACTTCCTCTACTGTAGAGGTTTCCGGATTAATACTGAATTTGGAACTTAACGGTACAGCATATTCAGCTAATAATTGTTCCTTCTGTGCATCTGTTAATCTTCTGGATGTTTTAACAAAATCTTCTAGAACCTCAGAAAGCGAGACATATTCTGCCTCGCTCTCCAGGTTAAATAGTCCAGTATTCTTCAAACTGTTGTAGAAGTCGTCTATGAAATTAGCAGTAGATATTACTGGCTCTTTCCTAAACTTTAATACTGTACTTCTTAGAGCAACCTCAGCATCAAGTCTGTGTTGCCCTATGTCAAAGTTAGTACATGCCATTTCTTATTAGATATTAAATTTACATCCTTGACTATCAATAATGTTCTTATTGGAAGCTAAAGAAGATATGTATTCTTGCACGTCAATTAAATCATCATTGTCTAACTGCTCATCAGTCAATAATCCTTCAAAATGGCTGTCAACTAGTTTGGCTTTATCCAATATAGCCTGAGCCTGCTCTGGAGTTACTGATGATAGAGACATTAATGTGTTAATTAAGTCAGCAATTTCAGATTCCCTAAGATTATCAAAATCGTTAAGTGTATCTGCGAATATCTTTAACTTCTGTTCTCTAGTTGGATCAAATGGAATTTCATACATAGTTGTATCTGCAATTTCTACTTTACCATCGAGAATAGAACCTTTTATTGTTTGTCCTCCCTGCAAAGTTACTGTAAATTCCTCTAGATTACTACCATTATATTCAACATTCTGAATTGCAGAATTATCAATAGAACCATCTACTTTCTTAGGTAGTACAGAGGGACTCTTCTTATTTATTTCATCTAACAGGGTAGAATAACTATTTATAGTTAATAGTCCAGTGTCAAGAACTGTAGTATAAATACTTAATACAGTGTCATTATTCATCTTTAATTGTCTATTATTAACTGCATCAGAAAGCTTGACAGCTACTGAGCTACTATACTCTTTAATGATATCATTAATAGCAGCATCCCCTTCAGTCTCATATCTAGATTTAGCTCTGTCAGCTAAATCCTGTAAGGATTCATATCCACTTACATTAGACAGAGCTCCCATAGTTGACAAATTCATTCTGGAGTTAAATTCGTCTCTCTTAGCATGTAATATATCATCCTTAAATTCTACTTCTTTTAAACCAGTAGGGTCTATAGTAATTTCGAAATTAGGACTTTCTATAGCTACATCTATATGGAACTGATCTAAGTTATTTCTAGTGGGATAGAAATCTGAGGGTTGACTGTCATGAGAAGTCTGAAATCTTGGAGTATAGAATATTCCATCTATAAATGGAGCATATGTTGTAGTAGGAGCACCTTCCTTAATAGTTGGAGTGCCATGTAATATAACATTGAACATATTATTAAGTACAGAAAAAGCACTGGTCCTACCTGCATCTCTGACAGCTTCACCTATGCGAACATTAGTTGCTTCTAGTCTAGTTTCTATAGGTTTACCATCCGGTCCTTTTGCAGTAAATGAATAAGCATCACCTGCTTTATAACCTTTAGTGTACATCTTATAGATAGAGGATAGCAAACTAACAACTTTAAAAGATCCTCCCATATTTCCTAAAGCTGAGGCTGCATGTTTGACAGTTCTTACTCCATCACTGAATTCTATCTCTCCATTATCAGATATAAGTTGCTCTAGGATATTATCCATATTTCTTCCTTCTGTTCTAATTGTGAAATTAGTATCCTTAGGAAGTGAAATGTATTTACCTAAAACATCAAATATTTCATTTAATATAGTATATTGAGCCTTAGCAACTGCTGGATCTATATATACTCCATAAGTAAGTTTTCTAGATACTTTACTGCCTGCATTGAATTCTTTCCATTCATTCTCACTAAGATTTATAGGTCTAACTACCATACCTGGAGCATTAGCCTTAATAGCATCAGCATAAGTAAGTCTAAACATAAATCCATTATAAGTAGAAGGATTCCAAGGAACTCTTTTAGCCCCATTAACTACAGATTGGTCTAGCAGTCCATTGAACTTATCAACTTCAGTCTGTCCCCTTACTTCACTCAGATTATTAGTAGACATATATGTCTTATAAGCATCTAAGAAGTTGTTAAGTCCGGCTCGATAATTCCACAATGCTACTAACATTCTAGCCGCTGTAGTATTACTTCCATATGTACCTATATAGTCCTTAACCTGCTGTATATCAAGTTTACTCTTGCCATCATCGTCAGTACTAGTTAAATCACTGAATGATAATGTAAAGTAGTCATTTATAAATGAACCATTAGGGGTAGCTACTATAGCTCTAATGATTGGCGGTACTCTATCTGCAACTTCTGCATTTGCCTCTTCATTAGAAAGACCCCTTGATTTAGCTTCATCAAATGCTCTTGCTCTCTTCTTCTGCATTTTGATATACATATCTGCTAGATTTGATTCAGTAACTTTCTCCCCGTCTATTTTGAGATGCTTATTAGTAGTTGCAAATACTATACCTTTACCTCTGACTGATTTATCGATCATAGCTACACCACCCTGTCCAGTATATCCATACATAGGACTTATTAGAGCATTAGGAAAGGCTTCTTGTAACTCATTAAGATTCCAAGTTTGACCTGGTACCTCTTTTAGTCTAGTTGCCCTAGAGAATGTAATGTCAGATTTATTGATTTTAAAGTATTTAGAAGATGTTGGATTAGAATTAGACCATTCTTGCATGTTCTTATACCACTTCCTATACTTAGATATAGCAGCATCTAACTTGTTACCATGAGCTTTATCCCATTTCTGCCAAGTGTCTGGATTAGTAAGTTTACCCATAGTAAACTGAATATCCTTACCTCCATCTATACTGACTCTGTAAACAATATTAAATGCAGTAGACTCTACTTTAGTCTTATCATAACCTTGTTTGTCTCTAGCTATATCTGTTCCAGTGGTACTAGTATCGTCTTTACGAACTTCAAGATAGAAACTTCCATTATTCCATACATCTAATCCTAACTTAGCTAAATATGCATTACCACTATCAGACAGTCTCTGTAAGAAATCTTCATCAAACTTCTCACCAAATGTTAGGTAGTTTCTAATATCCACCAATAATGATTTAGGAGTAATCAATTGATTAGCAGTATAATGAATTCCATTTTTAGTAAAGACGTTTAAATCATCTATAATATCATCTTTAACTACTCTATCAAATGTTCCGTCCTCATTCTCTAACATACCATATCTCATATACCATCCATAAGCCCTAATTCCAGACATAACACCCTCTATTTCTGAATCTAATACAGTAGTCTTCTTTCCATCCAAGTTACCTAATAACTCATTCTCTATAGGATTATCTCCTTTAGGTTTGGAAGGACTTTTAGGTGTATAAGGAGCAGCTTTAGCAGCTGGTTCAGGAGATTGAGATGTCTCTTCAGAATTTATTGGAGAAGGAGTATACCCTTCCAATTCTGAATCCAAAGCAGCCATTCTGATTTCTTTGAAGGTGTTAATAATACGTTCCTGACTAGGAGTTACAGAAGTTCTATCTTCCTTAATAAGATTCTTCTCTTTTACATATGCAGATAATCCATTATTAATAATGTAAGTTCCTTCTTTAGAACGAGACATCATAGTATAGAAGGATTTAGCAAAATTAATAAGGTCTGCCCAGTCAGTAGAATCGTATTTAGCAAAGTCTACATCAATAATGAAGTGAGCAGCTTCTGAGCCTTGTACAGATTTAGGAGTGTATACCTTGATTCTACTATCATTCATTCTCTGAATTAACTGATATGTAGGAGAGTTTTCATTATCATATACATAACCTATTTCACCATCAGCTTCCAATAATGCCTTAATATCTTCCTCTGAAATTTCATTTACTATCTTCTCTCCATTTAGTGGATTGTCATCGTCTTGATAATGTTTCAGAATTAAATTACTAGTAATTTCATTGAATATTCTATCTCTAACTTCTGCATCATTATCAGCGGTCACATTATCCTTGTTAAAGTTGATCCTACTAAGAATTGCATTAACCTGCTTATTATTATCGTCTTTCTGAACATTAGTAATACGTAAGCTAATATCCAGTTTAGGAGTTCTAACCGTTAATGCTTCAGTTGGTTTAACATTGTATATACTAGTTTCTACATTCTCATATCCATTCTGATTTAAATCCCCTAATAGTATTATTGTAACACCATTCTTGGATGCCCAATCAGATAAGAATTGCATATAAACGCTATTAACCCAAGTAGCTTCATCAATAAACAGCAATCTAGGAGTAGCATTATCACTATATTCTATATCAGACTTAGCAACTGCTACAGTGTATCCTTGCTTAAGTTCATTAAATTCTACCAAGTCATATAATTTAGATTCAGTATTAGAGCTATTAATGTCCTTACTAAGTTCACCATAAGTCTCATCACCTAAGACATGTCTCATTAAACCTTCTACAGTAAAAGACTTTCCATCACTTCCTAGAGAACTTACCAAATTATTAACTTGTTGCTCAGACGGACCTACCTTCCACACAGTAGAATTAGGGTTAATTTTAGTAACAATTCCCTGTACCAACTTAGCAATTACTGCTGTTTTACCAGCACCTCCGATACCATTAACCATTACAGTATTGAAGTACTTTAGTAATTCACTACCGGGTTGGCCTTTAGGAACATCAATATTATCTATGGCAGCATTCATTACTTCTGGGTTAACTGCCATAGCTGTAGACATGTAAGCAGCATATTCTTGGGCAAATAAGGGAGCATAGGTAGCTTCTGAATCAGCAAGAGTCTCTCTTAAATAGTAATCAAAATCAGACTTCTTAAATGCTAATGTGGCATGCAACCACATATAAATATCAAAGTCTTCTATATATTCCGTTTCCGGGCTAAACCTAGTGTTATTTTGATTTACTAAACTAGACATATTGAATTTAGCCCCTAAATTAGAGAACATAGCTTTAAGTACTGTACTTACTGATTCTCCACTTTCAGATACTATTTTATGGAAAGTATCATAAAGCTTATTCTGTAAGTTAGCCAATTCGACGGATATTGCTGGATTATCATAAGCTGCTTCGTCAATATTGTCCAAGGTTGGGGTAGATATTTCATCTAGACCTGCAAATAACTTGGTTCCGTTATATTCTAAGTCTTTTAGGAATCCATATTTACCATTACCTCTTAATACATCGTATAGCAATTTAGATATCTTTTGACCAGTTCTAGCATGTTTACTAAACTGATTTACCCCATTCATTATAGATAAATCAGTTAAGAACAGCAACTGATTAATAATTTTATCCAATTCTATATTCATCATGGCTGCTACATCGTCCCTAATAACTCCATATTTCTCTTCTTTAGGGAAGTATGTTTCTAAGAAGTGGTTCATAAGAGCATTATGTCCAAATGGCCTATCAATATCCAAATCAGCAGTAGAACTAGAATAGATTACTGATTTAAGCATATTAATTGCTGTAATAGCATCTTCTATTTCCTTCTCTTTGTTGCCATCTAAAACATAATCAGATATAGTAGGAGCTGCCTCAAATCTTCGTTGCTCATTCTCTATAAGGTCTATAATATTAGAAGTGCTTCCGAATACAGTTCTAGTAAAATCCTGAAGATAATCATACACTGGACTAGTTTTAAGTTTAAGCACATCACTACGTAGTTGCAATACTGTTGCATTGTACGGGTTGGCTAGTACTTCGTTATTTATTTCTTTAGCAGCATCCTGATATATCTTCTCCATGTTATTAATACGCTCTTCAGTGTACTTCATAACATTATCTGCATCTTCAGACTCATAGTATTCTCCTATAGCATCAAAGTAATCTAAAGTTGCATTAACAAGCTGTTTCTTGTACTCTTCAGAATTAATAACATCATGGATTTCTTTGTTTATGTCTTCTAAGTTCTCTCCATTAACTTTCTCTAATGTTTCTATTAGTTTATCCATCAATGGATCAGGAAGTAAGTTACCACTAGCATCGACGTTTCTACTAATAATCCCATTAGCGAACATATTACCTAAAACAGTCATAACTGCTCGTTCGTTAGAGATTTTATCACCAAGAACACTAAGTAGTAAGTCTTTAGTCTCGGCATCCATAAATCCATAGCCTTGTGCCATTTGAATTACTCCTTGAACTCTTCCTAACACTTCTTGGTTGTACAGTTCAGTTTGTTGTAACCTAGCTTCAGCCTCTTCATCAGATTCGTTGTCCTTTCTGTCAAATACTTGTCTAGTAAACTTCTTATTAAGAACCCAGTCAATGTTACGGTCTACTCCAAATCTAGATTGGAGTTCTTGCTCAGTAACATCCTCCAGATTAAGTCTATCTATAGTAGCCTTTAAATCAATCATAGTTGAGAATACTTCCTTTCTAAATTTGTAATATTCATCAACTGAGATACTACCTTCTTGAAGCTTGTTAGAGAACTCTTTATTAACCTTCTTATATATACCATAAGCAGCATCTAGAGCTTCCATCTTATCTTGCTTCAGATATGCTTCGTATTTAGGTTTCAGAGATTCTATTTGTTCTTCTGATAAATCCTGGAAGTTCTGTTTAGTATCAAATTCAGCAAAATCCTTAAATGTAGCTGCGTAATACTGATGATTGGCTAAATTATCTATAGCAAACAACATTTGATCTGTATAATACTCAGAGAATGAACCGTCCAAGAATTTCTGCTTTTGAAGTTGTAAATCAGAATATTCTTGCTGTAGTCTTTGTAAATCAGCTTGATAAACTGACCCTTTCTTGTCTGTGTCATTTGTCTTATGCTCCAGATCTGCTATTTCGTTGCGTTTCTCAACTATTTTAGAAGTAAGGGTATTAAAATCTTGAAGCATTTTACCATTATAGCCATTAAGAATAGCCTTACCGAATTTCTGACCATCGGATACCTCAATGCTAGCTAAAGCCTTCATTCTAACATCACTCATTACCATCTTGTCTAATAGCTGTTCGTCGGATAGTCCCATACCTTCTTGGTTAATAACAGCATCTAGATGTTGAAAGTAGCTCTTAGTGAGATTGTACACTGCTTCATTTTGATTGTCTGCTCCACTAGTAGGAGATGTCCATACAGTACCTTCCTTTGTATCCTCAGTCTTAGTAGCAGATAGATTCTTGTTACCTAATTTACCCTTCTTCTTAAGATTATTAAGCTCTTCTATTAGTTCATTAGTACGCCCATTTCTGATTAGATATATAAGCTCTTGATTAGTTTGCTCATTAGTAGCTCTATGATTATTAACCACATCTACACCATGAAATATAGCGCCACCAATAGCTCCTCCGAAGAAACTCATTCCGTATCTTTCAAATGCATTCTCTCCAGCATTTAACTTATTCTTGCTCTCAGTAAAGCCCATTTCTTGGGCCCAGTTAAATGTAGCTTTAGCTAAGTCAACTACAGCTTCTTCGGACATTTCCTCTAGACCTTCAGTAAGCATCTTCTGAGCAAACCCAGTAGTATGATTTCTAACATCAGACCAATAGTCGGAAGACTTCTTTTTAGCTGTATCAAAGAATTTAGCTAGCTTCTTAGGTTGTGGTATATTAGATTTAGCTAATGTCTGGAATCCCTTATTAACTTCCTCTGCAACCTCTTTAATTGCTTGTCTGTAAGCAGGTACGGAAGTCTTAAGTTCTGGGAAGAATATTTCGCCAAGACCAGTTCTATCAACTGCATACATGCCCGCAACAGCACCCCATGCAATAGCAGCTGCTTCAGCTCTAGTAGCTCCTTGGCCGATAGCATCCTCAAAGGTTTCTAAACCCTGCATCATTGCCATATAACCAAGTGCAGTATTTGCTGCCATTCTATTATTTCTCTTAAGAATGGTTTCAAACGCTTTAGCAGCCTTTAGCTGATTCATTTCTATGACACTGCCAGCTACGTTCTTATACTTCTCTGGATTCTTAAGTAATATTTCGGCAGCTTCTTCTCCTGCTTTGGCTAAAGCAGCTCTTTGTTTAGCCTCTGTTCCAAGTAATTTATGAATACCTTGGAATATAGTTCTCTGCTGTGCCCACTGCAAAGCTACATCCGTTACTAAATCAAAGAAGTTCTCAGTTGAAATTAAGTTCTGCTGAGAATATTCAGATTTAGAACCTTTAAATGTTCTGCCTATACCCTGTAATAAGTTGGCAGTAGGAGTGTCTTGATTTAATCCTATAGTGGATTTATAGATTGTAGGAAGAATATCCATTAATTGAGCACCAATCATGGCACCTCCATATACAGTATTAACGTAGGGAACAAATAGAGGAGCTATTGCAGCTACTGTCTTCATTACAGTACCAGTAACTGATTTATCAAGTCCGTCAGAATCGAAGAAATCATATTTATTAGCAGCCGAACCATCTACAGTAAATGAATCAAATGCCGATTTAAATTTACGTCCGTATGCTTCTCTTCCTCCTAGGGTCTCGTAGTAGTAAGTACCTTCATCGTTATATTTTAAGTCTCCCTTATTATGCTTAACAACTCTTCCAGTAAATGGATCTGTATGTTCTCCATCTTCATCCCACTGTGCAAGAACTAAAGGTTCACCTAATGACGCTAAGAAACCTACTGGATTACCAAATAGTATATTATCATTAGGTGTATATTCCTTATACTTCCCAGTTTTATAGTCGTATACCTTTTGAGTTTGAGCTAGTTCAGAGGCAGTCCATTCTCTATTGTCAGTCCTTCCTATTTGAGATACACCAGTCTTTAATCTATCTGGATTAAGTACTTTAGTTACATTAAAATTAATGTCCCTAACTTTACCATCCTCTGGTCTTAACTGAGAATAAGGATCCCAATCAGCATCATCCATAATACTTTCCTCAAACTCATCATTAGCAAACTTTTGATAAGTTTGAGCGGCAGCATCATACACTTTATTAAAGGATACTTCATCAAACTTACCTTCATCATCCTTAAATTTATCTTGGACATATTTACTATTCTTATAGGTATTTCTATCTAATAATCCAGTATTGTCGGCAGTTAATCCTACATCTCTAAAATTTCCAGGAGTAAACGAAGGATTATCTATCTGCGCTATGAACCAATCATTAGGTTTCTTTACGTTATTCATATTTAGTCTAATTTAGATGTACTAGCTCCAGTAAATGTTGATAACTTCTTAGCTTGAGCAGCTTTACCTTTTATAATTCTCATATCTCCCCAATCCGCAGGAATTGTTGGATCTTCACCTGCTACATTAAGAGCTAAACCAGCACTTTCAAGTATAGGCATGTAAGCTACAGTTCTAAACAGTTCACTTTCTGGAGTAATACCTAACTTACCTTTAAACAAATTCTTAATATTATCAGGGTCTACTTCAGGCATACTTCTGATATTAGTCATATACCCTTCCCCTGCTTTATCTACATCAATTACTCCACTCTTTCCACCAATCCAGCTATCACTACCTCCAGCTATTACATTAGTCATTAGGAATGGTCGGAACTTAGAAGGATTCCATATAAGTTCCCCATCTTTATTTTGATACATATAATCTCCTAAATTGTGAGTATTCAATATCTGTGATAGCTCAACGGCAGTTATATTATTGCCTCGCTCCTTGATTTCTTTCTGAGCCTCTATAAATTCCGGCATTAATTCAAAATCTGGGACAATCTTACCATTAGCATCATATGTGTATGGTAGTATAGCCCTAGCTAATTGTGTGCCATCATATAGTACCTGCCCAAGATTGGAAGAATCTACTCTCTGATTTCCTAGAGAAATAGAAGTAGTATCAACTATACCTCCAATTCCTGAATTTAATAAAGATTGTAATGACCCTTGCGGAACTACGTCACCTTTCTGGTCTAATGGCATCCCATAAATAACTGCATCAGTATGCATTTGATATCCTTGACCCGGATTTACTATGTAAGTGGATTCTACTCCATTCTCTCCAGCATAATAAGACATTATGGGTTTCATACTCAAAGTCTTCTTATTACCATTACTATCGGTATTAGCTCCAGTGGTAGCAGCTTTATCAAAATCAATTCCAATTTCACTAGTATTGTCAATTCCAGATGCAACCATATCAGCCACTAATTTATAAGCACCTTTATTAGGGTCTAATCCGGCTAATGCAGCTTTACCTCTTAATAATGCCTTAACATTAGTAGGCATTACAGAGATTAAATAATTTAAAGCAGTTACAGCTTTCCTAGATTGATCTGTATTCTTCTCTGTGATTTTATAAACACCATCTTCTCCAGCAGCTAATAATTCATCAATACCGTCTTTTATATCCTGGCCTTTCTTGGTTCTAAAGAATTCTTTTGAAGTACTATCCTTTCCAATTTTACTAATAAGTTCCCAAATAGTCTTATTAATACTCTCCATACTAACACCATTAGCTATAGTAGTAGATATGTTATTAGCAAATGGGACATTATTAGCTCTCAGTTCAGCTAAATCTGCATTAGTAAGTACTCTATCACCTCTTTCTAAAGTAGATTTTAATTCCGGACCATCTTCTCCCATCACATAGTATCTACCATCTGTACTTACTGCCATTTCACCATAGGAACCATTCTTCTTAGATTCTTCTATAGCCATCTTCCACTGCTCCTTACCCTCTCTAAGTCTAGCCATTAACTGTAGTGTACGTCTATAAGCAGTTGCAGTAGAATTTGGATCTAACGGATTATTCCTATTAGCAAACAAATTACTTACTTCGGAAGCCACAGCATCTACGTCACTAATGAGGCCTTCTTTGTATAGAGCTTGTAATAGGCTCTTATCTATACCTTCTGCCTTATCTTTAGTACTCTCCACATTATTAGAGCCTTCTGTATATGGAGCACTAGGCATTGGTTGTGGAACATTAGTGTAGCCAACGAAGGCGGGAATACCCCCGCCTTGTAGCTTCTTAACTTTATTAATTATTTCCATGACATTCCTTTCTTAATCAGCTCAGCAGTTAAAGAAGACATATGCTTAATTAAATCTGCTTGTTGCTTTTTAGATTCGTTAATATTCTTATGGAGTTGTTTATTATCTTCTAGCATTCTCTTATTAAAGTCTCTTGCTCTTTGCATTATTATTCTGTCAGCTGAATTCATTTTAGCTCCAGATTTATTATAAGGTATTTTAGCTTGAACTGGATTTACTTGCTCAAACAACCAAGGCATCTGAGTTAGTTTCTTTCTTTGAGCTAACATTTCCTGATTCTGGGCATCAACTAATCGATAATAATCATTCATAGCAGCTTTCATTCCCTCTTGATCATTGTTCTTTTGAGCTTCAAGATATCTATCTTGTAATGCTTGTAATTGAGGTCTATATTTAGTAGCACTAGCTAGTCTAGCCTGTTCTAAATCGAACTGCTTACTAGCTGCCTTATTCTGTCTAAATCTTCCTTCAATGCCTGCTAAGTAAGGAGAAATTACTCTTTCATAGTTATTAGTAATTCTGGCAGAATCAATTTGTTTCTTAGCCGCATTAATTTGTAACATTGAAGCTCTGTTTCTATTGGCAACATCAGTTCTTCTAGCCTTAGCAGCGTCAGATTCTTGTTGTGCTAATGTTCTAGTTCTATTAAACATATCTGCATCCGCTATATCTCCTTGGAATCTCATCTGGGCAGCTCTGTTACCAGCTTCTAACTCTCCAGCTAACTGTAAAGAACCATCGGAAGTTCTAGGTCTAGCAGCTAACGAGGTGAGATTAGAAGCCTGCTTATCAGCTGATACTTTAGCAAGATAGTTACCAGTAATAGGTACTACATTCTCATAGGTATCTACTAATAGTGGCTTTAATCCTTCTTTATATTTGTCTGCGGCTCTACGATTAGCTCTTAATCCTCCAACCATTCTACCTAAAGCAATAATATCTTCTGGTAGTGTTCTTAAACCAGACAGTACATTAGTAACTGCTCTACCCTTAGTATTTAATTTATAACTACCTGAATTATTTGTAGTTTTAATATCTTGAGGAGTAGCTTCTACGTTAGGAACTGTTTCGTCTAATAACCCTGTAGTTGCAATTGGAGTATTAGGAATATTAAATCCTTTACCATCAGTAATACCAGCCATCTTTAGTTTAGGCATAAAATTTACCATACCTTGATTTAAATTCTTAATAACATCTATATCATCAGGAACTAGGGATTTCAATACATCCATTCCCTTCTTAGTAGTAGCTGCCGTACCTAAATGTCTTAAGAACGTTTGATCTCCCTTAAGTCCATCTGCTGTCCACTGTGTCCCTTTATCCGAGCTGCCACCTCTACCAGTAATACGTCCTCTTCTTACTAAATCAGACATGGTATCTTGATTAACAGAAGTAAGATTATTAAATGTAGTTTGATAAGCAGCTGCATTAGGATCATATGTAAGAGATGTGTCACCAGGTTTAGAGGTACCAAATCCTAATTTAGCATAATCTCCCTGCATATTATTATACTTACTAGCATTAGCAGGAGTTATATTACCTAGAGTATTTTTAAGTCCTAAACTATTAAGTATATCATTATTCCAACTTAAATCATCTACGGACCTAACGTTACGACGTTGTATTGGAGCAGCAGGAGATTGAAATTTAGGAATTAACAATCCACCATCTGCCTTCTTGGTAACTCTATCATCCTTAGATTTCTTTTTAGTCTTAGGCTTAGTCTGCTTCTTAGGAAGTTCTCTCTTAATGTGAGCAGTACTACGTTTAGGAGGGTTAACAAGCTCCCACAAGTATCTAGCATTCTTGTCTGTAATGGAATTAGGAGTAACAGTAATTTCAGTTGGAATCGGAGCAGTATATATATTCCTTCTGGGAGTTACATCCTCATATCCGAAGTCCTTCCTATTCTTAACTGCTTCATCCCATACTTTATTGTACTCACGTTCAGTTACTGGTTGGAATATGTTTCTGTAAGACTTCTCCTTACTAATTCTAGCAGCTCTAGCTAATGGCTGTTTAGGGAATGGTTGATTAACAGCCCATGCAACTAACGCCTCATTTTTAGCCTTCTGAACTTCTCTAGCTTCAGCTTGCTGAGTGAGCCTTTCACTTCTAATAATTTCATTACGTCTGTTTCTGTCCCCAGTAGCTTTAGTTTGTGCTAACTTGTTTGGATCAGTCACATCAGTGGTGTGTCTACCAGTAGTTGCATTATATCCGAATGAACCTCTAACACCTGGGGTTACTTGATTAGGAGCAGGTAGTGCTAATAGCTCAGAAGATTTAGCTACACTTTGGTTCTTACCTCTAGCCCTTTTATAAGCTTGGGGATGTATAATTCTGTTATAAGCATCTCTGACACCAGGAAGATGAAAGTCGGGGAACTGTGCAGTACCTAACCATCTTTCTCCAGGCCCAAACTTATGCTGTAAAGGCAAATCTCCAGAATATGTAGTTACTGGTTTGCTAAAATCATATACCATATTAGCTTTATCAGTATCTGGTATCTTCGCAACCCCCTTTCCTTTACCTGTCCATGTTTTAGCTTCTGGTAAAACTATACCAGTTCCTTCTAGTATCTTATTTTGTTCTTCTAATGTTTTCGCCTTTCTAATTGCTTTCATTTTATCAGCAGAGACACGTCTGTAACCTTGATTGGTTTTAACCCACTCATCACCAGTGACAGCAGCTTCTACATGAGATTTTGCTTTAGATGCTCTGTGTGTAGCAGCAGTCCCGCCTAATACTAGTTGCAATGAACTTAGTATATTTCTCCAATCTCCTACAGTCAAAGACTCTCCATTCTTAGCTTTATTCCAGCTATCAAGATATTCCCTGCCATTAGACAATCCTTGATAAGTTGCTAATGCTGTTGTCATTAATGGGGCAAATCTGCCGACATTCTTAATCATTCTAGGAACCTTAGCTGCTTTAGCAAATGGGATAAGAGATATTGCATCTAAAACATAACTTCCTGCATTATTCCATAGTGCTTGCCCAAAGCTCTGTCCCTCCATCATATCAGCAGCTTGATTAGCAGCTGTAGATGCAGCCCCTATACCAGCTGACGCAACTGAGCCCACTCCAGTAAAACTAGCTAGTAGACTAGCTACATCACCTGCTAATGCCCCCATTCTAGTTATATCTGCTTTAGACCATTGAGTATGAGGTTTAGAGTCATTAGTAGCCTGTTCTTCAGATTTACCAGATTCTTTAGCCTTAGTTTTGGCTTCTTTAGCCTTAGTTTCTTCTATTGATTTAAAATACCTCTGATCAGCTTGACGATTTCTCTCATACATTTCTTCATTAGCACGCTTGTTTAAGGCATTCCAATCAATTACATTACCTTGCTGTGCTTTTAAAATCCCACCTTCTGCTTTATATTTGGGAGAATTAGCTATATTATATAGATATTCAACACGATCCTTACCAGTCTGAGTAGTAAGAGCTTCTACCCATCTAAGTTGTCTAGTTTTAGGGTTATAAACTCTAATAAGCCCTGTGCTCGGATTGTAACTATCAGGAATTACATATTCTCCCGAACCTAACTGTTCTAGCCTATATGAATCATTACCCTCCTTCTGGGCACGTAAGTCAGCAGCTCTTATGTAATAATCCAAGTCATTAGCCAGTCTTTGAGCTGCTGTAGTTCCTGGGACTGTTTTACCAATATTTACAGAGTCATAATATCCAGAACCATCTTCTCTATGAAGAGGAACAGTTTGTGTACTTTTATCAGGATTTAAATCATAGGCACTAAAACTTAAAGACCATGGATTATCATATCTGGATTTGTATACACCTTCGAAATTATATGGAGTTACTTCAGGTAGAGTAGAAATTGTGTTATAGTTTCCTATATTGGAAGCTCCTAACTGTCTTATACGTTCCTCTTCAGCAGCTTTAGCATCAGCATGTAATTTCTCTTCTTGAGCAGTATTCCTAGCATCCACTTCTTTCTGAGAAGCTTCATCTAGTGCTTTTTGTTTATTATCAATATAAGCTTGAATTGCCTCATCAGTATATCCTTTCTGTCTAGCCTCAGCTTCCCATTGCTTTCTCAAATCGCCTCTTACATCGACTGCAGCAGTTTGTTCTTCTTGTGGCTTTAACCACCTATCTAGACCTCCACCGCCCAGTTCTGCAAATGCATTATAATCATTGTTGTCTAAAGTTCCATTATTAATAGCCTCTACAAAGCGTTTAGATCTATTGAGAATTTCATCAGCACCAATAGTACCTTCTAGATCATAACCACTCAACATTTCTGGAGTTATACCACCAGCTATGTCTGCCATTAATTTCAATCTATCTTCCTCGCTTCTACGATTAAAGAAATTATCATTATCTATGTCATTGCCTCCGTACCATCTCCTAGATACTTCTCCAGTGAAGTACTTATTAAAATCAAACTTCTCTTTCTTAGGAGTTACTACTGTAGGCTTCTTATATGTATTCATGCTTTTAATATAGTCTAGAACATAGTCCCCAGCTCTATTATTAGCATTATTATCGGTATTCTTCTCTCCTCCCAGGAAATTCTTATCAAATCGTCCTGTACTACTTAATGACTTATCAGAAACGTTGAATGTACCGTCTCCATTTAATGTAACAGTTCCGTTCTTGATTCCGTCAATAAGTCTAGAAGTGGCTGTTCTGAATGCATCAGCCTTCTTTCCAGAAAGGTTGTTATTTGTAATGTAAGTATCTACATTTCTATATAATCCAGATATCAGATCTGACTTATTATACTTACCTACATCTTTCCATTCAAATAATTCTGGTTCTTCTGGAGATTTACCGCCACTGTTATACTTTCTAATTACTTGTGACATACTTATATAAACTAAGAAAGGAACATATACTTAATTATATATGCTCCTTTCTAACTTTGTAAATGATTATCTAACTCTTCTAAGTTTAGAACCATTTCTAGCGAATGTTGGTTCCTCTTGAGGAGCTTCTCCAGGCCCCATTCCGCCTTGCATTGCTTGAACTAGTGCTTGACATACAGCCATTGCAGCTTCACAATTCTGTGTCTGTACAGCTTGAGCTGCTACTTGAAGAATCTGTTGCATTGGGTCTTGAGCTCCACCTTCTGGTGCTCCACCTTCTACCGGTGCTCCTTCTGCTGGTGCAGCTGCTGGTGCATCTTGAGGTGCAGGAGCTGGGCCACCTTGTTGCATAAATTTAATTGATTTACTTTGAATTCTCATGTTAAATTACTGTTTAACGTTAAACCTTAACTGTCCTACAAAGGTAGTTATAGTTAATGGAACTAACAAGTTAATCTTTCTTTTCCACATATTCAGGTTCACGTTGGTCTTGTTGCTTTAAATATTCAAACATCTTCTTACCAAGTGCCTTATAATCTTTATCTGACTTACTTTTACTAGCTCTTTTAGCCATCCGAATCAGAGTCTTAGTGTTCTTTCTACTGAAGATTCTCTCTCCTCCTTCTAGTTCCATTTGAGTAGAACCATCAGGAGCGATTACTTTCATAGTAGGTACTTCATCATCATCTTCTATATCAAGTTCGTCCCCCTCACTTATTCCAGAGCCTTGACTAACTTCTAGTACTAATAGTACATTATCCTCTTCAGCTATAGTGTCATCGTTTGGGTTGCCCTGATATATTGAGATCACTTCTAAATCCTCATCTATAAAGATAATGTCAAGAGGAATAACAGTATCTTTCATCCAAAATCCTACAGTCTGAGGTTCATCGTAAACAAACAGCATACCCTCATCTTCAGCTAAGGACTTTCTGCCTTGTAATCCCTTAATTTTATCTTCTTCTGATTCGGCTACTTTAACATTATATGTTCTATCACCTATCTCTATTCTCATTTGTTACCAATGTTTAGTGAGTCTAAATCCAAACTTGCAAAGTATAGTGCTCTATTTCCGTAGTCTATAATAGACAAAGTCCTCTCAAAGAAATCAGAACCTATAATGCCTATAATATTATATCCCTCTATTTGAAGCTGCCTTCTTACTGATGATAAATCAGATTCCATAAATATTACATCTCCTATAGATAGTTCGCCTATAACTACATCTACTGTCATTTCCTCAGTAGAACCACCTATTCCATGATATTGTACATCTACTGTATGACTAAATACAAACAGTTCTTGGTGTGTTCTATAATAATCTGAATCTATAAGTGATGTGTTAGCACCAGTATCTATTATAAAATAAGCAGTTTGATTACCTACTTGGCTCTTAACTACAGGTATGTTACAAGCTTCTGTATATTTATTCTCAAAATATAGTAAAGATTCTGTATTAGTAGGTCTATTATTACACCCCACAGCTAAGAAGAGCATGATAATTAATAAAGCAATTCTTCTCATTGAATTTCTTTTAATATTCCGGTATTGTCGATAGTATTATTAAGTATCTCATGTACTAACAACTTACCTGCCTCAATAGCGGACTCATCATCGCCCTTCTTCATTAGCTCTTCAAGCTTATTAGTTACATCTAGGTTAAATATAATCTCATTACGTTCAATCTCTGCATGTTGTACTAACTCGCCACCATCTTCCTTACTAACTACTGGTATGCCTTTATTAGTTACATCTTTAAATTCTGGATTTACATCTTCTAAATGATGCTTATTCTTGTGTAATGCTCCCTCCGGAATTACATTAACTTTACCACCAGATTTAAATTCTGGAACAGAGGCTTTAGTTTTATTAAGGATAGAGTTAGCCCATTGTAATTCTTTATCCAAAATCTTTATTCCGTTTCTACCTATAGCCATACTTCTATATCCGCCATTTAAAGCTATTTGATTTCTAAGTCCTATGCCACTGTAGTTAGATGCTGCAAATGCATCTTGTGCTTCTTCATTAATATCGGCAACTAAATTCTGCTGTCTCTTAGCTTCAGATATTTGAGCATTGGCTTTCTTTCTGGCTCTATTACTAAATAATCCATACTTCTTACCACTCTTAGTAAGAGCATCGTCTACCTTAGCTAAAGACCCTCCGTAAGCAGAACCTTGCTGTTCCCAAGTCTCATTATCTTTATTAATAGTATTAGCTCTTTTACCAAAGGCACTATTTATAATGCCTAATCCGGTTAAATTACCTAATGTAGAACTAAATATAGAATCTTGAGTTGTCATTCCATCAGTACCACCAGTAATGGCATTAATTCCATCTGATACTAAACCTCCAACTTTCATTGCTCCTCCTATCACAGGATTAATTTGCATAGCCATGTTAGCAGCAGCGTCATATGCATTATCTATACCTCTAGTAATAGATCCTTTAGGACCTTGATAAACATTATTCTCAGGCATAAATGATCTTACTACGTCAGCTACTTGACTAGCAACATTTACGGTACTACCTATATTGGACTTACTAAAGATGCCATTTCTAGATCTTCCTCCAGAAGGATTTAACGTATTAATAGGAGGCATCGGTGGTAATGGACTGAAACTAGAACCTCCATTCTGTATAGGAGCAAGCAAACCTGCCTGCCCCTTCAGAATTCTTCTTTTATAAGTGTTATGCATAGCTTATTGTAAATAATGTCTTTAATGCAGTAATTATAGCCAGCTCTTCACCAGTATATCTGACTCTAATCTTAATGTACTTATCTCTTAACCTAGTTTCTTTCCTACCACTCCACCAATCAGATACATCTATATCATCTATATTATATCCTAATGTTCTTAAATCACTAGGCATAAAATTCTCAACTGGTGTACTTTCAGAAATATCAAAACCTTTAAGGTCATTAGGTATTGGAGAATTACCTACAGATATAGGAACCTTATTAATTACTTCTCCATTTACATTAGATTTATTCCAAGTTGGCTCATTCTTCTGCACAAAGGTAATAGAATTAATCTGTACATCCCAAACATCTTCCTGATAATTCATATTACCTCTTAGACGTCCAGCTGTAGGGTCTTTAATATCTACTGCTTTAGCATGAGTCCATACTCTAAATTCATTTAACTTCTCATTGTATACTATTTCAGTTCCAGATAAGTTAACATAATCTTTATTAGGGGCAGTTTTCAATCTATAGTAATCCTCTACTTCATTAAAAGTATCTACTCTAGCATAATACAGAGGGAATATAGTAGATTTATCCATAGCTCCTGTTGCTATTCCATTTCTAGATATAGGTCTTTGGGAACCTCTTAAATTTAAGAAATTTCTATTATATAAGATGTCAGAACCATTATATTGATAAAAGTCTTTAGTAGCTTCTTGTCTTATATACATATTCTTCTTATCGTCATGGAAGTCGTAAACCTCACCTACAATTTCGTAATGGAATGAATCTGGTTTAGCTTTATTACTAATAATATGCAAATTATTAAATATCTTATGAACTGATGGATTGTCAACTACTACAAATTCATACTCAAACGGATGTTGTTTACCGTACCAGAAACAAGGTTTAATTGGATCTTTTATATCTATGATTCCTGCCTGACCATGTTTCCAGAAGTCCGTAGTAAGATTCAAGCCGTCATTCACTCCGTTCTCTAGAATTTCTTTAGTAGTAATAGCAATACTAGATTGATATAATCCTAAATTATATGATAGATAATCTTTCCATCCAGTTAAATATTCATTAATATCTGTGGGAACTGTTCCAGACTTGTATCTAGCGGTAATATCACATTGAATATTTAATTGAACTATAGGATACTTCCAATCTGGTTCAGAAAGCATTACTAAGTGATTACCTCCTCTAATGTCGAAATGCTTGTAAAATCCAAAATTGTCTCTAACGATACTAAAAGTCTTCTCATAAGTAACTCCAGTTTTATCATCGTTAGGAACAGCTCTATTTACTAAATCTAATTCCGTAGATTTCAACCCGCCATAAGTACCCCATTCATCAATAACAACGTTAGATAGAATAACTCCATCTTGTGATGTAGAACCTTTCTGGGAAGAACCCAATTTACTTATCCATTTAGAAGTATCCCTATCGAAGCTAAAATATACATTATCAATATTCTCTGAGTAAGACGGAACCCAAGAATAGAATGTAATCCATTTACCTAAAACCTCATTATAACATATATTCCAAACTTTCTCTTCAAATCCGTATAGATTATCATAGAATGTGAACATTACGTCTTGCTTGAATCTATTATAATGACTCTTAACATTCCTAACTCCTATTATTGGAGTCAGCTCACGCTCAGTTAGACTAATGTTCTCATTCAGAAATTCCTGTATCTTAAAATCTGAAATAACTTCAAACTGTTTGCCGTTAGTTCTCCATATCTTTCTTCCTACTGTATCCACTCCATAGACGTAATAGGGAGTCTTGATGACACTTTCTGGCCATTGAGTACCGAATGTATCTGACAACATCATTGGATTCTCTGGCAGCACGTTAGAAGTGTTTATGAAGACATTTCCACCCGAACCTTCTCCAGCAACTGCACGTTCATTGACTGGAATAAGAGCTACTCCATGTTCAAATATGCAAAGTAGATTACCGAACCATTCAACCATCTTCATTAATCCTCCATAAATTCTAGGATAATCCCTATAATGAGTAAACTGGAATACTCTAAGTCCATTCTTGAAAGCATCATTAATAGCTAAATCAGAGTACAATATCCTAGTATCAAATCTATTCTTTATATAAGGCACTTCAGGTAATGTGTATGAGACTTTCTCTCCAACTGTACTTGCAAATCCTTCATTTACTACAGACGATTCTGGAATTTTATAATTACCGTCTGTACTCATTTCTTGTAAGGGATAGAATCCTCTTTTAAGTCCAGTAAGTCCTTCCTCACTAGGATAACTATAATCAAGAGATCTTATAGATAGATTTCTAGAGGTGTAGTATTTAACGGTAATCCAACTTCCAAGTCTAATTGCATTAACGTCTCCTCTATTTATCTTCTCATTCTTCTCTTTATTCTCATTATCATAGTTATCTTTCCAAGTATTATCGTCTACTATCTCATCATTTATAGGAGCTGACGGGTCTTGGAAGTTTCTATTAAGTCTATGAGTATAGTTGCATATATAACAATCTCCTCTATAATAAGTCTTAACATAGCCAGAAACATCTCCTACTGTAGTTAATTCATACTTACTGATTACATCCTCTATACTGACTCTATCTCCTATAGCATAATAAGGAGATGTATCATCATATCTAGTAGTGAAATATTGTTTATATGCTGACGTACCATATCCCGGAGTATATATGTTTATTATATTACCTATGGTAGTATTTCCTATGATTCCGAGATACGGAGAGTAAATACCTCTTACTAAATTAGAAGCATCTTTAGTCTTATTGTCTGATTTAACATACCTAAATCTAAAAGCTTCTTCAGCCTCTCCTGCTCTACCTCTAAATGAAGTATCTTCAATAGCAATTAATGGCACATTGTCACCAACTCCCACTATTTTAGCATTTACTAAGTTATCATCTGAGTTAGCCTTATATCCTGGTACGAAGTAGTTTCTCTCATTATATACATCAATATCAAGATACTTAGATGTAGGCTGCACTCTAGAGTTCTTAGTAAGATATTGTGTTCCAGTGAATAATGAATTAAAATATCCCTGATTGGTGGAGTATTCTGGACATATTGCTGCTCTAGCTCCTAACTCCGACGAGTTTGAATCAATGCTCATTAATCTTTCAGAATAATTCTGATTTAGGATTCTATCATCATCCAAGAACCTTTCAATTTTATATTCTTGAGCAGTTGGTATTGCTGGTACTTCAGAATTTATGTCTCTAGGTAATACATATGCTTGTGCTAAAATTGTAGGAATTCTCTTCTGTCTTACTATAAAGAATCCTTTAACTTTATCTTTCAAGTATTCTGCAACCTCTGTAGGAATGAATACTCCAATTCCACATACTGTAAAGTCTCCTGAATCTGGAGTATAATCTATTTTAATAACACCCTTAGCATTCTCATAATTCTGTGAATCTTCTATCTCGTAAGTTTCTTCATCAACTGCTATATATGTTCGTTTACCCTCACTATCAAACAAGTCGGTAAGCCCATCTAGAGTATATCCATCAACTCCAAATAAATTATCTCTGGTTGGAATTTTATTCTTACCTCTGATATTGTATGCTGGAGATAGAGTTCCGTCAGTCATTACCCATACTATGGCAAGCCTATAAAACTCTTCATTCCAATATCCAACATAATTATAGATGTTCTTAGTATTATAATACTCTCCAGGGGTATTCGAAACACTTATGTCTGTGTAGGTATTATCTACATATCCTATAAGATCCTCAGATTTCTTTACATCAATATATGGGAGAATTCTTAAGCTTATATCAGTTAAATCCTGATACATTTGATCTGGCTTATTAAAGTTACCCAAGAACAGCATGTTCTGACATACTGCCTGGGCTTTAACTTTATCAGCAATCAAATATTGCATATTTATATCTGATATAGGAATCTCAACTGCATTTTCATCTCCAGTAATGATTATATTACATATACCATTTCTTACTGGATATTTCTTCTCTATTTTAAATGCAGTTACAACTCTATTCTGGCTAACATCTGATGTGCTTCTAGTATAGTAAACTTTTAAATAATCATAACTTCCATCAATGTCTGACACTAAGAAGTTGATAGATTTATGACTATTTTGATCAATAAATCCTCCATTGATAGAGAATGGATCACCATCATTTCCTATAAAGCATGATATAATACCTGATTCTGCTACGAAATCAGTTTCGTTATCATCAGCATCTGCATATTTAAAGTATAATACATAGTTTCCTACACTTAAATTTCCATGATGTAAAACTCCATTGAATGTTAATGAGGGAATTGTATTAACTCTTTTATAAAGAGATGTATCTAAATCGAATTGATTCTCGTCATATAGATTAGTGTCGTTATTTCCGATTCTATCTACTACTTCATAAGTATTATTTTGAAGTACAGAGAATCTAGTGTTTATTAATCTTGGTATGTTTCTATTGTCATTAATAATAAGGTTAACTGAGCCATCGTAGGAAGACTGAGTAACTATATCTACAGGATTATTTAAACTAAATCCTAATAACTCTGTATCTAAGTCTATTATACTTCCAGCCTCAATGACCTCATCGCTATTAAAGCCTACATCGCCTGGATGTCTACCCTCATTATCTATATCCTCAGACAGTCTAAAGTTGCGCAATGGATTGTATTCATATACAATCTTACCTTCAGGCTTTATCTGGCTTAGGTAATAAGATATGCTTAGGGTTTGGAAGTTTAAATTGCTAATTGTAAAACTGCCCTCGGATAATTGTACCATTACTCGTATACGCTTAATTTACCCCAATTGGTTCCTACTGCTCTACTATCTTTAAATTCTATATCTGTTACTGGCAAGCCGTCGAAATACCAGGTAGCATCTCCACCTGCGACTATCTCGAACTGTTTAGTTACTTTAGTAGCTTGTTTAACCATGAGAGTACCGTCTTTTACTTTTAGGTTTCTAACTACATTTGCCCCAGAGGATATAGTTGCCAATTTAACATCTTTGTTCTCTTCTGCATAATATATAGTACCTGATATAAATGGTTTATCATTATAGTCAAGAGGTACAACTGTATTGTCGTACAATACTGCAACAGTTCCGAATGTACTACCATCTGCTACTCCAACAGCCGCATTATACACGTCCTCCATTCCTGGAGCCTCTACTGTAACTTCAACTGGGATGTTAAAATCTTCATTGTCTACATGATTAAATGTTGCTAGCTTAACTATTTCTGTAACATCCTCCTCCTTAGCCTGCTCTTCTCCGCTAATGATAGCATCCACTTGTTCTAGCACCTTATTAACTTGTTCCTTAATAGAGTCGCTAGTATATATAAAGGAACCATCCTCTGAAATTAAAACCTCGTCACTATATGTAGAAGAACAAGTAAGATTACCTTCTACTGAAGCATCATACTCAGCGTTGTATGCATAGTGTTTCTTATTCAAAGAGAAGAATGTATGAGCTACTGCTGTCCCCTTTTGAATAAGTACATTTTTAAATGTTCTGTACACTATTTCAGTCATTTCCAAGGTAGGATATGAGGAATTACCATAACAGAAGTCTTCTACCCATACATAATCGTTACCATCGTACCATAGCAATATTTGGTTAGAGCGCCCTCCTAAGAATTTATCACTTTTACTCTTTATATGTTCATAGGTGTTAGAGCTATCATCAAATACGTTAGAATGATTGTATGCTCCTGGATTTCCGACAATTACACATATAGGTCTTTCAGCAATAACCTTTTGAATAACCTCTTTTACTTTATCTCTAAAATCTCTAACATGCAAATCGTCCTTCTCCTTTATCTGCCATACACCAGTATCTCCCATTCCTCTATAGTAATTGGGTCTACTCTTGGCATTAGTAGAATCTCTCCAGAAGTAGTCTATTATTTCTCTCTCAACACGACCTCTGTCCCTAGTTCTAAATCCAATTTCTTTAGTATTGATAAGTCTTCCATCTAAATCCTCTACCGGATTAAATCCAAATACGTCTGGAATAGTATCTTTAGTAATAAACGGTACATATGGGTTTGTTAGAGTTATAGATGTACTAACTGTATTAGTGTATAGTCTAGATAAAGTAATCACAGTTAACCTTAGTCTATTAGCAGTATCATCCCAATTGAATTTAAATTGTTGTCCTATAAGGTTGTTACTAGCATCGAAGAATTTACTATCGTCAACATCATCCTTAGACTCATCCCAGGTAGAAGTTTTATCTATTTGGAATTTATACTCCTTATATCCATTAATATTGCCTGGTTTGGCAGTGCCTATTAGAGTAATTTCAGGAATTGTCATTTTAGGCTTAGTTTCTTCATTATCTCTAGATACCTCTATTTCTGTTTCAATACTAGCTTCATTTACTTTAAATGGATACTTTTCAGCTCCTTCAAGTTCATGCACTGGATTTACTGAATATACAAATTCAGTTTTAGAGTTCTTATAAGTGTTATATTCTTTAGCTTCATTAGTCATATAAGACTCGTCGCTAATAATAGGAGCACTAGGAAGTCTACTTAGTAATTTAAGTGCATCCTCTATATTAAATACTAACTTGTTAAGAGTATCTACATCTAAATTAGCAAAGTCATCTACGAATGATTCATCGGTTCTAAAATACTGGGCATTATATAGAGTAGTTGTAAACATCCATCTATATCCTACTGTAGTGTAGTAGTCTTTATTGTCAGTATTTAATTTATAAGCTATTCTAACTAGATACAGTCTTCTTGGTTGTAGAACTCCAAAATTAAAAGTTTCGGTAAATGAACCATTGTAACTTCTTCTTCTTGGAGCTGTATATGTCATTACCTTTGAAGCAGTGAATATATCATAAAATTCAAATATTACAGATTCTATAGCTGTACCGTGTCTAGGATAAGCTTCAAGCCCCCAAGTAAGTGTCATAGAATCTGGATTACAATAATATCTCCAAACTTTCATACTTATATCACCACTACCTAGCTTTGCTAAGTTAATAGACCCATTAATTTCTAATCCAGGTAACTTAGTATACTCCATACACGGAATAGCACTATACACTAAAGTATCATTCTCTACGTCCTCCTTTATTGACAAATTGAGTTGTCCTCTAACCTTTCTGTCATATAAACCAGTATTTAAGTCGTATATAGGCCATGATTTGTCAGAAGCAGGATTTGTATGAAATGGCAATGTATAAGTAGCTTTGCTAGAATCCCTGGAAGTACTGAACTGAGTCCCTAGAATAACATTGCTGGGAGAATATTCAGAAGAGTTACCGTAATAGGAATTATAAGATGTATTTACATCAGCAATGTTTGTAACTATGCTACTGTCCGGAGAACCATAAATTCCGTCTGGACAATTGTATTTATACTCCACTTCAAAGATAACAGCCGCATTTTTAGCCGGAACAGTTACCTCTATATCATCATAACTTACATCTGCATCTGTAGTGTTTCTGTATCCGAATGTAGAAACTCCTATAGAGTCTATAACATTTAAACTAGCTACTAAGTATAAATTCCCAAATACTTTATTATTATAGGTATTTACTGCATGTTTCTTTCTAAATTCGTCTACATCTGTACTTTCAGAATTACTCATAGTCTGAATAAAGTATCCAGAATTAAACTTCAATATTGGAGATGCTGATGCATCAAATGTTATAACTTTATTATTAGCATCAAATCGTTTTAATTGGCTAGTAATGTCTCTAAGATTATTATTAGAGTCTAATACTGCTACAGACAGAGTTAGTAGTTTATTCTTCGGAGATGTTGCCTTACTTCCGGACGCATTTAAGAAATTTGATATAAATAGCTTTAAGCTATTAACATTTGCAGAGTCTAGAAGTATAGTAAACTTATCTCCAGAGCGTAAAATAGTATCTTTGGGGAATATTTCAACCTTTACTATAGTTTGATCTAAAATTCCGTTTAAATATTTAAAGTTACTTGGAGATATAATTACTTTAGCTCTTTCTAATTCTTGACTACTAATGTTTCGTTCAGGGGAAGGAAATGAACCTATCTGTCCTTTATTAGTAAGGGGGTTATAAGATGCAACATATATAATCCCTCCATACTCTTTAATTCCAACAGGAACATAACCAGCAGGTAAGTAAGCAGTCTCTACTCTACCATTACCCATATCATTTTGAAGTACAAACTCATTGCCATTATATGTTATTATAGTAGCATTGAGAGCATTAGTAAGCACATTACTAGGAGTAGTCAATGGATTTAAATCCATTATTATTCCTTCCCCAAATGTATTAATTGCTTCTTTCTTCATATTATAAATATTCGTAGTTATTATTGCTTACTAAGATATCTTCAAACTTAGCAGCCCTATCTCTTGTAAATGCAATCTCTGGAGATTCACATCTAAGTTTATCCTTCTTATAAAAGTATCCTAAATCTATAGGCATTTTAAATTTAAGAAAGTATTTATTGCCGGAGAACGTTAACTTACATTCGTCTAGAATTTTATATATGAACTTGTTCTCGAATATGTAATATTTCTTCTTGCGCCCTCTTTTATTCTTTGATGCCATAAAGTCTTCATATTCTTTATCTGTAATAGCTATATAATAATATCCATCCCACTGAATATTCTTTCTCTTATACATCATTCTTACTTTAGTTCGCATCTTCTTTCTGTAATATCTAAAATGCTTTATAGAATTACGTGTTAGTTCTCCTATATAGAACCAATATTTATATTTATGACTATTAATTAAAGTATCGCCTCCAGATACATTAATAATATATATTTGTCTCCATCCATACTTAAGAATCCTTCTAATATCAGCATTACTAAGATACGGAAACTCTTTCTTAACGGCTTCTATATAGTCTGTATACTTCTTAATAATACTGCTTTCCGGCATTTGTATTCTCAGTTATGATGTCTTTATTAATATTGTCCAAGTATACTAATTTCTCTTTAAATATGCCATGATTCTGATAGTTAAATATCATAGAATATGCTGAGAAATTAGAATTTAAGAAATCTATATCCTTCCATTTACCATGCCTTCTAGCATTCTTGAAATCATCTCCACTAAATTTCTTCATAGCTATAAATGACTTCTTACCTCCAGTTGGCAGTTCAAATCTAGCACTATTATTAATAACATCATCTATTACTAATTTAACTGCATACTTAAATACTTTCTTAGCAATTACTTCTTTATGTCTATTTCCTATTAATTCCTCGCACTTCTTAGTTTCTAAATCAAGTTTACTAGTATCAAAGTTAGCAAACATATCATGAATATTGAAGGCATACCCTAAAGCATAATTCATTATCACTTCATTGGTTTATATGATTTATTAAATATCTTTCTATTCCAACTAGTTTTAGCATCTAATATGGTATTCATTTCATTTTGATTAATGTAGATAGAAACTCTAGCTGCATCACACAATTTGAGCCATCTTTGTTCTAATAATTGTGCCTCTTGCAACATGTTCTGATTGTGATTCTTCCAACCTTCTTTAAACCTCTTAGTAACTGCACAGTAGCAAGCTATAGCTTCTTTCTCTTTCTCATTAATCTCTGGAAGACCTTCCTCATCTAATATTATGCCTTTATATAAGATATTGACTTGACCATAGTTCTTGTCAAAGTATAAAGTATCTCCTACTCTTTCATATTTGGCATATTTACCACTTGTATAGAGTGGATCACTATACATCTTTCTAGTCTCTATGTAATTCTCAATAAACTGTGAAGCATAATCTCCGTTAACTGTGTCATTAGTAACGTAGTTCCATTCTTCAAAATTATATGTAACTGCTTCTATTATATCACAATTACATGGTAGTTCTACAGTATTATCAGGACATTGAATGCTAGTAGTATATCTATATAGTCTAGTCCTTCTGTTGCCTATTTTATTCCATGCAATTAGACCAATTTCTTCAAATTCCTCTGGCTTTAGTTCCAGATTATATAATAGATTAGCAGTATAATATGCTGCATTAAAATTCTCTAACATACGTGTAAGTTAATATCTCTTTTAAGAGACATGCATTTATATATTATATCCTAATTATCTTGCTATTTGATCATTAGGAACTATCGGGGCCTGTAAGCTTCTATAATATCTTATCTTCTTCTCAGTTAGTCTCTTCTTAATTTCTGCATCAATAAAGGTCATATTATTAATGTCTACTGGTGAACAACATCCATAGTAATCAAGTTGTCTAGGGTCTTTAGGTATAGCCACTACTGTTAATTGCTTGATAAGCGGGGCATTAAATATAAACCCATCATACATATTATTCTCATTAGGAGTAGTATCTATCCATACATAAGGCTTACGTTTGCCTCTCCTTCTGTATTTATGATAAGTCATTAATGTAGGATTAGTATAATATATAAATGGGTATGTCATATCAGTAGTACCTATATATTCTATACCATCGTCTCCAAACTCTGTTAATAATTGAGGCAATTCAAAATGAGCTATTTCCTGGTCACATACACTAGCATTGCATCTACATCTATCAATACTTTTACAGTCTACTTGAATACATGGAATTGTCATTAATAAGTCCTTTTTAGGAACTAGGCCTTTAATAAAATACTCCTTAATAATTTGGAGTCTTTCGTCTATGATATCATCTTCTAACTGCTCTAATGACATAGATGGATTAGAACTATAGCCTCTAAGTCCACTCATAATATCATTATATATAGCCGATGCTAATTTCTCGTAATATCCCATAGGTATAAAATAGAAATAGGCAGCAGCATTGATGTGCTACTGCCTATTTTAATTTAGATTGTTTAGTCTGTAATAGCTTCTACAGTACCGATGTTACCTAAAGCTGCTTCAAAATCAGCTGCCAAGTCTTCTTTAACGTAGAATACGTGAGTAGTCATAGACTTAGTAACTTCTCCTACAGCATCACCACCCATAATACCTCTTTCCTTGCAGTAGTAGATAGTATATTGGTTGTACTTAGCTCCAGCTACTGGAAGCTCCTCTTCATTAAGAGCAGCAAAGCGTCTAGCTTCCAAAGTCGGCAGTCTAAGGTCTTTAAGAATCATCCAGTAAGTACCGAATCCTTCTTTAGATTTAACAATGGTATTAACTCCATCGTAGTCTGGATCATCAGCAGGAAGTGCTGTTGCAATAGTTACAAACTCTCCACCTACAAGAGCTGTGTTGAGAGTTGGATCAAATTTCTGAATTTCGGCTTTAGTAAATAGCTGATATTCATCCATTCCTTCAATAACTAAATTGTTACCATTAGCACTAGCTTTAATCCAGTGGTCTCCATAAATGGTCTGAATCTTCTCAATTACTCTAGCTGCCTCTTTAGCAATATCAGCTGCCGTAGCAGAAGCATCCTTAACAGCAAATTCGTACATAAGAGGTTTACCCTTAAATACAAAGTCATTAGAGTAGTAAGAATTCTGACTCCCTGACAATCTAATGTAGAGAGCTACTCTATAGTTACCTACACCCTGGTTATCCATAGTAAATGTTACTTTACCAAGTACTGGGTCTGATGCAGCTCTTTTATAAATATGTACTACATTAGGTTTGAGGAATTTGTTTACTCTTTTAAATTCAAAGCTGCCTACAACACCACTACCTGTATCCTCTGGTTGTGCAGACCATTTAGCTTTACCGCTAGAATCTAAATTAGAATTAACAATCAGTGTGTTAGTCCATTTAAACATAATTTATTACTTTTTATTAGGTTGTGACTGTGCTTGAGCTGGATTAGCAATAGTCGTATTAACTGGAATATGAGTTTGAAGTCTTGGGTCACTAGAGTTCTCCATGACTAATTTAACCAGCACATTTATAATCTCTTGGCACACATAATCTGGGAATTCCATCATTTGAGATGTATCTTCTGTTAAGTCTAATTGCTCTTGTGTAAGTCTGATATTCTGAGGAGTTTTCAGATAATCAATGTACACATTAACTAGTTCAAATAGTGATGTGTCTTTACCGTATCTAATCTCCATTCTAACTTGAGAAGTGTTACCAAATCTAATTTGTCCAGACCTTTCTACAGCGTCTACAGCATTATTACCGATTTTAATAGTTTTGGGTAGTCCTCCTGTAACAGTAGTAGTTCCGTCTGAGGTGGTTGCTGATGTAATATCAGTACCACTATTAGCGGAAGCTTGGTAAGGATTAGTGGGATTAGCTACATTTGTATTTACATTATGAATGTAGAAATACGGTCTCTTGTACATAGGTCTCATGTAGAAGTTGTTAATAATCTGAGACCATAAGTCAGATGTCAATCTTCTAGCAGAGAATTGTACAAAAGAATCAGGATTATAGCATTTAAACTGCTTCTTAACTTTATAATTACATACGCAGTTAAGAATATGTAAGTAATCTGAAGGAAGTATTACCTCATAAGTGGCTCCATAAAGTGCATTAGAAGCAGTAACACCATTGCCAGTAACATCATCGTCAGTATATGCATCAGCAGCCAGCTTTACTGGTAAAATTGCTGTAGCTTTCAATACACGTACATCATCTGTAGTTTGCTGATTAATATCATAGATATTATAGCGAGTGTTAATGTATTGATAGACAGCTTTGTTAAATAGGTAATTAAAATCTTCTAAAAGTAAACTGGGAGCCTCTACCTTATTAAGTTCTATCAGAACTCCTTCATAGACCTGTCTAGCTGTCATTCTTAGTAGTTTACGTTATTTATTTCTTTGCTCCTTTGTCATCATAGAACTCAGGATAAACATCTCTCTTAATGAGTTCAAGTACTTTAGCATTAGTAGGATTCTTCATCCAAGAAATTACCGCGTCGTCAGTTGCTCCAAGTACAATTTGATTCTCACTATATAGATAAACTTTATTCTTCACATAAATGACACGTTTGTCCTTAGCATCAATAAATAGCAGTCTAAGTGCAATATCATCACCACGATAAAGATTAATAATCTTCTCTGGTTCTTTAGATGCAATATTCATCAAGAAGTCTTCTACATCGGCATCTGGAGCATTACGCATGTTACGTCCAAGCAACTTAGCCATTTTAAGTCTACCATCAGCACCTTGTGGGTCTCTAATAATGTATTCTTCCGCGTCATGAATAAGTCTTCTCTTATTAACACGTTTATTAGTTTCGTAGCCTGGTCTCTCTACATAGAGTTCTGCACTACCATACCTTTTAGAGTCTCCATCAATTACTAAGTTTCCGTTCTTATCACGTTGATCACGTGACATAGCAATCATCGGACAGTGTTGAATAGAATACCACTCAGCGGCTTGCCAAGGATCATTTAGGTTAAATGTCTTTCCGTCTTCTATAATAAATACTCTATTCTCCGCAATAAGCGGTTTCCCTTTATCAGCTTCAGATTGAAAGATTATATCACCCTTACTATCTACAGGTCTCACACAGTCTGGATATCTGCCAGTTTGAGGGTCTCTTACTGGATTTAAGAAATACTTCTGTCCCACTTTACCGAATACACTTCTTAAGACAATTACGTTGTCTAATACATCAGCCATATTAATTCTATCATTTTAATTATATTATTAATATCTTGTTAAAATAGTGTGAGGAAGGTCTTATGCCTTCCCCACATTATCTATTATAAACTTATTACACTTCTTTCATAATGAAGCTTCTGTAAGGTGAGAATACACCTACACCAGAGTAACCCCAGTTGATAAGCTTAGAAGCAGCTGCAGGACTTGAAACAACTCCAGAGCTCAGTCCGTCAAGACCACCAACACCCGGATACTTGTTAGAAATAAAGTCTCCACCCTTTAATGTGAACATTTGGCATATAATGCCCAACGTGTTACCACGTTGATTAGACTATATCTTAAGTTTAGTCAATGTACTTAAACGTAAAACCTCCTGCTTGCTTACGTGTTCCCTTTAAAACATGAACACATCCACAGAAGTCTCTTTTACATTCCCTTACTGTATTGTACACTTTTACTAAGTCTCCTTGTAATGTGTACTGTCCAACACGTTTTGGTTTGTTTACTTTATCGTAGATTTCAAGTTTATCTACCTTATCATAAGACCACATATAACCACCAGCTTGACCTTTAGTTTTAATTGCTCTTGCAATGTTTAAACTCTTGGTTCCTTTTAAAGCTTTAGTGGCTAGTGCCACTGATTCGAAGGTTTGTATGTACTCTCCATCTAACGAGTACTGATGAACCTCTCTCATACTATGAGGAGGAACGTTTCCGCCTTCAGTGATGTTATAAGTATCCTTCCGCTTTATAAATTCAGTAGTAACTAACCATGCTTCTAAGTCTAAAGCATCTTGTAAGTTATTGAACTCTTTAAGAGTTACTCTAATGAATTTATCTGGACCGTACTTATTAACTGCATACTGGAATGGGGTTTGACTGAACTTGTAAGTAGATGGTTTGTATGTTAAAACTCCACATCCTAAGTATCCGTCAAATTTATCCATTAATGTCTTATGAACTCCAATATAAATTTTACCGTTTATTGTGTTAGTAGTAAGGTACACTATGTACCTTGGATTTAAACTTTCTCCCATTTCAATTAATTTAATTATTAATTTACGTCAAACTGACTAGTCGTTGAACCTTACTGAGAGCTACTCTATGAGCCTGCTTATCCTCAGTCTTGGCTGCTGATTGTCCTACTGTTTCAAGGAGTTCCAGCAATTAAAGAGATTTTAATTTTGCGTTAATTATAATGGCTACGCTGCCCAGCAACCCGAATGTTCAATCGCTGGTTCACCACTTACTTTATCAGCAGTCAAGTCAAGCATCAACATGAAGCCCTTATCGCTACCCCATTCACGAGAGAATGTTCTATCAACCTTGAATGAAATTGTATTACCACCGATTTCATAAGATTGGAATGTAGCACCTACGTCAACATAACCGTTAGCTTTCTTAGACCACAGATAAGTTCCGCAAGTTTTGAATCTAGCAAGCCACTCTGACAGACAAGTTTGTACATCTCCCCATGCCTTCTCGTTACAGATAAGCACGTACTTGTTACCAGTTGGGTTCTCACTCTTCTCATTCATCATAGCAATAGCTGTAGTGAATGCTTCAACTGTAAGTTTGTTATATGCATATTTAGATGCAAATCTCTCAACTTGTGGGATGATACCATCACCAATATAGATAGGACGACCAGTATCTGGATCGAACAGTGTCGGTTTACCATTCTTATCAACATTAGTCTTATTGAACAGCAGACCATTATTTCTTACATACAAGAAGTTCTTCAGCAAGTTGGATTGGGTCTTATCCATTCTATACATGGTTTCAGACATACTTCCCTTATCCTTACCTTCTCCAATCTTGATAAGAACATCTTCTTGAGCAGCATATAGAGCAGTATAACTATCATCACATCTGTGAGTAGTAATGTATCCTCTATGACGTTCAATATTAGATTGATATTTTACATATCCTTCTTCATGTGCTTCAGGCATAGCATTGGATTGGAATCTTGTAGTATCACCAATTTGGCAACCGCTAAGATCAAGAACACTTGAATAATCATTATCAATCAATCTAACAGTTACTTCCCAGTAATTATCGGCTTTACGAACTGGTCTCTGAGTAACGAAGCATTGCTGCATTGTTTTGTCAATCTTGAAGATATCGTACTTCTGGTAATAGTTCTCTTTGAAAGCCATTACAATCTCAGTTCCGTTCTCTCCAGTTTCAGTTGGTACATCTGCGAACTCAACTCTCTTAATGTAATTGGTTTCTACTTCCCATTCAAAGTACATGCTATCAATGCTTCTGTACTTATTATTTGATTTAGAATCCATGTAGAAGATATTTCTCAAAGATTCAGTTAAGTAGGAGGCAGTTAACTCTGGGTAGAGTCTTGATACTACACCAAGTCTAGTTGGTTTAGTGCCTAGGAACTTATAGAAATCCTCATAAGTTCTAGTGTCGCCCATAGTGGCGCGATTGGTTACGAAATTTGCTACTATCATAGTTATTTAATTAGATTTAATCTAAATCGTTAATATTCATTCCTTTAGTAGGTACCGTCCTAGGTTCTGGACGCTTAACTACAGTCTTAGTAGGATTAGAGGTTCTACCAGCCTTAGCATCTTCATACCCTTTCTTATAATTGGTACGAGATTGCTCAGTTATCTGATGTTTATAATATTCTGAAATCTGACGTAATGCTTCAGGTCCTTTAAGGGCAAACCATGCCATTTGTACTAGCATTTGTGGGTCCTGTATAGCCCTAGCAAGATATCTGACTCCAGCAGCATCTGAATCTAAGATAAAGGAAGCAATTTCATTCATATCGTCCTCTGATAGGGTAAGTTCAGACTCCCCGAAATCTATAGTCTCATTATCACGAATAGCCTCTAAAATAGAGTTCTCATAAGCTTCATCAGCTTGTCTTTGTTTCTCTTCGTAGTCCTGCTGAGTCTGCTGAATAAGAGCATCCTCTCTTTCTTTATAGACATTACGAAGGCCCGCCATCTTCTTAGTAAACAGAGCTTCATTCTGTTTCTCTAAATCCAACTGGGCTTGAGCTTCTTCGTCTGTGAGGTCTGGGACGTTTGCTTTCAAATCTGCTAAGAATAGTTGTTCATCTGACAAATCATCTACTTGATACTGCGGCTGTTCTTCTAATCCATCGAGATAGTCTTGGATAGCTTGTTGTCTGTGTGCCTCTAAATAATCTTGTACACTTAGATTATTCTGTCTGAGTTCGTTAATCAGATTTATCTCTTCAGGTTCTAGACCGTATTCGTCCTCGGCTGGACTGTAATTGAGTAAATCTAATTGTTCCTCCTTAGTAAGACTAGTGAAAGGTATTTCTTCAATCTCCCCCTCGTCATTACGTACCTTAATAGCTTCTGGATTAATTCCTTTGGCTTTTAGTACACTAGTAAGTAAGTCGTCTTCTTCGTCTGGATTATTATCAGGATTGTTATCGGAGTTATTGTCCAGATAGTCACCTTCTGGCACATCTCCTTCCATCCATCGTTTGACATCATCATCTGGGTCTCCAGTATGTACTTGACCTTCTTCACCTAAGATGTCTTCGTCGTCAAATCCTAATTCCGCTAATTCCATTTCCATATTAATTCCCTTTAAAGTTATTTGCAAATTTAAGCATAAATTTTGAACCTTAAAACTGATTGGTAATTTATCTTAATTACTAACTTATTGCATACTTTTATTTGTAATATATATTACATAGCATCTACTTTCATAATAAATATTAACGAATAATACTTTGGTTCCCATTTTAATGGAACTCCCTCTCCTACTTCCTCAAGCGCAGCTGAAGATAAGTCTATTGTGTGTGTATGATTTCCGGCTGGAGAAGTTAATGCGTCTGTAGAACCTCTTTGTACTGTTCTATCGTTAGCATTATCACTATCACCTGGTACTGGTGCTCTATATATGTGAGAATGTTCCCCACTTTCAGAGGTTGTTACTGAAGATTGTGAGAACTTATGAGTATGTGGAGGCAGATTCTCTATCTTTAGTTCAATCTCTTCCTTACCTCCAGTTTCTCCAGCAGATATGCCAGCCTTAATAAAGCTTCCTACTAAATTGGGAGTACCTCCAGTTCCATCGCAGATATGCCAGCCAGTTGGTATAGGAGCCTGCCCATTATACATTACTATCATTCCCGGGAATACTATATCCGGAATACAGATTATGTTTACTTTAGAGTTGTTTAAATATATATCCTTAACTTTAGAGCTGTCATATAGTAATGGATATTTCTCCTTAGTAAAATCATATCCAGATAATGTATTATGAAATGTACAATACTCTATAGGACCTCTGAATGTAATTTCTGATAGGTTGTCTATCATGCAATTATTAACCACTGTAGATCCAGAATTCTTATCAAATATTACATTAGATAATGATCCTATAACTTTGACATTGCTCATAGTACCATCGAAAGTAAATGAATTGTTTATAGTACCTAACTGTACATTATTATAAGTTCCGCTAAGAACTATATTATTACCTTTATTTACGCTTATAGAATCAATACCATTATTACCATATCTAGCTGGATTAGTTAAATTTAATCTAACATTCTTAAATGAATCTGTAGAACTTAAATCAGTAGTTCCTCCGAAAGTATAATATAGATTATCATTTATTAAGAATGTCAGATGTTTAAAATCATAATTACAGCTATTTCCGTTTTCATCTGTAAGTTTGGTAATTCTTCCCTTAGCTTCTACTGGAGTCCTTGTTATAGCTCCGTTCTCATCCATAGTAGGAACTAATATTCTATCTTGATAGTTAATATCGTACTCTATAATCCATTCGGGCTTATCTCTGAAATAACCAGTCCTAGTAATGCTGTTAGGTCCTGCGGCTGTAACTATTATCGGTCTTGTATTATATGCCTCAGTTGATTCCTTAGAATCGTCAGAATCTTCATCCTCTACTTCACCCTCATTTTCAATTGTATCATCTTCGGTAGTTAACTCCCATTCGTTCTGGAAATCCATAATACAGTATTTCTGTAAAAGTCCTAAACCCCTATCTTCTATTAACTGTAATAATTCCTTATGAGTAGTTTCTATATATCCAGGAATTCCCTTCCTAACTACTATATTATCAACCTCTAGGGTAGACTCACCTCTTTCTAAGTAAAGTCTAAATCCAAGTTTCTCAGTAGCTCCAGGAGACATAAACATGTTAGAAGTAACTTCCCTCTTAAAATTAGCAGGATAGTTAACTTTCATTTCTTGGGGTGTTACTTCTACTATATCAGTATTTCCGGCATTTAAAACTATATTATTAGGACTATAAATTATAGATCTTTGTTCATTCTGGTAAAGATACATATTACCTACAATTAGGCTATTCTCTTTACCTGACCCTTGTACGACTATAGCTCCTTCAGAAGATTGATCTACCTTACTAACTACAAATTGTTCAGTATATGGATTAGGAATACTAGTAGTAAATTCTATTAGCTCTCCATTCCTTATATAATATAACAACCCAGTTTCTTCTACATACAACATACTATTAGGAATACCTGAATCTTGTGCCTCTTTTAAGGTCTTATATATGAATCCTATATTTGCTAAGGCTGTATACTTCTCGTCTCCAGTAGTCTCTTGAGGTCCCTTAAAAGAAACATAAGTAGTTCCTAATTCCCCAGCAATATTTATTACATTGCCGTCAATGAGAATGTAAACTGAGCCATCTTCTTTTACATAGTAAATTCCATCAGCCCCTTTTACGTCACTTACAGTATCTACTATATTAAATATATCAGAGTTGACGTTTATCTTTCCATCTTTTATAAGATCAATAAACACTTTACCCCATTGGATCTTAACTTGGCCTCTAGTTTTAATAATAAAATCGGAATCGGTACTTCCTATATGATCATAAGTCCTTCCAAACAAAGTTTCCATATTTACTCTATTGTTATCTCTATATTAGAATCATCTCTTAATATGTTCATTAATTCCACAAACGTAGCAGTACTTTCAGTAACCTTTCCAACAACTTTATTTCTTCCAACTAATAAGCATCCAGATGTATCGTCAGCAGTATTACCTACATGAATAAGAACTCCTTCATAACCAGGAACATTTACTAATCTAGGAAGTTTACCTCCATAAGGCTTAGCCCAAGATCTGTTCTTAAATGTTTCGCTTACCACATTCATAACTATCTTGTATGTTCCGGTAGGGATTGCAGTCTTACCATATATTTTAATATCTTTTATTTTACTAATAGGCATTTCAGATGTTAATCCTCTATCAGTATCTTCTAAAGTATCACAGAAGTACTCTCCATTTACATATAATTTACCTATTGTATAAGTACTTCCTTTGAATATGCGCTTTAATTGTAATTTAATCATGGCTCGAATTAGATTTATTTATTTTGTTTAAATTGTTTAAATAGATTAAGTAATTGAGTTATATCCTCATCATTAAACTTAACTGGCTTACCAAATATATTAGTAACGTATCCATCTGGGTATTTATCTTTCATTTCTGCTTTAGCTGCGTTACCTAACAAATCTACATTAATATTGCCGTTTACATCAGTAAATATCTCTAAATATTTACCATATTTATCTTCCATATTCTTAACTACATACGTAATTACCGCTTGACTAGCTACACTGTTTAAATGAAATAAATTAGAAGCTAAATCTTTAGCATACTTGTTAAATGCCTGAAATAAAATTTCTTTATCACTCATTACTTATTCTTATTTAACATTACTTCGTCTAATCTCTTCTTAATTTCAGGATCTTGTTCAACTAGTTCTAATAATGTATTTACTTTATCTTCCTTAGCTTTAAGCTGAGCATGTATATGCTCTTTGCTCTTTCTAATAGTAGCTAATAAGTTATCAGCAGCTATTTTACCATCTGGAGATGCAACATATTCTTGACTAAATTTATTACCTAGAAATGCCATGAACCCTGCTTCGTAAGTACTTTTAGCCATTTGGTATTCTTGCATAGTTGCTAGAACTTTCTGTTCGTCTAAAGACAGAGACCCAACCTCTCTGTTTATTTCATCTAAGATAGGCTGGGTCTTCTGTTGTGCTTGCTGACCTTGAGCCATAGCTAAAGTCTTAGCATTTTCAGCTGCCTGCATTGCGCAGCAATTGTTGTTACCTCCGAAGAGATTACCTAACAGTCCGCCACCATTACTACATCCACAACCTCCGTTATTACCTGCGAATGCACCAAGTGCTGTTCCGATAATACCAAGTGTGAGTGCAGCATTAGTACGACCTTTCTTACCGAACTTATCTTCGGCTTCGGCCATTGTTAAAAATTCTGCCATAATTAAATACAATTAACGATAATAAATACTACATCTGTTGAGCATCCCTATGATGCTTACTATACTTTCTAATTCGATAATGCAAAGGTACGTTAAATATCTGATATATCCTAATTATTTATTTATTGCATACCTGTAAATGATAATAGCGAACCCCTAAAGTAAGGAATCCGCTATTACTCTTATCTAACTTATATTAATCTTTATATGTTAACAGTTTGTTCTCCAGTTTGTAACTTAAAGGATTTAACTAACTTATATCTACTATTTTCAAATACATAAATATTACATATATTTCCAGCATAAGCTGTTCCTTTGTTTACAGCCAATCCAGAAGAAGTTTCCCAAGTACATGTATTCGGAAGCAGGAACTTTAAGTATGCTTCAGAACCTACAACTGGTGTTGTTCCTAGTAGAAATAGGTATGCATCTTCATAAGTTACACTTGTAATAGTTAACTTATTATCAGGTTGTACTTTCCCAGCTTGGGTAACATTGGTAAATGCTTGAGCGCCACTCTCTGCTTGGGTTAAAGTAATCTTAGCATTTCTCTTGACAATTGTTAAGTTTTCTGCTATAGTTATATACTTAGTGTTGGTTGTAGTTCTCGCAGCATTAACCCAACTTGCATCTGACGAGAATTCGTAATCTAGAGATTCTGTAGTTTCACTACCGTCGCTTTCAAGTACAGTCTTATAAGAATTCACTGTAAGAGTCCCATTAGTTTCCGCCGCAGTCACACTTAAATTTGTTGGAGATACATTAAACGTATATGTAGGAGTATAACCGCTTTGATTAATATAAACATAACATTTTAATCCAGACTCAGCTTGAGTTAATGTAATAGTACCGGATCTAGATGAGCTACCTGTATTATGATCTACAGTGTATGCACTACTTTTAACGTGAAGCCAGCTCGCACTAGATGAGAAGCTTACATTAGCAAATTTTTCTCCATTCTTCCTAGATTTATATGCATAGTTTCCAGACCAACCAACAGTGCTTGCAGGAACATCAAATGTAATACTTGTTTTACCAGTATATTCCTCATCAGATTTCCTAATTTCAAACGTGTACTCATTAGCTTTACCAGGCTGGCTTACTGAGATAGTAATTTCCTTATCAGAACCACTCTGAGTTATAACTACATCATAACTTCTAGCATCTACTGAAGTATTCTCTGATGCTGTCATTTTAGCATAATACGTAGGGGAGTTAGGAGGATTATAACCTGTACTAACAGCTTCTCCAGTAATCCAACTAGGTTTGTCAGTATAGCTAAAACTTATTGCATCACGTGAAGTTACTGTACCATCTACTATTGTTTCTCTGTAGCTATAAATTTGGGGCTGAATACTACTTCCAGATTGTCCAAATGAACCACTAGTTGATGTATCACCACTAGTTGATGTCCAAAAGACATAATTATAGGTAGTAACTTGAGTATGTCCAGCCTGAGTAACTCTAGCGTAATCTCTCTCACCGGATTCATCCTGCTCGAAATAGATATCAGCAGTTCTGGACGAGGTACTACTATTTGATGCTACTGTAAACGTCATACTTGACGAATTCCAAGTAATCCAGCTAGGTACTGTAGAAGAATCTATACTCCATCCTACACTTTCAGTTGTTCCTAGTCTGGATTTGCTTGAAGATATACTAATAGAGGAAGTAGTTCCACCAGATTCTCCAACATTTTTATTCCAATTAGAAACTGAGAAAGAATATGTCCAAGCTGGAAGGTAAATATCTTCCTCCCTTACTAGTTGATTAGATGCATAACTAGAATCATTAGTTATATACAATCCAAATCCCAGAATTTCAGTTTTAGTAGCACATTCATTACTAGAGCTTCCTACAGAGAAGTTTGAATAAATCCATCGTTTAGATGCTACTTTATTTGCCATAATTATTTACTTATTAATTTATCGACTACGGCTTCTAAAGCTGCAATTTTATCTTCAAGATACTTTATTTTAACTGCATATATTTCACTATAGTTAACTGTCTTAAAGCCATTCTCATCGGTATTAACCATTGATGGGTATACGGTTTCAAGTTCTTGAGCTATAACTCCATAGCCATGATGTTCTCTGTCTGTTCTATCAAATTCTACTAATCGTATTTTATCAGCTTTAGATACATCTATGGATTCTATGTTATCCTTTACTCTCATGTCTGAAGTATCATAGAACCCAGCAGATGCATAAACAGCACCACTTTGTGTATATACTCCTGAATTAGAATAAGTAACAGGACTAGAAGCTTGGGATGTAGCTCCAATTAAATATAATTTACTCGAACTGTTAGTTGAGCCAGCAGTATTCTTAGTATCTGTGTAACTAGTAATATACCCACTATCATTAGTTAGGTCACTGACTTTACTAGGAATAGCTACACTTACAGCAGCAGATCCATTATACGATTTAGATTGATAACCAGTAAAGGTTAATGTATTAGCTACTTTGTCTGCTGTACCTGCTGTAGAAGGCTTACCTATTGATACTGTCTGTGAGGAACCTCTACTAGGAGTTACAGTAAAGCCACCATTTCCACTTGAGAAACTGTAAGTAGTATTAGTATCAGAGCTAGGAATACCTAAGGCAGTTATATCAGATTTAGTTACTGCTGTAACACCACTGATATGACTAGTACTATCTGTACTAAATTTATACAAGCCAGTAGATTTACTAGCCCCAGAACCAGCTGGATGAGAGTAGTTATTGTACATAGCTCCCTTAGTAAGAGTCAGCACAGTCCCACTAAATGAAGCTGTAGTTACAGCATTACCAGATCCTCCTACTGTTACAGTTATTTTAGGGTTAGTAGAGATTTTAGCACCGTTAATAGTATAATTGTCAATAGTACTCTTATTACTATTTACTGTATTGGTAAGATTTGAAACAGCATTAGTTCTGCTAGTTACTTCATCATCCAATTTCTTCTCTAACTTACCAAGAGCACCATTGACACTATCAGCGGCCGCTAAAGCTCCAGTAGTAGAAGGTTTGGTGTATCCAGTTATTTTGATATCAGCTCCATCTAATACAGGGTTAGTAGAAATTTTAAAGCCGTTAACAGTGTAATTATCTATATTAGTTTTGTTGCTATCGATTAAATTGGGAAGTGTAACATCCAATTTAACTTTATCTGCTGCTGTCATTACACCTGCCACTGACTGAGTAGCTGCTGGAAGAGTAATGTTGTTGGCTGCACTAGCTCCACTAGAGATAGTAGTCTTACTAGCAGCTATTCCCACAGTAGATGTAGTAGGAGTTACTGCTCCAAGAGCAAAGTTAGCAGTACTAATTCTATCTAATTCTATCTTGTCAGTAGCACTCATAGAACCTGCACTAGTAGAGGATGCTACTGGTAAATTCACAGTTGTAGAAGTATCAGCCGCATTACCATTATCTTTGCTGATAGTTGCTGTTACTTTAGCTGCATTTGATGAGAATGATATATTACTAACGTTATTAATATTCAATCCATCCAATTTAACTTTATCTGCTGCACTCATAAGTCCTGCTACAGACTGAGTAACAGAGTTAACAGATAGAGGTTTACTAATAGCCTTCCACGCTCTTGTGTTAGCATTCCATCTCTTGCCAGTAAGAGTTATAGTTAGAGTAGTAGCACTGCTCTGAGTGATACTCCAGCCATTATAGAAGTCAGTAATACCATCCATCTTAACATTATCTGCATAATATGTTCCTTTGAACCATACTTGCTTAGCATCCTTAATAAATACTAGATGCTTGTCTGCACTCACTGTACCATCAGCTAGTTTCTCATTAAACTTAGCTAAAGTCTTGAAATGCAATAGAAACCTAGGGTCTTCTGCCGCCATAGTTATAAATGTTTAAGTTATTAATTATAGACACCATGGAAGTACTAGTGTCTTATTCTACCCAATTTGCCTCAATAGTATAGCCGTCAGGCTGCAAATATATATGCAGATGTAATCTATATCCATCGTTATCTTTATAACAAGAGCCATTAGGCTTAAACTTACCATCTGACCCTCTATACAGCCAGACAGTATGATAAACTTCTTCAGCAACAATTATAAATGCATATACACAATTAATTGGGTCTGTATCTTTTAAAATTGTTCTCAAATCTACTGGTGTAGTATAATACACATTAATCATGAACCTATTAGAATCATGTGGTCCTAAAGTAATCCCCCCCCCCGATATAGAACCTGCATCGAAACCATATGCTTCATTACAAGCTTGGACTGTGGGGGTTCTATTTGAACTCAAATTAGTAATATATCCCATATTTTAATATCCAATTGCTATATAATAACCAGGTGATTTATCAAAGGAAACTTCAAAACCGTATCTGGTTACATTATATACATAGTTATAACCATTAGCTCCATCCCCACTTCGTTCTCCTGATACTACTACAGCAACACATTTGGTTGGAAATGGAGTATAAAAACTCAAACTTTGTCTGTCTGTAGTTTGTCTTCCACCGTGACCTGCCTGTATCATAAATCCATTTGGGAACTTAATATATCCACTGGCAGCACCGAATGCCATTTGGAAATCGGATGAGATCAAAAAATTAGCTGTTGCATCACTTATTGCTTCAGCTACCTGACTTTCTGTCATATAATTGCCACCATAAGCATCATTACATTCTTTCACGGTAGGAACTCTATTATTGTCTTTACCAGTTATTTGTCCCATAATTACTTAGTAATTACAGGAGGAAGGGGCAATGCCCCTCCCCCCCCCCTATTTATAACATATTTATTAATATAAACTCTCTAAATAAGCCCTAACTCCAGCATAAACTCTTTCCATACCTTGCATGTTAGGATGTAGATAATCTGCACTAGTGTAAGTAGGAGATCCATAATCACTTAAACTGTTATCACAAGTATAATACTGTAGGTTTGGAAAGCTTAAGTCAAAATGTTCCGGGCCTATATAGTAAACTCCATATCTTCTACATAAATTTGCCATAGCTTCTTGATATTCATATTGGTGCTTACCACCACTATTAGCATAGTCTAAAACATTACCTCTATACAATTGGAATACTACTATTTTGGCATTTCTGCATTGCGATTTTAGATTAGCAAGCATAGTTTTAAATGCTCCCATATAGGTAGTAACGGCTCCATCAGCTGTTCCCATTTCTACATTACCAGACACGTCATTAGTTCCAGCCATTACGACTATGATTTCAGGAGCTCCATATTGATATATATCCACTGTCGAATTAATATGCTTTATATTGGAACATCTGGCTACACTACACATAGCATTATCTCCAGTACCACTGATTCTAGAGCCAGACCATGCATCGTTTCTGATAAGTCTCATTCTGCACTCATTAATAAGTAATCCCCACCATGTAGCATCAATACTATTAACAAACTTGTGAGATGCACTGTAGTAAGTTGCATTACCATCAGTAATAGTTCCTGCAAATGTGCTAATTGAGTCTCCTTGAATAGATATAGTTTTATCTTCTAAGGATGATAGTTTACTACCTCTTTCGATAAGAGCAATTCCTAAAGGCTGGTTAGTGTTTCCTCCAGGAGTTGTAGCATAATTATGTGCTGTATATTGGTACCATCCATTTAATGCGTATTTAGTTCCGAATGGCGTTCCTCCATAAGCAAAAGCACAGGTATCACCTTCTGCATACACTCCGATACCCTGCCCGGCTTCTAAAGTAATGTCCTCTGGAAGTCTCACTGTCTGGACTCCTAATTGCCTAATGTACAATTTCCAAGATTTAAGAACTTTAGCATTAGCTTTACCGTAGTTATTAATTAGGTTAATAGTCAAATAGCCTACTGTTAAAACCTTCAATCTTAGTTTGTAGATGGTTTTACCTACTAACTTTTCCTGCCCCCTGGGATAATAAGCATTATCAACACTGCTTCGAGTATTTGCTGATTCATCTAGCTTGCCCCATTCAAAGTCTGAACCATCACCTCTACGATACAATCCTACATTTAAATATCCTAAAGAACGTCTATTCTCCCAATCTTCTTTAGGTATCGCTTCTGTTGTTAAGTTGGTTCTCCAAACCCATCCAGAAGGATATGCAGTCTGGTAGGTTAAATCATTATTGTAAGTATATCTAGCACAATCAGCTGTGTACCAAGCACCAATGAATTGCCCCTCTTCTACTACTACATCTTCATCTAAATCCCAATATTTATAACCAGTGGATGTACATACGACATTCACTAAATCTTTAACTAATGAAGCTTCTAAAGTAGGATTAGCATCAAAGATATGTTCATTGAAGATGGAGATTCTACATCTACCTGGAGTGGCAAGCATCATTTTAATTCTATTGATAGGCTTGCCTATGTAAGGCTTGTTATAACACATAATGTATGCTGCAAGAGTAGCTGTATCTTTGATATTTTCTGATACTTTAGTATACATTACATTAGCTTGTCTATATAAAGGACAGATAGGAATATCCCCACCATCGGCAGTACCACTGCCTCCAGCAACAGCTCTGATTTCGTCTTCTGCTGCTTTAGCTCTTTCTGTCTCTGCCTTAATAACAGCCAAATTCTCAGATTCAGCTAACACAGCCCTAGTCTCTTCTGCACTAATATCGTTCTGTAATTTACTGTCAGCAGCAGTACGAGCAACTTTCTCTGCATCTATATTATCCTGAAGAACTTCATCAGCAGCCTTATAAGCTGCATCCATAGATGCTATGTTATCGGAATTAAGTTTAATGCTTGCTTTTAAGTCTGCATCATTGTAATTAGATAATCCTGCTAGTTTATTCTTTTCAGCAGTGGTATAATCATTAGTTGAGAGTTGTTTACCAGATACTTTGTCTACTTTAGTATCAACTAATCCTTTGAGTACTTTACCCTGTTCAGCAGATAGAGCAGCAGTCGCTCCTCCAGTAGTAAGGTCATCTACAATATTCACTGCTGACGAACCAAATGGATCCCAGTCAGTACCATTCCATGCATAATTAACATCTGTTTTAGTAACATTCCATACATCTCCTTCCAAATTACCTTCAGTGGGCAAGTCATTATATGTAGGAACTGAACCTTTATAGTTAAGAGGCTTACTTACTTTCTTTAGTAGATTTAATAAATCATCAGTAAAGTCATTAGTAGAAAGTCCTTTACCTTCTACCTTATCAACTTTATTGCTAAGCTGAGTCTCTATGTCAGATATCAATTGCTGAATTTCAGCATCAGATTTAGATGAGCAATACCAATAAGTTCCTCTGGTGTAAATAAATTTGGCGTCTGGAATCCAACAGATAGAAGTGTCCATTATGTTTCCAGCTTGAAGCTCTCTATCAAAAGCTTCTTTATTCTTAAAGTGAATTAACTTCTTATTAATTGCCATATCACTAGATTATATAAAGGAGAAGTATTCAGCTCCTCCTTTATTATTTTACTCTACATCAAACCACTCAAATGAAGCATCTGTATACTCTTTAGCTGCTGCTAAAGTATCAGTATCTCCTTGTTTAAGTAGGTCTTCAATCTTCTTTAATGTATCATATTCGGTAGATACTCCGCCTTTCAGAGCGTCAACTGCCGTTTGAATTTGATCCACTACTGGAGTTTCTCCAACTCTTTCATTCAAATCATTAAGAGCTTCAGCTACAGTAACCTCATCATCATGAATCAGTTTAAAGATTCCAGTGGGAGGAACTGTACTACCATTACCTGGATCTCCAACCTTTGTGTTTAGTTCATCAAATGCTTCATTAGTAGCAACATCTTCTGCATATGCTACGGTCTTAGAACCACCAGGATAATCAACCTTAACTTTACCGTCAATCGAATTAAGAGTTAACTTATTCTTAGTAGTACCAATCTCTGTAACTACATCAGAATCATATTGTCTTTGGGCAACAAGAACTCCACCTTCAGGACTCTCTACACCTTCTTGACCCGGTCTTAATGCTGAAATAGAACCGTCTGCTGGTAAACTAATTACTTTCTTAGCTGCATCCCAGTCTACTTTTTGAGCTAAAGCTTTAGCCGTATTAGTATTCATTTCAGGAATTAATGTATTAGCTACATAAGTTAGGTCAGATTGCAGTTTAGTAATTTTATCAGCATTAGCTTTACCTTTACTACCTTCATAAGCAGTTCCTTCTACTTCACCTAGAGCAATAGAAGCAGAAATTTCTACCATCGTCTGACCATCCCATCTATAGATTACATTAGTTCTACCTTCTGAGTCCGGAAGTCTGTGATTGTAGATAGTATCACTATGAGGCTCTTGACCTTCATCCCAACCATCTACTGTCTTAGTGTAAATCTTCTTCTCTGCTTCAGTATAATATTTATCTCCCACTTCTGCTTCAATACTATCTAGGGCTGCTCTATTAGCTACGAAAGATTCTAAACCTACTACTCTAGCAAGTTCTCCATTTAATTGAGATACTGGTACTTTACCATTCTCGTCAAGAGTAGCTAGTCCATTAGGTTGGCCTTTACTAGTCATGAAATCTAAAATAGCTTGCATCTGTTCTGGATTAATGCCTACAGTTACACCACCAGCAATAAGCTCATGTGTATCAGTAGCTACATAGAATCCGTTAGCGTGCAATTCTGCACTGTACTTTTCTTTTAAACCTCTAAAGAAGAATTTAGCCATAATTATACGTCTGTCCAACTTAAATCACTCAAATATGCAATCTCATTAGCTTGTTCACCAGATTGTCCACTGGTTTGAACTGTAGGTCTTTTATCTATTGGGGTATTTAAATTTAGTGGCATAGAAGGGGTACCTATATCAACTACATCCCACCTGTTAACCATAATAAGATTGCCAGAACCACCTTTGGTATTCTTACCTATAATCATGTCTCCATTCTCTAGTGTAAGGGCTTTACGACTAGGTAATTCTGTTGTAGGTACGTTATCTAATACTGGGATTACATATTTATCATTGTATGTAGGTCTCTTATTAAGTCCATTAAAATTAAGTGGAAGTTTAGTAGTACCAAAATCAGCTATATTCCATTTAGAAATCATAGCTAAATTATAAGTATTACCGTCTGTAGTAGTTCCTAATAAAGTATCATGATTACCCAATACTATAGCCTTTCTATTAGGATTCTCTTCAGTCTTGATATCTATCCACTTAACCATCTTAGACAATCCCAGTTCAATAGTTTCAATCTTCTCTTCTAAAGCTTCCTCAGCGGCTTCTGCTCTATCAGTTTCTTCCTTAACAGCAAACTTTAAGTCATCCTTAGTAGCATATTGATTAGGGTCCAATCCTACAGCAGAATATTTCGCTCCTTGGAAATAGATAGCCTTCTCATCAGTGATGAAGTAAATGGTACCAGGGTCTGGAGTTATGAGTTGATAAGCAGCAAACGTAAGTGCTTGAAGACCTACAGCTGTATTAGTATCCTGCCAGTTAAACTGACATTCAATTCCGTTCTTACCCTTAACTACTAAGACCTTTGACTTGGTGTCAGGATTAATAACTAGATCAGCGTATATACCATGAGGAGTAGTTTTAATATCTACTGTTCTGGTAAGAGTAGGATTATTAATCTTAACTGTAGAACTTACTACACTATCTATCACCTCAGTAATAGTAGTATCAGTCTCATGACCCTTTATATTAAAGGATTCTAAGCTTACGAAGAATTCAGAACCATCAGAATTTGTAAGCTTTAACCATTCTTCTCCTACAATTCCAGGAATTCCATTATCTACATTTTCTTGTGTTAGTTTATGTCTAGTGAATCCAACAACTTTAACATCTTTATCTATCTGAACAGATGTTAGTTCTTGTCCATTAGCATCTAAACCAAATATCTTGATTTTATTATTACTTAACTCCTCAGTGCCTAATTCTACTATGCCTACCTCAGAAGCCGTCACAAATTGTTTAACGGCTTCTGAAGTTGGTATAGAGTTTGGAGTATCCAAGGAATCAGACACTTCATATGAGCCAAAATAGGTCCATAAATAATCTAATTGGCTCATATTCTGTGGTCTTGGTGCTTGTTTCAATGGTTTAGTCATATTCTCCTACTATAAATTGGGCGGATAATCCAGCAGCTCCTATAGTTAATAATATGTCAGAAAGATTATTCTTAGCAGTATCAATTACTAGATTAGCAGATAAAGAACCATCATCAACCATTTGAATTGAGTTTGTATTCTTCTTATCTAGTCTAGCATATACACCAGAAGTACCATTATCTACTAGTTTGACTGCATCAGAGTCCTTAGCAATTTTAAGAGTTGCAGAGATTTTATATGATGTAGCAGCAGTACCAGTCCAATTAGATACTTCCATATTAATAGAAGATGTATCTATCGGGTCATAGATGTTCATCGTATCAGTTAAGTCGATAACTATCTCATCACCAGTAGTAAGCTCAATCACAAGAACTGGAACGCCAACTTTACTAGCATAACCATTATTAACATCCTCCTGAGTAGCAGGTCTTGAGTAGGCAGAAGACATAAATCTTTCCTTCTCAATATCAATATATGTTACTTTAGGAGTAACTGTTGGTTTAGTAGCTTCATCAGTATTAGGATCTGCATAAGATTTCTTGGTAGTAACCTTTAATCTTATCTTATTACTAACAGTATCGTCCCATTCTATAGATTGAACTAAGTCTTTAGTTTCTCCCCATACTTTATCATAGAAATACTTATAGTCGTCAGCATCGAGTACTCTCTTAATACCTTTACTAGTAAGCTCCCATACATCTCCATCAATTACAGCTGCAATTCCTCCTGTGGTTAATAACTTCTGTTTCCAGGTTCCTGTAGCTCCATCAAATTCAAGTAGAGTGTATCTAGTGCTGCCAGAACCTACTTGTGTAGACATAATGTATTTATCACCTCCAGTTGCAGATTCGGGAAGTTCAGATAACACAGTTACAAATCCCTTAATAATAGGTAGATTTTCTAAGTCAGTAATATCAGTCATTGTATGACTGTGATGAACATCTGCTTTCTTATCTAAAGCCATTTGAGTAGCTGTAGAAATAGGCTTATTCATATCTGACGTGTTATCTACATTACCAAGTCCTATTTGCTCCTTAGTTACATTATGAGGATTATTCTTATCATTAATGTGATTAGTAAGTTCCTCTTTAGTAGCATATCCAGTAGCATCAATCTTAATATTATTAAGAGCTTCTTGAACTGCAATAGAGATTGGTTTCTCAAGGTCTGAAGTGTTATCCACTTTACCTAATCCAACTTGTTCCTTAGTAACATGATGTGGATTATTGAAATCAGAGACATGCGCTGCTAAGTCAGTTTGTAAGGCTTTCTTATCAAGCTCTCTGTCCACTCTATTAAATTCATTTTGCTGTGGTACTGAAATCGGCTTCTCTAAGTCACTTGTATTATCTACCTTGCCAAGTCCAACTTGTTCTTTGGTAGTCTGATGAGGATTATTTGTATCCTTAATATGTGCTGTTAAATCAGTAGCTGCACCTAAGAGTTCTTTATCAATTCTAGTAATCTCAGTTTGGACTGCATTACTAATAGGCATTTCAGCGGGAGAATAATTCTCTACTTTGCCTAATCCTATCTGGTCTTTAGTAACCTTATGAGGATTGTTAAAGTCCCTAATGTGATCATCTATAAGTTTATCAGTACTATCAAGAGCATCCTTTAATCCAGGAATATCATCAATTTCAATATTAACAATTCCAGATTGTCCGTTTACAGAAATTACTGCATCAGCATTATTAACTCTAGTCCAAGTACCTCCGGAATTAACTACCCAGTCACCTACAGCAAACGAGTTGTTAAATCTAGTTCCAGCACTAGATACTATATAATACCATCCTTCTTTATCAACATCATCGTTGGATAACATAGGATCATTATCAGCAGCATTCCATGAACCATGATATTTAAGACAACCTTTGATTGTTTCTGGCAATTGATTCTCAGGAACTACGCCATCTTCTAGATCAGCTTTATTATTAGTAAGATTAATAATATTATTTCTGATTTCTTCTATGGCTTTATTGATTTCACTAAAGTCTCCTTCAGCTCCATTCAATTTATCTTCAAGTCCTGGAATGTCTTGTATGTTAATAATAACATCTCCTATCATTCCATTAACTGAAGTAACTAAATCAGAATTATCAATCTTTACCCACTGACCACCCGCATTTAAAATTAAGTCTCCTGGCTCATAATCAACTCCGTTGAATCTACCAGCAACAGTTACTAAGTAGTAGAATCCGTTAGCTTCAGGTTGTTGAGGTTTAAGAGCTGGTGCATTAGTCTCTGCATCCCAAGTACCTTCATAATGGACTGACTCTCTAATGTTAGTTGGAATCTGGTTTTCAGGTATAATACCATTTACTAAATCCGCCTTATTACTTAACAGATTATTTGTTTCCTCTTTAGTATAAGACCCTACCTGTTCAGCAGTAACTCTATGAGGATTATTGTAATCAGTTATATGGTCTTCTAATCCTGTACCTCCCTTGTCTATTGCATCCTTCAATCCGGGAATGTCACCTATTTCTATGATTACTATTCCCTTCTTGCCATTTACTGAAACTACAGAATCTACATTGTCAATTTTACCCCAAGTACCTTTAGAGTTAACAACCCAATCTTTAACGTCAAAGACCTCTCCAAATCTCTCACCAGCTTCTGATACTATGTAATACCAGCCGTCTTGAGTTGGATCTCCATTGTTAAGTTGTGGGTCATTATCTTTAGCACTCCAGGTACCCATATACTTCATTCCTCCAATGATAGAGTCTGGAAGCTGATTAGTAGGAATCTTACCATCTATTAAATCCGCCTTATTGTTAGTAAGGTTAGTAATATCCCCTTCAATATTAGTAATACTCTGTTGAACATTCTCAATATCTTGAGTATGTTGATTTAATAAATCAGCGAGCTTATTATCAATTTCCTGCTTAGTATAAACATCACTACTATTAGCCTTACTATCTAAGATATTCTGTAGGTTTTCAATATCAGCTATTCTGATTACTACATCACCTATTTTACCATTGACAGAGGTTACTAAGTCAGTGTTGTCTATTTTAATCCATTGACCATCTGCATTAATAATGAGGTCTCCCTTATTGTATTGTATTCCGTCAAAGACACCATTAGATGTAACTAGGTAATATTTACCAGTAGAATCTTTATCTCCGGGAACTAATGCAGGTGAGTTGGTAGCAGCATCCCATGTTCCATCATAGTGAACAGAATCCTTAACATCATCGGGAAGCTGATCTGCTGGTATCTTGCCATCTACTAAGTCCGCTTTAGTATCAAGAAGTCCATCAACTTGCTCCTTAGTATATGCACCAGTTTGTTCTGCTGTTACTTTGTGTGGATTATTAAAATCTTTTATATGTGCCTCCAGACCATCACTGACTGAATTTTTAATAGTTTCATTCACCCATGCTGTAGATGGGATTCTATTAGAGCTATCATTTGGTGCTGGAGGATTCTCTACTTGAGGATTGCCCTTAAATACTGGAGAATCAATAGGAGCTTTAGTATCTAATTGTGCATCAACATAAGTTTTATCCGCTTTAGTATCTAAAGCAGCCTGTGTTGCTACTGAGACAGGTTTCTCTAAATCTGTAGTATTGTCTACTTTCCCTAAACCTACTTGCTCTTTAGTTACATTATGTGGGTTGTTAGTATCGTTAATATGAGTAGTTATTGCACCTTCTAGTTCAGTTTCCTTAGTAGTTGCTCTTTCTATTTCAGCTCTAAGTCCGTCTGATAAGCTAGATTCTGCTGCTGTAGCACGTTCAGTTTCCTTAGCTATAGCATCTGCATTCTTCTCTATATTAGCAGTGTTAGCAGTAACCTTCTCATTAGTTGTAGTTAAGTCTCTTCTTAGCTGATTCTCTGCTTCTGTAGCTCTTGCTACCTCTTCAGATATCGCAGTATCATGAGCTGCATCCTTCTCAGTAGATCTTTCTACTTCCGCTTTAAGTGCAGCTTCTAATTCAGAAATATCTGTACTAGTTGAATCTTGAAGATTATCAATTTGCTTCTGCAAATCAGTTTCCACTCCAGTGGCACGCTTAATCTCTGCATCTAAATCGTTTCTAAGTTGAGTTTCAACTTTATCAGCTCTAGTAGTTTCAGCAGTAATTTTATTATCTAATGCTTGTTCAGCTGCTTTAGCTCTGTCAATTTCAGCCTGCAATGCGTCATTTGTATCAGAACCACTAGATATAATTCTATCAATAACTACATCAAGGGCTTCATCATTATGAGTTAGGTTATCTGTAGTACCCTTTACATAGAGAGTGTTATCCCTCTTCTCAAGTATTTGATACTTATCAACATACAATCTAACGTCTGCTGATAGTTTGTCAGTACCTCCTCCTAATACATCTTCCTTTTCAAGAACTACAACCTTAGTAGGATGGCTGTTATCAACTTCCCATTCCCTAATAAGTGTTCCTACAGAAATTACTAATTCTTGTTTACTTCCATCAAGGAGTTTAAACACCATTATAATAGTTTCCTGGTCTGGGTCGTATTTAGCACTTTCTACAATAGTAGATAATCCTATAGTATGTCTACTAATAATGTTATCATTAACCTTTACAGTTAAGATTCCATTCTCATATTCAGTTTCTAATTTGTAGAATAGTCCGTCATTCTTAGCTTGAATACCATTACCATCGTTAGTAGAGATTTTAACGTCAGCTGATAATACAGTTTTAGTAGTCTGCTTATTAATAGTTAAATCAACTGTGTTAGTATCTTCTACTTCTAAGTTGCAGTTATTAATAGCTTCGTTAATAAGACTGTCGAGAATTTTAAGTGCATTCATTACTGATGTAGCATCTTTCAAATAATAAGTTTCCTTATCAGGATTATATGCTCCATCACCACTAAGTCCCACACCAACTTGTGTCTGGTCTAGTTCAGTTTGTAAATTAGCATCTGTATTCTCAGATTGTGCTTTAAATTCTCTAACAAAGTCCTCTATTCCTCTAAGAGTTCTAAAAGGTTCAGTTGGAAGAGGATCTCCCATTATATCTGCAACCAGTGTATCTAGTACATCTTGCAACACATCAGTATCCTTGAATCCAGCTAAGAAATCAAGTAATTCTGGAAATGTGTCAATAGAATCAGTATCAGGTTCTCTAGTTGCTAAGAATCTATGTAATTCTTTTGAAACAGCTGTAAGTGACTGATAATCAAGAGTCTTCAGATACTCTCTAATGTCATCAAGTTCAGTACCTACCGTAGCTTTAAGTTCTTCTTTAATAGTGTCTACCTTACCTCCATCTTCTTTTATAGCCTCTCTTAACTCAGCAATTGCTTCTGCTATTTTAAGTAAGCTATTAAGATCTTCCGGAACAACTGTATGGTCAGAACTTCCATAAATTGCATCATCAGCTACTTGTCTGTCATAAATCTCTTTCTCTAACTTCTCTGCTAGCTCCTCTAGACTTTCTACTGAAGTAGAATCAATAAGTTTAGTAAATTCTAACTCATCATTCGTCTGCTTCTTAGTAACCCACCACAGGGATTGCTCTCCTGTGGCTGAGTCAGCTACTAGTTTAAGCAATCCCTTATGAAGAGTTGCAGCTTCTTCTGGGGAGCTGTAAAAGTCCTTTAGGGCAGTTTCATTCTCAAATATGAAGTTGGCTTCCATAGGGAAACTACCCATACGTTTGAAGCTACCAATTAGTTCGGAATACTTTCCCATTATTCTTCGAATTTAAATGTTACTTCTGAGTTTAACATTGCTAACGCTTCTCTATATACATAGAGTTTATATATAACATCTTCTGGAGCTCCTGGAACTTTAAATGGAATATCACTGATAACATCAAATGCTTCAATTCCAAATTCTTGAGCAGGAGTAACAACCCCAATTAAATCGTTGTAATCTTTAGGTATTGCAACAAATAAATGTTTGAGTTCTTTAGGTGATGAGAATTCATACTTGTGTTTGATTTCTGTAACATCGTCTCCAAAGGATTCAAACTTATTGTTAATAGGGTCGTCATTAACTAATTCCTGAAGATATTCAAAGGTTACGTTAGAGGCTACATACCATTTAGGTAACAATCCTACAAACACATGCAAGCTAACTTTAGTAATAGAAGATGCTTCGTACTGAACTCCATTTAATAGTGTTACTACAAATTTAAATTCAGTATCTTCGTAAATTGGTAACGAATTAACTACATGCATTCCGGTTTCAAAATCATCCGAAGTAAAGGTTCCAATTAATTCTCCATTTTGATAAAGTTCAGCATACTGAATAGTAAGAAGTCCACGAATATACATTTCCACTTTTACTGTATCACCCATGATACATGTAGGAGGAGATTTAACATCTACTGCTTGACCATAGAATATTGCATCCATAATTTCTTGGAATGTTACTTCTCTTGATAATTCAGTTTCATCTTCTACAAATCCTACAGTAGTTTGCACTGGACCACTAGTAATCCAAATAGGTTGTAGTTTATCTACTGATTCTCCTATTTCTTCTTTCAGCTTATTCAGCTGACTCATAACTACTAGGTCGTCCTCTTCTGTTCCTTCAACACCTTTCTGAGGTGCAGTAAACGGAACTGTGCCATCACGCTGTACATAATGCTTGCTGTAAATCTCTTTAAGAGTACCATGAGGATCGTATTGATTTACATGCTCTTCTATAGCCCCTTTAGCAGCATCTGCTACTAATTGATTAATAATTGCATCAATTTGATTTCTAGAATATGTTTCAGCTCTAGAATAAGTTTCTGATTTCTTGAAGTAATTATTAAGTCTCTGATTTAGTAAGCTTAAGAATCCATGTGGATCAGCATCAACCAAATGGTTAAACATTACATCATCTACATATTTCTTAGTAGATAAATGGTTATCAGCTTTAGGTGTAACTCCTAATTGAGGTCTTAAGAAAGCTACGCTGCCATCACTCTTTATGCAATTGTTAACTAATTTGTCAACTTCACTTTTAGTGTACAATTCAGCCTTCTTATATATCTGGTCAACAGTAACATATACCTTAAGTATTTCTTCTACTAAAGGAATTATATTATGCGGGTCTGTTTTAGCTAAATGACTGTTCAATAAATCAGTCACAAATCTCTTAGTAGTTAAATGAAAGTCACTTACTGGATTAACACCAGTTTGAGGTGCAGTAAATGGCGTAGTTCCATCCTGCTTTACCAATCCCTCAAATTTACCTTCTATCTGAGGAAGAATATTATGCGGATCGTCTGTAGCTAAGTGGGTATCCATTGACTGTTTGACAGCTTGCTGTATTCTATTGTCAGCCGATGCCTTGTCATATACGTCGTCTACGCCTACTGCACGTATATTTATCCTAGCTATATCTTTATCCGACTCTGTTTTAAATTCCCCCAGATGCCCATCTATAGTTAAAAATTGTGATGTGTCTATAACCTCGTTTGTTGGATTAGCACACTCACTTCCAGAACTACCTGGTACTAAAATAGTGTTATCTGCCATTTATGATTAAGATAAAATTGTTCTACAAATTCAGACCTACTAAGTTCGTTATCTTCTAGCAGTCCTATTAAGCTAATCTGCTCTAGAATTAGCTGATAATCATATCTGTGGCCCCTTTCAATATATCTGAGTAAGTCGGTATACTCACAAATGACTTTCTTCTTAAGAGCATCCACAACCTCTTTCTGGCCACTTTCTAAACTCGGATTTACACAGTCCATTACATCCTCCTATTTGTTCTATGATTCTCTCTGCCTCAGCTAACTGATTAAATTGAACCATATACTTAATTACGTTAATAGCCATCCAGACTAAATCTCTTTTATAAGCTAATTCAGCAATTGTGGTGTCCTTACTCCAACATTTACTAAATCCCCTATTATTAAATATCTGCTGGCACAAAGATAGATAACATTTATTAAGGAAGCAAATAGACACGTAGTTATTGTAAGTTCTAGAGATAGTAGTGTCGTCTATGTTTCTCTCTACTATCTCGTCTACTGTAACAGTGCTAATAGCTTCATTGAAGTACTTATAAATGTATATTCCATCTGAATAGTATACAGTTTTATACATATTAATTGCCGAGCCTACAGGTTTGGCTAACTCTCTATCAAACCATTCCTTAGTTGGCAATACAATATGATATACATTAAACCATCCATCAAATCCAACTGGTAGTGTTACCGACTTATTAGCATCATCGTGTAATGTAAATACTGGCAATTGAATTTCAGGATTATCTACTTTGTTATGTTGTAAGACATCAATTGACACTGTATCAGAGTATTTGAATCTGTACTTAATAGTCGAAGTAGAAGACTCGGAAAGATAACCTTTGTCTCCTACTGCCGTTTCGTCCAATATGATTACCTTACAGTTATCGTTAGTACAAACTTTAATATGTAAGTCCATTATATATTCTTTATTTCGTTATTTCGCTGATTCCCATCATATTGTTGGGCTACTTCTATATCTGTACGTTTGGTGTCATTTTCAGAAGTACTCTGTTTATAATCTCTGTCAGCTTGAGCCTTAATAATTCCAATCTCATAATCATACTCAATCTTCTGTTTATCGAGAGCAAGTTTAGCTTCATTAAGAGACTCAATCTTGTTCATCAACTTCTCCTTCTCTTGACTAGCTCTATCAAGTTGCTTCTGTAACTCTTCAAGTTGCTGCTGTAACTGTTGAGTATTCTGTACTTCATCTCTCCTCTTTTGAAATGCTACACTCAGTTTAGATTTTAACTCTGTCATGCTTCTGGCAGTCATACATTCCATAGCAATGTCAGGATCTAGCTGACCAGCCTTAATGAACTCCATCATTACTTGCTGAATCTTATCTATCTCTTCCATTATCTTAGAACTACTAGTAACATGAACATCATAATCAGTAAAAGTAAAATGTTCAGGTAGCGCAGTAAACACCTTCTGTAATTTATCTCCTAGTATTAGAATTCCTGTAAGAGGTTTACGCTTCCATACCTTCTTAGCTATATTTAGAGAATCTATCAATATATCTTCAGATAGAGTATCCATCTGTTGATAGTATCCTTTAGTAATAATGTATGAGTTTCTCATTCCTACTTTAACATTATTAACAGCAGCTCTAGTTTCAATACCGTCTAACCTTTCTCTAAATACTCCAGTAATTGAAGAGCAAGTGTTCTCAATTCTATCAAGAGCAAGTTCAAAAGCTTGAATAGTATCAGCTTTTAATGAATCATCAAAGCCAGCAAATGAAGTATTGTTATTAAATGCTCTGCCTTCCTGACTGGTGTCTATAGGAGCTATACCAGTCTTCTTATAAGCAATGAACTTCTGAAGTCTCTCTGTTAAATCATCACCTAAAGCTGTAGGAAGCATACTAAAGTCGATCCAATCTCCAGCAGTTCCACTGTTAGCTATTATGTTATCCTTGAAGAATGTAATCAAGTCGTATTTATCTTGAAGATGTGAACATGCCAAAACAAGAGAATATGGTTCATTGCTTCTATTAACAAAGAATAACCCATTTACTGATAATCCACATTTAGAAGGATTATCTTTAGTTCTAATAACATCAGGAGATTTGCCTGTTAATATGTATATAGATTGTCCAATTTTAACACCTTCATATCTATTCTCTATGAAATCATCACCTTCCTTATCAACATCAATCCATTCTACTTCAAATACAGGAATTAACTTATAGTTATATGTCTCGTAATAGTCAGTAGGAAATCCGGGTATAACTTCCTTTCCAGCCTCTAATCCGTCAGTAATAGGTGCTCCAGTTGTGGCATTATTCATAGCACGAACATATATATAACTGCTATCATAATAACCTTCGAACATTTCCTCTAGTTCGTTTATACTAGAGTCATCCAGTTTACTACCATATTTATTCAATATCTGTTGCTTAGTAAGCCATCTTCTAATTACAACTCTATAACTATCCTTAACGTATACTGAATCTGGATTTCTATCTACAAAGACATTACGGGGATCTAATGCTTCTATCTCTACATTATTACGCTCCTTAGTGGGACGTACTTGATAGAAAGACATTCCTGCTACCAATAGATCTAAAAGTAAATTCTTAAGTTTAGTAAGCAGATTAATATCTCTAGACTGAATTATATATTCAATAACATTTTGCGCAGCTATTTCATAGTCACTAATAAAATTATTATTGATTTCTTCAACTAGTTTGTTTATTTGCTGTTCTACTGCTTTATCAGTTATATCCTGACCGTTAAGAAACCTAAGAATTTGGTTATTTAAATGTCTTTGTAAATATCCATATACTTCTTCAGTTATCTTCAACTCTTTATCTCTAGTTATCTTAGATATAGTTTCTTTATCCTTGCATGATACTTTAGGGAGTAGTGGTGTACCTAGATATTCATTTAGTAAAGCATCTACATGCTTTCTGATAAGAGGTGTAAATTCAATAGAAGTAGGATTACCTATTCCAAAATTCTCCTCTAGGTATCTGTACTGCTCAGCATCCCTATATCCATTATAGTAATTGTATGCTTTCTGTAATTTATACTTAGGATATACTAATTCGGATACTGCCTTATCAATATGCTCCATTAAGTATTCATCACCTCTATTGTGTACACTCATTACAACTTTCTAATTTATTATATTGTTTATATCCTAAGAAGTATAACGTGTCTCCTAGTCGTCTATCTCTAAGTTCTTGTTTAAGGAATTTAAGGTATGATTTAGAATCACCTTCAAATGATATAATAATAGGCTTATCTACATTGTTCATTCCAAGAGTAAGTTTATATCCTCTATGTGTACCTTCAGTAGTTAATAACTCTTCTAGTTTTAACTTTCCAACATATTCCTTACAGTATACTTCTCTAAATAAATCTTTGATTGCTACTTCTAATCCTTGTAGGGTCATCGTACTGTGTTGGCCATAAGTTAAACTTAGGTACTATAGCTTCTCTTTCAGGAATTACTCCTTTATGCCTAATACCTCTTTCATCTACCCAATACCCAAATGGTCGTAGTTTATTATTAGGGCTGTCAACTTCCCTGGGAACTACTCCCATTAGTTCTTCATCTCCTAACATACACATTCCCCAAGCTGCTATAATATCGAACTTACGTTTATTCTCGTAACTATATTTAATAGCTTCTTCTAGTATTTCTTCAAACCATATATTATGGCAGTAATCTTCAATATGCTGTGCAATTAAATCCAATTGATGCCTAATAACTACTTCAGTGGCAGGTGCTCCAAACTGTTTACTACGTCCCCCTTGTATATCAGACTGTGTAGCTCTAGGACGCCTCATCAAATGTCTATTCTCCTTATGTTTCTCTCTGAAGAATTGCAGGGTCGACATTCTTGTAGATTCCAGTACTGCTTGACAGTCATAGTATTGCAATATCTTTAAGCATGTCATATGAGCTTCTCTAAGGGTTCTAGGTCTATCTCTATAATAGCATACAATTTTAGGCTCGTCAAGACCATAAGCTCTCTTCATAACTACTACACAGAAATCGGACGGGTCTTGAGTCTTATCAGAAGTATCTTCACCACCCATATCAATACCGTCAATACCAGCTACGTATAAATTTCTAGGAACCGATCCATGTTCTCCTCTAATAGGATGCTCAAGTATTTTAACTTTACCATTTGAATTACTAACAAACCTAACGCTATCTATAGCTTCTTCAGTATGTTGATTATTAGTAAAGTTATATTCCAATTGACCTACGTCAATATGTGGTCCCATTTTATGAAGCTTAATATTAGCTAATTGTTCTGATAATAATACTGTGTTGAACTGATTATCTCCTTCTAGAGCCAATGCATCATCTGGAGTGAAACAGAACTCAGCACATGCTATTAAGTGTTCTTTAGGATTAGCTAATAGAGACTCTCTCTGTTCTAGATAAAATTTCTTAGCCTTCTCAGTATTAGTAACTCCTCTATTATCTACATACCCATCTCTAGCTACGAATGTATATGCAGGAATAAAGAAAGAAGTCAGAGCATAAGAACCATCTTTAGTATGGTTATGCTTATATGGTAGGAAATTGTAACCTCCAGGATTATAAAACATCTTACTAAGTCCATCTAATGCTGGACCCTGATCGCCACCAGTTCCCCATACGAATCTAGTTCCGAATTTATTACCCAGAATCTCCACAAGAGCTGTGCTCTGTAAGTAGGTCTTTACTAAGATTGGATTAGAACCAGATTCTTCAAAGAATAGTCTATCTACACGGTCTCCACGAAGCTTACGAGGAACATCTACTACAAATCCTACAATATCTGACATGAATCCAAATTCTTCTCTATCTTTAGTAAGAAGGGAAGCCTTCTTATGCATGTCAGAATTATATTTCTGTCTTAAATGTCTCATACCACCTTCAGTATCTGCATTCAAATACTCAAGCTGTTCCCAACATTTACGGAGCACGTCAGTAACGAATTTCTCTGTAAACGCTACATATACAGTATGAGAACCCCTAACGGTAGTATATAGTCTAACTCCAAGTGATGCTGCAATCTCTGAAAATCCGACTCCACGAGCTTTAAGGGCACACACATCCTTACTTAACTTCTCACATAATTCTATGTAATGGAAGTATTCATATTGCTTACTAAAGAATGCTGGAAATGTGGTTTCACGACCAGAACCGGCTTGAGACACGTCAGTATTCTTAAGTCTGTAATAGTTTAAGAAGAAGTAATTATCACCTGTAATCCTATATCCATGTGATTCATATCCTTGATTACACCTTCTAAATTCCTCTACCCAAAAGTCATTATACTTCTTAGATCCCTTAGGATAGGAACAATACTTACCATCTCTTAATTTAATCTCTCTAGCTTCAGTAAACCATGCAGGATCAAAGTCTAACCCTCTCTCCTCGTCTACTGGTCGGTAACCAGTCAGTTCATAAGATAAAGTAGGATCGAAATATGTAATCTCCTCGTTAGCAGTAACATCCCATTCAAACTTAGTTTTAACTGTTGATTCCTTATTAATTGGTTCTACGTAAGGTATAGCCTCTACTAATTCGGGTTCTACTCTATTTATCAATTCTTGAACTGTTTCTGGAACTTCTACTTTCTTCTTAGGTCTTCCACGTCCAGCCATAATTATCTATCGAAATGCCCTATATCACCTTCACCTCTGACTCCAGTTTCCTCTTCCTGTTCTTTCTTATACATGTATTCTAGTGACTTGAGTTCATCCACCACTTTAGAAACCGATTGCATCTCCTTCATCACATCATTAGTCTTCCAAATAGGTCTTCCAGTAATAGGATCTCTTTCACTTAAATCTATAGTATCGAAATAATCAGTAATTTTATCAACTACTCCTTGAGCGGCTTTGATAAGTTTAAGTGCTCTGGATTCATTTTGCATATCTCTATATTTCCTACATGCAGCTCTGAAGACTGGGTCTGCCCATTCATCTTCACTTAAATTAGCATCTTGTAAACAGGCTTGGTGTCTGTCTTGTTCTGCATAATCAGAATAGGGGGACGCCCAGTCTATCATTAGCCATATGTAAGTAAGCTCTCTATAAGCTCTAGATTTATAAATGCCTTTAGGGTCTTCTTTGGTCTTATTCCTCTCATTAGTCCATAGAGCAGCGAATTCCTTAATAAGAAGAACCTCTGGCTCATTTATAATCACTTTATTATTAGCATTATCAAATAGGAATACCTTCATAAATTATTTATACGATTTGCCAGCTAAGGCTTTCTTCTGAAATCCATTAAACTTCATCTCTCTTGTACTATCTGCTGAGCCAGGACCTCCGTTTATATGACGAATGGCGTCACCTTTAGCATTTGATGGAATACTCCATTTATTGCTAACTGTACCGCCCATATTCTTCTTAATACGTTTCTTAGCTTTACCACCACACTTGAATGCGACTAATGTGCCTCCATTTAACTTTTTACCTATTTTATTACTACGTGCAGCTGCTGCTTCAGATTGTGCCCTTCCACTACCCTGGTCTTTCATATCCACTCTAGTTTGTTCAGAAGGTGACAATTTCCTATAATCAGATGGAGTCATCTTCTTATAAGGAGTCTTCTTGTTACTTAGGTTGTAAATTCCCTTCTTAGTATGAATTGTATCATTCTTAGTGATGGTATTACCATCCTCATTCTTCTTAATTCTCTTCTTAGCCTTTCCTCCGCATTTATCTTTGAATACGTCAATTACTTTATTACTTTCAGCCATAGCCTTCTTTCTACACTTAACACAACCTCCAGCCATGTATTTCTCAACCTCATATCCTTCTGGACATCTACCTTGAAGTCTCTTAATGTAGTCTATTCTAGCTCCGTCTTTAGCTTCCATTACTTTAGATTTATTACTCTTCCAATCCGTATATAATTTATTAATCTCTTCCATACCAGTATCTAATAAGAACTTCTGCAACTCTTCATCGTTCTTAGCTCCAGAGATAGCATATAAATAAGAAGCAAATTCTTTACCATCCTTATTTAAAGTACCTCCGTCTTTGTAAAAGAGAGGGCTAAGAACCCTCTCTTTATTATTGACTGACATTGTTATTCTACTTTTAATAAGTCTTTGGTATTAAAGACAGCCTCTTGAAGAACACCTTCAGTGGAGAACCATCTGCATCTAATACCTATAAAGTAATCATCTCTCTTCTCATCTTTGGATGGTCTAAACGTCATAGTTTCCTTTTTAACTACAATCATCTTAGGCTTATAAGGAATATCCTGCCTAAGAGTTACCACCTCTCCTGGTAAATAAAACACTTTCTCTTCCATAATTACAATTTACTAAATCTCTCCTTTAATCCCTCATTAATAACCACTTGAACTTGCTGTTCAGCTACTACTTCAAATCCCTGTCTGAAGAATGGTACAGGTACTCCAGATGAACGTCTGTAATAAATATCATCACCCGGCTTAACAAACTTACATAAAGGACTTACTTCTATTACATTAGCAACTACTGATAATTGATATTCTGTATCCTTCTCTCCAGTATCTGGATTCTTAAATGCTCCATCATATTCTGGAATAATAAGCCCACCTTTAGTTACTTCAATCTTCTGATATGGATTTTTAGCATAAGGTTTTACTAAGATGTATGAATTAATAGGCATAATTTCCATTGAATTCATCTTCTCTGTAACTTCCTCAGCTTTAGCAAGCTCGTCTTTAATATTCTCATTTAAAGCTTTAGTGTAAGCATCTACTGCCTTATTATGTGCTTCCACAGCAGCTTCCTTCTTTAAATCTTCAAATCCATCTGCACCAGCAAAGCTAATTCCTTTGCCACCAAACATTAAATCCATTGTTCCGTTGTTACTCATAATTAAATCATTACCATTTACCTGCGGGGCATACAGAATCTAAGTCTCTAACTTTAGCACTGAGTCTGCATCCGCATCCACGTTTATAACCATCTTTCTCTTCAGTTGATACATCTCCAGTTTTAGGATTCAGCCATAACTTACTACTACATAAGTATCCTAAAAATGAATCCTTTCTAATAGGACATTCTTTACAAATTCTCATTCGAGCTCTAGCTATATCAGCATTATTTCCTAGTAGCTCATTTAAATGTCCATTAACAATATTAGCTAATCCCATAGATTCTAATGAGTTTAAATATGGTCTTCTACTATTTAATATCTCAGAACTCAGTCTGAAGGATACTCTAAATTACATTAACTCATTAGAACTCTATAGGCTTCCTTTTATCCCTAAGTTCCTCTAATACACACCGCTTTCTGTGATATTTAAGGAGTCTTTCAACATCATCCTTTAAATACTCTACTTCGTGTTCAGTAACATTGCCTGAATGATCATAATGTACTAATATAAGTTTCTTAACTACAAAGTCTGGATTTATTTGCTGAAGCATCCATGCATATAAAGATAATTGTAAAGTATAATGTACTTTATTACAATCCATTAGATTATTGATAGGATACTTCATCATTTGGCTCTTCTTAGTTTTAGTATCGAAGAATGACCTCTCATCCAGTTTCTTGTTGGTCTTATAATCTACGATATAGATATCATTACCATCCTTAATTAATAAATCAATTTGTCCTGCCAATCGTACTACTCCATCGTCAGATTTGTAATAAATTAGATACTCTGGATAAACGCCTCTTTCAATATCTAATTCATAATAATCTGCACTAACTTGAAATTCACCTCCCACTCCATACTGTTTAACTGTACATTTCTTTTTACCTGTATACATATGCTCTAAATCAGAATGAATAGAAGTACCTCTATCAGTTGATGCTTTATTGGTTCTTTGCCATTCATCCAGTATGTCTTGCTGTACAGAATTAAATTCTGTTTCGTCTAAATCATATGTATCTATAAAATACTTCTTATCGAATTTCTTAGTATCCAGTAGATGTTTCTTCTCCATAGAGAACTGCGCAGGACTTAATAGTTTCTGCAATGCTTTATACTGTGACCAGAAATCTGAGTTAAACTCTTGACAATACTGACCAATCAATGTTGTTACTGAAGTATGTCTTCTACCATCATTCTCATTCCAATAGGTGTGGGTTAAGTTGTTGAAGCACACCTGACCATTCCTTTTGTCCACTTCCATAATACTCTTTAAATTTCTCCTTAACTGAGTTATAATCTAGTAAGATAGATATGCGTTGTGCATAAGGAGCTATAACTGAATTATAATATCCCAAGTGATATTGCTTCTTATTCTTATACAGTATAACTATCATTCCTTTAGGGTCCTTTAATCCCATCAGTGGATAGAGGGCTGCTGATTTAGCATCACATTCCTCTAATAAAGTACACAAATTGGGAAAGGTTCTAAAGTAGGATTGAATACTATCCATACGTAAGAACTGATTATCATTTATAAGCTCTATCTCCTCACCGTAGTTCATATACTCCAAATCAGTCCATAATTTAATACGAGCTTTAGTATCATAACCTCTTCTTCTTTCTGTCAAGGCAGTTAAATAACGATAAGACAAGCCATGAGTGCTACTTAGCGTATTATGATAATTTAGTAATAATACATTAGATGCATCTTTGTCTCCTTTCAGAATTGCATCCACATAATCATTAATGATTGGAGTAATCATCTTAGTGTATTCTTCAGCAGCTGCTTTATCATAAGCCTCTACTTTAGTATAATCTTCTAGAATAGCTTTTGTGTGGTTAGATATATGTATTTGCAGTAATACGAACGCCAAACCAATTATTATGATAGTTTTAACATTAGTATTAAGCTTATCTATCCACTCATACAACAGTTTAAGCTTGCCCAATAACATTAATCTGCCAATTAGAAGTTGATAGTTAATAATTCATTAAATTCCTTAGTACTTATTAACATTAACCCTACTAATCATTAATTCATCTAATTCATTTGATTATTTGCAAATATAGCCCTAAATTTGTACACAACAAAGTGATTTAAAGTGTAATTTAATTATGGAATTCAACGCAGAGCAATTAAGACTATTGGGTGATTCTCTAAGGGACAAATTTATTAATGCAGACTTAGATAGAATCCCTATGTTTGCTAGTGGTAATAAGCTAGTCAACAAAGATAAGAAAGGTAATAAGATACATATTAAGAAGAAGAATAGAGGTAAATTTACAGCATCAGCTAAGAGAGCTGGACAAAGTGTACAAGAACATGCACGTTCTGTACTTAATAATCCTAATGCTACTCCTTTACAAAAGAAGAGGGCCAACTTCGCACGCAATGCAGCTAAATGGAAGCACTAGTTATGAAATTTAAGTACGATAAGCAAAGGAAACTATTGTTCTTCATAAATCCGTTACTTCCAGTAAAAGGATATCAGTATATGAATATCTGTGGTATTCTATTTACTAGAAATGAATCAGCAATAGATAGAATGACTGATTCAACGGTACGACATGAAGTAACTCACACTAAACAAATTATTGAGATGGGAATCATATTCTATTATTTATGGTATGTGATTGAGTGGTTAATTAGACTGCTAATTATGGCTGATAGTCATAAAGCTTATAGAGCTATATCTTTTGAGAAAGAATCTAGAGCAGCAGGGGCTGATCCTAATTACAACAGAAAGGTGTTTCAATATAGATGGATTAATTACTTATAATTATTAAAGATTGTATTTATGTCTAAGGTAAAAGAGGATACCGCCAAGGTTGACAATACGGCAGTAGTTAAGCCAAAGGTATTTGAAAGACTTAGGGTAACACCTAGGAAATACGAACTTGTCGACCTTGGTGGTACTCCGTCTAATGATACTAGAACTCCCGCTGAGAGAAATAAAGATTATCTACATCCTATTAAAGGAGCTAAAGAAAGATTCAAAGCTTCCATGAGTAATGAGACTAATCCCTTAGTAGGTATAGAGCGAACAATACTTCCTTCAGCAGCTGGTGCAGCACTAGTAACCACTCCAATAGCTTTAGCTAAGGGTGCTGGTTATGCTAAGAGATGGAATGAATCTCCAAATGCTCCGGATCAAGTAAGGCTTACTAAACAAGCAGCTTTAATGGATAAGGTAGGAACTCCATTTATATTACAGCAATCTAATCCTATATGGATTGAAGGTAGATCTGTTAGACAGGCTATGAAAGTAGGAGGTAAATTTACATTTAAGAAATCTCCAGCAGTCAAAGATGCAGAGAAACTTAATGGTAAACGAGATATGCGTAAGAAGTTTATTAAGTCTAGTAGACCTACTTACAAGAGACGTATTCGTAAAGGACAAGTGGGAATGAGATTCGTTAGTTATGTTCCAGTAAACAATCCTACAATAGATTACACTGACATTACTAATCCTATCAATCCATTCAGTGAGTATTACATACCTACTACATATAATACAGAGCAGGCATTAGTAGTACCAGAAAGAGAAGACAGCAAGTCTGATACAGTAGAAGAAACTCCAGCAGTAGCTAGTAAGCCTATAGCAGAGCTAGTAGTCAATAAGCCAGTAGCTAGTAAAGTAGTAGTTGATAATACTGCCAACTCAACTTGGAGTAGTCCTTATAAGGACAGAAGTAAATGGATGGCTGACCTTACCAATGCTTATAAGAGAGCAGGCATTACTAATGATAATGCAATTAGAATGCTGGTATCACAAGATGCTTTAGAAAGTGCTTGGGGACGTTCTGCACAAGGTAAATTCAATTTCGGTAATCTGACTACTGGAGCTAAATGGAAAGGTGATTATGTAACTGGTAATGATAAGAATGCTAAAGGTGAAGCCATTAAGCAGAAATTTAGGTCTTATAACTCTATGGATGAGTATGCAGCAGATAAGGTACAGTTCTTAAAGAGACTATATGACTTTGAGGAGAACGATGATATTAATAAGTTTGTAGCTAAGCTTACTGGTTCTAATAAAGGTAAGAGAAGATATGCAGAAGCTAGGAATTATGCTGATACATTGAAGAAGGTATATAATAGTTATAGAAGTGGTGGAATTATTAAATATCAAAATTCAGCTCAACCTATTAAGTATATGGGAGGTTATGATAAGAGAGGTAATATGGTATTGCCAGTTACTAATGAGAATGGTATGAATAATGTAACTCTGCCAGAAGTAACAGTTACTCCTAGAAATATTAATCTAGCTGGTGCTGTAGATAGAGGTAGGAGAGAAGCTGCACCTTATATTAGTACATTATTAGCAGGTACAATGTTTGGGCCTCTTCCAGTATTGAGTGAAGCTATAGGTAGTACAACAGTTGATGAAGCTACTAGGGAACTTAGTAAAGGTAAATATAATACATGGGGAGACATGATGACTAATGCTGGAATGAATCCCGTCCTTGCAGAATTTACTAATCCTGGTTCATATATAGGACTGCATGGTTTTAATAAGTTTGGGCCTAGACTTAAACCAGTGGAGGATTTAGCAGCTAGTGGTAACAAATGGGCTAGAGCTAGAGTAATTAGTAAGGCTATAAACAAAGGAACTCCTTCAGTTGAACCATTACCTAATAATGTAGGTTGGGGGCCTAGGCAGTCCATACATGTAGTACATGATAAGAATAGTGCTAGATTTCCAAAACTATACTATCCAGAGAGATGGGATGCTGTTTATGAAGGAGCTCCCGAAGCTGGTATATGGTATCAAGGTAAATTCGGCAATCCAAGAACAGCAGCTAATCATTCTATTCCAGGTAAGGCAGAGAAAGCAGCTAATACAATGGAACTAGGTAAGAGATTGGGATTAAAACCAGGACAAGAATATCCAGGAAGAAAGGCTTTGGAACAAATGCTTAAGGAGTTCTCCGAATCTGGCAATGAACATTCTCATATGCCTAGCTATTTAAATATGAGGCATCCTAAACGAGTGTGGGATGCGTTAACTGGTAGATACTTTATATATCCTACAGCAGTAGGTACAACATTAATAGGAGGAGCAAACAATGATAATGACAAATAAAGAATATACCAACTTTAGTGGAGATTTATTTGCCAAATTTAAGGCAGGGGAAATGACAGCAGAGGAAGTATACGCAGAATTAAATAAGGTAGAAGGCGTTGTATTCTCTGGCCCACCCAAACGTAACTTGCCAGAGAAGACTATTGAGGAGATTGAAGAAATAAAACGAGAATTCAACATTAAATGAATTAATATGGATAATAAGTCTGATAAACTAATTGTACACTGGTGGAAAGATGGTAATGTGAATGACGTAATATCTACTATAGGATATTTGGTGAATTTAAATGCTAAAGAGATACAATTGGCAATCAATAAAGGAATAGAGGAAGACATAATTCATATACCTATGGATTGGGTCTTCCAATATGGCAAACTTACTAGTAATTAAGTCTCATCAATAATTTGGCTAGAAGGAGCAAGCTTAACACCAATAGGATTTACGACTTTAAGTCTAGAGATGCCAGTTTCTGCATCATACATATAGACTACTGCTCGTTTTAGCTTACCTCCTATGTAAACAGCTTCTTCTAATTTGTGAACATTATTGTCTTCACTGATATATACCATATCTCCTTTAAATAACTTTCTATCGGCCATAATTTTAGATATTAGAATTAATAACTACAAAGATATAAATAATTATTAATATCAGAATTAGCAGATGACATTTATAGCATTCTTAAAGCAAGTGTTCACATCCCACTCGGGTGTATCATCTAAGAGACTCTGCGGAGTGGTTGGGTGGTTCGTCTGCTTGGGAGTACTGATATACTGTGCAGTTAATGTAATCCAAGCTCCATTAATGATAGATACGGTTTTATGGTGTATTATGGGATTACTCGGAATTGACAGTATTACTAGTATATGGAAGAAGATAGATAAGCCTAAGTAAATTTATAAAATAAAAGCCCAGCCTAGCAATTAAGCTAAGTTGGGCTTTTATTGTTATAATTATTGCTATGTTTATTGAGAATGTTACATACAATTATTTACTGGCACTAGATATAAATGTGCCAGAGTCATATGGGTTCCAATTACTAGCATCTCTACGTATAGTTGTCTGTCCTAAGTTAAATTGCGGAACTTCTACTATATTGTCAAGAACTTTAAATAATTCTTCTAAGGTTAAGTCTGGAAGTATTTGATGTAAGTTCTCTAATGTTCTTCTAACGTCAATCATAATAGTATATTTTAGCAAATTGCACATCACCTATACTAATATTAGGCAGTAATATTTCATATAGTTCCGTAGATTTAAATGTATCTTTATATTCCCTAGGGACTAATAGAGTGTCAACATGATGTCCTCTAGATATTCTAGCTAGATAGGAAATCTTATTATCATCAAAGTCTGTAAGTTCTAACATTATAGCATTATAATGTCTAGGATAGTTTCCACTAAGTATTATCATAATCATTCTTTAGTTTTAACATAGAGTTGACAATGGCAAGTTCCTTCTTCCATTTCTCTAAACTCTTTACACATACATACTGTATCTTCATCTCTTATTAATGAGCAGGGACAATATCTTTTACCATACTTATCTTTATTATGCTTTAATCCTGCTAGGACTGTTTCCTTTACTTCTTTATTATCAGTTACTCTTATCATTTTTATATCGGTTTGTAATTTCAACTAACCCAACGCCTTCATGTGGATTGTGAAGTAAATCCAGAACTGCCTTATTAATTTCATTATCAAGCTCAGAACTAACTATAAATGGTTCTGGTTGAATTTCCTCAATAACTTGTTCAAACATTTGCTCGGTAAGTGTATTATACCAGGGCTCTTCTAATACCATTATAACCTCACTCATAAATACATTGTCATTATCATAGGTAGGTAATAGTACCAACCATCATATACATATGCATCTCTAAATAATGCCTCTTCTACCAATTCTATTTCTTGCATGTAAGTTCTCATTTAATTTACATTATCATAATGAGAATTAGCTGCTATATCTTCTAATATAATAATAGTATCGTATAATTCATCTGGAGAGAATGAAGTTATATCCGATATTACTGATTGCATATATTCTTTAATCTCATCCAAAGTCATTACTTTAAATTCATCTTGACTTAAATGTTGATGTTTTAGATGCTTATTTATAATATCTATTATAATTAATAGATTACTTTTATCGCTCAGATATAAGTCTCCCTTCTCGGGGTGGGAAGCAACCGCAAATATATCTGGATGCTTAGTAATCATTAATTCATATTCTTCATCCGTTAAGAGATTCGCAAGTGCAATTGCTTTATTATGTAACAACTGCGCTTCTTTTAATGCGAATTCTTTATTAATTCTATCAATTTGTCTCATTTACTTGATAAATGAATATACATTAGCTAGTTGGGCAATATATTCAATATTAGCCTTATTAGTAATTCCTTCTGCTATCTTATCTAAAATGAGTATTTCAAGAACTACTTTCTTATCAGCTAAATCTTGATAAGGATTACTTATCACAGCACTTTTAAACTCATTTTCTGATGCTATTGTAGTAAATCCAATAGTATCATCTGCTTCTACGCGCGAACTTGTAATTTCTACTTTAGGTTCTTCTTTAACTTTAGATTCTTTAATTTCTTTAGCCATGCTTTAATAAATTTTAATTAGTTACTTAATGTGATTAAAATTCACATATTTATTATTATTTACTTTGATGTTACAAAGTTAGCTATATATTATTAATATAC
>OOAE01000057.1_pt1 | contig 103344 bp, 92 predicted proteins | sample 1671271 | NCBI WGS metagenome assembly OOAE01 (sample SAMN06348139, study PRJEB24527) | human gut metagenome | biome: human gut; feature: ankylosing spondylitis patient; material: feces | host: Homo sapiens | place: China | collected 2015-10 | reverse complement strand
GTTTGTTATATCAACAAAATTTCCCTTGTATATCACTATATCTAACATACGTTATATTGAAACGTCCGACAGAATTGCAGATTATATTACAACAGTATTGTACACTTACTGTATCGGACGGCAAGAAAATTTATCACAAAAAATAAATTATTAGGAGATTGTCAGTATGAACATGAAAAAACTTTTAAAACCTCTGACAGCATCGCTTCTTGCTCTTATCATCTCCGGCTGTTCTTCAGCCCCTGAAGCTATATCGGGCGGACTTGTCAGTGCAGACTTTGAGATCTCACAAAGCACCGACATATCGGCATCGCAAAATGATCGTTCCGAAGAAGATTTAACACCTGAGGAAAGATCCGCAAAAGCACGGGAAAAGCTCATTTCACTCGGAAACGGAAACGTGTTATGTGACGTAGATGACAACGTTGACACTGTTGAATATAACGGCGACATAATGGAATTGCCTTGCAGTATAGAACAGAGCTGTAAATCGGAAGAATCTTTCACGGATGTATCAACAGGATGCCTTATAGCGATAAACGGCGTACTTCAGAAATTATCATACGGTGACCAAAAAGATCAATATATGTATGTTCAGACTTATGAAAAGGATGATTTCATAAAGGAAAACGAGGATTACACTGCACGCAAAAAAATCACCCTCAGCTTTGAGCCGCAGATAAACGAAAAGGATAAGGACCTGACAATGCTGCAGCTTACAGTTATTTCAGTAGATAATCCGCTTTTCAGACTTCAGCCTGAATATCCTGTGGGATTTTTGATGCATCGGGCAGCTACTTGTACGGTTCGTACACTGACACTTAATTCACCGATAACCAATTACACCAAGGATGAAATTTCAGAGAGCGGTATTACCGAGCTGGATTTAACCGATGAGGTTATAGAAAAATACTCGGAAATGGCTAATATCGCCCCAAAAGCCATAACTGAAAATACACGCCCCTTTGCAAATGTCGATTCCGAATATCATTCACATTTTAATTTTGATGAAAACGGAAAGCTTGATCTGGGTTTTATCACATCGGTAAGTGAAGACGGTGAATTTGACTATGAAATGTCTTCACAGGGCAGATACCTTGTTTCTATGTTCGTAAACGGCACTCCCCACGCTTTTCCGGACGGAAGTATTTATAAAAGCATAGATATGAAACCGGGAAAGCTGTATGTATATGAAGCACAGGATTTTTCAAAAATACTGGGCGAATGTGACACGATAGTCTTTTTACCTGTCGCCTGCCTGCGTGACGACGGGAAATGTATAATGAGTCATACTGTTCAGTCAGAAGCTATATGGCCAAAGGATAAAGCGTAACCAAAATTACGGATAATCAAGCACCGACAGTTAAGGCAACACACTTTCAGCAGAAGAAAGCATACAGTACGTTATAAAGACGCACTGTATGCTTTGAATTTAACAAACGAGGGAAAATAATGGAACTTAAATTAGAAGGTATCACAAAATCCTACACAAAGGGTAAAAAACGCAAAAACGCTCTTGAAGACTTCTCTCTCACTCTTACTGAGGGAGTATACGGACTTCTCGGACCCAACGGTGCGGGAAAATCAACGCTGATAAATATTATCACGGGGATAATCGGCAGGGACAGCGGCAGTATATCCTTTACCGACGGCAATGACAACAGCTTTTTGTCGCATCTCGGCTTTATGCCGCAAGGTATGGACTTTTATCGCAACTTTACCGCAAAGGACTACATAAAGTACATAATGGCACTGAAAAAATACTCTCCCGATAATGCAGACGAGTACGCTTTGACAACGCTCGGCAAAGTAAATCTCCGTGCGGATGCCGACAAGAAAATCGGCGCTTTTTCAGGCGGAATGAAGCAAAGGCTCGGCATAGCACAGGCTATAGTCGGAGAACCGAAGGTGCTTATATTTGACGAGCCTACCGCCGGACTTGACGCAAAGGAGCGTATACGCTTCAGAAATGTTATTAGCTCTCTTGCCGCAGACAAAATAGTAATACTTGCAACTCATATCGTGACCGATATTGCGTATGTAGCAAAAACTGTCGTGCTTATGAACGACGGCAGGATAATAAAAACAGGAACGCAGGAGGAGCTTTGCTCCGATATTTCAGACAAGGTATGGGAAATAACCGCACAGAGTGACAAAGTAATGGACTATATGAACCGTATGCGTGTATCAAACGCAGTGTCTGACGGCAATAAGTATACCCTTAGAATAGTATCCGATGAATATCCCGAAAACGACGCTGTTTCAGTACCGCCTACACTTGAGGACGTATGTATATATTATTTCGGAGATATGTGATATGAAACTGTTTAAATATGAACTGAAAAAGAATATACTGCGGCTTCCCGTTCTGCTGTTGTTTGCGGCTCTTATACTTGTAAGCCTGTACAAGCACAATGAAACCGTTCAATTATACGGCACTCAGGATTATCTTGCCGACGGTCTTATGCGCAATATTTATCAGGCGTACAAAGGCGAGATTACCGATGAAAAAATACAGCGTATAGCCGCATACAGAAATGAAATGTCGGCTATTGTAAGCTCATCGGATTTCGACTATCCGACTACGCCTGATGACAGATATTATACCGGCTTTGCCTTCGGAGATAACGGGTCATCGGAAAAAGTTATCGAAGAAATGAAATATGCGATAGAATACATAAACAATATCATTGTGCTTAGAGAGAAAACACAGACCGCAATTGCATTTTACGAGGGTAAAAATGACTACAAGGTGAGAGAGGCTCAGCAGATTGAACGCCTGTACGGAAACCGTCATATAGACGTATACGGCAATTACGATACTTATGCACTTTACTTTGACTATGAGTTCTCTACCTTTATTTCGATGATAATGGTGCTGTTTGTATTTGCTCCCTCGTTTTCAAAGCAAAAGGCTATCAGCGATGACAAGATAATATGCGCCTGCGGAAAGGTCAAAAGCGTATTTTTTGCAAAGCATTTGTGTATGTACGCATTTTGTGCCGCCATTACGGTGATAATGACATTTACGGATATTTTATCCTTCGGCTGTCGGTACGGCATTGAATTTTTGGAGCAGCCGATATATGCGATACACAGCTTTACTTATGCGCCGCTTGACATAAGCATATTTACCGCAATACTTATTACGGCGTTTATGAGATTTCTGCTTACTGTGCTTATCGGTGAAATTGTACTGCTCATATCCTCTACCCAAAAAAACATCGGCATTTCCTATGCCCTGAGCTTTTGCGCAATAGGTGCGCTTATCTATCTGCACGGCTCTGTGCCATCACAATTCTCTCCTTTTTCTATGATATGTATGAGTAACTTTTTCACCGATGCGGAATTTGTTAATGTGCTGGGCTTCCCTGTTCTCAACATAGTTTTCCTGCCGATACTTACAATACTTCTTTGCGTTACAGTAAATCTTATTTGCTTTGCTGTCGCCTGTCCGCAACGTGCGATACGGCTTACTCGGAAAGCGAGGAGTAATGCTATATGAAAATATTTGTATATGAGATGAAAAAGATACTGATAAAACAGTACGCAATAATAATTCTGGCAACTGTAGTAATAGTAAGACTGCTATCTTCTCTGCCGCTTGCAAAGCAGACATACGGATTTGACTCTGCCACAGAGCGAGAGAAATATTTTGAGATAATCTCTCCGTTTATAGGAGCAGTGACCGAAGAAAAAACTGACCGTGCAGACGAGCTTGAAAATCAGCTGAAAACGGCAAGTCAACAATACGATAAGCTGATTGATCAGCGTCTGGAACACAAAATATCGGATATTGAATATTACGAGCAGATGAAGCTGTACGAACCGACGCTCAATATCAAAAAACAGATTGAAAAAACTGTCGAACAGGTACGGCAGGCGCAAGAACGCCAATGCGATATTCTGCCTGTAAGCTATGTCCCCATAATATGTGATGCGTCGGCCGATTACCTTTTTGTGCTTGCAATCTGTCTTATATGCAGTCTGAGTGTAATCACAGAGTATACAAGCAAGACAAGATATATCCTGTGTACTACTCCGGCAGGACAGTCACGCAGTATGGCAGCAAAAACGGCAGTTCTGCTGTTATCGGTCGCAGTGGCATCGGTTTTACTCTCGGCGGTTGAGGGATACTGCCTTTCAAAACAGCTTCCCTTTGAATACTGGGCATATTCCGCAAGAGGTATAGTGATAATGACAAACTGCACGGCAGAACTTTCTATAGGCGGCCTGTTTATTCAGACCCAGCTTATTAAACTGGTGGGAAGCATTTTTATCGCCTCGGTTGCAATTCTTATTTCCGAGCTTTTTAAAAGCTATGCCGCAAGCGTATTTTCGCTCGTAACTGTGCAGATAGTTGTCGACTATGTCGGCAACCGCTCAAATCTCAGCTATCTTCTGCCGACAGGGGCTATGCGTGGCTACGGTTATTTTTACGGCGATGTCACACCGACCGCCGAAAACAATTATATGCAGTTTTCGGGAGTGCCTCTTTGGTATACTGCAGTGCTTATATGCGGTTTGCTGATTTTTTCGGCGGCAGCTTGTGCAGGAACGATTCTTTCCTGCAATAACCGGCTGAAAAGAAAAAGGAAAAAGATACGCAAGGCGGCACTCTTGTCAACTATGTGCATTATCACTTCACTGCTTCTGTCCTCGTGCAGTGTTGCGAATAACCGCTACGACCCCGAAGATACAATGAAGCTTGTAGGCGGCTCATATACCTTGATCGGCGAATATAATATTCCCTTTACAGAAGAACTGAAAACAAGCAAATATAAAATCGTTCTTGATACCAATCAATCTTCCGGCGGATTTTCAATATTGCTGATTGACCTTGCAAGCAATGAAAAGCTTGATATTCCGCAGAGCTATTTTTCGGACGAAACTTTCATTCATTGCTTTATAACCGAGCATTACATTTTAGTCGAGTATATCGCCAAAGACGGAACAGAAGCAATGCGGTACTATGACCTGAATGACTTTTCAACACAAACAATCGCTCAGAACACCCGAGGAGTAGAAAAAAATCTGTTCGGACTTACCTTTAAGGACAGCGAAAGCATATTTACGACAAGCTCCTTAATTTTCACCGATGACAGAGATTTTTTCTTTGTTACAGACAGCGGTTTGTATAAGGTAGGCGTAAATAAAAATGCGTCACTGATAATAGACGAGCCTGTAACCGAAGGCTTGATTTACGATGCTCACAGCATCTATTTTATCAGTGAAAAGGACAGCATCAAGCGTTACGATCTTTCAACAGGCATTCTCAGCGAAATTGTAAGCGGTGAAAAAATAATCCCACGTTCGCTGTGGGGAGATTACGATTATATTTATTACACAAGCGAGAACGGCGAACAAAAGTTAGCAAAATAGCACTGCAATCATCGCAATAAACCCGCAATTATCCGAGTTTGTAAATTTAAATTCAGCTATAACAGCTTCGACAAAACCCCGATTTGCTTTTTGATCGGGGTTTTGCCATACACTCTGATAAAATATACCTTTGCCAAACCACTCAAAATGTGTTACAATAATATCCGAACATTCATCGAATCAAAAGGAGTTTCTTATGTACAGATACGAATTGCATATGCACACCAAAGAAGGCAGTGCCTGCGCTGTAAGCTCGGTAGAAGATATGATAAAGCAGTATGTAAAAATAGGTTTTTCGGGTGCTGTTGTAACAAACCATTTTATAAGAGGCAACACCTGTGTTTCACGTTCTCTGCCGTGGGAACAGCTTATTATGCAATACAGCAAGGCATACACGAACGGCAGAAAAATCGCCGAAGAACTTGATTTTGACTTGTTTTTCGGCATTGAAGAAGGCTACGGTAACGGCAAGGAATTTTTAGCATACGGCTTTGAGCCGGAATTTCTTTTATCACGTCCGTTTCTGAGAAATGCCGATCTGAATATATGGGCACAAGAGATCCACTCAGTCGGCGGATTTATAGCTTACGCTCATCCTTTCCGTGACAGAGATTACATAAAAAATCCAGATGAAGTACCGGATATTTCGATAGTTGACGGAATTGAGGGCTACAACAGAGGAAACCGTGATATTGAAAACGAAAAAGCAATCCGTGTTTTTGGCAACGAAGATACGATTATCACCGCAGGAAGCGATCTGCACAGCACCGACTTTGACAGTGCCTACGGAATAGAAACACAGCACAAGATAAGGAGTAACGAGGAGCTGGTGAAAACGTTGCTTGAGAGGAATTTCAGGGTTTATCTTGGGGGATGAAAACTAATAACCGACCTCTCAGTGAAAATTCATAGAGGTCTTTGAGTTTATTTTACAGCGATTTTTACGATTTCAATAAACATATCAAAACATCTTCCACATATCCCCTCAACCGTCAACTTCTTCTACTTGACATTACAATAAATTCTTGCTACAATATCTTTTATACAATATAACCTGAGGTGAAAAATGAAAAAATTCTTGATACCGCTGTTATGCAGTGCAATATTGCTTTTATGCGGCGGCTGCAACCTAAGCGACAAAGTGAGAATCGGCACAGCGGCTGAAGGCGGAAATTACTACATTTTCGGCAGTGAACTGAATGCAATAGATTCGCTCGAAAGCTACAATATCAATATCAAAAGAACGGCAGGCTCTGCCGCAAATATGCGTCTGCTCTCAGAAAATTATCTTCAGATGGCAGTGGTTCAGACCGACATAATAGACGATGCGTGGAACGGCAGAAACGGCTTTACCGAAGAATACCATGATTTCGGCGCAGTAGCAGGACTGTTCACCGAAAGCTGTCAGATCACAGTACGCAGTGACAGTGATATAAAAAGCGTTTCGGATCTTAAAGGAAAGACTGTAAGCATCGGTGAAGAAGAATCGGGTACTGCGCATAACGCAAAGCAGATTCTGACTTCATACGGCATTGCCGAGGATATGATAAAGGCGGTAAACCTTGATTACAAGGATGCCGCAAGTCAGCTTGAAAACGGCATTATAGACGCATTTTTCTGCACTATCGGCGCACCTAATCCTACTGTAAAATCACTCTGCGACAAGGGTGTTGCACGTCTTGTTTCGCTTGACAGCGACAAAATAGATGACCTTGTAAGCTCCTACGGCTACTACTCTGCCTGCACAATACCGGCAGGCACTTACAACGGTCAGACCGAAGATGTCAAGACTATAGGTGTTACCGCTGTACTGCTTGCAGGAAATTCTTGCCCTAAGGACACAGTGAAAGCGATAACTAAGGCGATTTTTGACAACTCGGAAACCATACAAAACGCACTTCCCGTAAATATCGTAACCGACAGAAAATCAGCTGTCAACGGCATCAATATCCCGTTTCATCCGGGTGCCGCCGAGTATTACGGCGAAAACGGAATAAACGTAGAAACGGAGTAACAAGATGAGCATAGCACTTGATATGTATCAGACAGTAGCAATAGCTGTGCTTGTCCTGATGCTTGGCGCATTTCTGCGCAAAAAGATACATTTCCTTGAAAAGTTCTGCATTCCCGCACCCGTTATAGGCGGTCTGCTGTTTGCGATACTCACCTGCGTCCTGCACGGCACGGGTCTTGCAGACGTCAGCTTTGATGATACACTGAAAGAAGTCTGTATGGTACTGTTCTTCACATCTGTAGGCTTCCAGGCAAACCTAAAAGTCCTCAAAAGCGGCGGAAAGTCGATGATAGTATTTCTGATACTGGTCATACTGCTGATAGTCGGACAGAACTTCACCGCACTCGGACTTTCAAATCTGCTCGGACTCGATCCGCTTATAGGTATGTGTACCGGTTCTATACCAATGGTCGGCGGTCACGGTACGGCAGGTGCGTTCGGTCCTGTTCTTGAGGATCTCGGAGTATCGGGCGCTACCACGCTATGTACTGCGGCGGCTACATTCGGACTTGTCGCAGGAAGCCTTATCGGAGGACCTATCGGCAGACGGCTTATAGTAAAGCACGACCTATTAAAGACAGTCGTACCCGAAGATGACAGCCTGCTTGTCGAAGAAGGCAAGAAGCACGAACGTCACTTCTCTATGTACGCTCCCGCCGTATATCAGCTTGTACTCGCTGTCGGCGCAGGCACGGTAATCTCCTACCTGCTGACTATGACGGGAATGACGTTCCCGATATACATCGGTGCGATGATTGTTGCCGCTCTTATGCGTAATATCGGCGAATACACGGGCAAAATCACCATTCATATGGGCGAAATAAACGACCTCGGCGGTATATGCCTGTCGTTATTTCTCGGAATAGCAATGATAACACTGAAGCTCTGGCAGCTCGCCGACCTTGCATTACCGCTGATAATCATGCTCGGCGGACAGGTACTGCTGATGTTCCTGTATTCCTATTTTGTCGTATACAGAATTATGGGCAGAGATTATGACTCGGCAGTGCTGACAGCCGGTATGTGCGGCTTCGGTATGGGTGCAACACCAAATGCAATGGCCAATATGCAGGCTATATGTCAAAGGTATGCACCGTCTGTAAAGGCGTATCTCCTTGTTCCGCTTATAGGCAGTCTGTTTGCGGATTTTCTCAACAGTATCACCATCACGTTCTTTATAAATATGCTGTAAACCTACAGTGGTTTACTTTTGGAGGGGTTTATATGTTCGGCAAAGATAAAGACAAGCAGAAAAAGAAAAAAGAAAAAACGAATGGTAAAGCAGGACATTCGGAGGAAAACTACAATGTTCTTTATGACAATCTCGCTTTTCCCGAGGTATACGCAAAAGAGCAAAAACAAAGCGATACCGAGGAAACAGATGAAGAGCCGGTAAATTACGACAATGTGGCTATTCCCGAAATCAATGTAAAGAAAGATAAGAAGTAATTCCGACCGCTCTTAATGAGCGGTTTATTTTTATCCCCTATAATAATTTATCGCATAACCGCCGTATGACAGCCGAAAATAAGACATAATGCAAAAAACAGTTGCAAATGCGGCGGTAATAGTGTATAATAGAATATGAATATACTGCCTTAATAGCGGTAATTTTCAAATGTGAAAGGAAAATCTATGTTACTTAATATAATGAACAGTCTTGGCGATCAGCGGAGCATTATCATCACTGTATTCGCTTATGCGGTGATCCTGCTTATTGCCATACCGATACATGAATGCGCACACTGCTTTGCGGCATATCTTTTGGGCGATGATACAGGACTTTATTCGGGCAGAATCACTCTGAACCCGATAAGGCACTGGGATCTCTGGGGTACGATAGGTATGCTTACTGTCGGACTAGGCTGGGGCAAGCCCGCACCCGTAAACCCCGTCAGAGCAAGAAAGGTTTCCGCAAGAACGTTCATGGCACTGACTGCGGCGGCAGGACCTTTATCCAATGTTATACTCTCATACATTTTCGTACTTATCGGAAAGCTTGTATGGTTCTTCTTCGGTGCTTCAAATCCCGATGTTGTAGCATATGTTTACTACGCTTTTGATATGGCGGCAAGCATCAACGTTTCGCTTGCAGTGTTCAACCTGCTCCCCATACCGCCCTTGGACGGTTCAAGAATAATGCTCGTATTCTTAAAGGAAAGAACATATTTCAAGCTGATGCAGTACGAACAGTATATAATGATCGCCGTACTCGCTATCTGCTGGACGGGTGTGCTTGATGCACCGCTGAACTTCCTTGACAATGCGGTTATGAGCTTTCTTGATTTCACGACCTCTTACGTTCCTCTTGTACCTCTCGGAGTATAAGAAATGCAGGAACTGAAATTCAAGCTGGAGGTCTATGAAGGGCCGCTCGATCTTATGCTGAGCCTTATCGCAAAGCATAAGCTGAACATTTACGATATAGAGATCTCTCTTCTGCTCGAACAGTTTATGCTGTATCTTGACCGTATGAAGCAGGCCGATATAGAAATAGCGGGAGAATTTCTCGAAATGGCGGCAAGGCTTATCTACATAAAGTCAGCCGCACTTCTGCCAAAGCACGAAGCGGAAGAAATGAAGAAAGAGCTTCAGGGTGTACTGATAGAATACGCTATGTGCAAGCAGATAGCATTGCAGCTGCAGCAAAGCTGGGTAGGCGATGATGTGTTCGTGCGTCCGCCCGTACAGGTGGAAGAAAACAAGGCTTATCTCGGCATACACGAGCCGGACGAGCTTTTTCTGGCAATGTCGAACCTAAACTACAAGGATGCGGTACGAAAAGCCGTGCCTCATGTAAAGCCTGCCATCGCAAAGAGTTTTGTCAGCGTATTCACAAAGATAGTATATGTGTTGAAGCGTATAAATGACGGTCATAAGGTTGAAGTAAATTCGTTATATAAGGGTCAGTCCAGATCGGACTGCGTTGCTGTGTTTCTGGCACTTTTAGAGCTGTCGAAAAACAGCCGTATAAAGTTCACCGATGACAACAAATATCTTCACTTTGTGCCTAAGGATAAAATAGAAGAAGAATTCTCTTTCGGAGAACCGGATGAAAGCGAGGCGGCGGATAATTGAATTACAATGAATCAATCTGTATAATAGAAGCTCTGCTGTTCGCATCGGGTGAACCGATTTCGCTTGACCGACTGAGCGAAGCAAGCGGCATCGAGCCGGAAACGGTGGTAAAGCTGATTGACAGGCTTGAAAGGAAATACAACGTATCTGACAGTGCGATAAGGGTGCTAAGGCTTGAAAACTCATATCAGCTTTCGACAAGAGAAGAATATGCACCTTATATAAAGCGTGCAATGGAAAACAAGCGTCAGGCAAGGCTTTCCCCTGCGGCACTTGAGGTACTGGCTGTAGTAGCTTATAATCAGCCCGTCACTAAAGCGTTTGTCGAGCAGGTCAGAGGCACAGACAGCTCCGGTGTTATAAACACGCTGGTAGAACGTGAACTGCTGTATGAGGCAGGCAGACTTGAACTGCCCGGCAGACCTATTACATACAAGACAACGGACAACTTCCTTCGCTGTTTCAAGCTTGAAAGTCTGGCACAGCTGCCAAGCCTTCCCGATGAAGACGGACAGTTAAACCTGAATGAGATCGGCACATTACAGCAAGACGGCGATTTTATTCCGGATGACAGCTTTGAGGAATAATCCGATTACTCCTGCGGATACTCTTATCGGAGTACCGTCCGCACACCAAACCGAAACGGAGGGCTTATGGGCTGGCTTATTTTCATAGATATATTGCTCATTATCGTACTTGCTCTCATGCTGTCGGTAACAGTCAACGTACATCTGAACGATGAAACGAGAATAAAAATCAGATACGCAGGCATAACGATATTCTCTGTTTCTCCCGAAGACGAAAAACATAAAAAGCAAAAGAAAAGCAAGGAAAAACAAAAGAAATCGCCGGACGATAAAAGCGATAACATTTCTGCGGATAACGAAAAATCGGTGCAGAATGCCGAAAACACTGCCGATAAAGCAAACGGCAGCAGCGATATATCCAAAGAAAGCAAGAAAACGCATAAAGTCGGAAAAAAAGCAGATAACAACGGCAACAACGGTCTTTTATCAAAGCTCGGTCTGAGCGGCGACATCAGCGAAACGATTGAATTTGTAAAACAGCTCATCTTATCGGCTTCAAAACCGATAAAGAGGCTTATAAGCCATATCCGTGTAAGTAACTTTTATCTGTTTATAACGGCAAGCGGAGAAGATGCGGCGCAGGCGGCGATGAACTACGGAAAAATAAACTGGCTTGTACACACAGCTTTAGCAGTGCTTTACAATACCGTTAAGCTGAATGTGAAAAAGATAGATATTACCGCAGACTTTACATCGGGCAAAACGGAGTACGAGCTTTCGTGCAAAGTGAAACTGAGGCTCGGAACGGCCATAGGCTGTGTCTTGTGGCTTTTATTCAGAACAGCAAAATTATATTTGAAGATAAATTCAAAGAATGTAAATAAAACTGCAACGGCTGAAAGCAATACAAAGCCAAAAGCAGAGAAAGCGTGAGCTTTCGGAAAGGAAATCAAAATGGCAGAACAGCATCCAATCAACGGACTTATGGGAACTTCTATGGAGAAGATAAGAGAGCTTGTTGACGTTAACACTATAATAGGCGACCCTATCACCTCTCCCGACGGAACAATAATCATTCCCGTTTCGAAAGTCAGCTTCGGCTTTGTCGCAGGCGGTTCAGACCTGCCCACAAAAGCTCCCAAGGAAGTATTTGCAGGCGGAAGCGGCGCAGGCATCACGATAAATCCGCAGGCTTTTATCGTAGTACAGCGTGACGGCGACGTTAAAATGCTTGAGCTTGGTGCAACAGGTAACAGTGCTATTGACGGTATAATCAGCGGCGTACCCGACCTTATTTCCAAGATTAAGGCTATCTTCTCGAAGGATGGCGAAGAAGAATCTGAAGAAAAAACAGAAGAATAAGCAATAACATCTGTCCTTTTCGCATAAGATATACCAAAACTATGCGGAAAGGACAACGTTATGCAAAGAAAGATTCTATCGGCTTTATCTGCCGTGATTTTTACCGTTACTGCGACTGTGACAGTTTATGCCGAGAGCGCAGAAAAGCTGTGTTATCTTGAAAATACCGATAAAAGCGGAATCGGAGTATCGGCTGTCAGTGCTATTCTTATTGAGGCGGATACGGGAACTGTGCTTTTTTCTAAAAACGAAAAAGAACACAGACAGATAGCAAGCACGACCAAGATAATGACTGCTCTGCTGACCCTTGAGGCAGGAGAACCCGACAAGGAATTCGAGGTAGACCCGACCGCCATAAAGGTCGAAGGAACCTCAATGGGACTTCGGGAAGGCGATATTGTAACACGCAGAGCTTTATGCTACGGTATGCTTTTGCCTTCGGGAAATGATGCGGCAAATGCGGCGGCGGTAAATATATCGGGCAGCAAATCGGCTTTTGCCGTGCTGATGAATAAAAGAGCCGAAGAAATCGGTATGACCGACACGAACTTTGTCACCCCGTCGGGACTTGATGCAGACGGTCAGTATTCCTGTGCCTACGATCTCGCCTTGCTTACACGGGAGGCGATGAACAATAAGGACTTTGCAAAAATATGCGGATTGCCAAAAGCAAAGGTTTCTTTCGGCAATCCCAAAAGCGACCGCATACTCGTTAACTCGAACAAACTGCTCACAAGCTATGACGGCTGTATCGGAGTTAAGACAGGGTTTACAGACAGTGCGAGAAGAACTCTTGTAAGCTGTGCCGAACGTGACGGCGTAAGGCTTATAGCGGTAACGCTTAATGCGCCGAACGACTGGAGCGACCACGCAAAAATGCTGGATTACGGCTTCGAAAAAGTGACGCTTTGTGAAATGAAGTACGACTCATCCGCTCTTTCCTTATCCGTTGTCGGCTCAGAAAAGGAAATGGTCGGTGTTGAATGCGGTACCGTAAAACTGCCGCTGTGTAACGAACAGAAAGACAAAATAACCGCAGAAATATATATGCCGAAATTTATTTATGCAGGACTTGCCGCAGGCGAAAAGGTCGGCGAAATACATTACCTGCTAAACGGAAATACAATAGCAACAGCGCCGCTCCAAACGGCTGAAAGCTGTGTACAAAAAGAACGTAAAACGGATTTTTTTACCGTGATATATAAATTCATTGCAGGACTGCTGACACGCTGATACTGTATGGATACGGAATTTGAAAGGACTACGGAACAATGGAAAAAGTGAGATTACAGAAGATAATAGCAGACAGCGGCTACTGCTCACGCAGAAAAGCCGAGGAATATATCGAACAGGGCTGTGTAAAGGTAAACGGCAGACCGGTTTCTCTCGGTGACAAGGCCGATCCCAAGAACGATATTGTAACGGTAAACGGCGAAAAGATAGCTTCATCCGGCACTCAGCTGAGATACATAAAGCTGTATAAGCCGAGAGGCTATGTGACCACTATGGCGGATACGCACGGCAGAAAGATAGTTACCGACCTTCTCGACGACATTGACGAGCGTGTTTATCCCGTAGGCAGACTTGACAAGGATTCCGAGGGACTTCTGATACTCACAAACGACGGTGCGCTTGCAAATGCCGTAATGCACCCGTCACGTCATATAAAGAAGCGCTACCGTGTTACAGTAAGGGGCGAGGTAACAGATGACAAGCTGACAACGCTTGCTTCCGGTGTAAAGATTGATACGGGTGTTACACTTCCCTGCACCGTTGCGGTACTTGCCGAAGAAGAAAACAGAACTGTGCTTGAATTCACGATTGCCGAGGGTAAGAACAGACAGATAAGAAAAATGTGCGAGGCTGTAAAATTACAGATAGTGCGTCTTAAAAGAAACGCTGTCGGAAATATAAAGCTCGGCATGCTGAAGCCGGGCGAATGGGCAGACCTTACCGCAGAAGAGTTAAAGGGACTGAAAGCGCTGGTTTCGAGCGACAAATCGACCAAGAGAACGGGTAAAAAATGATTACGATACTTAAAAACAACATTATTACCGACAAGCTGGTGTTCGAGGCAAAGGACGGCGATACGCCTGTAGGCTCGGTCGTCTGCACGACAGACGGCGAAACACTGTTTGTCGAAAAGCTTGAAACACAGTACATAATGCTTGTTGACGGGCTTATGAGAACCGCTATGAACTACGCTTTTAATCACTTTATAAATAAGTGTACCGTAAATATGCAATCCGAAACGGTGTGGAATGAACTTTTAAAACGTGGTTTTGTGCAAAACAACGATAATCACATCTCTGACATTGATAATTTTTTCACATCTCATAAAAGTTGCAAAAAATAGCGAATTTCGCTTGTTATTAAAGATGAAATGAGTTATAATTATACTTGAATATGATGTGCCCAAAGGCATAATTATAAACAGCGGTCGGCTCTTATTTTCAGCAGCTTACCGCTTCACAGAAAAGCGAGAACGGAGGAATTCTGGCAATGAAGAAAACAATTGCTGAAATGGAGCAGACAGCCGCAAGCGAAGCTGCAAACAAGCTCATCTCTCTGTTTGACGAGGACAGCTTTGTCGAGCTTGGCAAATTTGTCGGAGCAAACGGTGAAAAGACAGGCGTTGTAAGCGGTTACGGCTATGTTGACGGAGCAGTCGTATATGCGTACGCTCAGGACACAAGCGTTAACGCAGGTGCGGTAAACACTGCGGCAGCTCTCAAGATCAAGAAGGTTTACGAGCTGGCACTTAAAAACGGTGCTCCTGTTATCGGTATCTTTGACTCAAAGGGCGGAGATATCAAGGAAGGTATGAAGACACTCGGTGCATACGGCGAGATAGCCAAGATGAGTGCGGCACTTTCGGGTGCTGTTCCCCAGATAGCTGTAGTAGACGGCCTTTGCGCAGGCACAGCCGCTATGATAGCTTGTATGGCTGATGTGGTCATTATGACAGAAAAATCAGAACTGTTCATGACAGCACCTTTTACAGCCGATGATAAGACGGCAGGTGCAGGTACAGCCGAGAATGCCGCAAAGTCAGGTGTAGCGGCTATTCTTGCAAAGGACAGCGATGAAGCTATAGCTAAGGCTAAGCAGTTATTATCCGTTCTCCCTGCGAACAATCTTGAAACAGCAGGAAACGATTATTATATGGAAAACGATGCGGCTGTATCGGCTGATCTCAAGGGCATCGAGCTTATCAGCTCGGTAGCCGACAAGGAAAGCGTTATTGAGCTTTACAAGCAGTTCGGTACATCTGCGGTTACCGCAATAGGAAGCCTTAACTGGAGAACAGCAGGCTTTGTTGCTACAAACAACGGTGCAAAGCTGACAGCAGACGACAGTGCAAAGATTGCACGTTTCGTTACTCTTTGTGACGCTTATTCAATCCCCGTTGTTACATTCGTTGACAGCGAAGGCTTTGAAAAGTCAAGTGCGGCTGAGCTTGCAGGAAGCATCCGTGACAGTGCAAAGCTCGCACAGGCTTATGCTTCCGCTACAACAGCAAAGATTGCGGTTGTAACAGGCAAGGCTTACGGCAGTGCTTATGTTGCACTCGCAAGCACAGCGGCAGGAAGCGACTTCACATTCGCATGGGAAGGTGCGGTTATCGCTCCCACAACTCCCGAAGCGGCAGTTGTATTCTTAAACGGTGTTTCGGAAGACAACGCAAAGCAGGCTCAGGAATATGCAGACAACGAAGCAGACACATTCACAGCTGCGGCTAACGGCTATGTTGACAGAGTTATCACAGCCGAGGATACTAAGTCCGCACTGACATCTGCAATTGAAGCAACATCTTCAAAGAGAGTTGTTACTCCTGCTAAAAAGCACGTTAACTTCGTATATTAATCGACATAAGAAAGGATTTTTGTTATGAAAAGATACAATATTACAGTAAACGGTACCGCTTATGATGTAACCGTTGAAGAAACAGACGGCAGTGCAGCACCCGTTGCCGCACCCGCAGCAGCTCCCGCTCCCAAGAAGGCTGCAGCTCCCGCTGCTCCCGCAGGCGCACAGGGCGGCGTTAAGATTAACGCTCCCATGCCCGGTACTATCGTAGACGTTAAGCTCGCAGTAGGCGCTAAGGTTACAAACGGTACAGTAATCGCAGTTCTCGAAGCTATGAAGATGGAAAACGACGTTGTAGCAAGCTGTGACGGTACAATTGCAAGCATCAATGTTACAAAGGGTCAGTCTGTTGAAACAGGCACACTGATTGCAACAATCAATGCGTAACTCTTGATTGAAAGGAATAATAAAGGTTATGGCAAAAGTAGGAATTACCGAAACCGTACTGCGTGACGCTCATCAGTCGCTTATCGCAACCAGAATGACTACAGAGGAAATGCTCCCTATCCTTTCCACAATGGACAAGGTAGGCTATCATTCGGTTGAATGCTGGGGCGGTGCTACATTTGACGCATGCTTACGTTTCTTGAACGAAGACCCCTGGGACAGACTGCGTATATTAAGACGTGAAATGCCTCACACAAAGTTACAGATGCTTTTCAGAGGACAGAATATGCTCGGTTACCGTCACTATGCTGACGATGTACTGGAATATTTCGTTCAGAAGTCTGTAGCAAACGGTATTGATATAATCAGAATTTTCGATGCGCTCAACGATATAAGAAACCTCGAGACAGCCGTTAAGGCTGCAAAGAAGGAGGGCGCACACGCTCAGATAGCTATCTCTTACACACTCGGTGAAGTATTTACAGAACAGTATTACATCGACTACGCAAAGAGAATTGAAGAAGCAGGTGCTGATTCTATCTGCATCAAGGATATGGCGGCTCTGCTTACTCCTTATGAAACAGAAAGACTTGTAAAGGCACTCAAGAGTGCTGTAAATATCCCGATCCAGCTTCACACACACTACACATCAGGACTTGCTTCAATGTGTCTGTTAAAGGGTATTGAATCGGGCGTTGACGTTATCGACACAGCAATGTCACCCTTAGCGCTCGGCACATCGCACGCTCCCACAGAGTCAATGGTTGCCGCATTACAGGGTACAGAGTATGATACAGGACTTGACTTAAAGCTTCTCACAGAGATAAGAGAATACTTTATGACGCTCCGCAAGAAGTACATCGACAGCGGTCTGCTTGACCCCAAGCTCCTTGCAGTTGACGCTAACGCTCTTATATATCAGGTTCCCGGCGGTATGCTTTCAAACCTCCTTTCTCAGCTTAAGCAGGCAGGCAAGTCTGAAAAGTTCGAGGAGGTTCTTAAGGAAGTTCCCCGTGTAAGAGCCGACGCAGGCTTCCCTCCCCTTGTTACACCTACATCACAGATTGTTGGTACACAGGCTGTATTCAATGTAATTCTCGGTGAGCGTTACAAGACTGTAACAAAGGAATTCAAGGGTCTTGTAAAGGGCAGCTACGGTAAGACACCCGCTCCCATCGACCCCGAGTTCAGAAAGAAGATTCTCGGTGACGAACAGCCTATCGACTGCCGTCCCGCAGACCTTATCGAGCCTGAGCTTGAAAAGCTGAAGGCTGAATGTGCTAAGTGGTCACAGCAGGACGAGGACGTATTAAGCTACGCTATGTTCGGTCAGGTAGCTGAAAAGTTCTTTGAAAAGCGTAAGGACAAACAGCTTGGCATTGACGCTGAACACGCTGATAAAGCTAACAAGGTAATGCCCGTATAATTTAATTTAACTGCGGCAGGTTGAAATACACCTGCCGTTTTTAATAATCTGAAAAGGACGGAAATATGAACAGACGCAGACGCACAGACGAACCCGTAAAAAATATACACAAAGAAACCGAATATCACACTGTAGTAACCGATGACGGAACGCAGGACGAGGGCTTTAACTGCAAAGCCTGCGGAAAATTCATTACGGTCAGGGATTGCGGAACAAACAACCGTAATCACTGCCCCCACTGCTTATCAAGCATACATCTTGACAACATACCCGGCGACCGCTCAGCCGATTGCGGAGGGATAATGGAGGCTATCAGCATTTATGTCCGTCCCGACGGTGAATGGGCGCTGATACACCGCTGTAAGAAATGCGGCGAGCTTAAAATAAACAGGATTGCCGCAGACGATAACGAATATCTGCTGTTATCGCTTGCCTGCAAGCCGCTTGCAAATCCGCCGTTTCCTCTCAGCGCATTATCGTCCAATTTCGGCAAAGAAGACAAATAAGCATACAGACACCAAAACGAGCCGTTGCACAAATAAAGTGCAACGGCTCAATTTTATTCACGGCATAAGTTCAATCAAGAACAGCGCCTCCCCATTCAACAACCGTAAAGCCTTTACGAACGATCGGCGTAATTTCGGGCGGCATTATTTCATCACCGCTGTATTCGGCAAAGCCGAACCATATACGGTATATGCTGTCAGGCTTTACCGAGAAAGTCAGCGGCATCGCATTATCTACACCTTCGGTCAGCATCGGATGCATGACATAATCCGTGCCGTCTTTAAGATAATCCGCCCAGTATTCAATGAAGTCTGCAGTTTCCTGCTCATTAAAGCCGTAAGAAGTCAGTATTTCACGGAAGGCTTCTGCACGTTTATTTGAAGGAATAATGAAGCCTTCTTCGGTCGAAAACGCTTTCCTTTTCACAAGAGCTTCGTAGAACAGATAACCGTAGCTGTTTTTATCCTTATCGGTAAGCGTGCCGTCCGGCGATGCCGTTACCGTCCAGCCGTCATTATATTCGGGAATCGACAAGGTAAGATAACCCGGTTTACCGAATATGACCGTTATTTCTGTTTCGGTTTCAGGATAAAGATATATGTTAGGTTTTTTCGCCGTAACGTGATTCGGCAGGATTGTACTGCCTGCCTTAGGAGCCATATTCAGCAGTTCGTCACGCAGCCACTCAAACTCCTTTTCACGCCCCTCCCTTACCATCTGCGCATAGAAGTTCAGCTTATCATAATAGCTCTTTTTCCACCAGTCCTCTAACGACCATTCGGCATCTCTTGACGGATAAAACACATTCTGAAACAGGTCTGTATAATAATCGTTGACATTTTGAAGTGTAATATCGACCGTTCCGATAATCGTACTGTGATTGGCATAATCCAGTAAGGCTGTCTGCGTTGCAACATCCGACCAATTCTTCACCGCCTCACCAAGCAGTAGATTCATACCCTTTACCGTTCCTGTCGGGTCCTTATCCCCCACAGCCATATCCGCCCAGTTCATCATAGCCTGCCATGCGGTAAGCGTATCGTATGCTGTTGACAGTGCCGGGTGTGATGCGTAGGGATTATCCTGCGGATGAGTAAGCTGATTTGCCGCAGAAAGCGAATCCATTAAATTTGTGGCGAATCCTGCGGCAGAAAAGATTCCGTCGCCTGTCTTCACCGCATCGCCGTAGCTTGTTTCAAAGCCGGGCGTATTTTTTACGCTATTCCAGCTCTCTCCTGCCAGATTAAAACCGTCTGATATATTGTTGCCGTAATCATTCCAGAAGTTAAGCGAGGCTGTATACGCTTCGGTTGCGGAAGAACCGATCTGACCGATAACATCGGTAGCAGAAGGAGGCGTAACCGGTCTGCCTGCCGTATCTCCTCCGTTTGCAAAAGCGGTAAACGACAAAGCGGTTATCGGCAATATGCCGCTTAATATAAGCGAAAAGGTCTTTTTTCTCATTATGCCACCTCCCTTGCTACGCATTCCTGATATGTTTCGACAAGACTTAACAGATAGCTGTCTTTTCCTGCCAGTGCCTTTGCGTCCGACAGATATTTCTCCGCTGCCTTATAGCTTCCTCTGTCATAGGAGATTACCCCAAGGTAGCACAGCGAATAGCCGTCAGACATATCGAGAAGATGCGCTTTTTTCAAATAGTATATTGCTGATGTATTGTCATTGTTTTCGTAATACGAAAGTCCAAGCATAAGATGCCCCTTTGCCCAGTACGGATGCTCGGCAACTGCGTCAAGCAACGTGCTGACTACATAAGAGAAATTGCCCTTATCGAATTTGTTGTACCATTCTGCCATTGTGCAATAATAATCTATGCTTGTTGTATTCTTGAGCTTAAAAAGCATCGACCTGCTCTTATCCGCTTCTTCCGCTCGCATATAGTATTGTGCAAGACAGAGTGCGGAAGAATCGTCCTCGCCGTAAGCTTCGACATAATCAGCATATTTTTCTTCGGCGTTCTCTGCTGTTTCGGCACTGACCATTTGCTCAAGAAGTATCTCTTTTTGCCGCAGCGTACCCGTGCCTGAGTCTGATGTAATAAATAAACAGCACACAACCGATATAACAATTCCCGCAAGAGCCGATACGTTGCCAAGATACTTCTTCCGCTTTTTAAGCACGAAAGGCAATACGACCCCTGCCGCCGACAGTAGCATTCCGACAATTCCGAGCCAGACAGTACCTCCCAGAAAGAAGGTCTGCATTGTCAGAATAAGAAAGATTACAATTGAAATAATAATCGGCATTATTCATTTCCCCCTTTCTGCGATGCTTCATGTTGCTTTTCTATCATTGCTTTCGCACCCTCACGATATGAATACGGATGGATACCTATTCCCTCATAATCACTGTAATAATTGAACCACGGACTAAGACCGATAGCAATCTCTGCGGCGGTATAGGCATTTTCCCACTCCTCCAGTTCCTCGTATGCGGCATAAAGCGCATACCATATCATAGGATCATCACTCTTATACTCTATCGCTTTTTTGTAAGCCGCCACAGCTTCATCGTATTTTTCCTGTTGCATAAGCGTCACGCCCTTGAGATAATAAGGATAACACAGCTCGCCACGCTCTGAAATTACCCGATCAGCAGCGGCAAGCGCCGTTTCCATCGCCTGTGTATAGGCGTCATCATAGATAGAATGACCGCCGTAAGACGGGTAGCAGGCATTGACATAAGCCGCCAGATAATTCTTCAGGAACTCGTCGCTGTTAAGCTTGTTTATCTGCTCATCGCTGAGAAGGCTGTACTTTGCTTTTGTGGTTTCGGTATCCACCACCAGCAAGGAAAAGTAGGAATGCAGTAATTCGTCCGCTTTTTTAGGATATTCACTCGTCTTTACCTGCTTTGCAAGTTTCAGTACATACTCTGCGGAAGCATCAAATTCTCCGCTTTCAAGCGTTGCCGCCGCCGCATAATAGAGAGGAACGGGGTTTGTATCGTCCTGCACCTCTTTTGCGAGCTTAATACATTCATCGTACCGTCCCGTTTTCAAAAGCGCATACATAGTATTTTCACGAATAAAGAAATTGTCGAATTCCTTGAGTGCTTCCAAGCCGTAATCCGCACACTTGTCAAGTGCCAACGCCCTAAGATAAGTCTGCATGACCAGCTTTTTGATACCGAGCCGTTCCTCTTTGGTTATGTCTTTTCCGAGCTGCTTTTCAAACTGTTTTTCAAAGTTTTCGACTACAGCAAGAATCCTCTTATCATCCGAATAGTCAGCAGTGAGATAAAGCGAATGCTGCTCCTGATTGTTATAAAACATAACCGCTATGTAGCTCCATACGAAGTCCTCAGGCGATTCCAGTGCCTTTTCGATTGCTTGGCTTACAAGCTGATAGGTGATACCGGTACCGACAGAATCGGCAATGTTCGTGCCGTTTGTAACACCTACCCGCATTTTAGCGAGCATCTCGGCATATTCGAAGCTGTTTTGGTAAGAGAAAGCCGTTTCAATCACTTCTGCCATAACTGTGGAATTTTCCGCAACATCGGGCAGTCCTCCGACATATATTCCGCTTGCCGCTAAATTCGTCAGTATTTCTGTACGGCGATTTTTCTGCTCAGCCGTCAGCTCATCGGCATTTTTATATTCTGTAAGCATATCAAAGCAGAAATCGGTATCCTTTATATAGCCTGCCGTATAATACTTCTCCATAGTTTCAAGTCGGTCATCGGTGTGGTTGGCATAAGTATCAAGATAAGCCAGCATCTGATTTGTTGCTATCTCGCTCTCGGAAATATCATTCCAACCGCCGTCGGCTATTTCTTTCCATATCTCAAGCTCACGCTGAATCTCCCTGTAGTCGTTGACTGCCGTGATGATGTTTCCTCCGAGCAGATTATAGCACGCCGTATTTGTGCGGCTGTAGTATTCAGCCATCAGCCTGTCGGAAGACGAAACCGTTGCGGGAAAAGTCATCACGGCACAGATTGTAAGTACCGCCGCACCTACAGCAGTCGGTATATAACCAAGCCTTGATTTTTTCGTTTGTGCCGATGTGATTTGTTCATCCGTTCCTGCCTTTGACAGATTCCCGAGGCACACAAATTTAAGTACGGGAACAATCAGCGCCCGGCAGAACACCGCATAGACAAGTTCGGCTATGAGCTTTATACACCACACCCGTTTTTGTGCGAAAGCCGATTCAACACCCAGCCCGAAAATATACGGCAAAAGATACGCAAAAACGATTGCAAGCAATATGCATACCGCTGTCAAAAGCAGCTTTCTGCCGACTTTTCGTTTAATGCCGCTATTAACAGCACAGCTTAACAGATAAAACGAAAGTCCGAGCAGTATTCCGCCGGCGGCTATCCCTATAAATTCACCGACCGTTCCGAAGCACTTGACAAAAAGCACCGTCAGGAGTTTTCCGCCATACAGTGCCGCTATACAGGGAATACAGCCCTTAAGCCATACTGCGACAGCCTCCTTTGCCGTTTTTCCGATTGAGCAAACTGCAAAAAATGCGAAAACGAATGCACATACAACGCATAACACGTCGGCAATAAACACCGTACCCGCCGCTAACGATTCTTTCTTTATGCAAAGCAAAACGGTCTTTATCAGATCGGGTAAAATGACAAGCGATGCGGTTATTCCGAAAATCCACCTTGCAAAAGCATTTTTATATGCTCCTGCGAAATATTCTCCTATTCTTTTCATAGGCAATTCCTCCACTTGTATTCTTTATGATTTGATTTTGCTTAAAACAAGCTCGTTTTCAAGATATTGCGATATACTATCGGCTACGGCTGTTATAGCTCGTTGCACTCCGGATTCTGACAATCCCTCGCACTGTCTGACCATCGTTACGGACAATTCGGTACCTTCCTCCTGCCTGCTCACCGAAACGGAAAAAAGGCTTGAATTTCCGTACACTGATATTTCCGATAATATGGTCGATGCGTCCTCTTTTTTATATTCGGCGCCGTTTTTGTCCAGCACTTCGTAAATTGCAAGTATCACATACTGCCGATTATACGGAAGTGTTCGTTTTGTTGTTTTTCTGTCCGGCAAAGCACAATGCCGCATATTCATAATCCGCTCCCCTTTCTGAATATATTCGATTGCAAGCTGTCATTGTGTCGTTTCATACACCGTTTGTTATTGTAATTATATCTGAATAACGCTCCGCTGTATATAAGGGAAGTCCGCCAATCTGCAAAAAACAGGTTGGCGGACTTCCGCCATTTTGTAAAAATCGGCATAACAATGCGGTTTTTACGATATAACGCAAAAATACCTCCCGCCTGAGCGGAAGGTACGAGCATTAGGATATTTTATATGTTGTTGTAAAGAGAAACAAGACCGATACGGGATTTAGTTCCCGTTTTTCCGTATATGGCGGATACATACCGCTCAAGAGTTCGCCTTGATATGTACATATTGTCTGCTATCGTCTGTAATCCGTCCTCGGTGTTTACCAACAGCCCGAATACCTCAGCTTCTCTCGGAGTGAGCGAAAACTTTTCCGACAGCTTTTTCAATATCTCTTTGTCGCTCAGTTTGTCGCCGCCTGTTGAGGAAAGCTCATCAAAAAACGTTTTTCTCTTATTGGTATAGAAAAATGCGACGATGCTTGCCAATACAAATAAAATCAGCTCAATGGTGATTATCGCAATGTTATTGTCCGAATTCAAAAGGGCGAGAGAACCTGCCGAGATCAGCACGGCGACAAAATTATTGACTGCTCTGCCAACCCCCGACAAAAGCTCGGGAGTTTTTGAATAACGGGCAATCTCCATAAAAGAAGCGGTAAAAAATACAACAAAGAAACCTGCGGATAAATAAAAGATAACCAGCCCCAGCATAATCGGCCCCGCAAATCTGAGAATAACAAGGCAGATGGTTGACAGGATCATTACGCTGTACATAATCATACTCATATACTTTCTGCCGCCAAAATCGAACAAAAATCCTGCCGCAAGTCCGCTGAGTGCAAGGAGTATTCTCGGCCACTGTCCGATATTCACCACACCGTTTGCGTGATAAAGGGTGATTGCATTATCCATTGTGCTGAAAATACAGGTCATAAACGCAACCAAAAAGACAAGTAAAACGCTGATTTTTACGACTTCTTTGCCCGCCTTATCGGTTTTCTCGTCAGCTTCGTTTTTCGGGAACGCAGGAACGATGCTGTTCTTTTCCGCTCTTATCAGCATAACGGACAGTAGCAATATAAACAAAGAAAGCACCGCAACTTCGATAATATCAATGTGGATCAGGTTATTATTAGCAATCTGGAGCAATGTTCCGAGCATATAGGATAAGCCTGCAAGACGTGCAATATAAGTGTTATCCTCCAACAGACACAGCGATTTATAAAACACCGCACTTCCGAACAGACCGAGAATCAAAAACAGCACAAGCCCCATACACAACGTAAATGCGTAAGTGCTGTGACGGCATATCAGAAAAAGACAAACGACCGACAGCACTGCAGCCCCAATAGAAATTACAGATTGCAGAGCCTTTTTGCAAAGCCTTGAATACAGAGGGTACAAAGCAAATCCCACCACGCTTGCACCGAGAGCGTAATTCTGAGCGTTTACCGACTTATCGCCCGATACTGTGCAGGAAATCATATCAACAAATAAAAACTCAGCCTCCAAAAAGGTAAAAGTAAACAGGCTCATCAATATGACAGCTTTTATACGGGAAACCCTGTTTTCCTTGTTAAAGGCATCGCTTTGCCTGATTTTTTTCAAAATGCTGTTCATAATCTAATCCTCTTACCTATATCGGACGCAAATTCCTTAATACTGTTCGGCTCACAGGCACCGCCATAATTGCGGCGGCGATATTTCATTCCTGTTTATTCGTTTATTATGGCTTACCCTAAAAACAGGAACAGCCGACTTTTACTGTCAAAAATATAATAACACATTTTACAAAATAACACAAGTGCCTGCAGGACAGGGATTTGTTTTTACTGCCGCTGTTACTTCTTAGCCGATTGCAACAAATGTCAAGGCTTCTGCACAGCAAAAAAATAAACCGCACAACAATGCGGTTTAAAAAATCAAATTCTTATACTGCCCTATGCAGCTTTAAAGTCTTAGCTATAAAGCCTCCGGTTTTGCGGTCTGAAGATACTCTGATAAAACATCCCTTCATATTTATGAGCTTTCTTTCTGAATAAAAGTCCACGGCAACACCTCGGACGTAACCTCCTTGCCGTTCAGAATATCAACGAGCTTCTGAGCCGCAATTCTGCCTATGTTTCTGTCCTCATAGGAAAGCGATGTTATCGTGACCGGAGAGATCCGGCTAAGATTACTGTTGTCAAAGCTGACTACGGCAACGTCCTCAGGAACACGTCTGCCGGCTGAAAGCAGGCACTTAATAAGTCCGAACGCCACCTCATCGTTATAGCATACGACCGCCGTATTATCGCCAAGCCGATTCAATACCTCCTGCGGATTATCGAAAAGATCCTCCTTTGTTTCGGTAATGTACCAGAACACATTCTCATCGGGAATTATCAGACCGTTGCGAAACAGCTCCGAAATAAAGCCGGAATACCGCTGATGACCTTGAATGTCATCGCTTTTGAAAAAGCCTGCGATTTTTGTGTGACCACGTTCAATAAGATGCCGCACAAGCTCTGCACCGCCTGCCTGATTATCCGCACATACAGAATATGTGCCGCTGAGCGACGGGTAATATCCGTTGAAAAAAACTACAGGTATATCCATTTCTATCAGTTTTTCATACAAATCGAAATTAGGATTCGGCATAGCCGATTTTGTACCCTCTATCAGTATTCCGTCAACGGGATCCTTGAGTATTTCTTCAAGTATCGCACGCTCGTTGCAAACACAGTTGCGTGTCGCAGAAAGAACAGCGGTATACTTGTTTTCGGATAATACATCATTCACTGCCCGCAGTTGACTCGGGAAAATATAGTCGCTGATGTATGTTGCAACCACAGCTATCTTCCCTGTCCTCGGATTAAGCCGCTTCGGCCGTACCAACGAGCCGCTCCCCTGACGCTTTAATATAAGATTGTCCTCTACAAGAAGCGACAATGCCTTGCGTATCGTCTGACGGCTCACATCATACTGAGCGGTCAGCAGCTCCTCGGTAGGAATCGGCTGTCCCTCTTTATACAAACCGTTTTCAATATCGGTTTTAATTGCCTGTGCAACAGCTTCATATTTAGTCATAATTATCACCTCTATGCAAAGCACAAGTTCGTGCAAAAGAATACAAATTTGTTTACATATATAATACAACTTCACCCGTTGTTTGTCAAGCAGTTTTTACTCAGCACGATATTTGTAAGTCAAAAGCATCTGTTTTGTGACAAATGCACAAATCGTTTCGGCAAAAATGTTCAATTCATGCATTGCATTTACTTATCTTTTGTGTTACAATAAAAAAGCAATACAGACAAAACTTAAATTTGTAACAGATTTATCTATAACTTGTCTTTTAAATTTACAGCAGAAGATATACGTCTGTTTGCAAAGATGACGAACACGGAGCTTGTTATGATTGATGACAAGACCAACATAAACAGTTTTGAGCGGCAGCTTGAATTGCTTGACGCTACTGCGGCTCTCAAGAGGTGATAATATGACAATACAAGAGAAGATACAAAACGCAAAGACATATCTCGGAATCGAATTCGGTTCCACCAGAATAAAGGCAGTGCTTATAGACGACACATTCGCCCCGATCGCATCCGGCAGTCACGAGTGGCAGAACCGCTACGAAAACGGCGTGTGGACTTATTCCCTTGATGACATCACAACAGGTTTACAGCACTGTTATGCGGCACTTACAGAGGATATAAGGCAGAAGTTCGGAGTAACTCCGACTACCTACGGTGCAATGGGTATTTCCGGAATGATGCACGGTTATATGGCATTTGACAAGGACGATAACTTACTCGTTCCGTTCCGCACATGGCGCAATACTATCACAGAGCAGGCGGCATCCGAGCTGTCAGAGCTGCTTTGCTTCAACATTCCACAGCGTTGGAGCATAGCTCATCTCTATCAGGCAATACTGAACGGCGAGGAACACGTCAGACATATCGCTCATATCAATACGCTTGCAGGCTATATCCACTACCGTCTTACCGGAAAGCGACAGGTCGGCATCGGCGAAGCGTCCGGCATCTTCCCTGTGGATCGCACCGATTACAACGCAGATTACATCAAAAAGGTTGATGAGGTGCTTTCGGCAAAAGGTTTCTCAGTAAAGCTGACGGAAGTTCTCCCTTCAGTGCTTAACGCAGGTGCAAAGGAGGCGTTTCTGACCGCCGACGGCGCTAAGCTGCTCGACCCGACAGGTACACTGCAGCCGGGAGTTCCCTTATGCCCTCCCGAAGGTGACGCAGGTACGGGAATGACAGCGACCGACAGTGTGCTTCCCCGAACCGGAAACGTATCGGCAGGCACCTCGATATTCGCTATGCTTGTTCTCGACAAGCCGCTTAAGGGCTACTACCCTGAAATTGACGTAGTGACTACTCCCTGCGGCGCTCCCGTTGCTATGGTGCATTGCAACAACTGCTCCTCCGAGCTTGACGCATGGGTGAAGATATTCGGTGAATTTGCACAGCTCAGCGGTCACCCTATCGCAAAGCCCGCACTTTATGATATGCTGTATTATCACGCACTGACGGGCGACCCCGACTGCGGCAACACCGTTGTGTATAATTTTCTTTCAGGCGAGCCTGTTGCAGGAGCGGAAAACGGCAGACCGATGTATTTCCGCACTCCCGACGGAAAATTCAATCTTGCAAACCTGTTCCGTGCGGAAATATACTCTACTATGGCGGCACTGAAGCTCGGAATGGATATACTTTTTGAAAAGGAGCAGGTTTCCGTTGAAAAAATAACAGGACACGGCGGTCTGTTCAAGACAAAAGGAGTTGCACAGCAGTTCCTTGCCGACGGGCTGGGTTGTGCCGTTTCCGTTATGAAGACCGCCGGAGAGGGCGGCGCATGGGGAATGGCTCTGCTTGCGGCATATACTGTATGCGGCGGCGGAAAATCACTGTCGGAATTCCTTGACAGCGAGGTATTCGTCGGTATGGAATCCACCACGCTTCAGCCCGAAAAGAACGGTGCTGAGGGTTTTGCAGGATTTATGGAAAACTACAAACGTGGACTTGCGGCACAATACGCAGCGTCAAAGTAAGAAAGGACGCAATATGTTAGAGAAATTAAAGCAGGAGGTACTTGAAGCCAATCTTCTGCTCCCGAAATACAACCTTGTAACGTTCACCTGGGGAAATGTTTCCGCAATTGACCGTGAGAGCGGATTGATGGTGATAAAACCTTCCGGTGTACCGTATGAGGAAATGACTGCCGAGGATATGGTGGTGGTCGAACTTGCAACAGGAAAAACAGCCGAAGGCAAGTGGAAGCCATCCAGTGATACGCCTACTCATCTCGAGCTATATCGTTCCTTCTCCGCTATCGGAGGTGTCGTGCATACCCACAGCCGCTGGGCTACTTCGTTCGCACAGGCAGGTGCAGGCATTCAGCCGATGGGCACAACACAGGGCGACTACTTTTATGGTGAAATACCCTGCACCCGTGCCATGACTCCCGAGGAGATTCACGGCGAGTACGAAAAAGAAACAGGAAAGGTCATAATTGAAACATTCAACAACATCGACCCTATGACTATCCCTGCGGTGCTTGTCAAAAGTCACGGTCCGTTCACCTGGGGCAAAGACGCACACGAGGCGGTGCATAATTCCGTAGTGCTTGAGGAAGTCGCATTTATGAATTACCACGCCCTCAATATCGCACCCACTGCAGGAAGAATGCAGCAGGAGCTTCTTGACAAGCATTATCTGCGCAAGCACGGTGCAAACGCCTATTACGGACAAGGCTGAGAGTGCTTGTAATCTGACTGCGACGCTAAAACAACCTACCGTTTTAAAAGAACGAAATAACATAACCGCAGGACTGCTCAGCTTTAAATGAGCAAGTCCTGCGGATTTTTGTTATTTTTAGGAATAATTAAAAAGTGCACACCCCCTTGCCGAAAATGCACACACTTACGACCTTTCGTTAAATAGCATAAAGGTAAAAAATAGAAAAGGCTCTGCCGTGACCGTTTTTCAGTCATCGCAGAGCCTTCTTTCGTTAAATTGTGTTGACAAATCCCATTAAACAAGGATTTCCGGATAAAGAAAACGGACACCAATCACGATACCCATTGTATCAAAATTGGTGTCCTAATATGCGTCTGCCGGGAATAAAAGATCGGGTGTTGCCATAATGTTATCCTCTTTTCGTGAAGTGTTGCCTGATAATTCTATTGTATCTGCTGTTTCAATTCTATCACAGGCAATAAATTGTGTCAATGATTATGCATTTTAACAAAGTATATTGCAGAAGAACCGCAACTCCAATTCTCGTAAATCACCGTTTTCTGTTCTTGATTTTCTATAATAAATATGCGCTATGTGTCCACATTGCATTTGGTTTAATCCTTGACAACGCAAGAAATTTATGGTAAAATTTTGTCAAAGTAATATGTATTCGAGGATAAACATGGAGATAGCAATTTGTGATGACGATGAGCTTTTCAACGAAATAATGAGCGAAAAGCTTTCGACAGTACTGAATAAAAACCAAATTAAATATAATATTACACCGTTTTTTAACGGCTCTGAGTTAATCACTGCGTTAAATGATCCATTAAACCGTTTTGACGTTGTTTTTCTTGATGTTGATATGCCCGGAGTAAACGGTGAAAATGTTGCACAGTATATCAACTCTTCAAAAGCGTCAATCCCTGTCATTTTTGTCACTAATCATGACGACTTTGTGTTTTCATCGTTTAAATACAGGCCGTTCGGATTCTTAAGAAAAAGCCATGTTGACAGCGAACTTGAAGAAGCTGTTATCCGCCTTGATAATTATCTTTCCAAATCAGGGCAATGCTACACTTTTACCTTTCAGGGTAAACTGATTTCTCTGCCGTATAACAAAATAAAGTATATCGAAGCATACGGGCACGAGGTTGTTATACATACAACCGATACCGATATCCGAACGACAAGATCCTTATCGGAAACAGAAAAAGCCTTATCGTCTTACGGATTTATCCGCGTACATAAATCTTTCATTGTAAATACACGCTTCATTTTTTCGGTAGAACGCAATAATATTATCCTTACCGATAACAGCTCGCTCCCTGTCAGCAGAACAAAAACCGAAGAAATCAAGCAGGCTATGATAAAATTTGCGAGGGATTAGTATGGGACTACTTTCAACCGTTACAGAAATTATTGCAACAATCTGCGAAAATGTTATTATTCTGTGGTTCCTTACATCTTTTTTCGGTGCAAAATATACAGGCATAAAGAAATATTCGGCATTTGTTGCCACAGTCGTAATTACAACAGCATTCACATCATTTCTTTCAAACATACTGCCTGATAAGTTTCTTCTGTGCACAGCAGGATTTATAATTTTGCTTATACTATATTGCCGCTTTTTTCTGCACGGTACACTTCTTTGTCATATTCTGTTCCCGGTAATAGCAGAAACTACACTCATGCTAGTTGCGATAAGTATCAACGCCCTGTTAGTCAATTTTCTGCCATTGTCTCCGTCGGAAGCAATCGTTGACAGAAGCGTTCTTCGTGTGGTGATTTTGATTATATCAAAAGCCATTCTGTTCGGATTGTTCGGACTGATACTGCTTTTCACCCGAAAAAATAAAACCGAACTGCATAGCAACGAATGGATTGCATTCAGTGCCGTTTTTGCCGCTACACTGCTCAGTGGTATATGCGTTTATGAAAATGAACTCGGCGGCGAAAACAAGATAATCTTCTTCACTCTGACAGTAGCAGGTCTTATCATAATAAACATAATATCATTCTATATGCTGGTAAGAATTTCTCGCGAGCATAAAGAAAATATCAGAAAATCCATGCTACTCGTTCAGATAAATGAGCAAACGAACAATCTTGATGAAATGCGTAGAATGTATGATGAACTACGCAAGATACGCCACAACATCAAAGGTCAATTAGGCACAGTCAGCGAACTTATCAGAAGCGGCAAGAACGATCAGGCTTTATCCTTCCTTGAAAATGCGGGCTTTTCTCAGGCAGAAATGAATGTCCTCGTCTACACCGACAATGATATACTTAATGCTATACTCGGTTTTATCAGTGGTAAATGCTCCGCTTCCGACATAGCTCTCAGAACCAATGTACTATCATCGGATATAAGTTACTTTTTATCTGTGGATATATGTATAATTCTTACTAACCTTATCACAAACGCCATAGAAGCAAGCGTTTGCTCCCAAGGCAAGGAAATATTACTTGAACTGTACGTACAGCGCAATTATTATTGTATCAGAGTTGCAAATCAGATCGAAAAATCCGTCCTCGAAAGCAACCCAATGCTCATAACCACAAAGAAAGACAAAACAGCTCATGGCTTTGGTGTGGCAAGTATAAAAATGCTTGCCGAAAAATATAACGGTATGATATCCTTCTATGAAAGAAACGGACAGTTTATAGCAGATGTTTGGCTGAAATTATCAGATTTATAAATTGACACTTTTAAAGTGAATATCTTATTTTATCCCCGAAAAGCATAATTTCGGGGATTTTTGTTGCAATTTTTGCATTTCAGGAAGAAAAACATACAGTTTGGGAAAAAGCCATTGAAAAATGACGAATGTTTCAATTATAATTACAAAATGAGGGGAGTAATTTATGATAAATGCTATTGCAAAACGAATTGCTAATTATGTATGTTATAACACAGAATCATCTGATGACAAATTATATAATTATGAAATTTATGTGTACGGATTTGAGATCATCCTATCATCTATAGTAGCTTTCGGAATCGTATTACTTTTCGGATTACTGTTAGATAAGTTAATGGAACTGATTGTTTTCTTTCTGTGCTTCTATTTTATAAGGCAAAGAACCGGTGGCTACCACGCAGACACATATTTTAAATGCAATCTGATATTTACGTTAAATATAGCTATAGTCGCGCTCATAATTTCCGTTGAAACGGCGCAAATATATCAGGTTATTTTCAACGGAATCTCATTTGCAATATGTTCTCTGCTTACATTTATGAAAGCACCAATATCTAACCCTAATAAGCCGATAGTTGAATCAAAACGTAAAACGTTTAAAATTACTGCTTTTATTTTGGTCTTAATATCCGAATTGATTTCCGTTACAATTATGAATATATATTCTTACTCTATGAGCATATCATTAGCACTGTTTTCGATATCAGTTGCTATGATGATAAATTCTAAAACGAAAGAAGGTGTAAATAAATGAAAAAAACTGCTTTAGCTAAAGTGTTGAGTAAGATCGGAACAACCGCCGCAAAAAAAGCTGCCGGCTCCGCATCACAGTTCGGTTATCACCAGGCAAAAGAGCCGACTAACCTTAAAAAGATTAGTAAGTAATCCTTCTTAAAAACGTTATCATTATCTGATGGTGACAATTTTTAAGAAATTAATCACAATCAAAGTCATGACTCCATCGTGAGTAGAAAGGAATTTATCATGAAAATTAAAAAAGTATTTTGTTCTATCTTTATAATGTTAATTTTATCATTAACTATTTTGTCGTTAGCAGCTTCCGCCGATGTTGCTAATCCGATGAGAATATACAGTGATTCAAACCCATTCCGTACTTATATATCCGGAGAATTCACTCCATCGTATGCTGCTACAGGTGCTTACGGAACGACAAAGATAAAAGGAAAACATATCGAGCAAATATACGTTAAGGCTCACGAAAACGCATGGCCCAATTCTCAAATGGAGAAAGCGACTTTAAGAAACTCAAGTGTATCTTCTAATACAAGGCAATATACTTATTATACTTGCAAATATTTTTCTGGAGGCGGAAACAGAACTGTAAAAACAAGTGATAAAACAAACTCTGCAGAATGTTGTTTCTATGGTGTAGGTACATTGTTACAAGGATATTCCACAAGATACAAAGTGTTTTGCATGAAAAAATAAACAAAATCTTATAATTATTTTTCAAATCTTGTATCTGATTTAGGGTACAAGATTTGAATTATGAGGTGATAATATCAGACAATTATTTAACAAAAGCGGCATGATGATAACATTCTTTGCCGTAACGTATTTTCTTTGCGCTTTTCTCATTTCCATGTTTTTAAATTCAGTAAGCTCAGGTGTCGCAGGCAGACTTTCAGATAATGCAGAAATAATAACAGTCAATCAGGACCACAACTCCGAAAGTGCCCTCACCTACAGCGATTTAGGCGATATACTGTCAAAGCATAAAGCTGTCGGTGCAATAAAACTCGTAACCGAATACAATTCCGGCTACGCCCTGTTTGACTACGAAAAAACATCTTCTGAAAACAGCGCACCGACCGCCGTGATAAAGCCCGAACTTGAGCCGTACTGTATGACGATAAACGGAAGAAAAACGATAAACTTCATCGGACAGAATTACACCGTCAGCAGTATCAACATATACGGAGGTAAAGACAGCGATTTCATATTGCAGTCTGATAAGCTCAGCGGCAGCACGGTGCGGTTTTCGGGACTGACACTTATAATTGACAACAAAGATAAAACGCCCTCAGTCACCGAAAGCATAAAATCAGATATAACCGGGAAAAACCCCGATACCAATATCAGAACCGATGATATATCCAAGATAGCGGGAAAAGGCAATCTCTTTACATCAGGCAATATAGTTATCATCATTGCAATATTGCTTATCGGTCTGCTTATTCTTATGAATTCGGGCGTGTTCACATGGTCATGGATAAACTCCAAACGCTCCGAAATAATGGCTCGCCGTATATGCGGTGCAGATGATGCGGACATTAAAAAAATGATATTCATAAATTTCCTTATGATCTCCGCAGTCGGCATACTTATCGGCTTTATTGTCACACTGCTCCTTACTCTTATTCCTGCCGTTTCTTATTATCTCGGCAATATCAGAATTTCCGCAGGACTTATATCCGTAGCGTTCATCCTTCTTATCGGCGGTATAATTTCCTACAGTCTGAGTGACAAGTATTCGCACGAACAGGTCATTTCGTTAAGGAGAGTGTTATGAACAAGCAACTTATAAAAATAATTCTTTTCGATATAAAATCGAACCTGCTTTCCTGCCTGCTTCTTACATTCCAGATGATAGTAGCATTCTTTGTTATAGGCAATCTTTGCAGTATCACCGCATATAAAACTGTAACTGTGAATGCCCTTGACGGCTTTGATTTTCCCAAAAACTGCTACAGCCCGTCAAGCACCGATATTTACACCGACGGCGGAATAGTGGTTGATTATGACGACATAGAAAAGGAAAGAAACCTCAGCTATTACATAGCCGAAAACTATAAAACCGAGGGGCGTTCCGAATTCTATGAAGAAAAAGACGGTACAGAATATACTTTGTCTGTAATTACAGAGCATTACTTTGATATATTCGGCTTTGAAGTAAGCAAAGGACGGCTGTTTCAAAATGCAGAATACGGCAAAGATCTGTCAGATAATCCGCCCGTAGTTCTCGGCAGTGACTTTGAAAACGACTATAGCATCGGCGACTTGTACCTTGATAAATACGAGGTAGTCGGTATACTGAAAAGCGGTATGAAAACAACCTTTTTGCAAGGTGACAAAAGCTCTGTTGTTTCCGCCGACAACAAAGTGTTCACTCCTGTCATGAGCATTGAAAGCATGAAAGCACAAGGCATTGATTACCCCACCTCACTTATCTATGCCGATGATAAATCCGACCTTGCCGCAATAAATGATTACGCCGCAGAAAACGGCATGAATACATATAACTTCATATCTGCCGATGAAACAAGACAGCTTATCGACCTTGTTTCTGCAAAAGCCGATATTTCACTCATCGTCATATCATCAATAATCATTATTCTTGCGGTATTTTCAATGATACAGTCAACCCTGCTCTATGTCAGAAAAAATATCCGTGAACTGCTCATACACATGATTTGCGGTGCTTCACAGTCGGATATCCTGCTCAGGATAAGCGCCGAAGTGCTGATTATAAACCTTGTCAGCGTTGTTGTTTCATCTCTTATATTTATGTCACTCCGGACTACACTTGTTTTTATGCTGACAGGCATTGCAACGGCAGTGATAGCCGTTGTGCCGGTTATGGTGAGCATTAAGAGAAAACCGCTTATTATGCAGATAAAGGAGGAAAAGTAAATGATCAGACTCGACAACATATCAAAGACTTTCCGTGACGGTGACACACAGGTTCAAGCATTGAAAAATATCAGCTTTGAAGTAAACAAGGGCGAACTTGTCGCAATAATCGGAAAAAGCGGAAGCGGAAAATCAACGCTTCTTAATATTCTCGGACTTCTCGACAAGCAAACGGACGGCGATTATTATATTGACGGCAAAAAAGTATCTTCCATACCTGAGCGTGAAAAAGCAAAGCTCAGAAACAGTCATATAGGCTTTGTAATGCAGGATTTTGCCCTTGTCGAAAAGTACACTGTAAAGCAGAATATAAATATCCCTCTTATATACACAGATAAGCCCATCAATAAGGAAAAGGCGATAAATGATGTATTAAAAAGCGTCGGACTGTCCGATAAAACAAACACACCTGCCTACAAACTGTCCGGCGGTCAGAAGCAAAGAGTAGCCATAGCAAGAGCGGTGGTAAACGAACCGCAGATAATCCTTGCCGATGAACCGACAGGCGCACTTGACAGCATGACCGCAGATGAAATAATGCAGATTTTCGAACGCCTCAATATGTCGGGAAAAACCGTCATAATCGTAACCCACGACAAAGACATTGCCGCTCGCTGTAAGCGTGTCATCGAGCTTTCGGATGGGGAAATTGCGAAAGGTACAAATTAATTAATTCGTGCAGTAATAAAACAAGTGTTTCTGCTTGACTTTTTCAACATTCTGAGGGTTGCCGCAGCAGCCCTTTTACTATGTCCGTATTTGTAAATACGCAAAGCTAAAGTTCAGAGAAGCGGATAAATGTGACATAACGGTATTGTTATACCGGAAGCTGTTGATGTTCGGTTTTAAATGAGGAACAAAAGGAACGTTTAGCCCGTGCTCTAAAAGCCGAAATACCACGCATTTCCCTTGTGCGTCTGATGTGCGTCAGAGTTGCGTTTGCGTTCCTTGTTTTTTGTGGAAGTCTGCACTGCTATTATCGTTGAATCTACTATCGCTCCCTTTTTATGATCAGTCCTTTTGCTGTGAACTGCTCTACCACCTGCGAAAAAAAGCTTTTCCCGCAGCTCATTTTTTGAGATGGCAGTCTTTTTTTACAGTGCCTTTGTCTGTCGTTTATTGATCATCACAATATTCTTGCCGTCACTGCAGTATCTTTTTTCTGTATTCTGCCGGAGAAAATCCGGTCACCTGCCTGAACTGCCGTGAGAAGAATTTTTCATCATCGTAACCGCAGCTTACTGCTGTCGCATAAATGCTCATGGCGGTAGAATACAGTAAGTAGCAGGCTTTCATTACCCTTGAATTTATGCAGTCGCGGTTGTAACTTACATCAAAGCACTGCCGGTAAATCAAACGGAAATGCCCCTCGCTGACGCACATTTTTCTGCTGACTTCCGAAAGCTTAGGCATCTTATTAGGCATTGAAATTATCCTGTTCCTTATGTCGGCAAGCTCATTATAATGCGGAAGTCTTCTTCGTTCGCTTATCAGACCGACATCGTGCTCTGCATTCAACAATACGGCTGAGCGCAGCTCTCCGACCAGCGTGTTATCGGAACTGTGGTATGTGATAATAACCTGCCGTTCATCGTGCCGTGAATAAACCTCGTTGTGGAGCGATATTTTCAGTTTCTCAGGAAACATTCCGTTTTCCCTTTTGAACAGGATAAGAAATGTGTTGTCATCGGTCCGGCAGCATATTTCATGCTTAGTGCATACACGTTTTATTGCTGACGCTGTTTCTGCGATTATATCGCTGCGGTGGTTTTCACCAAACAGGTATTCTCCGCCGTCCGGGAAACTAAGCCTTACCGCCTGAATGCAGAAGTTATGCCCGGCTTCCTCCACAATGCTTTCAAATTCACAAAGATTGTAGAACCCCGTCAGCGAATCATACAGTGCGGATTGCCGCTGGCATTGCGTGAGATAGTGGATATCATTCTTCATTCGCAGAAATTCCAGTGTATCCGCAACAGTCTTGTTCCAGTCGCGGAAGCTGAAATCATAGCTCGCCGGGCGGTTGTATTCCAGCACCGTATACCCGTAAAGCCTTGTCTGAAAGCACACGGGATTCACATAGAAAATCGCAGGGGAATCGTGCTCCGTAATGAACGGCACGGGAGTTTCGCCACTGCTGAACTTTATCGGAGGTTCCGAATACTCGTTATCTATCGCACAGCACAGGAACTCACCACCGTTGAAACGTTCACTGTTCCATGCGCTGTCAAGGCACAGAAACAGCCTGTCAGCGCCGTGCAGCAGATAGAAAAACTCGCTTACTGCTCCGGTGTATTCCTCAAGAGTACGCGATGTGGTGAGCCTGCCGGAAAACTGTGCCACGGTGCTCATAATGGTGTGATACTGGTCTATCTTTTCCGCGACAAGCTCATCTAAAAGATGCAAACGGCAGACGCCGCAGGAGCAGGTGTTTCCGCTTACGAACCTGTCGGAATTGTCTTGAATAGGACTGCCGCCGAGAATAGCATCCACAGCGTCCCGTCCCATTTTACGGCGGTTTCTGCGGTAAGTCGTCAGCAGCGGATAGTGATATATTCTTCCTGCGGTATGGTCGCCGCCGGTCAGGTCGTAGCCCGTTACTGTCAGCTCGCCGGGAATATCCACTCCTGCCTCCGAAAGAACATCACACAGCCCGAACGCCATGAAATCGTTGGTACATATCACCGCCTGAGGTCGCGGAATTTCACCGCTGAGATACCGCCGGGCAAGTTCCTCGCCTGAATCGTTCCAGAAGTTTCCGTAATACACTCTGATATTATCAAAGCTTATTCCGTGCTTTACGAATGCGCGCTTGCAGCCGTTCAGACGCTTTTGCGAAGCGGCGCTGTCTCTGCTTCCCGTCAGTATGTCGATGTCCGTAAAACCGTGAACCGTTATCAAATGTTCCGTCATTTTCTCCAGGTCGGTTTCATCGTCGGAATAAACGCTCTTAAATCCATCCAACTCCCCGTCAATAACAATGGCGGGGATTTTTGCAGCTCTTATTTTATCGATTGTATCGTTGATTATTTTTATATCCCGGAATGCCTCGGCTGTGACAATAACGCCGTCAAATAAATCCGGCTCAATCAGTGAGTAAATTATGTTCTCATAATTCAGCAGATTATCGTCCTGCCAGTGGTTGTATATGTTTGAGTAGACCACAACATCGGTGTCTTTCCGGAATGCGGCTTCGGATATTCCGTATAATATATCGCGCTGTTCGGATGCGTCGGCTCTTGCGGTAATGACCGCTATTCTTCTGCGCATAATATCACCCCGTTTACAGTATAGCTTAATTCCGCACTAAAGTCAAGAGCAAAAGTGCATATTATGACTAAAAGGTGGATTAAACGAATATACGCTGTTGAATTTCTACATTGCAATGTGTATAATAAAATTAAAGCAATACCGTGCAAAGATTGTGCGTGTATTGTGCAATATGACGAAAAAAATGTAAGCAAGACGCGCACAAAATCCAATAAATGGTTTTTGTGCGGTGTTGCCCAAAAACAATGAGGTGATGCTAATGAAAATAAGCGAAAATTGCTACAAGCTGGAAAATACGGCTAATCCAATTTCGCCGAATGTATTCTGCGCCGACCCGACAGGCGTTGAGTACAACGGCAGACTTTATATTTACGGCACTAACGACCATCAGGAATACGAGGCAGTCGGCGATGACGGAAAGAACGGCTATGCTCACATAAAATCCATCGTTATGCTGTCAACTGACGATATGGTGAACTGGGAATACCATGGCTTCATAGACGTCGCAAAAATAGCACCTTGGATAGTGAATTCATGGGCGCCGTCCATAGCTTCCAGAGTTGAGGCGGACGGAAAAACTCATTTTTACCTTTACTTTTCGAACAGCGGCTGCGGTGTAGGAGTGCTTACGGCGGAACACCCTCTCGGACCGTGGAGCGACCCTCTCGGAAAGCCGCTAATCTATCAGAATATGCCGGGACTTGAAAACTGTCCTGCGCCCTTTGACCCGGGAGTATGCATCGACGAAAACGGCACAGGCTGGCTTGCGTTCGGCGGAGGGACTCCACCTGACGGTAATACGCTGCACACAAATATACCTAAGATAGTGCGGCTGGGAAAGGATATGCTTTCGTTTGACAGCGATTTTGTTCCGATAGACGCTCCGTATTTCTTCGAGGCAAGCGAGCTGAACTACGAAAACGGAACGTTTATCTACACATACAGCACAGACTGGCAGTCAAGAGAAAACTGGAACAGAACGGACGTTCCTGCGCCGGGAACATGCAGCATGGGCTGTATGACGAGCAAAACTCCCCTTGACCCGGAAAGCTGGCAGTTCAAGGGCGGATTCTTCCTGAACGCCGGTGATTCCGGAATGGACTGGTGCAACAATCACACCCACCTTATCGAATATAAGGGAACAAGGTACATTCTTCACCACACACTTCACATTCAGGAGCGCACGAAAACAAAGGGAGGATTCCGCGGTATGTGCGTGGATCTACTGCCTTACACGGATACGGAATTCCCCGTCACAAAGGCAACACGTGAAGGCGTCACGCAGACTCAGCCGCTCGACCCGTATAAAGCTCACAGCGGTGCGGAGATGTTCACCTGCGCAGATATGTGGTACGAACAGATATCCACCGGCAAAATGGCTGTGAAGTCGCTGTCAGAGGGTGCATGGACTTACATAAAGGGCGTGGATTTCGGCAAGGGCACAGAAAAGCTCCTCGTTACCGCAAAGGGCACGGGCGTTATCGAGATTCGTCTTGATGACAGGAATGCCGAACCGTTGGGAGTGATCGAACTCGCAAATGACGGATTTGATAAAATTCCTGTGGTTCTTCCCACAAAAATAACAGGAATTCACAATGTATATTTTGCATTTTCAAGCAAGGACATCTGCCTTGAAATATGGCAGGCTGAATGAAAGGAGTAACTATGAACAAGAAGATAACGGCTTTGATTTGTACAGCGGCTATGCTGCTTGTTTCCGGCTGTTCCGAGCAGAACGGCTCGAATGATTCACCTGTGCAGACAGAAAGCTCTGCCGACAGCGTAGACAGTGTGAGCAAAGCGGAAACAAGCGACAAACCTGACAACGAAACAATAATCGACAGCCTTAATAACGGAATAATAATCGACGAGGTAAGCGGAAATGTCTACAAAAACGAGCGTAACGCCAATCCCATTTCGCCGAGTATATTCTGCGCAGACCCCACCGCGGTGGAATATGACGGAAGGCTTTACGTTTACGGCACGAACGACCAACAGCAGTCGGAAGAGGGAACAAAGAACGACTACGCCCATATCAAATCGCTTGTGGTATTTTCCACCGATGATATGGTAAACTGGATATATCACGGCAGGATAGAGGTCGACAAAATAGCGCCGTGGATAACAAATTCATGGGCACCGTCAATTGCTTCCCGCGTTGAGGAAGACGGTCTTACGCACTTCTATCTGTACTTCTCCAACGGTGGCGGCGGTGTGGGAGTTATTACCTCCACCGACCCGGTAGGTCCGTGGTCTGACCCTCTCGGCGAACCGCTGGTTTATCAGAATATGCCGGGCCTTGAGAATTGCCCTGCGCCGTTCGATCCGGGCGTCTGCATTGATGAAAACGGCACAGGCTGGCTTACTTTTGGCGGCGGAAATGCTGCAGACGGCGGTGTTGTACATACCAATGTGCCTAAGGTAGCACGTCTGGGTGCGGATATGCTTTCGTTTGACAGCGAGTTCGTTTCTATTGACGCCCCGTATTTCTTGGAGGCAAGCGAGCTGAATTACATCGACGGCACCTATTATTACACCTACTGCAACGACTGGCAGAACCGCAACAAGTGGGACCGCAAGGACATTCCTGAGCCGCCTACATGCAGTATGGCATACATGACCACAAAAACTCCTCTCGACGCAGACAGCTGGGAATACAAGGGTGCATATTTCTACAATTCCGGTCAGAATGCCAACGGCGAATCCGGAATGCGCTGGGGCAACAATCACACGCATTTCTGCGAGTTTCAGGGAACGAACTACATCGTCCACCACACGCTCCTTCTTGAAGAACTGACAGGCGGCACAGCAGGTTACCGCAGCATTATGGTTGATTATCTCCCGATGAATGCGGCTGACGGAGAGATCCCGATAACTGCCGCAACGCGTCAGGGCGTATCTCAGATAAAGCTTCTTGACCCCTACGCTGAAAACAGCGGCGCAGTTATGTTTACGTCTGCCGATATAGGTTACACCGATGGTAACGACCCTGCCGCAAAGAGCAAGGCAAACGGCGCATGGACCTATGTAAGAGGTGCGGATTTCGGTTATGGTGCTTCCGCTTTCACCGCTGATGTTAAAGGCAAGGGCAGAATCGAGGTTCGCCTTGACAGCATTTCCGGCAAGGCAGTATCTTTCATTGAATTTGACAACGCTGATTATGCTAAGGTTCGTTCTACTGAATTCAGTAAGTTTGACGGCAGAAATCACAATATCTATCTGGTATTTTCCGGTGCGGATATTGAACTGAGATCGTGGCAGTTCACAAAGGGCAACGAGGAACTCCGTCCCGAGGAGAACATCTCAGATACCGAGATAAAGTACGAAACTCTTATACTTACCGGGCAGGCTGTAAATCCCGGTCCTAGTCCGTCGGCATATGTCGAAATGACCGGTGACGGTGAGTATTCCGTGAAGTCCACCTCATTTGAAAAAGAGAGCGAGTTGCTTAACTTCGGTTTCATCAACGTTGATCCGGATGCGAAATACAAGGTGCTTGTCAAGTCCGTAGGTCTTGAAACGGAAAACGGTATCGTTGAAGTCCCTGTAAACGCAGAGCTTGACCCGACAAGCGGCTCCGCAAATGGACTTGCTAACGGCTGGATGGGCGCCGAGATAGGTTCCGTGATTTACGGCACCAAGGAATGCGGAATAGTTGCCGCAAAAACAACTGTCGACTGGATAGGCTACCGTTTTGCGCTCATAAAAAACGGTGAGGAAGTTCCCTTTACATCAATAACCTACAATCTTGAAATAAGTGGGCTTATCCTTGATTAAGGTGAGAAAATCATAATTTGGGAGGATCTTCAATGAACCGTGTTTCTGCTATTAAAATCATAGGAAGCATAGGATTGGTTATTTCAATGTTATTGAACGGATGTACCACAAATAGTATTACGGATAACAATGTGTCAGGAAACGACCTTACCGCAACGGAGGTTATCCGGCTCATGGGCAACGGAATAAACCTCGGCAACACGCTGGAGGCATACAACCACAAAAGCTATGTGGAATTAGGGGTAGACCCCACTTCCTTTGAAACGCTATGGGGACAGCCCGTCACCACAAGGGAAATGATAGACGATATGAAAGCTATGGGCTTCGATACTCTCCGCATTCCTGTGGCATGGACCAATGGCATAAATTACGAGAGCGGAGATTACACCATTGACGAGCGGCTCATGAACCGTGTCGATGAGGTAGTCAATTATGCTCTTGACGCTGATATGTATGTTATACTGAATGAACACTGGGACGGAAGCTGGTGGGGAATGTTCGGCTCCGGCGACGAGGCAGTTCGTGAAAAAGGAATGGCACTTTATAAGTCCATGTGGACGCAGATATGCGAGCATTTTTCCGATTATTCCTACAAGCTGATATTTGAATCTGCAAATGAGGAACTTTGTCACAGACTCAACGATAGCGACGTCACCGGAACAGAAGGAGTTCTCAGCGAGGACGAATGCTACGAAACAACGAACAGAATTAACAGCGAATTTGTTAAGCTGGTACGTTCGACCGGCGGCAAAAATGCAGACAGATTCCTGCTTATCGCAGGGTACAACACCGACTTCAGGAAAACATGCGATGACAGATACCAAATGCCGGAGGACACTGCAAAGGACAAGCTTCTGCTTTCAGTACATTATTACACGCCGTGGGACTATTGCAGTGACGGCAATGCAAAACGGTGGGGAACTCCCGGCGATTATGAGGAGCAGAATTCCCTTTTTCAGATGCTGACTAAATTCACAGACCTGGGATACGGCGTGGTTATAGGCGAATATGCCGTTATGGGTGCGGCGAATAAACCCGATAGGGATAAGTTTTACGCCAATCTTCTGGATAACTGCGACCTGTATAATTACTGCCCCGTCCTCTGGGACTGCAGCGATTTTTACAAAAGGGCCCTCAGAAAAACTACCGATGAAAACATAGCAAAGCTGTACAGCGACAGACGCGCTTCGACCGAAGAAGGCAAGGATTATTCCGAGATCCAGTCTGCCGCAAGGGAGAGAATGGACAAGTCAACAAAGGCGGCTGAAGACGAATTTATGGCGGGCGTATCCATTCCGGCTTCTGATGATACCGCAGTGGCATGGATAATGTACCAGAGTCTTGATTCTTCAGTTCAGTACTGTGTCGGCAACAAGTACGACCCGACGGATATGACCCTGGGTATCGTTGCAAACAATGCTGAGATAACCGGTGAGGGAACCTACACCGTCAGTCTGGATTTCTCGGATTGCGGTATTCCAAAGGGAGTGCTTTTCTCGGCTCTCGGGATTTACAACGGAGAGAAGTTCTTCCCGGGTTATACTATCTCTATTGATGAGGTTAAGGTAAACGGCGAAGTCCGTGAGCTATCCGGCAAGGAATATACCTGTTCCGACGATGGTAACTGCACGAGAGTAAACCTCTATAACCAGTGGGTAACATCTATCCCCGATGACTGCAGACACGCCGATGGCGACAAATCCGGTCTGTCTGCGACTGTTCTTTCCGTCAAAGACAATGAGATACTTTCGACGCTGGAAATAACATTCACTTATTCAGCGCCATAAATCAGATTACCTGTGATATTCAAAATCAAAACCGACGGATTCCACCGGCACAGTGGTCCGTCGGTTTATGTGTAAAGACATTGGAGGAACCATTATGAATTATACAAAATCAGTTGAAAAATGGGGCGTTTTCGAGTTTTGCTCCGAGGGAACCACCGCTGGCAACCCATTCCTGGAACGCAGTATCACTGCGCTATTTGAAAGCGATTCCGAGCGCAAAACCGTAAATGGTTTTTACGATGGGAACGGAATATACAAAGTAAGATTCATGCCATCGTTTGAGGAAGAATACCATTTTACGGTCTGCGGGAATTTTTCTGACCGTAAATACGAAGGAACTTTTTCTGTCACGCCGCCGTCGGAAAATAATCACGGCTGCGTAAAGGTACATAACAAATATCATTTTCAGTATTCCGACGGAACACCTTATTATCCTGTCGGCACAACCTGTTATGTATGGAATCTGCAAAGCGATGACCTTATCGCACAAACTCTTGAAACTCTGAAAAATTCCCCGTTCAACAAGATACGTTTCTGCATATTTCCTAAAAGCTACTGCTACAATTCACGTGAGCCGCGCTCTTATCCATACGAGGGTACTCCGGTTGACGGAAGTGCTATAACAGAGGACAATGTGTGGGGCTACACTCCGGACTCCAAGGGCAACAACTGGGATTTTGAGAGGTTTAACCCCAAACATTTTCAGCATATTGAATACTGTATCACCGAGCTTCAAAAGCTGGGTATTGAGGCAGATATTATCCTCTTTCACCCGTATGACCGCTGGGGCTTTTCAACAATGACACCGGAGCAAAACGAACTTTATCTGAAATACACAGCGGCAAGGTTTTCGGCTTTCAGAAATGTATGGTGGGCATTTGCTAATGAATATGACCTGATAAAAAACAAGAGCATTGAGGACTGGGAACGATATGCGCAGATAATCGTAGAAAGCGACCCGTATGATCACCTGCGATCAATACATAACGGTAATCAGTTTTACGATCATACAAAGTCATGGATAACGCACTGTAGCATTCAGCGTTCTCCGGAGGGAACATCCGAGTGGAGAAAAAGCTATGGCAAACCGATAGTAATTGACGAAATGCTATACGAGGGAAATATCCAGTATGCGTGGGGCAATATTTCGCCGCAAGAGCTTGTTCGGAGGTTCTGGGAAGCACTTTGCCGCGGCGGCTACGGTGGTCATGGCGAAACCTACATAGACGATAAGGCGGTATGGTGGTCTCATGGCGGAGAGCTTAAAGGTGACAGCCCGGAAAGAATAGCTTTTATGCGAAAAATACTTGAGGAAGCTCCGAACGGCGGATTGCGACCCAAAAACATGGAATGGGACGAGCTATGTGTGGTTCCGGAAGATGAAAATCTAGCTGATGAAACCGGTTATCACCTGTTTTATAACGGGATTTCGCGTCCGGGATTCAGATATTATCATATTGACGATAATAATATATACACCGTCGACATTATAGACACATGGAATATGACGGTTGAGAATGTCGGAAGTTTTAAGGGACGTTTCAGAATTGATCTGCCCACAAGGGAGTATCTTGCGGTTAGAATTAAGAAAGCTGAGGATGGGATAGAATAATGTTCGCCCAGAGAGGTGACCTATTATTCTACAATTCTGGCGTGTTCAGACTTGGGTAAAGCTGTAGCTTGCAGACGGGACATAAATTTAAGCCCACTCGGTGAACTTCAGTATGAAAACGATCTGTACGCCGACAGCATATATCAAAGGCTGATGGACGGGCTTCGAAACAGTGAATGCGAATATGGACATACCACCTAAAAAAGTGGACATATCTACATACCAATCGTTAAAAGGTTTAGCCGTAGGAAATCAAACTGGCTCTGCGGTGACAGTTTTTCTGTCACCGCAGAGCCTTCTTTCGTTAAATTGTATCGATAAATCCCATTAAATAAAGACTTTCGGATAAAGAAAACGGACACCAATCACGATACGCAGTGTATCAAAATTGGTGTCCTGTTTTGAAAGTAGTGACCTATTTTGATACCAAATGCACACGGCACTGACCTTTTATTAAAAGGTTCACCCACCGTTAAAAGGTATAGGAATAATTAAAAGAGTTGTTTCCTCGAATTCGCAAATAAGCTTGATTTCAAGCTTTATTTGTGCTATAATACCCTTATCAATCAAAGGAGGTTGTCATATGATCCTTTCAATAACCAAAAGTGCTCGTCAATTCGGGTATGTAATATGGTCAAGTAAGACTGACGCTACGATGAAGCAGCTAATCGGAAACCGTTCTGAGGTTTCTGTTTCTTTTAATGGCCTTTCAATTGGAGTCAAAGCAGTTGATTGGAAATACCATCGGATCTCAATAGGCTATAAATTTACACGTGCATTACCAGAGACAGCGAAGGTGTATAAATTGAGCTTCCATGATAATGTGTTGGAGGTGGAAGCATCTAATGTCTAACGAAGAAGCAAAAACATACTTTAGTCCCGATATATCTGATATTCCTTTGGGATGCGAAAAGCGACTGATCGACACGGGAATGCTTCACTATGAGGCATCTGTTGCTGGCTATAACGAACGATATCACAGAGGAGAAACTTCTCATACAATCCATGTATGGTGGGCACGACGGCCACACAGCGCCATGCGCTCATTGGTATTTGCTTCCTTGGCAAAAGACTCGTCTGAAGATGCGTCTTCTGTTATGGCTTCCCTTGCAATAAATAACAATAACGAAATCGAGGCTAAGGCAAAAAAGATTATTATGCAAGGGTATTCGGAGTCTCCGAAGCTGCTTGATATGTTTGGCGGTGGCGGAACCATTCCGTTTGAGGCCAAAGATCTCGGTGCGGATACATATTCTATTGACGCTAATCAACTTTCAGTATTTATCCAACAGTGTAATATGTTCTATGCTAATCAGGTTGATCTCGATAAGGCAAAAAGTATCGTTGCAAAATCAGGCAAAGAAGTTTTATGCCGACTCAAATCTGATACAGAATGGCTATACCCACTAAGGCAATCAAGTAACGAGAAAACTTTTGGATACATGTGGTCCTACAAAAAAAAGTGTGACCACTGCGGAAAAGAGTTCTATTTAATTAAACGTCCATGGCTTTCGACCAAAAAAGGGAAACGCCTTTCATTTATAAAAGAAGAAAGTCCTAATGGGGATGTAATTGGCATTCAGAATATACCTGAGAATTCATATTATCCTGTGGTTTGGGGAAGAGGTACGGGAAAGTGCACTTGTCCCTATTGCCATGGGCTTCAAGAAAAAATTACTGTGTCTGATTGTGAAGATGCACTATTGGCCATCATCAATGTAGAAAAAAGTGGTAAGTCATTTTCACTTGCCCCAGAGAATGCAATACCTCCTATCGCCGCTATTGACGAAGAAGAAAAAAGAGTTCTTGATAAAATCCACGCCGAGCTTCCCAAAAGCGAGCTTCCAGTATGGTCGGGCATTGTTAATCCCGCATTATACGGCATAAAAACGCACGCCGATTTCTTGAACCGGCGTCAGAGAATGCTATTAGTCTATCTCATCAAAGAGCTAATTAAAGAGTATAACAGCCTTTCAGCGAACGATGAAATAATGGCTAAGTTCGTGATAGGCGTTTTGTCAAGCCTTATTGATCAGGTCGTTGATTGGAACTGCCGTATGTCGATGTGGATAGGAGGAAACGAACAAGTTGGAAGAGCTTTTTGTGGACCGGGCGTTGCAATGCTATGGGACTATACAGAAACCGACATGCTACTTCACGGTCCAGCAAATATATGGGATAAACTGGATAGGATAATTAAAGGTGTATCATCATTTGAGCATTCTGATGGAAAGATAACCATTAAGCATGCTCATGCACAGGAACTCCCTTTTGACGACAATATGTTTGACGCCATAGTAACAGATCCTCCTTATTATGATAATATTTATTACTCTATTTTGGCAGACTTTTTCTACGCTTGGAAACGTATTCTGCTAAAGCATGTAGCCCCGGACTTGTTTTCAGAAGAGATTACTGACACCAAATACGAGCTTGTGGCATCATCTCGACGTAAGGGAAAAGGTAGTAACGCTCATGAGTCATACTGTATCGAGCTTAAACAAGCATTTAGAGAGGCTGCACGAGTAATAAAACCAGATGGTGTCTTTTCATTTATTTACTCACACAGTTCTGTAAATGGCTGGGATGCAATCATCCAATCTTATCGATCTTCACCTTTCTGGATCACAAGTGTTCAGCCTTTGAGTATTGAAAGAAAAGGCAGGCCTCGATCCGTTATGTCGGAAGCTGTTAATACGTGCATGGCTTTTGTTGCAAGAAAGAATAAAGCTGAAAGGACTCCTATCACAATGTCAACGCTCCAAGATAAAATGAAAGGCATTATAGAGTCGTTTGGCAAACAGCTAACCGAGAAATCTGGTTGGAATGGTGCCGATGCTGGCCTTGCTGTATTGGCTTATGCTGTTGGCTTAATTGCGAATGCAGAATGCGTAACTGATGCCGATTCGGATGCTGATGCACTTATAAAAATTGGTAGGGAGATAAAAAGGACTTTCCCCGAATTTACACTTAAAGTCCGAAGTTCTCTCTGATCAAAAGAGGAGATAGAGCGTAGCCCTACCTCCTCTTCTCTTTTAATTCTGGTCTCTATAATACCGAAAGTCATCTATGTGTTTAAGATAATCAAGAGCGGTGGCATTATCTCGCTTAACAATTTCATTTGCCACGTATTCTTTCATTTCTTCAACATCTGTAAAACGATCAAGATCTTTCCTTACAGCTGTGATGACGGAGTCAACAGTGTTCTGAACGATCTTCCGATACTCTGCTGCAGCAAGAAGTATTCTCCTATGATAGTCTTTCATCTCAGAGAGATACTCTTCTTTGGATATTGAGAGAATCTCACATAAAAATCCGGTTATGTAGTCCCAATAGTTCTTCTTATTTCTGGAGGTTATAACTCGATTATCTGCATAGTTCCATAACTTCAAGAATTCCAAAATTGCAACGCGATCTTTGTACTTCAAAAGCAGAGCCATTACTTCATACGGAAGCATTACTACAGGAGTGTCATGATTAGTGCACTCTTCGTAAACCTCACTATCGCTTTCCCACTCATGCAAGGAAGAATATGTGACAAGACCTCCAATTACGTGATTAGATCCACTCTCTTCAAGATTCTTAATCCAAAGGGCAACACTTGCCAGCTTAAGGAAATCCTTAACGTTTGGAGCCTTTTGACTACGGCCAAGTCTAAATACCTTGGCATCACAAACTATTGAGGTGCCATTATATTTTAATTCAACATCCTCTGTGCCTGATTTCTTCGTCGGCAAACGATATGTGCCGCCCATTCTTCGCCACCATTCCCCAACCATCAATTCAGTGAGCTTTGTAAATAGTTTCTCGCATTTTCCCATCCCTGAATATAAATCTGGAATAAAACAGCTAATGATTACCTCGCTGAAATCATTATCGTTCAAACTTTTTATGTTTTCTTTAACCTCATCTACGACGCTTTGAATATCTACCGCTGGTCGATTTTCATCCGGATATAACGCATCAACAATTTTCTTGAAATAAAACACGTTGTCTAAATTCATTTTCCCTTCTCCTTTGTCGTTGTTGAATATAGTATTGTTTTTTCTTTTATAGTATGAAGTGTAGTCGTGGTACAATCTCCATTTTGTTGCGCTTGTTCCAAAATCAATTGAATAATGCTGTCTGCACCTATCACACTCAATGAACGCATTGCAATCTCTGTGTCCGGGTGTATAGTCCTGCTCTTCAACTATTCTGCCTTTGCCGCACGGACAGGCATAAGCTCGTCTGATTGTGGCACCGCTTTTTTCTTCAAAGAGTAAATGCATAGGACTATTAGCCTTCATTTCTACACCCTCCTGTTTTTTTCGGTTCGCAGCAGATACCATTCGGAAATAATTGAATAGAACAATCTCACCAGTTTTCATGAGAGAGATACAGCCTGCTGATGCACAGCAGGTTTTATTTGTACCTATTGATTCTTTGTTTATTCTGTTATTGTTCCGTCCTTGATGTGGTAGTTGATACTATGCTCAGTACAGAACGTTATTACCTCAGCAGCTTTTTCGTTGAAGAACTGTTTGTATTGGGCAAAAGCAGTAACTTCGGTGTTGTAATTCATCCGGCCAAATATGATCCTGTCAACGAAGCACACTTTCTCCAGCAACACCTGCAAGTCTTGCCTGGCAATGTTTGGCGTCGGGAACGGTTCGATGCTCACCCATGTTTTGCATTCAGCATCATGTAAGGCTCTCAGTGCTGCAAGCCGCCTTTCCCACGGCGCAGACCCCGGCTCCATGCGTTTCCTGAACGCTTCATTTGTAGTAATCAGCGTAACACCATACTCGTTTTCTTTTGAGAACTCTGCCAGCTCAATCGGCAAAATGCCTTTTGTGAGAACAGTGCACTTAATTCCAGCACTGTTGAGCTTCTTGATCGACTCCAAACTCATCTTTTGTATTTCGGGATACTGATACATAAACGGATCCGTTGAAAAACAAAGCTGCACAGATTTGATTTTATCTTTTAATCGAGGAATTTCTTTGTCCAGAAGTTCGAGAGTGTTCGACACCAGATAAGGCTCCAACCACTCATCATAGGACTTCACCTGACCGAAGCGTTTCTTCATCATAAAAGCGTAGCACGGATATTTACAGCCATGAGAGCAGCCTTGAATATGGTTCATCGTGTAGTCCCCATACTCTACACCTGTCTTGTAGAGCATGGTTTTTCTTTCGATGTATCCTTTGACCTTTTTCATTCTGCAATTCCTCTATGTACAAAGCTAATCTTTCCGCGTGAAACCACTGCGTTATAGTTTTGCTTCAGTTCTTTCTTTATATCATTTCTGAACCCGTCCGACGGGAATATTGGGTGTTCATCAAGGACAGCCCAGAGATCATCAAATGCGACATTTGTCTGCCCATCAAAGCGACATTGGAGGTATTCCGCAATATCTTTTATGTAATAACAGAACTCATCAGTCATTGTTTTCAAGAATCCGTTTCCCTCAAAATCGAGCATAATCTGATTCTCGTTCCCGTGAGTGTTTTTTGTTGATGACTTTCCTCCAAATGTCTGCCAAGCAGACTGCTTGTATAACTTGAACCCTTTAATATTGCTCGTGCAATGAATCAAGTTATACACAATGGCATTCTTCTCGTTGAAAAAAGGAAAAGCAGCAATATAATACTGCCGGGATTTGTTCCGGTGAAGAGCCTTGATGATCTCCTCAACGCGCTTTTCATAAGCAGTCTTATCACTCCCGTAGGGAATAAGGTTTTCCAAGTCTGTTAGGTAGGTCTGCTCATATTTACTTCTCGCCGCATCCTTCTTAACCATTTTCACGGCTCTCATAGAATCGGAGACCATATGGTTAAGGATCACCTCACTCCAATTATTTATAAATGGTATGATTGCGTTCCAATCAATAGTGGCTTCAAACGGGTCGTAAACGAGAAGGTAGTGCTTATTATTGGACATTGTTTGCCCTAACCGCTTGGCCAGTTCATTCCCGTCCTCGGTCGTAATGTGAATATGAAAGTTGCGGCTTTCGTTCGGCATTAGCCCTTTTAGATGTTCTGTTCTGGCAGCACACAGATCGCTAAAAAACAGGTCAATCCGTTTATACGGGTACTGCCCCGCAACGTTGCGGAGGTATTTTGCAACACGAACAGGCGTGCCAAATACCTGCTTACCATCGTCGTCAACGTACTCTCCGCTGTTTGACATGCAATCAATGAATACAAGCCCGGAGCAGTATTGATTCTGAAGTAGCTTATGTGCCCATGCCTCTACATACTTTTCAATTAGTTCAAACTTCTTAATCGTATGCGGATTAGCGTGACCTATTATCTCATCACTGCTGCTCACTATTTACTTCCTCCTCCGGAATAAGATCCATAATATCTCCGATGTTGCAGTCTAATGCCTTACAGATTTTTATTAGGACTTCCATGCTCACGGTTTCTCCCTTAGATAGTTTCGTGACAGAGGCCCAGCTGATACCCGCCGTAGCAAGTAAATCCTTCTTTTTCATATCTTTATCTATAAGCAGCTTCCATAGTTTTTTGTAACTTACTTCCATCGCGGTCTCCCTTCCTTAAATCTAAAAAGCCTATTTCAGAGTTCAACTAAGATATTATATCACGAAAGTGTGCAAAACACAAGAGGTTTTCTCTGAAAACGCTCGAATTTGCACTGGTTATGGTTGAAATTTCATCGTAGTTGTGGTATAATACATAAGTCTAATCTATTTCCGGTTAGGAGGGTGTGTCTTGTCCAAGAAGTATGATACGTTTGCGTCCTATCTTGAGGACGTGTACTATAACCAGATTTTCGGCAAAATAAAATCATACCTCTTTAACAACAAAGGTCGCTTGGACTTGTCGACTTCTGTTGTACCAGACCCTTCCTATGTGGAATTGAGCGACTTTCAAATCATGGGCATCAGTTACCATGAGTCGGATATTAATAGGATTGAATGCAAGATCACTATTCGTGCTGAAGTTGAAATTTCCGGACGTGGCCGTCGCGATTATGAAAGCGATTCAACTGAGTGTTGGCTGTCAATTCCTTTCGCCGCAACCCTAAAGAACGGTCTTAAGTATGTTAACATAGGACACGCATCCGAATACTCAAGAGAACTGTTCCGAGCAGAAGATGCACTGACCAAGTATTTAGTTCCGTATATCTACGCAAAAGATCTCGATAAGCATGCAGAAAAATTCCTCGAAAGATACTGCCCACGAGCCTTAAAGAAGCCAATGCCTCTTCCCATCAAGGAGATTGTTGAGCAAATGGGTCTAACTGTTTATCATGCACCATTGCCGGGTGGCATCTTTGGCCGTACATATTTCAATGATGCTAATGTCGAAGTATATGGGAATAAAGCATGCACGGAAATAGTAGAGAAGTCCATCAGCCCCGGAACTGTACTTGTTAACCCCGATGTTTTCTTTATGAGGAATATCGGTTCTGTCAATAACACCGTAATCCATGAGTGCGTCCATTGGGATAAGCACTATAAGTTCTTCGAACTTCAAAAACTCCTAAATCCTGACATCCAAGCGATCTCCTGCGCCGTTGTTGAAGAATATAAGAAGAAGCCCAACCAGCTCGAAGATGAGTTATCATGGATGGAGTGGCAGGCAAATGCGCTGACTCCCAAAATTTTAATTCCTGCAAAAACCGGTAAAGCCAAACTATCCGAAATCCTAAACAGACTTCGCAGTTCATTCCAAGGTCATCTTCGGAACGGATACATTATGGAACTTGCAATCAGTGAGTTCGCCGACTTTTTCAAGGTATCTACAACTGCCGCAAAGATCCGTGCAGTTGAACTCGGCTTTGAACAGGCCGCAGGTGTGTTCAACTTTGTTGACGGTAAGAACTACCCTCCGTTCTCCTTCCAAAAAGGCAGTCTGAAAAAAGGGCAGACTTTTATAATTGACCGCAACAACATTATCGTTGAATCCCTTTTTAATCAGGACCTTGCCGATGATTTCAAAGCGGGGCGCTTTATTCATGCCGGTGGGCTGTTTGTTATCAATGATCCAAAGTATGTAAGTATTATTGAGGACACAGAACCGGCTCTTACCGAGTACGCATTAGAACATGTCGACGAGTGTTGCTTGGTATTCGACCGTACCACGAGAGTCAGTAGTCACTATGATGACTCTTTTTATCGGATCTGTTTTCTCTGCCGTGATGCCGATTCAAAGAGTTTTGTGGAGGCAAAATTCAATCCGAGAGAAGGCAAAAATGAGGATGTCCAAAAGCGTGCCCGTGAAATGGCCACTATCGCAGCAGAGGCAAAGCGGATATCAGATATTCTGGCTGAAGTACCATCCTCATTCTGCGGCACCCTCGATTATCACATTAAACGTCGTAAATATACCAACGAAAAGTTGGAAGAACGCACTGGCATCAGCTCACGAATGCTTCAGGATTATCGGAATAAGAAGGATGCCAAACCTACTTTGCAGAGTGTGCTTGCACTCTGTATAGGTCTAAACCTACATCCATCTTTCTCTTATGACCTGATTGCAAAGGCCGGATATAACATTATGACCGCCTCCGAAGAGTTCCTCGTTTATCGGTACTTGATTGATAATCACCACATGGAAAACATCTTTATGTGGAACGAAAAGCTGCGGGATGCCGGTATTCCACAGCAATTACCTAAAAACGGGAACAAAATGACCGCTTCTTAAAAATAAATTGGAAGTCGCACTTCCGGTATAGAATCCTGATTTATCAAGGCTCTTATGTCTTTCGAGACATGAGGGCCTTATTTTTTTGCCCTTTTACAGGCTTTTCGGCCACTTGGATCGGAAGTGCGACTTCCTCGTGAAAATACAGATTTTCAATAAAATAGTACATGTGAGTTAAATCTCACGCCTTCAAACGATACGTCCGCTGGCCCCGGACGATCCAGTGCCGCTTGATGGGACAAGTTAATACGAACAGCTGCCTACTGGATAAGGAAGCTGCAGACCGGAACGGAGGAATCTCCGTCGGGACTGTGGTTGGATTTCTATACCCATTTTGCAGCTGACCAGAAGAGTTTCCTCCGTTCCACGCAAATCGAACGGAGGAAATTTTTATGTCAAACGAAGCAAAGAAATTCTTTATCCCTGTTGATGGACAAGCCATCGAGGTCAGCGAGGAAGTTTACCGGGCGTACTACCGCCCAATATGGAACACTCGCTACCACGCTCAAAAGAACGGCGAGTGCCGCTGCACCAAGGCGCAAATCTGGAAATGCGACGGCGTTTGCCCAGGCTGCCCGTTCTATGCTGCCGGAAAGAAGGTATCTCTCGACACGGCCATCGGTGGCGAGGATGACGATCTGACCCTAGGCGATACGCTGGCGGACGATGCGCCGACTGCGGATTCCATTCTAATGGACGAAGAGCTGCTCAAGACGCTGTATGACGAACTCGACCGCCTTGACCCAGAGGGCAAACGCATCTGTGAGCTGATGATGCACCACTCGGAGCGTGAAGCTGCAGAAATCATGGGTATGGCACGCTCCACTTTCAAGCGGCACTGGGCAAAAATCCGTGCGGAACTGCAGGACAAGCTCAAAGACTATTACATCTAATACTTTTTGTCATCCCTTCGGCTGCGACTTTGCGGCCGAATGGATAAATCTTTTTTCGGCAAAAAGCGGACCGTTTCGACAGCTTCCCTCCAGTGGGTACTGAGGACAGCAAGACAACTCAGCACCTCGGAAAGGAGGAACCGCCAATGAACGAGTCCGCAAACACCAAGCCTGTGAGCGATGAGGAATTGATCGGTGTGCTTACGGCAATCAGCGTAGTATCAAAGCGTCTGGCAAGAAAGCTGATTCAGCTGAACCAGACAAGTCAACCGGAGGAAGGAGGTAAACACGATGAGCAAAATGAGCGAAATGGAAGCGACCATCCGAGAGTTACGGGATATTGCATCTTCTATTAACGCCATCGCCAACTGGCTGACCGATGCGTTCGGCAGCGCTGACGACACGGAGGATGCACCCGCTCCGGCAAAGACATATTCGCTCGAAGAAGTCAGAGCAATTCTGGCAGAAAAGTCAAGAGATGGCTTCACCGCTCAGATTCGTGACCTTCTTCAGAAATATGGGGCAACCAAACTCTCCGAGGTAGAGTCCACCCGGTACGGGGGGCTTGTGGCGGATGCGGAGGTGCTGGGCAATGGGTAATCATGCTCTGCTTTCCGCATCCTCCTCCCACAGGTGGCTCAATTGCCCGCCTTCAGCAAGGCTGTGCGAAAGCTACGATGATAAGGGCAGCGATTTCGCCGCCGAGGGCACCGACGCCCACGCACTCTGCGAGTATAAGCTCCGAAAAGCACTCGGTATGGCGGCACAGGACCCGACCGAAAGCCTTACCTGGTACAGCACCGAAATGGAGGACTGCGCCAACGGCTATGTTGCTTTTGTGATGGAACTGGTCACAGAAGCCAAGAAGGTCTGTGCTGACCCTGTTGTGCTGATCGAACAGCGGCTTGATTACTCCAAATATGTAAAAGAGGGCTTCGGCACCGGCGACTGCGTCATCATCGCAGACGGGGCGCTACACATTGTGGATTACAAGCATGGGTGCGGAGTCCTGGTGGAAGCCGACGATAATCCGCAGATGAAGCTATATGCCCTCGGTGCGCTGGAGCTGTTCGACTGTATCTATGACATCGACACCGTCAGCATGACGATTTACCAGCCCAGGCGCTCCAATGTCAGCACCTTCACCATTCCGAAGCAGGAGCTTTGCGAATGGGCAGACAAGGTTTTGACGCCGACCGCAGAGCTTGCTTTCCAAGGCAGCGGTGAATATCACTGCGGCGAATGGTGCCAGTTCTGCAAAGCAAAAGCGGATTGTCGCGAGAGAGCCAAAGCCAACATGGAACTTGCCCGATATGAGTTTCGGCAGCCGCCCCTGCTCACGGATGAGGAGGTCGAAGCAATCCTCGGTCAAATCGACGGACTGACTACCTGGGCGTCCGACATCAAGGACTATGCGCTGCAGGCGGCTATCAGCGGAAAACAATGGCCCGGCTACAAGCTGGTCGAGGGACGCTCCAACCGAAAGTACACAAACGAACACGCCGTCATCTCCGCCGTGACCGCCGCAGGGTTCGACCCTTACGAACACAAAGTTCTCGGCATTACCGCTATGACCGCGATGCTCGGAAAGAAGCAATTCAATGCTATTCTTGGCGATTTGATTACCAAGCCGCAAGGCAAACCCACGCTTGTGCCGGAAAGCGATAAAAGACCGGCAATGAAAACCATTATCGATGATTTTAAGGAGGACAACTGATATGTCGAATTCTACCACTAAGCTCGTAAACCCCATGAAGGTCATTACCGGCAAAGATACCCGCTGGTCCTACGCCAATGTCTGGGAAGCAAAATCCATCAACGGCGGCACGCCGAAGTTCAGCGTCAGCCTCATCGTTCCGAAGTCTGACACCGTGACCGTCCAGAAGATCAAGGCAGCTATACAGGCAGCCTATGAAGAAGGTCAGGCAAAGCTCAAGGGCAACGGTCGCTCCGTTCCGCCTTTGACTGCCATTAAAACGCCCCTCCGCGACGGAGACACCGAGCGCCCGGATGATTCCGCTTATGCCAACAGCTACTTTATCAACGCCAACTCCGCAACCGCTCCTGGCATCGTGGACGCCGACTGCAACCCGATCTTGACCCGCTCCGAGGTTTACTCCGGCGTGTACGGTCGTGCCAGCATCAATTTCTACGCCTTCAACAGCAACGGCAACAAGGGCATCGCCTGCGGGCTGAACAACCTTCAGAAGATCCGTGACGGTGAGCCTCTCGGCGGCAAGTCCAGCGCAGCGTCCGATTTCGCCACCGATGTGGACGAAGATTTCCTATCTTGAGGAGGTGCGCAGCATGAGTATTACCACAATTCTCTGCATTCTGCTTCTGTCCCTGTATCTGCTCCTGGTGGTGTTTTGGATCGTCAGATCCATCATTGACGCCGTCGATGACCGCAAACGCGATAAGCACAATGCGGAATGGGAGAAAGAACATCGGCAGCTTGAAAAGGAACACGCCCTTCGTGAGGTGGAGTATCACGAAGCCCGCATGAAAGAACTCAACAAAGAGTAATCTCCGGCCTGTGGGCGGTGGGAATGTTCCTGCCGCCCATTCGGGCTATGGAAAGGATTCGTGTATATGAAAACACTCAGTATCGATATTGAAACATACAGCAGCGTTGACCTTGCCAAGTGTGGCGTCTACAAATACACCGAAGCGTCGGATTTTGACATCCTTCTCTTCGGATATTCCGTTGACGGCGGTCCCGTGCAGGTGGTCGATCTTGCCTGCGGTGAGACGATCCCATCAGAGATCATCGCCGCCCTGACGGATACCTCTGTCACAAAGTGGGCATTTAATGCGCAGTTCGAGCGGATATGCCTCTCACGCTGGCTTCGGAAAAACGGCAACTTTGATAATACCGGCTACAGCATCCCGGAGGATACCGTGGGAAATTATCTCGACCCTGCCTCCTGGAAATGCACCATGATCTGGTCTGCATATATAGGGCTTCCGCTTTCACTGGAGGGCGTCGGTGCCGTTCTGGGGCTTGGGAAGCAAAAGCTGACCGAAGGCAAAGAACTCATCAAGTATTTCTGTCAGCCCTGTGCGCCGACGAAGGCCAACGGCGGTCGGACCCGCAATCTGCCGGAAAACGCGCCGGACAAATGGTCTGCCTTCAAGCGATATAACGTCCGTGATGTTGAGGTCGAAATGTCCATCCAGGAAAAACTCGCCAAGTTCCCTGTGCCGAAAGCTGTGTGGAACCAGTATCACCTTGACCAGGAAATCAACGACAGAGGTGTTGCACTGGATATGGAGCTGGTGCATCAGGCAATTGCCATGGACACCCGTTCCCGCAAAGAGCTAACCGATGCCATGAAGAAGCTGACCGCTTTGGATAACCCCAACTCGGTACAGCAGATGAAGCAGTGGCTTTCGGATAATGGCTTAGCGGTCGCTTCACTCGGCAAGAAGGAAGTTGCGGAAATGCTCAAAACTGCGCCGAAAGAGCTGCAAAAGGTTCTCCTTCTCCGGCAGCAGCTTGCGAAATCCTCCGTCCGTAAATACCAGGCGATGGAGAAAGCCGTATGCGCAGACGGCCGTGCCCGTGGAATGTTTCAGTTCTACGGAGCCAACAGGACCGATCGCTGGGCAGGACGCATTATTCAAATGCAAAATCTGCCGCAGAACCATCTTCCTGATCTGGTCGAGGCTCGCAGTCTTGTCCGCTCCGGCGACTTTGACGCCGTACAGCTATTGTACGAAGATGTGCCGGATACATTGTCGCAGCTGATCCGCACCGCATTTGTGCCGAAAAGCAGCTGCAAGTTTATCGTTGCCGACTTTTCCGCCATTGAGGCCAGAGTGCTGGCATGGTTTGCGGGAGAAGCCTGGCGTCAGGAGGTTTTTGAAAAAGGCGGCGATATCTACTGTGCGTCCGCATCGCAGATGTTCAGGGTTCCGGTGGAAAAGCACGGTGTAAACGGTCATCTGCGGCAGAAAGGAAAAATCGCTGAACTCGCCCTTGGCTATGGCGGTTCGGTCGGCGCGCTCAAAGCAATGGGCGCTTTGGAGATGTGGCTTTCCGAAGATGAACTGCAGCCGCTGGTCACTGCGTGGCGCAACTCGAACCAGAACATCGTGAAGTTCTGGTGGGACATCGACCGCGCTGCCATGAGTGCCGTAAAGCAGCATTTGGACAGCGAGGTCTGTGGCATCGGGTTCGCCTATCGGAGCGGGATGCTCTTTATCACACTTCCGTCTGGCAGGAAACTTTCCTATGTAAAGCCTAAACTCGGCACTAACCAGTTCGGTGGCGAATGCATCACCTACGAGGGCATCGGCGGCACAAAGAAATGGGAGCGGCTGGAGACCTACGGCCCAAAACTCGTGGAAAATATCGTTCAGGCCACTTCCCGTGATATCCTCTGCTATACCATGCAGACCCTGTCCCACTGCTTTATCACCATGCACATTCACGACGAACTGGTGATAGAAGCCGCACCGGAGGTTGAACTCCACACCATATGTGACCAGATGGGACGCACCCCGCCGTGGGCTGCCGGGCTGAAACTCCGCGCTGACGGATATGAAACCATGTTCTACAAAAAGGACTAAAACCGGACCACTGCCCACGGAACGCTCCAGTGGGCAGTGAAAACTATAGATTGGAGGAGCCTGTCATGGCTGATTTTAGAAATGCAGAAGGCTATGCCGACCCTACGGCTTACGGTGCTTTCTGTGCCATTGAAAAAGAAGAAAAGGCGCTCCGGGCATTCAGACCCATCGTGTATATCTGCAGTCCGTATGCCGGAGATGTCGAAAACAACACTGCCGCCGCAAGACGCTACAGCCGATTTGCGGTGGAAGCCGGATATATTCCCATTGCACCGCATCTGCTCTTTCCGCAGTTCCTTGACGACAAAAAGCCAAAAGAGCGTGAGCTGGGGCTGTTCTTCGGCAACGCAATTCTCAGTAAATGTGCGGAAATGTGGGTTTTCGGCGAACACATCTCCGAAGGTATGGAGGCAGAAATCAAAAGAGCCACATGGAAGGGCTATCGGATTCGCTATTTCAGCGAGACCTGCAAGGAGGTATCACGATGAGATTTACACTGTACCGCGCCGACCGCTTGGGGATGCCGGAGAACTGCGTCTACCCGCATAAGGTCGCGGTGACCGATAAAAACACGCTGCTGCAGGCCGTGTCTTACGACTATGTCTGCGCCGAATACCGAGGTAGCTACCGCAACAACGATAATTTCCTCGGAGCGGATTGTCTCCCTGTCGACTGCGACAACGACCACAGCGATGATCCGGAGAACTGGGTCTATCCCTCCGATGTTGCCGCCGCATTTCCCGGCGTGGCCTTTGCGGTTCACTACAGCCGCAACCATATGAAGGTGAAAAACGGCAAGGAAGCGCGACCTAAATTCCATGTGCTGTTTCCCATTGACCGACTGACGGATGCGGCGCAGTACAGCGATTTGAAAAAGCTGGTCAACACCCTCTTTCCGTATTTTGACACCAAAGCACTTGATGCCGCCAGATTCTTCTTCGGCACGGAAGTTCCGCAGGTCGACATCTTTGACGGGCCGATGATGCTGACAACTTTCCTTGCTGATGATGATTTCGACGCAAATATGGACTCCGGCAGCTACGGCAGCATCATTATTCCCGAAGGAAACCGCAATGCCACCATGTCGCACTATGCCGGGCGCATTCTGAAACGCTTCGGAAATACCGAAGAAGCGCGCAAGCATTTTACGGAGGTTGCCGCTTGCTGTCAGCCGCCCTTGGAGCAGTCGGAACTGGACAGCATCTGGCGCAGCGCACAGCGGTTTTACGGAAAAATCTCCGCACAGGACGGCTACATTCCGCCGGAGCAGTACAACCAGGAGCTGCAGCTCAAGCCGACCGACTATTCTGATGTGGGACAGGCCACTGTGCTTTCAAGGGAATACGAGGTAAAGCTCCGCTATACGCCCTCTACCGATTTTCTCGTGTACAACGGCGGCTTCTGGGAAGAATCCAAACCCAAGGCGCAGGCGGTGGCGCAGGAATTGACGACCCGCCAGCTTGAGGAGGCGGAGACCGAAATCAGGAAGACCACCGATGAGATGATGAAAAACGGTGCTTGGGAACTGCTGGCGTCGATGGGTCCCAAGAAGGCAGCTGCGGCTTTTAATTCGGAACAGGCGCGGTCTTTTCAGAAATATGAGAATGCCACGACCTACCGCAACTACGCCATCAAGCGCCGTGACTCCAAATACATCTCCGCTGCATTAAAAGAGTCGCACCCCATGCTGGAGATCGACCAGCGGCAGTTGGATTCGGATGAGTTTCTGCTGAATACCCCGACCTCTACTTACGACCTCCGTCTGGGGCTTGTATCCGCACGGGAACATACAGCGACGGATTTCATCACCAAGCAAACCACCGTTGACCCGGCCGATGAAGGCATGGATATCTGGCAGGACGCCTTGGAAACATTCTTCTGCGGCGATGCGGATCTGATTCGCTATGTGCAGGAGATTGCAGGCTTGTCCGCCATCGGAAAAGTGTGTGTCGAAGCCTTGATTATTGCTTACGGCGAAGGTCGAAACGGTAAATCCACCTTCTGGAACACACTCTCCCGTGTGCTTGGCACCTACAGCGGAAATATGTCCGCTGATACGCTGACCGTGGGTTGCAAGCGAAATGTGAAGCCGGAACTGGCCGAGGCTAAGGGCAAGCGGCTGATTATCGCAGCAGAACTGGAGGAAGGTATGCGGCTGAGCACTTCCAATGTGAAACAGCTGTGCTCTACGGACGAAATCTACGCCGAGAAGAAGTACAAAGACCCCTTCAGCTACGTGCCAAGCCACACGCTGGTCCTCTATACCAACCATCTGCCGAAGGTCGGTGCAATCGATGCCGGTACCTGGCGACGGCTGATCGTGATTCCGTTCAACGCAAGGATCGAGGGAAACTCTGATATCAAAAACTATGCCGATTTCCTGTTTGAGAAGGTCGGCGGCGCAATTCTGAAATGGATCATGGTCGGTGCAAAGCGTGTGATCGACAACGACTATCATATCGTCAAGCCTGCCGTGGTGGAGGAAGCCATCAAAAAATACAAGGACAACAACGACTGGCTCTCGCAGTTTCTGGACGAATGCTGCGAGGTCGGCGACGCTTTCTCCGCGAAATCCGGCGATGTCTACAACGCATACCGCAGTTATTGTGCGCAGGTGGGTGACTATGTTCGCAGTACGACAGATTTCTACACTGCGCTGGAATGCGCCGGTTTTGAAAGGAAACGAAGCAAATCCGCACGGATGCTTTTCGGCCTGCAGCTTAAGTCGGATTTCCTGAATTGAGCATAGGGTGACGGTCGATGACACTCTCTACAGGAACTTCTCCTATAGCATTAAAAAACAAGTCCTAAGAGAAGTTACTGAAATAACTGTCATCGACTGTCACCACCCACCTAATTTCTGATGGAGGATCACTATGAGAGAGAAAATGATAGAACAGAAATTGATAAAAGCCGTAAAAAACGCTGGCGGCATCGCACCGAAACTGGTCAGCCCCGGCTTTGACGGAATGCCAGACCGTATGGTGCTGATGCCGGAAGGCAAATTCGGCTTTGTGGAGGTCAAGGCGCCGGGAAAGAAACCGCGACCGCTGCAGGCTGCCAGACATGGACTGCTGCGGCGGCTGGGCTTCAAGGTGTATGTCCTTTATGACCCGGAGCAGATCGGAGGGATAGTGGATGAAATACGAACCGCATGAATATCAGAAATACGTCATTGACTACATCGAGACACATCCCTTCGCCGCAGTACTGCTTGATATGGGTCTTGGCAAAACGAGCATCACCCTCACTGCCATAGGCGACCTGCTGTTCGACAGCTTTGAGGTACACCGGGTGCTGGTGATTGCGCCGCTGCGAGTGGCTCGTGATACCTGGAGTGCGGAGCTGCAAAAGTGGGATCATCTCCACAGCCTTAATTATTCGGTGGTGGTCGGCAGTGAACCGGAACGCAAAGCGGCTCTCATGCGTAAAGCCGATATCTACATCATCAACCGAGAGAATGTACAGTGGCTGATTGAAAAGAGTGGGATGCCCTTTCACTTCGATATGGTGGTCATTGATGAGCTTTCTTCCTTCAAAAATCACCAGTCCAAGAGGTTCAAGGCTCTGATGCAGATGCGACCCAGAATCAAGCGAGTTGTTGGACTGACCGGCACTCCCGCTTCCAACGGCCTAATGGATTTGTGGGCGGAGTTCAAGGTTATCGATCTCGGTAAACGCCTCGGCAGATTCATCACGCATTACCGGCAGGAATATTTCGTGCCGGACGCCATGAACGGTCAGATCGTTTACAGCTATCGCCCCAAGCCGGGAGCGGAGCAGGACATATACCGAAAAATATCGGACATCACGATTTCCATGAAATCAACCGACCACCTGACAATGCCGAAACTGATCTCCAGCGAATATCGGGTGTATCTAAACCAGGGTGAGCGAGATGCCTACGCTGAAATGAAAAAGCAGTTCATACTGGACCTGCCCGACGGAGAGATCAGTGCCGCAAACGCCGCTGCGCTTTCCGGCAAGCTGTCCCAGATGGCGAACGGCGCAATTTATGATGATGCCGGAAATACAGTCCTTATTCATGACCGCAAGCTGGACGCACTGGAGGACATCATCGAAGCCGCCAACGGCAAGCCTCTTCTGGTGGCGTACTGGTTCAAGCATGATTTGGAGCGAATTACGAAACGGCTTCATGCGCGGCACATTCCGTTTTCCCGCCTTGATACTTCTGACAGCATCCGAAGGTGGAACAGCGGCGAGATCCCCGTGGCGCTTATCCACCCCGCCTCTGCCGGACATGGGCTGAATCTCCAAAGCGGCGGCAGCACCATCGTCTGGTTCGGGCTGACATGGTCGTTGGAACTGTACCAGCAGACAATAGCCCGTCTGTGGCGGCAAGGACAGATTTCCGAAACCGTGGTGGTTCAGCACATTGTAGCGGATGACACCATTGATGAGCAGATTCTGTGTGCGCTGAAAGCCAAAGACAAAACGCAGTCGGCCTTGATAGCTGCAGTCAAGGCAAATTTGAAAATCTGAGACAATAGTTCGTAAAATAACGACAATCCGTGCCAATCCGAGGATCTTAAAATATCGGAGGTACGAATATGAACCCCTATCAGGCATTAGCCAACGCCATTGTAGAACTGGCCGTAAAAGACTACAAAAAAGCCCTCAAGCAGCATTACCGCTTTCCGAACAACAAGGATTATGACGATGCCGTGACATCCTTGGAGCGATTCTTCCGTTCCGGCTGGTACGAAACGCTGACCGACCTGGATGGCGAATATCTCATGACAGGTGTTCGCCGCATGGTGCATAAGGAGGTGGCGGCATGACGGCAAAGGAATATCTCTCACAGGCGCACCACCTTGACCAGCGCATTGACGCAAAAATCGCCCAGGTCGCATCACTGAATGAACTTGCCACCAAATGCACCGCCACATTGACAGGTATGCCGAGAAATCCCAATCGCGGCGGCTCCACAATGGCAGATGCCGTGTGCAAGATCATTGACCTGCAGGAAGAAATCAGCAGGGACATCGACCGGCTCGTGGATCTGAAGCGTGAGATCGTAGAGGTCATTAAGTCTGTAGACAACACCGAGTACCAGATTCTTTTGGAGAAACGGTATCTGTGCTTCCACACCTGGGAGCAGATTGCTGTGGATATGCACTACAGCGGGAAATGGATACAGAAACTGCACGACCGCGCCTTGGATGTGGTGGCAGATATTCTGAAAGCAAAAAGTGTACACGATAGTTCCGTAGAGTTCCCATCCTAAATGTAGTATCATTATAATAGCGAAAAAGAATCCAGGACAGCCTCATGGGAGCAATCCCGCGGGGCTTTTCCTATGCAAAGAGGTTTCGCATACATTTTAGCACAAACCTCTTTGACCGCGAGGAGGTGAAACGATGCCGAAGAAACCGTTGCGACCCTGCTCTCATCCCGGCTGCCCCAACCTCTGTGAAGGACAGTTTTGTGAACAGCACCGTGTGGAGGAACGCCGCAAGTACGACAAATACGAGCGCAGCTCCGATGTCAACCGCAAGTACGGCAGAGCGTGGAAACGCATCCGTGACCGCTATGCGGCAGAGCATCCCCTCTGTGTGATGTGTCTCAGGGAAGGTCGGCTGACTCCGGTACAGGAAGTTCACCACATCCTGCCCGTTTCCAAAGGCGGCACTCACGCAAGGGACAACCTCATGAGCCTTTGTCAGTCCTGCCATACGAAAATACACCACGACCTTGGCGACCGGTAGGGGGAGTAAAATCTCCGGGACCTTTTCGGTTGGGCAACGGCCCGGGGCTTCGTGCGCAAAAATCGGGGTTCAAACGGGGTATTAAACCACAAATCATTTTCGGACGGTGCGAACCGTCCTTTTTTCTTGTCCTGCGGAGGTGAAAAATCATGGCAAAGGACGGCACAAACAGAGGCGGCAGACGGGTACGCGCCGGAGATAAACCCGCTCCTGCCGCAGAGAAAAAGCAGAAAGGACTTCCGGTGAAAATCATAAGCAACGATATTCCTGCGCTCGATACAGCTGAGCTTGAAGCGGTCGACCTGCCGGAGGGAGCTGTTCTGAACGGCACGGATATGCCGAAGCCAAGCGACTATCTGTCGGCACGGCAGAAGAACGGTGTTCCGCTCGGCGCTGACGATATATACCGAGAAACATGGCTGTGGCTTAAACAGCGTAATTGCGAGAACCTTGTAAACAAGCGGCTCATCGAAGCCTATGCGCAGGCATACGCAAGATACATTCAGTGCGAGGAAGCAATCAGCACTTACGGCTTGCTCGGCAAGCACCCGACCACGGGCGGCGTTATTGCTTCGCCGTTCGTGCAGATGTCGCAGCAATTTCAGAAAAACGCAAATCTCATCTGGTATGAGATTTACGGAATTGTCAAGGAAAACTGCACCGAGCCTGTCGGTGATGATTTGAACGACGCTATGGAACGGCTCTTGCGTTCAAGGAAAGGATAACGCTATGTCAAAGGACACCATCGAATTTTTCAAGGAACTGAAAAACAACCGACCTCACCTCACGGTACAGCAATACCGAACAATCAAGGGACAGGCTGTTAAAGGCAATATTGCGGATGCTCGAAAGGGTCTGCACAAGGTTCTGAAAAGGAGGAACGTCAGATGAACACGACCAGTGAAATGCAGCTTGTCCCGATAGATAAGCTGATACCATACGTCAACAATGCCCGAACCCATTCGCCGGAGCAGCTGAACAAGCTGCGTTCCTCGCTGCGTGAGTTTGGTTTTATCAATCCAGTTATTATCGACAGGGATTTCAATGTTATCGCAGGTCACGGCAGAATTCTTGCCGCAAAAGCCGAGGACATCTCTGAAGTACCCTGTGTATTTGTGGATTACCTCACCGCCGCGCAGAAGAAAGCATACATAATCGCAGATAACCGAATGGCTCTTGATGCGGGCTGGGACGAGGAAATGCTGAAAGTTGAAATCGAAGCCTTGCAGGCGGACGATTTCGACCTTGGTCTGACGGGTTTTGACGAAAAGGAACTTGCGGCGTTTTTTGACAATGATTCCGATACCAAGGACGATGATTTCGATGTGGACGCAGAGATAGAAAAACCTTGCATTACAAAACCCGGCGATCTCTGGCTGCTCGGAAATCACAGACTTGTTTGCGGTGACAGTACAAAACCCGAAACCTACGAATTCCTTATGGACGGAAAGCAGGCAAATCTTGTGGTTACCGACCCGCCGTACAATGTGAATTATGAGGGTTCAGCGGGGAAAATCAAGAACGACAATCTTGAAAACGAGAAATTCTACCAGTTCCTGCTTGACGCTTTCACTTGCATGGAGAAAGCTATGGCGAACGATGCAAGCATCTATGTTTTCCACGCAGATACAGAGGGGCTTAACTTCCGCAAAGCGTTTGCAGACGCAGGATTTTATCTTTCCGGTACTTGTATCTGGAAGAAGCAGTCGCTTGTCCTCGGCCGTTCGCCGTATCAGTGGCAACATGAGCCGTGCCTGTTCGGTTGGAAGAAAAACGGCAAGCATCAGTGGTACTCCGACCGCAAGCAGACGACAATATGGGAGTTCGACAAGCCGAAAAAGAACGGCGACCACCCGACAATGAAGCCCATTCCGCTTATTGCCTACCCCATAAAGAATTCAAGCATGAGCAACTGTATCGTACTCGACCCTTTCGGAGGCTCCGGCAGTACGCTTATCGCCTGTGAGCAGACAAACCGTATCTGTCATACCATTGAGCTTGATGAAAAGTTCTGCGATGTAATCGTGAAAAGGTATATCGAACAGGTTGGCTCTGCGGAGAATGTGTCTGTGGTTCGTGACGGAGTGACGATACCCTATTCCGAACTGGAGGTTGCCAATGAAGAATGAACTTACGCTAGGAAGCCTTTTTGACGGCAGTGGAGGTTTTCCGCTCGGAGGAACGCTTGCGGGCATTACTCCTCTATGGGCTTCGGAAATCGAGCCGTTCGCCGTTCGGGTAACAACGAAAAGGCTACCGCAGATGAAACACTACGGAGATGTATCTACGCTGAACGGAGCAGATTTGCCGCCCGTGGATATAATCACGTTCGGCAGTCCGTGCCAGGACATGAGCATTGCCGGAAAACGCAGCGGGCTTGACGGTTCAAGGTCGAGCCTGTTCTATGAGGCGGTAAGAATTATAAAAGAAATGAGGTGTGCGACTGATGGAAGATATCCGAGATTTGCGGTCTGGGAAAACGTCCCCGGAGCGTTCAGTTCCAACAAGGGCGAGGACTTCCGGTGCGTCCTCGAAAGCCTGTTGCAGGTCAAGGACGAAAGCATTTCTGTTTCTAGATGTGAGAAATGGACAAACGCAGGAGAGATACTGGCAGACGGTTTCTCCATTGCCTGGCGAGTGCTTGACGCACAATACTGGGGAGTCCCCCAGAGAAGAAAACGCATCTTCCTTGTCGCAGATTTTGATAGCGAATGTGCCGGAAAAATACTGTTTGAGTCCGAAGGCTTGTCGGGGTATTCTGCAGAGAGCTTCAAAACGTGGCAAAGAACTGCCTCCGCTGCTGAAAGCGGCACTGGAACGACAAGCGCATTCTGCTTGAACGATCAGGGCGGCAACAGAATGGATGTGACGGAGGAAGTAACTTGCACACTCCGAGCCGAAGCTCATCACCCGCCTTGCGTGATGGAATCCGCAGCAGGGTTCTGCACGGAACACTCGGCAAAAGCGAGAGGTATCGGCTATGAAGATGAAACCTCGCCCACCCTCCGTGCCGGAACTGTCCCTGCGACTGTTTATGAAAATCACTCGCAGGATACGCGCTATACGGAGTTGCACGGTATTGCTCCAACGGTTTCGTCAACCTACGGAACTGGCGGGAATAATCAGCCGTTTGTCGTGGAAGATACTCGCTGTTTTGATGTTCGTTTCACATCTGACGGTACGAAAAACGCACGCCATAACTGCTATGAAACAGATACATCACGGACGATAGATACGGGTGGTAATTCTCCCGACTCAAACCAAGGCGGCGTGGCAGTCGTAGCCGTCCAGGGTTCAATGATAGGCAGAGCCGATAAAAACGGTCCTCAAGGCAGCGGCATTAACGAGGACGTTTCATTCACGTTAAATGCTACCGACCGCCATGCTGTCGCATTTTCGCAGGACAGCTACACAAAGTACAGCGAAAACGATAAATGCGGAGCGCTCCGAGCCGCAGGCGGAATGTACGGAGGTGGCTCGGAAACGTTGGTTTACAGCACAAGCAAGAATTCCTATCATACCGAAGCCGAGGAAAACCTTGCAAACACGCTTGTGGCAAGCGATTACAAAGACCCGCCGACAGTGAATTCTCCCGAGTACATAGTCCGCAGGCTTACTCCAACCGAGTGCGCCCGTTTGCAGGGATTTCCCGACTGGTGGTGCGCAGACCTCGGAACGGACGAGCCGACAGATGAAGAACTACGGTTCTGGAAAGAGGTCTTTGAAACACACAGAAAAATCATCGGCAGCGCAGTCAAACCGAAGTCCGAAAAGCAGATCCGTACATGGCTGAAAAATCCCCACAGCGACTCTGCCGAGTACAAGCTGTGGGGAAATGGTGTTGCTCTGCCGTGTGTTTACTTTGTGCTTTCGGGGATTGTGTACTGTACACAGCTAACTCCCGAAAATATTGTGTAGTAATACGGCTTGATACATGTGCCTTTCAGAGTTAATATGTACGCAAAGGAGGGCAAATGCCATGACAATTTACTACAACGCACAGGACAGGAAACCGCTTGTAAAGGCAATCAGCGAGTTCACGGGAGCGGACGCAGTTTACATGAGAACCCCGACCTACGCTTACCGAATCGACTATTTCACGGTGACCCGTGAGGGAAATCTTGAATTTGACGACAGAGCCGACAGCGAAGAAATCGAAGGTCTGATTGAATTCCTTGCGGAGCGTGGATTCATCGCCGAGGTTGCCGACACAGAACCGCTGGAAACGGATACCGAGGAAGTACCCGCAGCTGCCAACAGCGCCGAACACAGCAAACCTGTGGGGCTTACAGTGGAAGTTCCGCTTGACGGCTCGGCAGTCGAAAACCTCACCAAGCTGCTCAAAGCAAAAGGCAGACTTATCCGCAGAGCCTTGGCGGTGGACAGTCTGCCGATTGAGGTCACGGACAGCACGGTGAAGTTTTCCTGGTTCGCAAACTGCGGTGCTGATGAATGCAAGGCATACACGCATTTCATTTCGGCGCTCTGCGAACTTGCCGCAAACGCAAAGCGAGTTACAGCGAAAGAAAAGGAAACCGACAACGATAAGTATGCATTCCGCTGCTTTCTCCTGCGGTTAGGTTTCATCGGTTCGGAGTACAAAGCCGAGCGGAAGATACTGCTGAGAAACCTCACAGGTTCATCGGCTTTCAGAAATGGAGGTGCTGCAAATGAAGTTTCCGAGTAAGGAGCAGATTGAGCAGTACCGCCGAGAGTACCCTGCCGGCTGCCGTGTGGAACTGGTTTCAATGGACGATTTCCAGGCGCCGCCGATAGGTACTCGCGGCACGGTTAAAGGCGTTGACGACGCAGGAAATCTGCTCGTCCGCTGGGATAACGGCTCCGGGCTAAATGCTGTTCTTGGTGTTGATGTAGTTCGCAAAATCCGTGGCTGATATACACAATTTCTGCGTGTGTATTTCGTTCAATATATTGTGGTAAAACCGCTTGCTATATACTCGTTTTAGAGTTAATATGTGTCTACCGTAGCAAGGACGCTGCAAGGTTGCCCCCAAAAGGCGGCACGGACGCCGCCAACCGAGGGGCAACTCAGAAAGGGAAACAAAACAACGGAGGACACCACAATGAACGCAAAAACCACAAAGCAGATTGAAGAAATGATGAACCAGACCATAGGGGTCGAGGTTGAAATGAATAATATTACAAGAACGAAAGCCGCACAGATTGCCGCCGAGTTCTTCGGCACTCGCCGCCATGAGAATACCGCAGGCCGCAACGGTTACTGCACCTACTCAGCATGGGACAGCGAGGGACGCGAGTGGAAGTTCCAGAAGGACGTCAGCATTCACGGACCAGACAGCGAAAAGTGCGAATTAGTCACCCCGATACTTACCTACGCAGACATGGAAACCCTGCAGGAGCTTATCCGCAGACTGAGGAGAGCGGGCGCAAAGAGCGATGCGACAAGGGGCTGCGGAGTTCACATTCACATCGGTGCTAAGGGTCACACGCCGCAGAGCCTGCGAAATCTCGCAAACATTATGGCAAGCCACGAAAGCCTTGTAGCAAGCGCCTTGAACCTCGACAGAAGCCGCATGAGCCGCTACTGCCGCACGGTCAGCAAGGATTTCCTGGTGGAACTCAACCGCAAAAAGCCGAAAACCATGGCGGCGCTTGCGGACACCTGGTACGGCAGTCAGAACGCAGATTACGGCAGGTTGGCGCACTACAACGAAAGTCGCTACCATATGCTGAACCTGCACGCAACCTTTACAAAGGGCACAATCGAGTTTCGGCTCTTTCAGTTTGACGCTCCCGCAAACGGCAAGCAGAACGGACTTCACGCAGGTCAGCTGAAAAGCTACATTCAGCTTTGCCTGGCGCTCAGCCAGCTTGCCAAGCAAGTCAAGACCGCAAGCGCAAATCCTCAACAGACTGAAAATCCCAAGTACGCAATGAGAACATGGCTTTTAAGGCTCGGGTTCATCGGCGATGAGTTCAAGACCGCAAGGGAGCTTTACACCAAGCGGCTAGAGGGTGACATGGCTTTCCGCAACGGCAGACCCTAACAATCAGGAATCAGCTTCCTGCCCCCAACTCCCCACGCTGTGGGGCTTTTGGTGGTAGAAAGGTGATTCTTATAAACCGCACCTTTCAGAAAGGACGGATTTCAAATGAAAAAATATTACCTCGCCTATGGCAGCAACTTGAACATTCGGCAAATGGCACTTCGGTGTCCTACGTCAAAACCCGTGGGGACTGCGGTAATCAAGGACTACGAACTGCTTTTCAAAGGCAGCAATACAGGCGCTTATCTCACAATCGAACCGAAGGCAGGAGCGGAAGTCCCGGTTGCAGTCTGGTCGGTCGAGCCTGCCGATGAGAAAAGGCTTGATGTTTATGAGGGTTTTCCGACCTTCTACTACAAAGCCGAACTAGAACTGCCTGTTAGATACTTCTCAGGCAAGACCGTACTCAGAAAGGCTTTCGTGTACATCATGCACGAGGAGCGACCGCTGGGCTTGCCGAGCAGTTCGTATGTTCGGACTTGCCTTGAGGGTTACAGCAATTTCGGCTTTGACGAGAGTATTCTTCTCGAAGCGCTGAACAACAGCAGGAGTGTTGCCCATGAAATCAGATAACGCAACAATGCTTCGCACCTGTCTGCTCTGTGGGGCGCAGTACGGCGGGGTTCCCGCTCTTTCGAGAAAGTACCCCAACACGCAAATCTGCCCGGATTGCGGCACACGGGAGGCCTTAGAAAGCATAGGTGTTTCCGCTGACGAGCAGGAAAAAATTATCGGTATCATTCACAATAAAACACACAGTTCTGACCGCTGATATTTGTGTACTATATTATCCGAAAACCGCTTGATATAATGCGGCTTTAGAGTTAATATACAGTCACCGAAAGGAAAATACACAAATACGGAGGACGAGAATATGTGGACACAGGGCACGATTGGAGTTAAGGGCGAGAACGGCAGAATGGTTTCGGTAAGCTACTGGATAAAGCATTACGAAGAGTCGAGCGAGGAATACGGAATCAGCGGCGGCAGAATTTCCAAGCTGATGTTGAAGCAGGACGGCAGGGTCGTTTACAACTACGACCGGGGCGAGGACATCAAACCTCAGACCCCCGAAGCCGAAAAAGCGCTTACGATACTGATACACGAATACAACTAAACACTTGCGGAAGCCGCCTGCGGGCGGTTTTCCTCGTTCGGAGGGGGTGAAACTAATGCGAAAGCTGAAAAAGTACAAGCCGACAAAGTTCAAGCAGAAAACCTCGGTGTACGATAAGTCAGCCGCCGATTATGCGGTAATGTTCATCGAAAATTTGTGCCACACCAAAGGTATGTGGGCGGGAAAGCCATTCGAGCTTATCGATTGGCAGGAGCAGATAATCCGGGATTTGTTCGGAACGCTGAAATCGAACGGCTACCGGCAGTTCAACACGGCATACATCGAGATACCGAAAAAGCAGGGCAAATCCGAGCTTGCCGCCGCTGTTGCGCTGCTCCTCACCTGCGGTGACGGTGAGGAACGAGCCGAGGTTTACGGCTGCGCCGCCGACAGACAGCAGGCGGCTATCGTGTTTGATGTCGCAGCGGATATGGTGCGAATGTGTCCTGCCCTTTCCAAGCGAGTGAAGATTTTAGCATCGCAGAAGCGGCTAATATACACACCAACGAACTCGTTCTATCAGGTGTTGTCCGCTGAAGCGTACAGTAAGCACGGCTTCAATATCCACGGAGTTGTGTTTGACGAGCTGCACACCCAGCCGAACCGAAAGCTGTTTGATGTAATGACCAAAGGCTCCGGCGACGCTCGAATGCAGCCGCTGTATTTCCTTATAACCACCGCAGGAACGGACACTCACAGCATTTGCTACGAAACGCACCAGAAAGCCAAAGATATAATCGAGGGTCGGAAAATCGACCCTACTTTTTATCCCGTGATTTACGGCGCTGATGAATCCGATGACTGGACTGACCCGAAAGTGTGGAAGAAAGCCAACCCGAGCCTTGACATTACGGTAGGAATAGATAAGGTCAAAGCCGCCTGCGAATCGGCAAAGCAGAATCCGGGCGAGGAGAACGCTTTCCGTCAGCTTCGCTTGAACCAATGGGTAAAGCAGGCGGTGCGTTGGATGCCGATGGAGAAATGGGACAATTGTGCATTCGCTGTAGACGAGGACGAACTGGAAGGTCGTGTCTGCTATGGCGGGCTTGACCTTTCAAGCACTACGGATATAACGGCATTCGTGCTTGTGTTCCCTCCGCTTGATGAGGAGGATAAGTACATAATTCTGCCGTACTTTTGGATTCCAGAAGATAATCTGACCCTGCGTGTTAACCGTGACCATGTCCCCTATGATATGTGGGAACGCCAAGGTTACCTTCAGACCACTGAGGGCAACGTGGTTCACTATGGTTTTATCGAGCAGTTCATTGAAAGGCTCGGTGAGCGCTTCAATATCCGAGAGATAGCTTTCGACCGTTGGGGTGCTGTACAGATGGTTCAGAACCTCGAGGGCATGGGATTCACCGTAGTGCCTTTCGGACAGGGTTTCAAGGATATGTCACCGCCGACAAAGGAACTGATGAAACTGGTGCTTGAACAGAAAATTGCTCACGGCGGTCACCCTGTTCTGCGGTGGAACATGGATAATATCTACATTCGCACCGACCCTGCCGGGAACATCAAGGCAGATAAGGAGAAGTCAACCGAGAAAATTGACGGCACTGTGGCAACCATTATGGCGCTTGACAGGGCTATACGGTGTGGGAACGACCACGGGGCGAGTGTGTATGATGAGAGAGGACTGCTGATTATCTAGCATTAGTGACAAATTCATTTTTTGAATTTTATGCAAGCTGCTGAAATTTGCTTTTGGGGACGTTTTTTGTCTTTACAGTTGGTGCCAAGGTGTGTATAATATAATTATAGCACTTGGGCACTTGGTGTAAAGGAGGATAAAATATGCCAAACATCAAATTAGCACTTACAATCGAAGAAATGAAATTGTTAGAAAAGGAGGCTGAAAAAGAACATCTTAGTGTACAGGACTTTATTCGATATAAACTCTTCTCCACAAGGTGTTCTCAAATTTTTACACCCGAAGAAGCAGAACGTCGTGCGTTGGAAAACTTCCAAGAAGAAGTATTGTTCTCATTGCCTGAAGTCTATGGCGAGGAGTGGGGACAGCTCGCACCTAGAATGACAGGAGCCTTTGGAAAGAGGTTTTACCACTATTTGAAAAGAACACATTCTTCGATTGTATTTGTAAAAATGACCCCTGATGGAAGACGTGCATTATACAAAATAGAAAAGAAGGAGGATACAAATGCTTAATAAGACACAGAAAAGAACTTTGGAAAGCGAATTAACTAAAGAAATCGTATTATCAAAAGGAGGTATAGATACGCGTATCTTAGCCAATAGAGTAGTTGCACGCTTATCAACGATAATGCCACTCACGATATATCATGCGTTTGGCATGATATCTTGGCTTCTGAAAAACAACAACAACCTTATATTGAGAAGTCCGGGACATTCAATAATAGCATAAAAATGATAAAGCATCTGTCAGTAATGGCAGGTGCTTTTCTTATGTCTAAAGTCCAGGAGGATAAATCCTTATGAAACTTTTTTCAAGCCTATTCCATTCAAGGGATAAGCCTAAAAACAGCACCGCCGGCAGCACCTACCGCTTTTACATGGGCGGTTCTACTGCGGGAAAGAACGTCACCGAACGTTCCGCAATGCAGATGACCGCCGTGTATTCCTGCGTTAGAGTGCTGTCGGAAGCCGTGGCGGGATTACCGCTACACGTCTACAAATACCGTTCGGACGGTGGTAAAGAGAAAGCGATTAACCACTCCTTGTACCGCCTGCTCCACGATGAACCCAATCCCGAAATGACCTCGTTTGTTTTCCGAGAAACGCTTATGACGCACCTGCTCCTCTGGGGCAACGCATATGCGCAGGTTATCCGCAACGGAAAGGGCGAGGTCATTGCTCTGTATCCGCTTATGCCGAACAGAATGACGGTTGACCGTGATTCCAACGGAAAGCTGTACTACAAATACTATCGTGGTTCTGATGAAGCAATCCGCAGTAAGGAATATGAGGTAATTCTTTCGCTGGGCGATGTTCTGCACATTCCCGGACTTGGTTTTGACGGGCTTGTTGGTTACTCGCCGATTGCAATGGCGAAGAACGCTATCGGGCTTGCAATTGCGACCGAGGAGTTCGGCGCTAAGTTCTTCGCAAACGGCGCAGCGCCAAGCGGCGTGCTTGAACACCCGGGAACAATAAAGGACCCGACTAAGGTTCGTGAAGCGTGGCAGTCGCAGTTCGGCGGGAGTTCCAACAGCGGAAAGGTCGCTGTGCTTGAAGAGGGCATGAAATACACGCCCATCAGTATTTCCCCAGAACAGGCGCAGTTCCTTGAAACACGAAAATTTCAGATAAACGAGATAGCTCGAATTTTCAGAGTACCGCCCCACATGGTCGGTGACCTTGAAAAATCTAGCTTTTCTAATATCGAGCAGCAGTCGCTTGAATTTGTGAAATACACCCTTGAACCATGGCTTGTGCGTTGGGAGCAAAGCATGATTCGTTCGCTCCTCACCCCAAGCGAGAAGCAGGATTATTTCATCAAATTCAATGTTGACGGACTGCTGCGCGGCGACTATGCAAGCCGCATGAGCGGGTACGCTACCGCAAGGCAGAACGGCTGGATGTCTGCAAACGACATTCGGGAGCTTGAAAACCTCGACCGTATTCCCGCCGAGGAGGGCGGCGACCTTTATCTCATAAACGGCAATATGACTAAGCTGGCTGACGCAGGTATCTTTGCGGCAGCTGACAGAGAGGAGGATAATTCTAATGAAGAAGTTCTGGAAATGGACAAACAGGATAGTGAAGAACGAGGAAACGAAGGAGCAAACCCCGGAGCGAACGCTGTTCCTCAATGGCACTATCGCCGATGAAAATTGGTTTGACGATGATGTAACTCCGCAGCTTTTCAAGGAGGAACTGTTGTCCGGCAGCGGAGATATAACCGTCTGGATAAACTCGCCCGGCGGCGACTGTGTTGCTGCGGCGCAAATCTACAATATGCTGATGAACTACAAGGGCAATGTCACGGTGAAAATCGACGGTATTGCCGCAAGCGCCGCTTCAGTCATTGCAATGGCGGGAAACAAGGTGCTGATGTCCCCGGTTTCCATGCTGATGATACACAATCCTATGACGGTGGCGATGGGAGATACTGCCGAAATGCACAAAGCGATAGATATGCTTGCTGAGGTCAAGGAAAGCATTATGAACGCTTATGAAATCAAGACGGGAATGAGCCGTGCGAAAATCTCGCACCTCATGGACGCAGAAACATGGATGAACGCAAACAAAGCGGTGGAACTCGGCTTTGCGGACGGTATTCTTGCCCGTGAAGAACCGTCAGAAGCGCCTGCCGCAGATTCGCTGATGTATTCCGAAGCGCAGGTGGTAAATTCACTTATGGGAAGAATCGCGGAAAAGTGCCATATAGCGCCGAAAACCGAACAAAAAACCAAAGCCGAGGATTTGATTTCTCGTCTTGATTTAATTAGAAATTGGAGGTAACGCAAATGACTATTATGGAACTGCGCGAAAAGCGCAATAAGGTATGGGAAGCCGCAAAGGCTTTCGTTGAAACCAAGCGCGACAAGGACGGACTTCTGTCCGCAGAGGACGCCGCTTCTTATGCCGAAATGGAGCAGAAAATCAAGGACTACGGCGCTGAAATCGAGCGCATGGAGCAGATGGCGGCTATGGACGCGCAGCTTTCTAAGCCTACTTCGACACCTCTCACCGCAAAGCCGCTGAACGGTGACAAGCCCAAGTCCGGCAGAGCAAGCGATGAGTACAGGGCGGCAATGCTGAACGCTCTCCGCACGAATTTCAGACAGGTGTCAGATGTGCTTTCCGAGGGCGTTGATGCTAACGGCGGATATCTCGTTCCCGAGGAGTACGACAGCCGCCTTATAGACGCGCTGACCGAGGAAAATATCATGCGAAAGCTGGGTCACACTATCACCACCAGCGGCGAACACAAGATAAACATCGCCGCCACCAAGCCCGCCGCAGCGTGGATTGACGAGGGTGGAGCGCTGTCTTTCGGTGACGCGACCTTTGCGCAGATTAACCTTGACGCGCACAAGCTGCACGTTGCGGTTAAGGTGACCGAGGAACTTCTCTACGATAACGCTTTCGGTCTTGAAAATTACATCATCGACCAGTTTGCAAAGGCGCTTTCCAATGCGGAGGAGGACGCTTTCCTCAACGGCGATGGTGTTGGCAAGCCCCTCGGACTTTTCTCCGACAAGGGCGGCGGCGAGGTTGCTGTTACTGCGGCAAGCGCAACTGCAATCACCGCCGATGAGGTAATCAACCTTGTGTACTCTCTCAAGCGTCCCTACCGCAAGAACGCAAAGTTCATCATGAATGACCAGACTATTGCGGCGCTCCGCAAGCTGAAAGACAACAACGGCGCGTATCTCTGGCAACCGTCACTCCAGGCGGGCGAGGTCGACAGGCTGTTCGGCTACGAGGTCTACACTTCTCCGTATGTCCCCACAATCGCCGCAGGAAAGCCTGTAATCGCATTCGGCGATTTCAGTTATTACAACATCGGCGACCGCGGCACTCGTTCCTTTGCGGAACTCAAGGAGCTGTACGCAGGAAACGGTATGGTTGGCTTTGTGGCAAAGGAGCGCGTTGACGGCAAGTTGATTCTTCCCGAAGCTGTCCAGATTCTGAAGATGAAAGCCGGCTCCGGTTCATGATGAATGAATTACTGATAAAAGTAAAGCAGAACCTCATACTTGAACATTCAGCGGACGATGAACTCATAAGCGGGTTCATCACCGCCGCTGTTTCCTACGCCGAAAGCTATCAGCATATCGAGCAGGGCTATTATACGAATAATCCCATGCCGCCGACTACCGAACAGGCAGTAATAATGCTGTCCTCGCATTTCTATGAGAGCCGCGATGGCTCGACAGGCGGATTTTTCGGAGATAATGTTCAGGCGGGAAAACAGGTGTGGGATACAGTGAATATGCTCCTGCGTTTGGACAGGCGGTGGAAAGTATGAGTTTCGGTAAAATGAACACACAGATACAAATAACGCAGAAACAGGTCACGCTTGATGGTGAGGGCTTTCAGACGGAATTCAATGTCGTTGTAGCAACAGTCAGAGCCTATCGTGAGGGACGGCACGGCAGCGAGAAATGGGCGAACCGCGCCGCCTTTTCCGAAGCTACCGACCTGTTCCAATTTCGCACCATTCCGGGAGTAAAAATCACCACAGATATGCGGCTGTTCTGCGATGGTTCTGTATTTGAGATTACCTCTGTCGAAGATGTGAAAGGCAGAGGAATGTATATTGAAGCGCTTGCAAAGGAGGTGCAGCCGAGTGGCTAAGGCTGATGTTAAAATGCCCGATGAATTCCTTGCGAGGATTTCCCGGCTTGGAGCGCAGACCGACAGCATTGCCGAAAAGGTTTTGCAGGCAGGCGGCGAGGTCGCTCTCGCAAAGGTTCGGAGTAATCTGAAATCCGTTGTCGGTTCGGGAAACAAAAGCGAATCCCGCTCTACTGGCGAACTTGAACGCTCTCTCGGCTTATCTCCCGTTATGGTTGACAAAAACGGCAATCACGATATAAAGGTGGGATTTTCTGAACCTCGTTCCGACGGTTCAAGCAACGCTAAAATCGCAAATATTCTTGAATACGGAACAAGTACACAACAGGCAAAACCCTTTCTGAAACCCGCAAAATCCGCTGTTAAAAAACAGTGCGTGGACGCTATGAAATCCGCTTTTGAAAAGGAGGTCGGCAATCTGTGAGTTTACTTTCTGAACTTGCCGAAATTGCTAAACGGCTGAAAGTCCCCGCGCGTACTGCGGTGTACTCGGGAAAACCACCCGATGAATATCTTGTGTTCACTCCGCTCTACGACAGCTTTGAACTTCATTCGGACAACAAGCCCGAAATTGATGTACAAGAAGCGCGGATTTCGCTGTTCAGCAAGGGCAATTACAATCAGACCAAAAGCCGACTTGTAAAGGCTCTGCTTAACTCGGATATTACAATAACAGCCCGAAAATATGTTGGTCACGAGGACGATACGGGCTACAATCACTATGCCATTGATGTGGCGAAAGAATACGGAATGGAGGAGATATAATGGCAACAATCGGTTTGGATATGCTTTACTACGCGCCGATTACCGAAGATGAAAACGGCGACGAAACCTACGGCACACCCGCAAAACTTGCCAAGGCTATGACTGCGGATTTGTCTGTGGAACTTGCCGAGGCAACGCTTTATGCCGATGACGGAGCGTCCGAAATCGTAAAGGAGTTCAAGAGCGGAACGCTTTCCCTCGGCATTGATGACATCGGCAACAGCATCGCGTCTGTTCTGACGGGAGCGACTATTGACAGCAACAACGTGGTTATTTCTGCAAGCGAGGACGGAGGAAATCCCGTAGCTATCGGCTTTCGTGCGAAGAAGTCCAATGGCAAGTATCGCTACTTCTGGCTTTACAGAGTCAAGTTCGGTATTCCGTCAACCTCGCTTGCAACCAAGGGCGACAGCATTACATTTTCTACGCCGACTATCGAGGGCACGGTTCTCCGCAGAAACAAGCCGGACGGAAACGGAAAGCACCCGTGGAAAGCGGAGGTCACCGAGGGAGAAAAGGACGTTCCGGCAAGCGTTGTTACGGACTGGTACAAGTCAGTGTACGAGCCGGCTTACGCGGCAACTCTGCCCGAAACTTTACCAACAGAAAACGAGGAGGTTTAATCTATGGAAAACGAGCGCAGTTCTTTAGTTACAATCGGCGGCGAGCAGTACGAAATGGTTCTCACCACACGCGCAACAAAGGCTATTTCCACCCGCTACGGCGGTCTGGACAATCTCGGTGATAAGCTGATGAAATCCGAGAACATGGAGATGGCGCTTGATGAAATCGTGTGGCTGATTACGCTGCTCTGTAACCAAGGCATACAGATATACAACCTCAAAAGCGAGGATAAGAAACCGCTGCTCACCGAGGAAACCGTGGAACTTCTCACCTCTCCCGGCGAACTTGCGGAATACAAGGACGCTATAACCGAAGCTATGCTGAAAGGCACAAAGCGGAATGTCGAAAGCGAAGATACCTCAAAAAACGCAGTAACAGCCGAGTAAACGATGATGAGTTGTTCACTCGGCTGTTCTATTACGGCACGGCGCAGCTGCACCTCGGATCGGAAGAGGTGTGGCTTATGCCGTTCGGATTCCTCCTCGATTTGTGGGAGTGCCACAAACAGTTTATGGGGATTGCTAAACCTAAGCGTGAAGCGGATATTGACGAGGTTGTGCCAGTGGGGGTATAAATTGCCGTTGAAAAATATATTGTTCTGTGGTATAATAAATATGGATAGTTTTTAATCTTCCAAATTAATCAATACTATTTTAGGTGATATTATGGATTTTGATGAATATAGAAACACTCTATGGTTAAAGGAACGTCCTCTCGCTTCACTTGCAGCAAAAATGGATAGCGGAAACGAAACAGAAATAGATACTTATTGCGTACAAAGAATCGAGTGGATTAAATACTGTATAGATCACAATTGCGCTGAAGAAATCGACAACGTAATAATAGATGAATTATTTGCATTAATAATTCAATATTTTGAAATGCAAGCCGTTTCTGAGACAACAAGCCGTGATTGTTTTCTTGCACCAAGCACTTCGTTTCAAAGCCTTTTTGAAATATGCCAAGAGTCTTTCTCTTTCACTAAGGCGCAACTAGAAAAAAAGGATGACCTACTTCTCGATAAAATGATTGATGTTTTCAATAAAATCTACAAAGACAAGTCTTTTTCGTTTAATAGTGTTCTAGAGAAAGTTCATTCTTGGTTTGTTTTCCGACAGTTCTTTTGTAATAAAATAAAAATCGGATTTAGTCCTTCTGAATATTATATTCCATATTATTTTTATCAAGAATTTCGAGAAGAAATGTTGGAATTGCGAAATGCTGATTTTGATGCCACTTCTGAATTTGCAGAGTACGCATTATGGGTTTATGGCAACGCTAAAAAAGTCCCTCGGCAGAATATGATTGGTGATCTCATTAAATTTAATACATTTGCCATTCAGTGCTGCAGAAATGCACTAGTTTCTGCTCAGCTTAATGGTTATTTTGAGTATATAGAATCGATAAAAAATAGAATACGAAAAATTCAATCAGATATTGTATCAACACCTACTATCTTTATTTCATATAAATGGAGTAAAGAAGAATTAGTTGATGAAATACAAAAAAGTATTGGTAAGTTTGCTATCATTAAGCGGGATAAGAATGAATTGAAATTTGGTGATAGCATTACGGAATTTATGAATACCATTCGTCAAGAAAATTTTGCATTAATTGTTGTTTCGGATGAGTATTTAAAATCAGATGCTTGTATGTATGAGTTAACAACATTATTTAAAGATCAAGGAGCAGATAATTTTTCAAAAAAGGTTCTTTTTCTAATTTGTGATGATGCGCTCTCAATATATAGCACTGATGGACGTAGCACATATGTTGAATTCTGGGACAATAAATACAAAGAATTAATTACTCTAAGAGACCAACTTACTCCAGAATCTAGCGTTGAGATAACTCAAAGCATACGGACAGTATCATTCGTCCGTTTACAAATTGGCGAGTTCTTGGAATACATCAAAGATGTCAATAATTTTGGTGAGAAGAATGCTATACAAACAATTTCTGAATTTGTTTCAAAAATACATTGCAAAGGAAAAATTGGACGAAATCCAGTTGAAGATTTTTATTTATATTTGAAATCTCGTTCATTAGATACAGAATAACAGATTATAAAAAGGAGCACCCACCACGGTTGCTTCTTTTTCATATATCCCCCGAGCCGCACGGCTCTTTTTTTATGCCCATTTTCCGAGGAGGTGACGCAGAATGTCCGAAAATTTCGGTCTGAAAATAGGCCTTGAGGGCGAGCGTGAATTCAAGAAATCCCTCGCCGAGATAAACAATTCATTCAAGGTGCTAGGCTCTGAAATGAAACTTGTGGATTCGCAGTTCGACAAGAACGACAAATCCGCCGAGGCTCTCACGGCAAGAAACCAGGTGCTGAACAAGGAAATCGACAGTCAGAAACAGAAAATCGAAACGCTCCGCTCCGCACTCGCCAATGCTGCCGAGTCTTTCGGCGAGAACGACCGCCGCACTCAAAGCTGGCAGATACAGCTGAACAACGCGCAGGCGGCTCTCAACGGCATGGAGCGTGAACTGAATTCCAACAACACCGCCCTTGAAAAGGCTGACAAGGGCTTTGGCGATGCCGGAGATGAAGCCAAGGACTTTTCAAATTCCGTCAAGAAAGCCGCCGACACAAGCGAGGACGCTGACGGGAAACTGAGCAAACTCGGAGATACCGCAAAGAAAATCGGTGCGGCTCTCGGGGCTGCTGCGGCAGCAGTCGGAACAGCCTGTGTTGCCGCAGGAAAAAAGCTGTGGGATATGGCGAACGATGTCGGCTCGGCGGGCGACCAGATCGACAAGACCTCGCAGAAAATCGGCATAAGCGCCGAAAGCTATCAGAAGTGGGGCTATGTGTTTGAGCGCTGCGGCGCTGACGTGAACAACCTCCAGACGGGAATGAAAAAGCTGTCCACCGTCATCACGGACGCGGCGGGCGGTTCGGATTCCGCTGCCGAAAAGCTGTCCGCTATCGGACTTTCCATCGAGGAACTGAACGGAAAATCCCAGGACGAACAGCTGAGCATGGTGATCACGGCTCTGCAAGGCATGGAAGCAGGCGCAGAGCGTACCGCCGCCGCAAACGACCTCCTCGGAAAATCCGCCGTGGACATGGCGGCTGTCCTGAACACAAGTGTGGAGGAAACCGAACGTCTGAAGCAGGAAGCCGAGGATTACGGCATGGTTATGAGCAACGAAGCGGTTGCGGCTTCCGCTGCTTTTGAGGACAGCCTTACCAGGCTGTCGCACACGGCAGGCGGTCTGAAGAACCGAATGGTGGGAGAACTCCTGCCTGGAATAACGCAAATTACGGACGGACTTGCCGACCTCCTCGCAGGCAACGAGCAAGCGTCAGAAGAACTGAAAAACGGCGTTACCTCTGTTATCGACACTATCCGGACGCTGATTCCGCAGTTTGCGGAACTTATCACCTCTATCGCAGGAGCAGTCCTCGAAAGCGCTCCGGGTATCATCAAGGCGCTTGCAGATGGACTGCTCTCGGCTATCTCGGAGCTTACTCCGACCATCGCCAGAATCGTGACCGAGATAATCTCGGCTTTGGTGGGACTGCTGCCGCAAATCGTGTCAGCCGGAGCGGACATTCTGCTGTCACTAATCAACGGCATTGCGGACCCGATTCCGCAGCTTGTTCCGCAGATGGTCGCTGTTGTCGTGGAGATAGTGAAAACGCTTGTTGACAACCTGCCGCTTATTTTGGACGCAGCTTTACAGCTTGTGATAGGGCTTGCACAGGGCATTTTAGATTCGCTGCCGATTCTTATTGAAGCCTTGCCGCAGATAATCATGGGAATCGTGGATTTCCTCATCGGCGCGATACCGCAGATAATCGAAGCGGGAATACAGCTGTTGACGGCGCTTGTGACGGCTCTGCCGGACATCATTGCGGCGATCGTGGAGGTAATTCCGCAGATAATTGACGGAATAATCAAGGCGGTGATTTCCGCAATTCCGCTCATCATCGAAGCCGGAATCAAGCTGCTCATCGCGCTTGTGCAGAACCTGCCGACAATCATCACGACCATCGTTGCGGCTATTCCGCAGATTATTTCAAGCGTTATCGACGCAGTTATCGGAGCGATTCCGCAGCTTGTTGCGGCGGGCGTTCAGCTGTTTATTGCGCTGATTGAAAATCTCCCGACCATCATCGTGGAGATAGTCAAGGCGATTCCGCAAATCATAACCGGAATAGTGGACGCATTCGGCAGCTACTTCGGCAAGATGGCGGAGGTCGGCGGCAATCTGCTGAAAGGTCTGTGGCAGGGCATTTCTGACGCGGGCGCATGGCTCTGGGATAAAATTAGTGGATTCTTCGGCGGCATCGTGGACGGAATCAAGGACTTCTTCGGAATACACTCGCCGTCAAAGCTATTCGCCAATCTCGGCGGCTTTATGGCAGAGGGGCTTGGCGAGGGTTTCGGCGATGAGATGAAGGACGTTTCAAAGAGTATGCAGAACGCTATTCCATCTGATTTCGACCTCGACATGAACGGCACGGTTTCGGGCTTCAACGGAGTACAGACGCAGGCGTTTGACATTACAATTCCGCTTAGTATTGACGGAGTTCCGCTGACTAAGGTAATATCCCGAATACAATGGAATCAGAACAGGGTAACGGTAAGGAATGCGGGGGCGGTGTGATGGTTGAGATAATCGTGACCGAAAACGGAAATGTGCGTGGTGTGTTTACACGGGTGATTTCCGCATCGCTGACCGACAGTCTGAACGGAGAATGCACATTTCAATTTTCCGTGATTTCCTCGATGGCTTCGGAGATATTCACGGGACTTGAGGTACAGCTGAAAAGCGACACGCTGAACTACCTTTTCAATGTAGTGAAAGTGTCGAAATCGCTCTCAAACGGCATTGCGATTTGCACCGTGGAGTGCGAGCACAAGTCATACGAACTGAACAACGATGAATACAAGCTGACTGAATTTGACTTTGAGGGCGCTCCAAGCGAGTGCCTTATTTCTTTATTGCAAGGCACATCTCTAACCGCCGGAATCTGCGACCCGACCGTCCCGATAAAGTTGAAAATAAATCGAGAGTGTACCCGCCGAGCCGCCTTAATGCAGCTTATCGCTTTATGCGGCGGCGAAATCGAGTACAACGGAGCGGAAATAAATATCCGTTCCCACAGAGGTTCGCAGGATTACATCGGCATTATGGACGGGAAAAACGTGTCCGACCTCACAATGGAAACCGACAACCGTTCCGGTACTACAAACTATGGTCTGACGCTCTACAAGAACGTCAATTTCTCGGTCGGCGATAACGTGCAGATAGTGTTCCACCCGTTCAATCTCAATGTGAACACCCGCATAATCGCCATGAGTTTCAACCCGTACAACCGCCGTGAAATCTCTATCGAAGTCGGAGATTACCGCCCGAGCATTTCGGACAATCTCTACCAGATGGAGCAGAAAACGAACGAGATACGCAAGGACGTTGGCGAATCCACAGCGGAACTCAAAACCGCGACAAACAGCGCGGATATTTCAGTTACGGAGAAGTCGCAAAGGCTGTTCCGCATTACTTACAATGCGATTCAAGCGACATACGCGGCGTTCTGCTCGACCGTGAAATTTGTAATTTCAGCCGCAGGAACTCTTGCTTTCATTCTGAAAAAGAACGAAAACGAGGTCATGCGGTACGAGGAGTATTTCAGCGAGGGTACGCACACTAAGACCTACACATACCCGTTCACATCGGAGGTCGGTCAAAATTCCATGTCGCTGAGCGTGATTTCGGCTGACGGCGCAGAGGGTAAATTCCCGAAAATGCAGACCTGGGGCTATGTAATGGGCGCTTATCTCGCCGGAGATACTCCGTGGGACGGTTACATCGAAACCCGCGAGGACGAGGTTCATTTTACTATGCGCCGAACCGTCAGAAAGTCGCTTGTTCGTACATCGGATACTCTGCTGTTTGAAATACTCAAATCGCACAAGTTCAAGTTCAGCGAACCTATGACAGCTTTCATTAAACGTGAGAGGGAAAGAAAAACGCTTGAACCCACCATCAGAGCGGTATTCCCTGACGCATGGAGCCCGAAAATAATCACCCCGCCGCCAATCACCGTGGTGAACGTATCGAACAGAAAACTGTATCTTGAACTGCGAAATCCCGTCAAGGCAGAGCGCATTGAAACCACGGCATTCACCATGATAGTCACCACCGAAAAGGAAACTGTGCGCTTGCAGCCGATTTCCGCTGATTTCGGCGTGGGGGAATTCGGCAGTACGATTTGGCTTGCGTTTGGAAGTTCTGCGATGAAAGACAGCGTTCAGAGCATTACGCTGCTGTATGACGGAGATGTCGGAAATCTGACCGATGTGCTGAATAACGCGCCGTGTAACAGTTTCCAGACATCGTTTATTTATGTACCATTCGAGGAGGAAGAAACATGATAAAAGGACGTGCGACCATTCAGCTTTTTGACGAAAAGACGGGCGAGGTAGTCCGTGAACTGCACGAGGAAAACATGATAACCAACGCAGTGGACACGATTCTCAACCCGCCTGATTACATCGAAATCGGAATGGATTCCGACAACGACCGCAGCTTTAATATGCTGCGTGACTTTTCGGGAAACATCGCTGATACTGCATTCCGTGGAGTTATTGTCTGCCGTGACAAAATCCCCGAGGACGGCAACAATATGATGCTACCTTGGACGAACGAGGAAATAGGTCACGCAGGAATCGCCAACACGAACACGGACACAAGCATCGGCACTTACAACGCTAATGAAAGCGGCCGCATTGAGAACGGCAAGGGTTACCGCCATGTGTGGGACTTTGCTTCTGACCGTGCGAACGGCGAAATCGGTTGTATATGCCTTACCACCAAGGACGGCGGCACCTGCGGCTACCACGACACTTACTGGAATCTTTCAACGGGAGGAACTGACCTCAACAGCAGTTCGGTAGATACTTTCAGACAGGCATATCACACGATGGTGGGACGGTACATTCCCGATTCGCAGTTCAACTGCGGGGTTTTCAAGTGGTTTTATATGGGCAGGCTCTCGAATGGAAATGTGCGGCTTCTCGGAAAGCATATCCATGACGGGTGCATTTACGAGGTTGTTATGTTCGACCCCATGTCCATAAGCGTAAGCGCGGAAAAGCCGTTCTGCGGCATTATAAGTGTGAAGAAAGTTATAGAGCTGTTTCCGGCTGCGGAGCGTATTCTGGATTCCATGTACGACAACAGCTATCATCATGGCGGCTATTTTTATGACTGTAACACTACAAATGCGGACTATGTACCGCAGGAGGAAAAGGAAAAGCTGCGTCAGGATTGGGAGGACAGTCCACAGTGGCTTGCGTATTTTCCGTATGTTATCGGCGATAAGATACATATTGTTGCTACCTCGCGCTGTCATATCCATCACTATATTTTCAGTCTGTACGACTACTCGCAGGTTTCAAAGAAAACCATCGAAACCGACACTCTGCTCCAGACGTATGGCGTAGGCTTTAAGTATGAGAGAATCAGCAATTCTTCATCGCAGTACAGGTGGTTTTACGGCGCGGGTGTGAACGGCGATTACTGCAATGCGCTGAGCGCGTTTGAGTGGGACGGTAAGTATTTTGTTATCACAAAAAATCCGCTGATAGACGGGAAAGAAGCAAGCAGTACAAATAATTTTGGACAGTTTCGTGTATTCACCAAGGACGGCAAATCCACGGGAGAGATACTTCAGTATATTGCTGATGGGACGCTATCCAATATGACTTCGGCGAGCTTCTGGGGGTTCTATGTCGATGAAGCAACAAATACACCTTTGCTTGTATGTGACAGCTGTAATGCTCAGTATTCGCTTATAGCGCTTGAAGTAATAAAGAAGGATGACGGGTATGGTTGGTACAGAATGCGCTTTTCTGCGCCTACATACGGCTCGAGTTTGATGTATTCATATGCAAACCTCATCAAGACGGACGGACTGAACCTACCGCTGTATATTCTGCCGTACTATCCGCATTCAACCGGCAGTCAGCATTTCTTCGGCTTTGCGCTTGGGATATGCAAGCTGTGCCTTACCACAATAAACAACCTGTCCGAGCTGGTGCGAAAACTGGACGGGCAGGTCATGAAAATAACTTACGATATCGTTGACGAATGATTGGAGGGATCATTATGAGAGAATTCTGGAACACAATTCAGCTTATTTTTACGGCGGTCGGCGGGTGGCTCGGCTGGTTTCTCGGAGGGAGTGACGGCTTGCTTTTTGCGCTTATTGCCTTTGTGGTTATCGACTACATAACCGGAGTGATGTGCGCTATCTCGGATAAGAAACTGTCAAGCGCAGTCGGGTTCAAGGGAATATGCAGAAAGGTGCTTATCTTCGCTCTGGTCGGCGGAGGGCATATTCTTGATACTCGTGTTATTGGCGCAGGCTCTGTTCTGCGCACTGCGGTGATATTCTTTTACCTGTCGAACGAGGGAATTTCACTGCTTGAGAATGCCGCTCACTTGGGTTTGCCCGTTCCTAAGAAGCTGAAAGATGTACTGGAGCAGCTGCATAAGCGCTCGGAAAAGGAGGACAATGATGAAGATTAAAGGTGTCGATTTAAGCTACTGCCAGGAGGGTATCAGCTTTCCTGCACTGAAACAGGCAGGTGTGAGATTTGCGATTATCCGTGCGGGCTTTTCCACGAAGAAAGACGTGACTATGGATAAGTTCGTGGCGGACTGCAAGATACACGGCATTGAATACGGATTTTACTGGTACAGCTATGCAATGAGCGTTGAGCAGGCACTGACAGAGGCTGAAAAGTGCATTGAGGTAATCAAGAACTTATTTCCGACATATCCCGTATTCTTCGACATGGAGGAGAAAAATCAGATAAGCGGTCTGAGTACGGACACACGCACAAAGATGGCTATTGCTTTCTGTGAAAAGATAAGTCAGGCGGGATTCAAGCCTGGAATTTACGCAAATCCGTCTTTTATGGAGAACTATTACGACAAGAGCAAGATTGTCGGCAGGTACGACATCTGGCTTGCTCACTGGACTAACAGCCCCGACTGTCCGTCAAAGTACAACTATTGTCAGACAATGTGGCAGTGGGGGCTAGACAGAATAGGCGGATACGATGTTGACGGTGATATCTGCTTTACCGATTACGGCAAGAAAAAGCCTGTCGAGAAAACTATAGATCAGCTTGCTGACGAGGTTCTTGCCGGCAAGTGGGATAACGGTGCTGAGCGTGAAAGGCTGCTCACCGCCGCCGGATACGACTACAATGCGGTTCAGAAAAGAGTGAACGAAATACTCAACAAGAAAACCGTTGACGAGATTGCAAACGAGGTTATTCGTGGCGAATGGGGCAACGGCGCTGAACGCAAGGAGAAACTCACTGCGGCAGGATATGACTATTTTGCTGTGCAGAAGCGTGTAAACGAAATGCTCTGATAAAACTTAATTCTATACAGCAGCAATGCCCACCTTGGATAGATTTCCTTGGTGGGCATTATTTTTTGCGGACCGGAAAGCTGAGTTTCTTCCAGTTGATACTGAGGTAATCTCAGACTGGAGGAAAATTTTATGACAAATCAGCAAAGGAATCAGATACGAACAATGCGTCTGCAAGGAGCAGGATATATTAAAATAGGAAAAATCCTTGGTATTTCAGATAATACAGTGCGCTCGTTCTGTCGGCGTAATGGTCTTGACGGCAAGGCTAAGAACACCATTGCCTGCAAACAGTGCGGAAAAATGATAAAGGTTGTTCCTAAACAGAAACCGAAAAAGTTCTGCTCAGATTCTTGCCGTAATGCGTGGTGGAAGGAACACCCGGAGTGTATCACCAAAAAGGCAGTGTATGAGTTTACCTGCGCTTGCTGTGGGCGGTATTTCACCGCTTATGGGAATAGTCACAGAAAATATTGCTCTCATGGCTGCTACATAGCCGGACGCTTTGGAAAGAAGTGTGGACGTAATGAGTAACGCTTATAGAGTGCGGTTAGAAAGCTATCTCGCTTCAATGCTCCAGGCAAAACAGATGATGTCGATGGGGATTTTAACCTCTGATGATTATACCGCTATTGATACAATTATGACCGAAAAATACGGTATATCTTCGTGTAGTTTATATTGCGGAATCGACTTGATATATGATGGTTTTAGAGGTAATATGTCACACTGCAAGGAGGTGACGTAATGTCAAAAAAAATAACCATCGTATCAAAACCACCAAAATTGGAGCGGAAAAAGAGAGTTGCCGCTTATGCCCGTGTTTCCAGTGGGAAAGACGCTATGCTTCACTCGCTGTCAGCGCAGGTCAGCTATTACAGCGACCTTATCCAAAGCCACGGCGAATGGCTTTATGCAGGAGTATATGCAGATGAAGCCAAGACAGGCACCAAGGATTCAAGAGCAGGTTTTCAGAATTTGGTAGCAGAATGCCGTGCCAGTAAAATCGATATGGTGATTACAAAATCCATCTCCCGTTTTGCACGAAACACAGTCACGTTGTTACAGACTGTCCGTGAATTCAAAGCCCTGGGGGTGGATATTTATTTTGAAGAGCAGAACATTCATACAATGAGCGGTGACGGAGAATTGATGATGACGATTCTTGCTTCATACGCACAGGAAGAAAGCCGTTCCGCAAGCGAAAATCAGAAGTGGCGAATTAAGCGTAGTTTTGAATCCGGTATTCCATGGGATAGGACTTTAATGGGGTATCGCATGGAAAATAATCATTATGTTATTGTTCCAAAGGAAGCTGAAATTGTCCGCCGTATTTATAATGAATACCTTTCGGGCAGCGGCTACCAGCTTATTGCAAAACGCTTGAATGAGGAAGGTGTTCCGTCACGGTTTGGCGGTAAATGGAATCAGTCCGCAGTTTCACGAATACTTAGCAATCACACCTATACGGGTAATCTGTTGCTGCAAAAGACATTCCGTGAAAACCATATCACTAAACGGAAAATCTTCAATAACGGCGAACTTCCGAAGTACCTTGCTGAAGAAAGTCACGAAGCCATTGTTGACGAAGAAACTTTTCAAGCTGTTCAAGAGGAAAAGTCAAGGCGGTCGGCTCGGTTTAACAAGAAGTCTGTGTCAAAGAAAACATATCCCTTTTCAAGCTTTATGGTGTGCGATAACTGCGGCAAAAATTACCGACGAAAGGTTACAAAATCGGGTCCTGTATGGGTCTGCAATACATTCAATTCTTTGGGGAAATCCGCCTGTGCGTCTAAGCAGATACCGGAACCTATTCTTCAGCAGGTAACAGCCGAAGTCTTAGGCAAGGCAGATTTCACCGGTGAACAGCTGCGAAGCCGCATACAGAAAATCGTGGTTTGCAACGAAAATGTTCTGATTTTCCGCTTTCGGGATGGTTCGGAAGTTACACGAAAATGGAAAGACCGCTCACGCAGCGAAAGCTGGACAGACGAAATGAAAGCAGCCGCCAATCAAAAAGCATTAGAGAGGAATAAGCACAATGCCTAAAGTTACCATGATTCCTGCAACCATAAATCCGCTGACGCACTTGCCAAAAGAAACCACGCAGAAAAGGCGGGTCGCCGGGTACGCCCGTGTTTCCACCGACAGCGATGAGCAATTCACAAGCTACGAAGCACAAGTGGACTACTACACAAAATTCATTCAGTCAAAGCTTGAATGGGATTTCGTAAAGGTCTATACAGACGAGGGTATAAGCGGCTGTAACACCAAGCACCGCGATGGCTTCAAGGAGATGATTTCCGATGCATTAGCAGGCAAAATTGACCTTATTGTTACCAAATCGGTCAGCAGATTTGCAAGGAACACCGTGGACAGCCTTGTGACAATCCGAAAGCTGAAAGAGAACGGCGTGGAGTGCTATTTTGAAAAGGAGGGTATTTATACCTTTGACGGCAAGGGTGAACTGCTCATAACCATTATGTCCTCACTGGCGCAGGAAGAAAGCCGTAGTATTTCCGAAAACATTACGTGGGGTCAGCGCAAGAGTTTTGCTGATGGCAAGATTCATTTGGCATATAAGCATTTTCTTGGCTACAAAAAAGGCGAGGACGGACGACCTGCTATTGTCGAGGAAGAAGCCGTCGTTGTTCGGCTGATTTACAGATTATTTCTTGACGGCAAAACCCAAGCAGGAATTTGCAGGTATCTTGAGGACTTGGAAATACCGTCACCAAGCGGTAAGGCAAAGTGGAGCAAAACCACAGTTACCAGTATTCTGACAAATGAAAAATACAAGGGTGACGCACTTCTCCAAAAGTCTTTTACAGTAGATTTTCTGCAAAAGAAAACAAAGCAAAATGAAGGCGAGGTGCCGCAGTATTATGTTGAGGGCAGCCACCCCGCCATTATCGAACCTTATGAATGGGATCACGTCCAAGCTGAATTTGCCAGACGAAAAGAACTCGGAAATGCATACAGCGGAAAGAGTGTACTCTCTGCAAAGCTGGTTTGCGAGGACTGCGGCGGGTTCTTCGGCTCAAAGGTCTGGCATTCCACCGACCGCTACCGTCGCACCGTTTGGCAGTGCAACAATAAATTCAAAGGCGGTGAACGCTGTCTGACGCCAACTGTGGATACGGAAACCGTACAGCGACTCTTCATAAAAGCCTATAACCAGATGATGGGAAACAAAAAACAAATCATTGAGGACTGCGAACTGATGCGTAAAAAGCTGACTGATTTTAAGTCGCTTGACGCTGATATTGAACGTCAGTTTGAGGAAACGCAGATTGTTGCCGAACTTGTCAAGGCTGCAGTTAAGGATAATGCAGTCACCGCACAATCGCAGGAAGCGTACTTGAAAAAGTATGAAGCACTTACTAAACGGTACGAAACAGCGGCAGCGGAACTGGAACGCCTGCAAAACCTCCGTACTCTCCGCAGTCAAAAAGATAAGGCGATGGCACTTTACATACGAACCCTGAAAAAACAACCGACCGTATTGAGCGAGTGGAACGACACCTTATGGACTGTGATGGTAGAGAAAGCAATCGTCCACAGGAACAGCGAGATAACCTTTGCATTCTACAATGGTACTAAGGTTAAAGTGAGGCAATAAAACGATCGCTCTACTAAAAATCAATGCCATCTCAATAAAATCAAACAGTAAACACCGCCGCATAGAGAAGCTACTCTCTGTGCGGCGGTGTTCCTTCATATTTTCTTATCGTACACGATATGCTGCTTCACCGGAAGCCTCAATTACGCTCAGACCAATTTTTTCTTTCTTATGATACTGATTGCAACGCTCACGACATTCCAGAGCAGTGATGTGCCTGCAACGGATACTGCCGCAGTGGCAAGCGGCTTGGAAACATTAACGCTGTCGCTGATCGCGGAAATATTGCCCGCGTCCAGCGTTGTGTTGTCGGTCAGCGTCAGTATCAGGTTGCCGTCATCGTCAATACGGCAACCCTTGATTCCGATGCCGTCTTTACCGTCAGCACCGTCCTTACCGTCTTTTCCGTCCGTACCGTTCTTGCCGTCAGTGCCGACGATTTTACCGAGATTGGTAACAACGCCATCGGTAAACGTGATAATCAGATTGCCGTCGGCATCAATTTCAGCCGATTGTATTCCGTTGCCGTTTGAACCGTCTTGACCGTCCTTTCCTGCGTCACCTTTTTCTCCGGTGACTTTGCCGAGGTTGTGTACAGTACCGTCTGACAGTGTAATGATAAGGTTGCCGTTTTCGTCAACAACAGCATTCTCAATGCCGACTCCGTCAGCACCGTTTCTACCGTTTTCACCGTTGCTTGCGTTTACCTTGCCTGCATTATGCACAGTGTCGTCAGTCAGAGTGATTATGAGGTTTCCGTCATCATCTATCGCTACCGACTTAACGCCTATGCCTGTATCTCCCTTGTCGCCTTTGTCACCCTTATCGCCTTGATTGCCCTGTTCACCTTTATCTCCTGTTACCTTGCCTGCATTATGCACGGTGTCATCGGTCAGTGTGATAATAAGATTTCCGTCCTCGTCGATAGTTACCGACTTAACGCCTACACCTGTAGCGCCAGTATCACCCTTGTCGCCTTGGTCGCCTTGGTCGCCTGTATCACCCTTTACATCTGTCACAATAACAGTAAGGAGTATATCGCTGTCTACAGTAAATGTTATTTCGTTTTTGTTTGTTTCGGAAAGCAGCTCGCCGCCGATGTACCAGCCCTTGAGAATAAAGGTCGGGTCAAGCGTCACGGTTGCTGTAAGCCGTGTTCCCTCACGAAGCTTGTCACCGCTTGAAATCTTTTCTTTATCGTTTTTAACCGAAAGGATACAGCCATCAATAGTTGTGGGGAATGTGACCGTATATTCCGGTATCTCCTCGATTTTCACCAAGATATTGGTATCCGCCTTGATTGCGCCGGTTTTATAGGTATAGCTGCCGTCGCCGTTGTCGATCCAAGAAGCCGCGTCCGCAAGGCGGTAGTTTTCATTCGGCTTGACTGTAACGGTGATCTCATCTGCGTAGCGAACGGTATTACCACTTACAAAATCTTCGTTTCCGTTTTTAACAGTCATATCGGCATTTTCGATGCTGTCTACTGTAACCGTATATTGCTCGATTTCGGTGAAATACACCTGAATGTCGGTTTTGGTATCCATAACGATTTCATAATCGTACTGACTGTACAGCTTATCATCGGTTGTTACGGTGTCGACCTTGTCGTCACGGGTAATGACGAGCTTCTGCACTCTGTAATTTTCTGCCGCCTGTGCGGTAAGAACAATTTTTGTGCCGACAATAACACCCGTACCCGACTGATAACCCTGCTTGGTCACCACGGCACCGGTCTGTTCACCGCTTGCGGCAGAATAGGTCAGCTTTAAACGAACAGGAACATCAAATTCTGCACCGATCTCAGTGTCCTTTGTAATAGTCATAGTGAAGCTTTCGCCGCTTTGTCCCTCGGCGTCATCCGTCCATGCGCGGAACTTGCAGCCCGCGTCCGTCATGACGGTGAAGGTCAGCTTGGAATTTACAGGAACATACACGCTGTTATTCTCATTCAGAGTAACGCTGTCGCCGTTTGCATCGGTGATTTCCACCGTACCGCCCTCTGCCGGGAGATTGACCTTTACAAGCCTGCCGATTTCAGAAAGACTTACGAATTCTGCCTCGACTGTGTATTTTTCGGAAGCAAGCCCCAATGTATAGCTGTTAGAGCCTGCCGCGTCTATAGTTTCGGTGGTGCCACTTGCGTCGGTAATTTTCCATGATTTCAGTCCGTAGCCCTTGCCGGGTACGGCGGTAAAGGTCACATTATCGGTAACCGTGCCGCCGGGGGCATTCAGAGGAACATCGCCCACCGCCGCGCTGACCGTACCAATCACCGTGCCGTCTGCCGTGTAGGTATCGGTAAATGTGATCTGAGCGGAATTTATTGCTCGCTTGGTGGAAACACGCATATTGGCTTCACCGTTCAGGGTAAAGGCACATTCAATAGTTCCGTCTGCTTCCGGCGTGAATATCATTGATTCTCCGCCGTTGTCGAGGGTCAGGGACACAAGCTCATACTGTCCGCTTTTCGGAGTAACCTTTACCTTGATGATCTCGCTCTCGCTTATCTCATCTCCCGACTTGATCTCAACATTACCGAGATGGCGCACCTTGATGTCGGCGGCATTTTTGTTATCCACCGAGTAGTTTACCTTATAATCTCTCTTTGCCGTGGTGACCTCGGCAATATTCGACCATGCGCTCTCCTTTTCTTTGCCGTCCATCTTGCAAACGGAGGTAACAACAAAGCTAAAGTCGGTGTTGGTTTTTATGTTTTCAATGTCATAGGAGGTCGTGTCGGCGGAGAGCAGATCGGAAATTTTCGTATACTCGCCGTTTTCCACGCTGTACACATAGTAGCCCTCCACCTCCGGCCAGCCCGGAGTCTTGTCGGGCTGAGACCAGGTAAGGCGAACCGCATCATCTGCGAACAGTTCAGCCTCCAGATCATCTACCGCAGGAGCGGGTGTGCTGACATTTGACAGGCTGTAGCCGATAAAGACAGTCTTGTTGCCTTCCTCACCATAGAGGTGTCTGAACCACTGCCCCAGCGTCCAGTCAAAGGTATACTGCGTGTAAATGCTTGCGGGGATTCCTTCCTCGGCAAGTGTCGGACCGTCAATATCGTTTACCGCACCGATGCAACCCTGCGAGGAGGTTTTCGTGGTCGAAACGCCCGAACCGTTGCTATAGCTCAGACTGGTTTCAAAGCCTATATCGTGCGAGAACAGTATGCCATCTCCGAACACGCCGAAGCTGATGGAGAAGTTGAAGTAAAATCCGTGAGAAATCTCCTCAGAAACCGATTTGATATTGCTCTTTGAATAGGAAACCTCATTCAGACCTCCCGCATAGCCCAGACGGATAGTGTTCTGGCTGAGCTGCTGAGCGCCGAGTGCACTGTATGCGCCCCAGCCCAGCTGATTGTACATATAAGGGTTGCCCTCGTTGCCGTCCAGCCAGTTTTCCGCTTCGTTGATTTTTTCAAGACGGTAGTAGCAGGCTTCATCTTTGGAGGTCTTATCCGACTCCTTGGTGATGGCGCGATTGCCCTTTTTCTCCATATAGGAGTTGTATTCTTCAGCAAAGCTGTTGTAGTCGTCAATGCTCATCTGCTGATACACCGGCTGCTGTGGGATAGACAGGCTTATTGCCGTCTCGTCCGACCACGCGCCGTTTTTGTCCAGCACCTCATAGCAGTAGACAAATACCGGCGTTCTTGCAACCAGTGCCGTGTTATATGCCTGTGCCTTGACGGTCATGGCGTATTCGGTTTCAAGTGCTTCGGAAAAGCTCTTGCTCCATTCAAGAGAATAGCCGGCAGAGATCTCTAACTCAAAAGGCGCAAACAGTCCGCCGTAGCTGTAGGACATACCCACGCTGTAGGAAACATTTTTTGAAGAGGACTGCTCCAACTCGTAGCTTTCGGTTATGGTATAGTCGGTCTCGTTATTTGCCGAATCGCCCAGTGCCGCAAAGTAGGGCGCCGCCTGCATAACTGCCTTGACCTCGGGGTCGCTGTAGGCGTAGCTCACGCCCTTATATCGTGCGATAACGCCGTCCTGGTCACGGTCGCAGGCAGTCAGCAGTACCTGTGCACCGCCGCCCTTATAACCGCCGTCTGCTTTGTTCGGACCCCAATCGGAGAGTGTTGTTTTAAAGCCGGTAGCCGCGCCGTAATCGGCGGCAGTATCGTTATAAGTGGCGGAAATCAAACCTTTTTTAAAAGAATAAGTATCGTCTCCGTCCCGGCAGGAAGTCACAAATACGATTTGCTCTCTGCCGGCATTGTTGCCGTCAAAATTACCTACAGCAACCGAGCGGATGAATTCTTCGTGCCCGCCGAGCGCACCGTCAAATTGAAAGCCGCTCATTTTATAGCCCTGGGAGGCAACCGTGTTTAATTCGCCGGTAGCGGTGTTGTATGTATACAGCGTGCCGTTGATAAAGATAAAATCTGCGGCACTGGCTCCGTTATAAGCAACCGCCTCCACCGCTAAAGGAGAAACAATGTCTTCACCATCGGTGCTTTTATATGTCCACTCGTTTGTTGACATGGTTTTGTAATCAGATTGAATAAAGCCATTGTTTTTGTTGTTCAGAAGCGTTGTATAGGCAAGATAGCTTTCATCTGTTTCACCGTAACCTTCGATTTCAGCCTTAATACCTGCAACAACAAGGTCGTCGTAACCGTCATTGTTGATGTCACCTGCCGTTATATTGCAGGCGTTCATACTACTTGACGACTGTACTTCTCCATCGGAGAGCTTGCCCTCGGGGCAGACATAGAAAGATTCATCTGCTTTCTGATCGATAAAAGAGCCTTCCTTCGGCATAGTGCCGCCGTATTTAATTTTTACCTGCGGGCGGTATACATTTTTGTTGTCGCTCGTTATGCAGTTTACATGGAAATACGAAAGCACGGCAAGGTCATCTATATTGTCGCCGTTGAAATCACCGACCACCATTTTTACGCTCAGCTTGTGCATGGCGTTATACAATGTATCTTGTTTTGAGCCGCCGATGCTGTCGTTTCTTGCACCTTTTACCCATTTTCCGCTTTGGTATGTCTCAATATAGAGGTCGTGAAGCAGGTCATAGCCCAAAGATCTGCCATCACCTGTGGTTGTATTATTGTGATTACTAGTCAACTTATTGCCGTCAGCATCGTAACGCAATTCCCAGAGGAGACTACCGACATTATTTATATCTTGGTAAAGGTCGGTAGTAACCCGTGTTGCCGACTTTTTTGTGCCGGGTACATAGACAATAACGGTTTCCTTGCCATCATTATCGAAGTCGCCGGCGACGACATCAAGAAGTGCGTTTGTCTCATAGCCGTTGACCTGAAAGTCTCCGTCGGAATCTGCGATCCAGTCGAGGGGAAAATTAATAATATAGGTGCCGCACTGCTTACCCGTTACGGTATTGGACAAAATGGCATAAACTTGTTTGCGTGTTCTGTGAACCCCGACATAGACAACATAGTCTTTTCTTCCAGAACCTGTAGGGTCAAATGCTACCGACTGTATAAACGAAAGCTGTTGAATACTACTGGACAAGCTCAAGTCCGGCAGAGAGCCGTCCGATGCGGTGTTGTTATTTGATATAAAGCTTAGCAGGCTTTCCGCCGTTCCCACATCGGCAATTTTTCCGTTGACCGATGATGCGGTGGTTTGCAAATAAAAAAGCTCGTTTTGCTCCACCATCGCAAACGGGCGGTCAACATCGTATCCGTAGGGGTTGGTCGTCTTGTCGTACCCCGCGGGGACGGTGTTTTTCATCAGTGAATTTGCCGCATCAGATGAAAAGGTCGGACTGTCAGAGCCGTCCTCGGCAAATGACGAAAACGGCAGACTTGCGGCTATCATCGCAACAGCCAGTACCGCACTTATCGCTCGTCGAAAAATGAATTTCTTGTTCATAGTTCATACTCCTTCAAAATCGGGTTTACCGCATACAGCGGCAGAATAGAAAATAAAAAATTGAGTCATATAGCTCTTATTAAATATTATATCATAATGCGGAGATTTCGGGCGTGTCGTTTACGCTGTATTGTTGTCGTTTACGTCGCAGAGAATTACACAGACAAAATATCGCTTGTCAAACGACGGATTTTAATGTAAAATAAGTATACGGACAATCGGCACAACAAATTTTACTGCAAACGGGAGGTTTCTCGTCATAATGGAGAGCAATATACAAAAATCTTTACGGTGGATATGCACAGCACTGTTTCCGATCCTTTGCATCGGAATGATATGGTTTTTGCAGAATTTCACTAAGCTTGATACATCTATACAATATATAGACTGGCAAACTGCCGTCAAAATCGGACAGGACGATTCGCTCACCGAGCTTGATTATTCCGTACCACCCGAAATAGGTGACAGATTTCGGCTTGAAACAGTCATTCCTGCAAGCGGCAAATACGGTAATCTGGTATTTGAAACGGCAGGAATGGATCTGACTGTCAGCATAGACGAAAAAGCGGTGTGGCAGTCCGAGACCCTTGTGCCTGAGGGAGCGGCAGGGCAGGCCCAGGCGATTATTCCGCTGCCACTTAATACCGAATGTAAGCTTACCGTTATCGGCACGGTGACCGACACGACAAGCATTGTTTTCCCGCCTTTTCCTCGCTTTGTTCCTGTAGATGCGGAAGAAATCGAAAGCTACGCCTACGCAAACTATTACAGCATTCCGGCGGGTGCGACCGCTTTCATATCGCTAATGATTGCAGGTCTGTTTCTTTTGGGAATTGTGCGCAAAAAAACAGATTGGAGCCTGATACCGCTTTTCCTTGCCTCTGTGGGGCTTACTATGCAATGGATCACCAAAGGAATTGGACATCATTTCCTTGATGACGGATTGGTCGATTTCCTTAATCGGCAGGAAATAGGCATTTTACTGCTTGCACTTTTGGTAGTCTATCTTGTGATGAACAGGCAACGTAAATTCTGGAAATATTTTGGAATTTCAGCTGCCGTAAGTGCTGTTACGTTGGCTGTCGCATACACGGTATCGTTTTTCACAAACAGCCGCCTTTCAAAATATATCGGCAGACTGATCTCAGATGTCACGGAGCTTTATGATTATTCAGGACTTCTGTATTGGATCACCGTCTGGACAGTCGCCGTATGTGCGGTCATCTCCGCCTATGCCGTAACACGTTCGATCATTTCACAGCAGATGGAAGCCAAAACGCTCCATCTGCGCAACGAGCTTATCATGAACAGCTATCATGCGATAGAAAGCAAGGTGACCGACAGCGCCGCCATTCGCCATGAAATGAAGCATAAAATAATCGCCCTTGACGCACTGTATCAGAAGGGCGATTATAAGACGCTGGGACAGCTGATTGGAGATATAAAACAGCAAAACGATCATTTGGCACAAACGCAGTTTACCGAAAATTTCACAGTCAATACGATCTTGCAGGACGCCGCTTACCGTGCGGCACGATCCGACATCAGCTTTGATGTACTCGTTTCTGTTCCGCCGCAGCTGACTGTTGCCGAAAGCGATTTATGCGAGCTTTTGATGAATATGCTTGATAATGCGTTAGAAGCCGCCGCGGAGGTTACCGACGGAAAACGGTCTGTCCGCTTTCAAATTGAAACAAAGAACGGCTTTCTTGCCGTCAAGTGTGAGAATTCATATTCCGGCAAGCGTAGACAAGACGCAGACGGCAACTATCTCACAACCAAAAATGATGCCGAAACCCACGGCTTCGGCTTAAAGCTGATGAACACCGTCGCCGTGCGTTACCACAGCATACTGGATATTTTCACTTCGGAGGATCGGATCTTCACCGTGCAGACAGCACTTAAGCTGCCTAAAAAATAAATATTAAGAGGTCACCGCCGAATATAAGCGGTGACCTCTTTGTTATTGATTTATATATCGCACAAATGCGCTTTGAAAGGCTTTGTAATAGGCTCTTCCCACCGGGAGCGTTTCGCCGCTTTGCAGAGAAAGCTCCGTTCTACCGATCTCACGCACCCCATTCAAATTCACAAGATAGCTGTTATGACAGCGGGCAAATTGCCCCGCAGGAAGTTGTTTTTCAAAATCCGAAAGCGAAAAATAATAGGTGCTGTTACCTGTACTTTGGTGGATTACTATGCTGTGATTATAGCTCTCGACATATCGTATGTCCGAAAAAGATAAATGCACCAGTTTATTTCCGATGTGAACCACAACGGTTTTCGGTATGTAATTCAGCTTCAGATCAGTGTAGATCGCACTTGCCAGTGCTTCCCGCCGTACAGGCTTTAAGAGAAAATGAATAGGTTGAACGCCGTATCCTTCGCTAAGATAATCCTCACACGCTGTCACAAAAATGATCGACACCCGATTACCTTTTTCTCTTAAAGAACGGGCAAGTTCCATACCCGTCATGCCGTCCATCTGAATATCCAATATCAGCAGGTCAAAGGGGCAGTTTTCGCTGTTAAGCCGTTTTTCAAGCTCTTGAGCCGAACAAAAAGGCTCAAGCTCATATTCAACACTGTCATCAGTTAAAATATCACTACAAAGAGAACATAAATTTTCTCGTATTATATCATCGTCATCGCAAATTGCAATACGGTATGCGTCCATCTTCTCACCTGCAAATTCGGAATTATTATATGTTATTATACCACAAATCAAATCGGCGCCAGCCGACACGGCGGAACGCCGTGCTTTTGTCAACAGACAAAAGGATTTGACGGAAAAATATTCTCAGACTTGCGGTGCTCCGCAAGCCGTGCAAAGCACGGCAAAATCCGCTTTCAGCGGATTTTATGTCTGGGATTATTATATCATATTTTCGAGCAGATTGCAACCGGGACGGTATAGTGGTTTGCTTATTACAGGTCAAAGGTCGGCTTTCTGCGGCTTATTGTTAATTTTAGGAATAATTTAAAAGTGCACACCCCTTTGCCGAAAATGCACACCCTTACGACCTTTCGTTAAATAGTATTTAGGTAAAAAATAGAAAAGGCTCTGTCGTGACCGTTTTTCAGTCATCGCAGAGCCTGCTTTTGTTAAATTGTGTTGATAAATCCCACTAAACAAGGACTTTCGGATAAAGAAAATGGACACCGATCAAGATACGCATTGTATCAAAATTGGTGTCCGGTTATGGTGCAGGTGACGGGACTTGAACCCACACGACCTTGCGATCACTAGCACCTGAAGCTAGCGCGTCTGCCAATTCCGCCACACCTGCATATTTAATGCGTTGCCAAATAGTCAACGTTGATATTATATCATAGCGGAGCTTCAAAGTCAAGTGTTTTTTAAAAATTTCTTCACCTTCTGCATTATCGGAAAACTCTGATTCTATTATCACTGTCTTTAATGCTAATGATTTTCAAATCTTCTATGAATAAAAATAAAGGACACCCGAAAATCGAATGTCCTTTACACTGGTGCGGGAAATGGGACTTGAACCCACACGC